>OIWK01000298.1_pt1 | contig 53359 bp, 62 predicted proteins | sample 1587401 | NCBI WGS metagenome assembly OIWK01 (sample SAMEA3888911, study PRJEB22519) | human gut metagenome | biome: human gut; feature: human-associated habitat; material: faeces | place: Denmark | collected 2009 | reverse complement strand
TCGCACCGGTCGCGGCCGTCGTGCCCGCAGTGGCGGCGCGTGGCGCACCTGCGGCAGTCACGGCAGAGGGCTTGCCCATGGGCACCGTCACGGCGGTCTGTCCCCCCGCCTGGCCACCGCGCAGCATGCGCAGGCCGCCTGCCAGGCCTCGGCCAGCTCCCCACATGGCCCCGGCTGTGGCCGTGGCCCCGGCTAAGGCCGTCAGTTCCGGGTTGTCGGCCATGAGGCCGCTTGCCCACTGGATGGCGTCCTGCAACGGGCCTTTGACCACGTCCAGCACGCGGTCCATGCCCTTTTCCCACTCGTTGGCCAGCCGGTTGAGGTTCTCTTGTGTGGCGCTGGTCATGACCGAAAACAATTTGTCGATCATGGCCTCGGGGTCTTTGGTCAGGTCGCCGTAGATTTCGCCGTAGCGGCCCCGGCCGTTTTGCAGGGCGATGGCCCCCTGCCGGGCCTGCATGTCGCCGATGATCTCGGAAAAGATGCGGTTCTGGATGACGCCCATTTGGTTGCGTATCTCGTCGGCCCGTGCGCCCGTGGCTCCCGGCAGTTCCTTTTTGAGGCGCTTGTACTCCTTGTTGCGTTCCACCAGGCCCTGGATGGCCCCCACAAAGGCCAGGTTCATGTCCTCGCCGCGTTTGGCGGCATCGCGGTAGACGTGGGCCAGGTTGACGCCTTTTTTCGACAGGTTGCTGTAGGCCTCTTTGCTGTTGCGGAAGGACAGCAGGTTCTGGTAGCGGTTGGCGGCCTCGGAAGAATCACCGGCGGCGTCGCGGATGGTCTCCAGACCGGCCAGATGGTAGGCCGTGCCGGTCATGCCGCGCATGTCGCCCGTGGCATTGAAGATGCCGGGCAGGTACTGGGCCATGTCGCGCGTTTCAAAGCTGCCGCTGGCCCCGGCCGTGAGCATCATGCCGAAGACCTTTGCCGCGTCGCCCTTGGAAAACTGGCCGGATTTTGTCCCGGACAGCAGGGTATTGGCAAAGTCCGCGCCCTCGGCCCCGGCGGCGGTGGCGGCCCGCTGGGTCAGGGGGGCCAGGGCCCGGGTATCCTCAAAGGACATACCCCCGGCCAGGAAGGCCCCGCGCATGGCCCGTGCGCTGTCCAGCGTGCCGCCACCACGGGCGACGATTTGCTGGTCCAGTGCCCGCAGTTCGGCCACGCCCGCCTTGATCCCCGCCTCGGTTCGCTCATTGAAGGCCACGGTCGCGTCTTGGAGGTATTGACGCTCACGATCCACAGGAGCGGCCAGGGCGGTGCGGCCCACGGCCCCGGCCGCCATGATGCCCGCCCCGGCATCCACGGCCCCGTTGATGCCTGTGCCCAGCCCCTGCCCCAGACGGGCGGCCTGTCGGGTGACGGCCTGCATGCGGGACGAGACGCCGTCCAGCGTGCGGCGCAAGCGCCCGGCCTGGGCATCGGCCTGGGACAGGGACTGCCCGGCACGCTGGCCGCTGCGGGCCATGTTCTCCAGGCTGCGGGTGGCACCATCGGCCTGCTGCTTGACGCTGCGCGGGCCGTTGCTGCGGGCAAGGGCAGCGGTGGCCTCGCCCGCGTCACGGGCAGCGCGGCCCATGCCTTCCACGGCATCCCCGGCCTTGGCGGCCTGTTTGGCCACACCGCCCATGCCGCCTCCTGCCGTGCGCGAGGCGGCACGCACGGCATCCATGGCCTTTTTGGCCGGGCGGGAGAGGTCGTCCCGCAGGGAGAGTTGCACCTGTACGTCAAGATCGGCCATGCTACTTTTTCCATTGCCGCCAGTCCTGGCGCTTGCTGACACAAGTACGCCGCCCGGCGGGCTGTGCTTTTGGGGGATAGAATATCTCCAGAAATGCCTCAGCCTCCGGCAGGGTCAGGCCCCGCGCCTCCGCGAGGGTGAAGCCCTGCCGGACCAGCGCGGCCTGGGCTAGGCGGAGGGTGCGGCGCAGTTCTCCGCCGGGGCCGCGCTGGCAGCCACGAGCTTTTTTACCAGCTCGTCCTCGGCATCTTTCAGAACGCCCCACTCTCTGGCGGCCAGACCGGCCAGCAGGCGGGCATTCATCTTTTCCGCCGGGATGCCGTCCACGCTCAGGCAGGCGGCCCACTTGTGGCGGTCGATGCGGGCGGCGCAGGCATTGGCCCCGGCCTCGTTCTGGGCGGCCTCGATGGCCTTTTCCACGTCCGCCATGGTGGGCAGGCGCAGGGTAAAAGACTTGTGGCGCTGGCCTTCGTATTCCAGACCGCATGCAAACATTCCCTTGATTTCCATACCTATTCCTCCACACGCTCAACGGCAAAAAGTTTCAGATCGCGTCGGGCCTCGCCTTCGGCCTCGTACTGGTCGCTCACGCTCTGCACGCAGCAGCCGGTGTACGAGACGCGCTTGCCGTTGCCCGAGACGGGGTAGATGGTCAGCTTGGCATCGAAGACCTTCCACCAGTCTAGCGGATCGCCGTCCACGGGGATGGGCACGGTGACGGAAAGCTCATGCGTGACGATGCCCATGCAGTAGCCGCTGATGGTGCGCTTGCGGCGCATGGTCTTGACCGGCATGTAGCCGGTGTTGCTGTCATTGGAGACGGAGACGCATTCGATCTCCTTGCCGTCCACCTCCAGGACAACGGCCCCTACATATTCCTGAATGGCCATGTTTGCTCCTTGCTTCAGCCGTTGCGACGAAGGAAGCTACGGATGAAGACTGTAATGTGTTACACGGCAGGACAGACAACGAAAGGCGCTGTCGCTATCCGTAAGCCCGCTGGCGCGGGCAACGGCTACCGCGTGTGTTGGATGGGGCCTTCAGGAAATACGAAAGCCCCGTGCCGCCACTATGTGGCGACACGGGGCTGGAAAAAAGATTGAAGATGTTCAGCGCTTAGGTGCCGGAAGACGGGGGAGCCTTCGTCATCTTCCATAGTTTACGGATATAATCCCACAGTTCGCGGATGCCTTCCCGTTCCACTTCCCAGCTGTCGCGCAAGCCTTCCCACGCGCCCTTAAGGCATTCTCGGATGAGGGAAATCGGAACCAGAACGGTCAGAAGAAGGGCGAATACGAATGCCGAGATGAAGGGGTGTTTGCGCAACCACTCAAGGATGGCTGTTTTCCATTTTTCCAGTCGTTCCATACAGTTTCCTCTACAGCCGCAGGTCGATGACGCCCGCGAAGACGTGCAGGCCGTTGACCACGTCGGACGGGATGCGGCAGTCCAGGCGGTTGGGGTCTTGCAGATCGCGTTCGCAGATGACCCCGGCGGCGTTGGCCTCCACTTCCTCCACGATCTCCAGCTGTTCCAGCTGGCGCAGCACGTCCAGCACCTCGCTGCGGACCTTGGGCGGTGTGCGGGTGGACAGTTTTTCGCGCGGGAAGCGCAGGTCGATGCGTTCCTTCACGGTCCGGGCCACATAGTCCAGAGTGCGGATGGTGGTCATGTCCAGCAGGGAAATGTCCGTAGCCCCGGCGGCATTGCGGGTATAGGTGGAGATGGCGCGCACTATCTGCACCACCTCGCCCGGCCCCACCTCCAGCGGGGTCACGCCGTTCTTCAAGGCCACCTCCTGCTCGGTACGGGACAGGCGGGAGGATTCCGGGGGCACAGCCACGCCGGTGAGGACCAGGGTATTGAGCGGCCGGGCCGGGTCCTCCTCGCTGGCGGCTACGGCGCAGTAGGCGGCGGAAAGCGTCTCCGGAAGGCTGGGGCTGCCGGGCAGGCAGGCCAGGGAGATGCGGCCGCTGTTGAGCTGACCGGCCAGGGTGGTGCAAAGAGACAGCGTATCCGTACTGCCCAGCCAGGCCGTGGCCCGGCGCTGCTCCAGCGGGCCGCTCACCTTGTCCAGGTGTTCGCGCAGGGCCGTGAGCTGTTCCTGCACGGCCCAGGGCAGACAGTACAGCGTATAATCCGCGCCGAAGACGGCGGCCAGGGCCTCGGTTATGTCGGGGTCTTTCTGGCCGCCGCTCATTTTTGTGACGGTAGCCGTCAGGCCGGGAGCCGTGCAGCTGGAGGACAGCGTGATCTTGTTGCCGATGGTGCCCTTGTTTTTGGCGGTCAGGGTCAGATAGGGGGGCGGAGCGACCTGCTCGCCTTCGCCGTCCGGGTCTTCGGGCGTGACCACCGTGGCCGAAACGGGCAGGGACTGCTCTGCATTGAGGGCGGCGGCCAGTTCGTCCAGGACGTTTTGGGCCGTATCCTGCGAGGCGGCGGCCACGGCCACGCTGGTGTCGGCGATGGTCAGGGAGACCACGCCCGCGCCGGTGGCCGTGCCTGTCAGCTCCAGCTTGCCGCTGGCGGCCACGCCCGCCTCGTCCGGGGGCACGGGCAGCACGGACAGGTCCAGGTACTGGTAGGCGCGGATGGCGGCCTGGACCATGAGCTGGGCCTGGCTGCCGTAGCCGAACAGCGCGCCCGCCGTGGCGTCATCGTAGATCTGGACGGGGACCAGCGGGGCGTCGCTGTCTTCGGCCTTCTGGGCGATGATGAGCATTTTCTGGCTGTTGGCGGCCAGGGTGCGCACGGCGTTGGTGGTATTGAACTCGAAATATTTTCCCGGCTTGCGGATGCTGGCCGGGATCTGGTCGAAAGAGATGTTCGTGCTGGCCATTTATGCCTCCTCAGCGTCCGGCGTCACAACGGCCAGGTGGGCGACCCTCTGGGGGGCGCTCACCAGCTCGCCGCTGTGCAGGCGGCGCAGATAGTAGGCCGTGGCCGGGACGGACACGGGCTGATCGTCGGTGATGTAGCGGCGCGGGGCGTCCTCGCGGGGGACGCGCAGGCCGGGGGCTGCTTTGACGTAGAGTTCAACGCCCATAGGGCTCTCCTTATATGCGGATATTGAGGGTCAGGTGGTCTTCCAGCAGGGGCGGATCAGTGGCCGGGTCCTGCGGCGGTTTGCACCAGTAGCGCAGGGCCAGCCCTTCCAGCGGCGGCAGCCAGGGATCGTCCCCGGCATGCGCCTTGCCCGGCAGGGGCTGGCCGTCGGGCGGCAGGTAGCCGCCAGCATCGGTGCCCAGGGGGCGCTCACAGGGCGCTCGCAGCCTGGCCTGTACACGGCAGAGCCAGTCCTGGGCAAAGACGGCCAGGCTGCCCGCCTGTACCTGGCCGGAGAACAGGCTGCGGATGCGGCCGGGGCGCAGGTAGTCCACACCGTCCAGGGCATAGTCCTGCATGGCGGTGAGACGGGCCACGTCGGTCAGCATGGCATAGGCCCCCGCCGTGGCCGGCCCGCCCGTGCGCGGGCCTTCCGTGCGGGGGCTGCAGGCCGCCGCTATGCTGGTGAAGGTCAGCACGCTTTCAAAGCGGGTGCGGGCCGTATCCAGGGCTTTGGCCTCCGTGGCACCGGCAAACGTCACCCAGATGGCCGGGACGGCGGGATAGACGTTTTTCCAGTCGCCCAGCAGCTCGCCGCCATAGCTGCCCACAAAACGCAGGTACGGCAGGCGGGCCTCATGGATACGCCGGATCATGGCGCTTTCGATGGCGGCAATGGGGTACACGGGAGCTCCTTGCGACTAGAAGAAACGGTCATGGCATCCGGGCGCGAACTCCACGCCCGTTTCCGGGGGCTGCGGCTCCGGAGCGTCCGGCGGCGTGGGCACGACGATCTCCGCCGCGCCCTTTGCCACGTCCTTGAGCCAGGCCAGGGCGGCCTTGTAGCGGGCCTCCACATCCTCGGGCACCTGCATGCCGAATCCGGCCGTCAGGTGGTAGCGGGCCATGTCGCAGACGAAAGCCCGCAGGGGTTGGGGCACGCCCGCCGTGGTGTCCAGCGGCACGGCCAGGCGCACGGCCAGGTAGCTGTCCGCCTCGCGGCTGGCCTGGTCCAGGGCCGTGGCCACACGCTCCACGTCATAGGCCGGGGGCTGGTCGCCTTCCCCCTGATTATCCGCCTGCGGCCAGTCATCCGCGAACACGGGCGGGCCGCAGGCGTCCAGGGCATCGCTTTCCGGCAACGGGGCCAGCCCGATCAGCTCTTGCAGGCCGAAACGGGCCGTCATGTCCGCCGGGCTGGCATAGTGCGACCGAAGGCGCTCCGCAGGAGCGTGCCCGTCCGAGCGCAGCGAGCTACGGGCATCGACAGTAGCGCTTGCCGGGAAGGCGTCAGGCATGGGTGCCCTCGGTCGTGTGGGCTGCGGGCTGGGCGGTGGGCGGCGTTTCCCCGGAGGGGGAGCCCGTGGCGCTTTCCGGCGCGGGGGCCGCCTGTGCCGACACGGCGGGAGAGGGCTGCGGGTCGGGGGACAGCTCCGTGTCCTCGGGGTCCATGATGGCCACATCCAGCCAGGGGTCGGCCTTGAGGGCCGCGTACTCCTCCGGCGTGACCTGCATCAGGCAGCCGCTGGCATCAAAGGTCATGCCGCAGCGGCAGCGCCGGGCCAGCGGTTTTTTGGCTTTCACATGCACGTCCATGGGGCACCTCCTTTACGCGGCCACCACGGCGGGCATCAGCCAGGGCACGTTGACGATGGTGGCGGCATCGTACCAGGGGTTGCTCTCGCCGCCGTTGACCAGTTCCACGGCAATGAGTTTGCGGGCGGCGGCGTACAGGGTGGGCGGCACCACCAGCAGGGTGCCCGCCTTGCCGCCGGTGCCCAGGCCCAGGGGGCGGCCGCCGTCGGCCTGGAAGGACTGCATCAGGCCCAGGGCCTTCTCGAAATTGGCGGCGGTCAGGTCGTCACGCACGGCCACGGCCTGCTGCCAGAAGCCGAAGCCCACGTTGCAGCGGTAGCGCACGCCGTAGAGGTACTGGTCTTTCATGAACACGGTGTCGTTTTTGCCGTCCGTGATGGCTTGCAGTTCCGGGCTGGTGCGCTCCTGGAAGATCAGCGGCTTGAGGGTGCGGGACACGTCCAGCAGATACCAGGGCGTCTTGCTCTCCGGGCTTTCCGCTGCGTCGATGAGGTTGGACACCGTGGCATTGCCGCCGGTGCCGTCCACGTTGACGGCCACGGGGTGGTCCTTGTCGAAGAAGAACTGACCGTCGTAGCAGTTGGTGGAAAATCCCTTGCCCAGCAGGCCGAAGACCAGCTCGTCGGGATGGGTGGCGGCGGCGTAGCCCATTTCCTCGAACATGGGCGCGTAGATGCCCAGGTTGTCGTCCTCGATGTCGGTGCGCTTCACGCCGACGGTGCCCTCATAGAGCTTGTTGGTGACGACGTAGCCGTGCTCCTTCATGTCCTTGACGGCGCGGTCGCCCACCCATTCGGACAGTTTGGGGAACTGGCCCAGCCAGCCGTAGGTATTGCTGGCACTGGTGCTGGGGATTCGGGTAGCGACCTTCTGCCAGTGGCCGGGCGCGCGGCCCGCGCCGCGTTTGTACGCGGCATTGAATCCGGTACGCAGACCGGACAGGATGCTGTCGGTGACGATGGGCATTTATTCCTCCTCCGTGGCCTGTCTGGCCTCGATGAACTCCTCGCGGGTCAGGCCGAGGCGCTCGCAGATATGCAGCTCCTCGGCGGTCAGGGATACCGTGCCGGGCTTGTCGCCCGCCGGGGTCCTGCCTCCGGTCTGGGTGCCGGTCAGGGCCTGCACGGGCGGCTGGGTGGCCAGGAATGCTTTCAGGGCATCGGGGGCCGTTTTGGCCAGGCTCTCGGCCCAGCCCTTGGTGGCGGCGGTCAGGCGTCCGTCTTTCAGGGCGGCCTCGATGTCGTCCTTCAGGGCGGCGGCCTGGGCCTCGTTTTTCAGTTTCGTCAGTTCGTCGCGCAGCTGGGCAGCCTCCTTCTGGACGGCGGAAAAGGTGGCCATGGCCACGAATTTTTGCGGATCGGGAGCGGCCTCGGCCTGGGCCTTGGCGCTGTCCCGCTCCTGTCGCAGCGTGGTCAGGGCGGCCAGGGCGGCAGCCTCGTCCGCCGTTTCTGGCAGGCCGAGGGCGGCAAGGATCTGTTTCATGGGCGGTTCCTCGTAGGGGGTAAAGGTTGCGCTGGCGGCGTCCATGCCGTCCAGGGCGGGATGGTTGGTCAGGGCCGCGCAAATGAGGCGCAGCACCGCGCCGCTTTGGCGGTCGAAAGCAAAAACTGGACTGATATAGCGGTATTCCCCGGCACGGATGTGGGCGCGGGCCTTGTCCGTCCAGTCCACACCGGCGAACAGGCCGCGCCCCTCTTCCCATTCCAGGGAGGTGATCCAGCCCGCCGCCGGGGCTGGCTGGCCGTTTTGCGCGGCAAGCTGTGTCTGGTGCTCGTAGTCCACCACCAGCGGCGTGGCGGTGCGCTGCCAGTGGGCGATGACAGCCTCGGCATCCTGGGCCGTCAGACGCCAGGACGTGGCGTTGACGCCCCGTAGGTTGCCGGGCCGTCCGTCGCGGGCGGCGAACGTGCCCGCAGGGAAGAGCTGGATGCGACCCGGGGCCTGCCCCTGCCCGTCGGTGTCGGACAGGGTCAGGGCAACAGCCGGGCCGGTGGTATGAGGGGAGGAATGATGGCGTTCCATGCGTCCCTTGTACGGGACGCATGCGGGGAAAAAAGGTCGAAGCTGTTCAGCGCTTCAACTATCCCCGTGTCTGGTTTGGAGAGGATGCCTTACGGGCGCGTGGCGGGCGTTAGAGGGGCGTTAGATTTTCAGAAACAGGAAAACATGGGCGATGGCCCGCCCGGAAGGGAAACACGACGCACAGCGTCCCGTGGTCATGCGCCCCGCACGGCCTTGCGCAGGTGGCGCACGATCAGCCGGCGCATCTCGGCCTTGTGGTCTTCGCCCACGCCCAGGAAGGGGCGCGGGGGGATGGCGCTGCCGGGGTGGTGCACGACCTTGCGGACCAGCTTTTCCCCGTTGCGGCCGTAAAAGCTCAGGCCCTTTTTGGAGCGGGCGCGGATGATGTGGGGCCTGGTACGCGCGCCGAACTGGTGCGCGGCGGCATAGGGGGCGTTGACGCCCACCAGGGCAAAGTCCCTGCCGTAGCGAACGCTCAGGCTGCGGCGCATGTCGCCCGTGCGGTTGAGCGTCTTGCCCGTGTAACGGTCGGCGTAGCGCTGTTTTTTGTACGCCTCATTGAGGGGCGGCCAGGCGGCCCCGGTGACGGGATCGCATTCCATGTCGAAGGCGTCCTGCGCGGCGGAGCGCATGATACCGGCCAGGCCCCGCATGATGGGGCTGGCGTCTTCGCCCTGCCGGGCCAGGGCGGCCAGGCTGTCCATAAGCTGGTCGTCGTCGATGTTTACTTCTATGCGGATCATGGGTAAAGTTGTCCTGCAGGTATTTCCGTTGGCCGCTGTTAGTGCGCGTAAGAATCGACAACGTGCACTTCTCCTCGCAAGGGGAGAGGTGGTATCCGAGTTCGAGTCTCGGCGGCAGCAGTCAGCGGATTCCCTCTGTTTGTGTTCGCTGAACATTTTTTCCGCTGACTGCTGCTGTACGCGTAAGCTGGTAACGCGCGCCCCCCTTGCAAAAGGGGGCCGGTATCCGGGTTCAAATCCCGGCGGCAACGGTCAGCGGATTTTTTGCAGTTTGCGTCCGCGATGCAGGTTACTGCGTTCCAGACGGTAGAAGCTGGCCACGCCATCATGGCGGCCCAGCTTTTTTTGTTTCTTTTTGTCCGTGCCCGGCACATTGACGGGCATGATGCGGCACCAGCCGTCCTCCGGGTCGGGGAATAGATAGAGCAGGTTCTCGTGCGCCTCGTCCCAGTAGACGGCCTCGGGCCGGGAAAAAAGGGCGGCCAGCTGCGGATAGATGGCATCCGGTACGGCGGTGCCCTTGGCCTGGTGGACGCCGCGCCCGGCATGGTGCAGACGGTCGTCGGCAAAGACCACCACGCCGCTGGCATCCGCCCCCTGGGCACGGGCATGGAGCAGCTCCTGCCAGCGCATGAGGCCCAAAATGGCCGCACGTTTGCGGATGACCTTGTCCTTCTGCCATCCTTCCACCACGGCGGCGAAGCCCTCGTGCCGGGCCGTACTGTTGTTGATGGCCTGCCGGGCCTGCTCGTACAGGGCCGGGTCGTTCAGGCCCCGGATGCGCTCGCGCAGGATGTTGTCCGCCAGGGCCACGGCGCCGGGGTTGTAATCAAAGCCCGCATCCGTCCAGAAGATGTCGTCCTTGTCGTACCTGTAGCCGGTGACGGTGCGGACGGTCTCCTCGCCGGTACGCCGGTCGCGGATGATGATCTCCCGCGTGGTCATCTTCCCTTCCGAGCGTTCCACTTTCCACTTCCGGCGTTTGAGGTGGGCCTCGCTCACGCCCTCCACGTTGCAGCGGCAGTTCCAGCCGTTGGGCGGGTAATGCGTCTGCCAGAACGGGTCGTCGATGGGAAAGATCTTGCCGTGCAGCGCGCGGTGCTGGGGCCGGGTGCGGGCGTCCTCCATAGAGACATAGCGCAGATACGGCTCCTCCTCCCTGTTGTCCCACTGGTCGGCCCAGGCCCCGGCATTGACGGCGTTTTGCACGTTCTGGCGGGCGATGAGGCCCAGACGCCACTGGCTGCCCTGCTGCACCGTGATGACCTCACCCGTGCGCGGGTTGACTTCATCACGCGGCCCCCACCAGCCCTTGGCGCGCAGTATGGGTTCCAGCGTCCGCACGAACCACTGCTCGCTTTTCCCTTCCTTCAGCATTGTGCGGATGCCCATTTGCAGGTCGCGCAGCACGTCCAGCTTGGCGCAGTTGGCCACCGTGAAGGCCGTGGCGTGGGCTTCCTTCCACATGCTGTGCCAGTCGAATGAGACGCGGCGGCCCTTGCGCCGGAAATAGGCCACGGCCTTTTCCGGCGGCAGGGTCAGGGCGTAGGCCAGATCAATGGCGTCCTTCTTCACGGCTGCGTCCTTCCAGTTGTGCCACGAACAGCAGGCGGGACAGGATGTCCGTCAGCTGTGTGGCGTCCATAGCGGGGTACAGGTCCGCCAGCCGTTTTTCCAGCGCCTCCGGGGGAAGGCCTGCGGCCACCTCGGCAAAGAGCGGCCCCAGCAGGGCACCGGCGGCCTCGGCCAGAGCGGCGTCCGCGCTGTCGCCCATGTCGTCCAGGGCGTCCTGTCCGCCTTGGTCCTCTTCGTCGTCTTCCTTCCCGTCATCCCCGACGGGGGCCGTCAGGCGTGTGGTGGTCTTTTGCCTGCCGGGCCGGTCGTCTTCGGTCCGGTCATCACTGCCGTCCCCGTCCTGCCCGTGGGCGCGGAAAACGTCGTCCTCGTCCAGGGCCACGGGGAGCTTGAGGCGCTCGTGGACGAACTGGCGGCTGATCTTCATGTACGGGGCCAGTTTGGGCAGGGCATCGGCATAGAGGGAAAGGTCTCCGGCCTCCTGCGTGTCGAAACGCCAGTAGGGCAGCAATTTGCGGTCCGTGATGCCCAGGTTAAGCAGGCACAGCGGGGCCAGCAGCTGGCTGGTCAGAGTGGCGGCCAGCTGCATGGCATCCGCCGCCAGCAGGTCGCGCCGGACCTCGTTATGGATGGTGCCCAGGGCATTGGTGCTGGTTTTGCCGTCGGCCTGCGTGGTCAGGGTGCCGCCCAGGATGGCTTTGCTCATGCCCTGTTCACAGCGCGTCACCAGCTGGCCGGGGATGTCCTGGGTGGTGGTCGTGGGCGTCTGGAAGATGACCTCCATGCCCGCCGGGATGATGCCCGCCGCATCCTGCCCCAGGCAGCGCAGGGCGTGCAGCAGCGCGCTTTTGTCCTCCGACGTGGAGCCGGGCGGGTATTTGCCCAGGCGCAGGGGCAGGCCGTGGATCTGGGTGTAGGCGATATTGGCATTCAGGGCATAGGCCCGGATCAGGTAGGCCCAGGCCACGGTGCGGAACAGGCCCGCGCGCGGCAGCCAGCCGCTCTTGCTTTTGTGGGTGTGGACCAGCCAGCCGCAGGGCCACAGTTCCGCGCCCTCGGCGCTGCCGTCGCGCAGACGCAGGCGGTTACGGTCCGTCCACAGGCACTGGAACCAGGACTGCGGGCGGAAGGTCAGGGCCTGCGGGATATGCCAGCCGTCCACCATGCCCCATTCCAGTTCCAGCGCCGCGAAGCCGTGCCCGATGGCATCGGCCATGTCCAGCAGCATGTCCTCCACGCCGGGCAGCATGTCCACCATGGCCCGGACCTTTTCCGCCACCTCGCGTGCCCGCGCGTCATCGCTGCCGGGGATGATGTCCCATTCCAGGGGCAGCAGCGCCCGCTTGCGTTTGCCTATCTCGCAGGCCAGGTGCTCGCAGCGGTCCTCCATGTCGGCAAAAAGCGCGTGCTGCTCCACGATATTGCCCTGTTCGGCGTCGGCCAGGATGCGGCGCAGCTTGCCCGGCGTCAGGCCGTGGGTCAGGTTGGGCAGCTGTTCCAGATACAGCAGGGGCGCGGTGTCGCCGCTTTCGGTCTGTACGGCCCCGCGCAGGGCCTCCGGGGCGGGACGCAGGCTGCGCGGGGGGCGTTTGGCTTTGTATCGCATGGCGTCATATCCATCCATTTTCTAACGGGTCATCGGGCATAGGGTCATCATCCTGCGGGGCGCTCTCGAAGGGGGAGCGGGCACGCGGCACGCGCACGAATGCGTCCCGCAGGGAGACGTAGCCCTGCGAGGCGGCACGCCAGAGCATCTCCAGAGCGTCCGGGCCGTCGTCATGGTCGGCCAGGGGGAAATGCCGCAACTGGTCCACCAGGGCGCGCTGGTCAGGACGCAGCAGGATGTGGCCCTGGCAGAAATAGGGGTGCAGGCTCTCGATGCGCAGGTTTTTGTCCGTGCAGTTCTTGACGGGGGATACCGGCAGGGGCAGGCCCTGCCGGGCAGCCTCGCGCACCAGCACCTCGGCGAAAAACTCCTGGAACTGCACGGCCTCCACGGCCCACAGCACGCAATGCCATTGCCGTTGCAGGGCGATCAGGTCGTGGATGATGAGGTCCGGGTGGCGTTTTTTGATGTCGGCGGCCACCACATAAAGGCGCATGCTTTCTCGGTCCAGGCCGCCCACCAGCAGGGCCGAAGGGTCGCGCCCTGCCCCGGCCTTGCCCAGGCTGGGGTCGCAGGCCCCGAAAAAGATCAGGCCCGGCGGCAGCTCGCTCCAGAACTGCATGGCCTCCGCGAAGGGCGCGGCATCCCCCACCAAGGGGTCGTTCTGCTGCTCGCTGTCAAAAGCGGCCCGGTCCTCGGCGCGTTTGCACATCAGGGTGTAGAGGGGCCGGAAGTCCGGCCAGCTGACCACGGCCCCGGCGTCCATGCGTTGCCGGTGCTGCTCATAGAAAGCCCGCGCTTTTTCCGGGCCGACCGAGGGCGTCTTGTAGAGGCGCTCCCATATGTCCCACAGGGCCAGATCGTCGGGCATCTTTTCCACGGCGCGGAACGTGCGGCCATGCCATTGCGGTTTTTTGAGGGTGCGGGCCAGCACGCTGTCGTAGTGCAGGATGGTGCCGATGTAGATCACGTCCATGCTGTCGTCAGCCGGGCCGAGGGACAGCACCGTGCGCATGAGCCAGCTTTCCAGCTTGTCGCGCTGCTCCGGAGAACGCACGTTCTCGTCGTTTTCCAGATCGTCCAGCAGCACCAGGTCCGGGCGGTGCGGGCCGTGCCGCAGGCCGCGCATGCGCTTGCCCGCGCCGAATGCCTGTATCTTGACGTTGCTGGCCGTGATGATGGTGCCCACGTTCCAGACACGCCCCTCGCCGCACTGGCCGGGAAAATCGGCCATGAGGCGCGGGTTGCTTTCCAGCTCCACCTTGATGGCCTCCAGGAAGCTGGCCGCCTGCTCGAAGGCATCGGCTACCAGCAAAATATAGCGCTTGCGGCCCGTGACCACGCACCACAGCGAGAAGAACACGTCCACAAAGGTGGTCTTGGCCTCGCCGCGCGGGGCCGCGCAGGCCTGCCGGATGCCTTCCGGGTTGTCCACGGCGGCGGGCAGGGCCGTGTCCAGCCACAGGTGCAGGGCGCTGTCGCCGGTGGGCGTGCCGTCCTTGCGGCGGGTGTAGTGCGGAAAGTACGTCCGCCGGAAAAAGGGAAAATCCCCCTGCACACGCCGGACACGCTGGGCACTGGCCTTTGCGTCGGCCGGGAAGCTGGCGCAGTCCGCCTCGATGGTGCGGCGCAGGCCATTGGCCAGGGCCGCAAGTTCCGCCCGAAAGTCGTCCGCTGTCATCCTAGCCACGATGGCCTCCCAGTTTTTCCGCCACTTCGTCCGCGAAAGGCTCCAGCACTTCCAGCAGCGCCGCCGCATGCTGGGGGAACTGCCGCCGCACGAACTCGGTCAGCATCTGGATCACGCGCAGGGCCACGGACAGCTCGTTGGTCTCCGGCAGCACGCGGCGGCTGGCGCTGACCATTTTATTGAAACTGTCCGCCAGGCTGGCCAGGGCCTGCGTTTTTTCGCGGGCCGTCATATCCTGGGCCTCGATGATCTCGCCCATGAGCGCCTTGTGTTGCAGCACATAGTCGCTCAGGGTCTGGCGGGCCACGGCCTCCATGCCCTTGCCCGCCAGCAGGTTGGCCGCCCGCAGTTTGTCCCAGTCGTCCCCCTGCTCCAGCGCGCGGCGCTTCCAGCTGCGCAGGGTGGCCAGGGGCACGTTTTGGGCCTTGGCTATCTGCGTGAGCGGCATGTTGTCGATATAGGCCGCGCGGCAGGCGGCTTTCAGGCTTGCGCTGTGGGCCATTATTCGCCGCCTCCGCAGCCGTCACCGCTCCCGTGGTCCGTATGGCCGCCGTCTCCGCCGGTATGGGGCGTCAGGAAGTCGCCCCGGCCGGGGGCGCAGGGACGGGGTGGCGGACAGGGACGCGGCTCCCTGTGGGGGGCTTGGGGCGTATCCATAAAAAGGTCGTCCAGGGGCTGTTCTGCGTGGAAGGGAGGCGCGAAGTCGTCCCGGTAGGGGGGACGGGGGCGGCGGCCTTCCACGGCATCCTCCACCGTTTTTTCCAGACGGGTGCGGCCGCCCGTGACCAGCACCACCAGCAGGGGCGGCACGGGCACGCCCAGCCAGACCAGGTGCCCGATGATGGAGGCGCAGTCCGTCAGCACCAGATACGCCATGAAAACGTCCGTCACCGGCAGGGCGAATCCCAGGGCGCGGCGCAGGGAAATATCCACGCCCACGGCCATGAGCAGGAAGAAAAAGTAGCAGCTGTAGCGCACCAGGCCGTGATGCAGGCCCCGGCACAGGCTTTTGCCCCGTTTGCAGTGGACGATGATACGGGTCAGCATCTCGCCCATGACGCTGGCCAGCAGGACGCCGAACAGCACATGATCGATGCCCAGGGCCGTCAGGATGGCGGCCAGGGCCGTGCCCAGGGCCACCTTGCCCGGCCACAGTTCCAGCAGCCGGTCGCAGTAGTAGTGGATGGCGTGCAGCCAGTTGATGTCATTCACCTATTTCCTCCAGATGGTCATAAAAGTCGCGCAGGGCCGCCTTGTCGGCTTCCTGTGCCCGGTGGCGGGCCGTCACCTCGTTGACGTAGCCCACGAAATGCAGGGCCGCCCGCAGGCGGCCCTCTTCGTCCGTGGCGGCCTTGATGGCCTCATAGACCGGCACCGGGGACGGCAGGGGCGGGCCTTCCCGCAGCAGGCTTGCCGGTGGCCGGATCGGCTCCGGGCGAGACGGTCCGCAGCAGCCGGTCAAGCTCATCCCAGCGCAGAGCAGCAGGCAGGCCGTCATCCTGTGCCAGATGTTCCAGGGCATGGCGTGTGTCCTCCTCTTGGCGTTGTGCGGCGGCGTGCAGACGGTCGCGCAGATCCACGGCGGCACGGGTGGCGGCGCTCTCCTGCCGGGTAAGGGCCGCCGCCCGCTCCGCCTCGTCGGCCCGCCGGTCCGCATCCCGCCACAAATGCCAGAGCAGGAGGCAGACCAGCAGGGAGCAGCCCAGGGCCAGTACGGACAGCCGGGGCAGTCCAGGCATCATTCACCGCCCAGCATGGCGCGGCAGGTGTCGAAACAGCGCTGTGTGCGGGCCTGCCAGCCACGGCCATAGACGGGCCAGCCCGGCCGCGTCTTGTAGTAGTACAGGCGCTCGGCGGCCTGTGCCCGCAGCAGGTCGCCCAGCCGTCCGTTATCCTCCAGGGAGCGGATGGCCGTGATGGTGGCCGGGCCGATCTTGCCGTCCACGGCGATGCCCAGGCCACAGGCATTGACGGCCCGTTGCAGGATGCGGGGGGCCGCGCCGGGGCCGATGTTGTACAGGGTGTCGGCATGGGCCAGAGCCAGGGCGTCGGGCAGCGCGTCGCACTTGCCGGGCCGCCAGTAGCGGTCCCGGTAAATGACCAGGGCGTCGGCCTCTTCCAGCATCCGCACGTCAAGCGCGGTGATCTTCCCGTCGCCGTCTTTGTCCGGGATGGTCCCCAGGTTGTAGTTCAAGGCCACACCGTACTTGGTGGGGCCTCCGGGGTCGCGAGGATCGTTGGTGTACGTCTCGCCGCCCTCCTCATCCATCGTGAAGTGGAAGGACCGCATGAGAGTGCTTTCCTTGGGCATATGGTCTCCTCGGGTTTCGGCGGCCCTGAAAAAGCAAGGCCCCGTGCCGCCACTATGTGGCGACACGGGGCTGCAAAAAAGGTCGAAGGTGTTCAGCGGTTCAGTATGTCGGAGGCGTTTTTGCGTTTCTATTGGCAGCTATTCAGGAAGCAGTGCAAAAAAAGGTGCCGTGCGATGATGCCCGCTACTTTTTTTCGGCCCAAATGGTATAAATGCCATCGATGATCACGGCAGAAAACTGGTATTTTCCCAAGGTGAAGACATTTTTTTCGCCATGCAGGATCGCTTGATTTGAATAGGTGGCAGCATCGTACAGGGCATCAACCCGTTCTTGATCCTTGCCAAAGCCGGGCATGCACAGGCTTGCCGCCGCAAGCGCAGCGTACATCATATCGTCGATATACCGCGTCCTGCGTCCGTCCTCGCTGGGGATGCGTTCGTCCTTGCTAACGAAGAACTGTATCCGGTTGACCTTTTTGGCTCCGGCCTCATGCCCGGCGACAACAGCCGTGGTGGGGCTCAGACTGTACCACGCGGCGGTGGGGTCTTCTTTGGCCAGCTGGGGCAACCAGGTGCCATTGTACGGCTTGTTGAAGGCAATGAGCTTTTCTTCGATATTGTCCAGGGTCAGGCCGTTGATCTGCCCTGCGGCAAAGGCGGTCACTGCCCAGCACACTACCAGGGCCAGCGTCAGGAAAACTTTTTTCATGTTGTCCCCCGTTACTTTTTATTTATTAGCCTATAGGAAGAAAACGCGAAAAAAAAGCCCCGCGTGGTGCGGGGCCTGTTTGGGGATCACAGCAAGCGCCCCTGCCGGGGCTGTCTGTCCGGGTCCGGTGGCGGCGGCTTTTTGAAGATGGTCCATACATGCCGCTCCGTGATGTGGTAGCGCAGGGCCAGGCATTGCACGATGCGCCGTTCCGTCAGGCCCTGGCGGGCCAGCTGCTGCCGGTCTTTCAGCAGGGCAGCGTCGCGGGCACGCAGCAGGACGGGCTTGCAGTTGGGCACATAGAGCGGGGTCACGGCATAGTGCCGGGCCAGTATCTGCGCAGCCTCCGGGCCGATGCGCCGGGCCAGGTCCGCCAGCATCTGCTGCCCGGCCTCCCGTGCGCCCACGGGCAGGCGCAGGGTCAGGCCGCCGAAATGCTCCACCAGTTGCAGAGTGGCGGGCAGGCCGATCAGCCGGGCGATGGCCTGCACGGCGGCGGGCAGCAGGGAAATGTCCAGGCTGCGCAAGGACGGCAGGAAAGCCTCCGTCGTGCGCATGGCGTCGAAGTAGTCCGCCGTGGTGATGTTCGTATCCTGCATGATTCACTCCATTTATTGACGTTTACCAGTCTGTACGCCATTTTCCATGTCCACCCAGTCATCATAGCAGGGGTGTCTATCGGCCAGAGCACGGACATTGGGCGGCAGGTTCTCGTACAGGGTGAAACGTTCGTTGAACTCGTCATCCGGCAGCAGTTCAAATTCCACGCTCAGGGGATGCCAGACTATCCAGCTGCCGATGCGGGCGATATGCGTTTCCCCGCATATGCACAGCACAAAATGCTCCTCATCCAGCAGGCTCCCAACGGCATCCCGCCGTGTCAGGCGGTGGGCATAGACGATGGCGTGGCAGTCCCGCGTGGGGACGGCCCGTGTATAGCGCATCCCCATCATGCGTCCTCACGTCCCTGCTGGCGTACCAGGGCCGCCACGCAGGCCGTCAGCTGGGCGCGGCTGGCCGTGCGCAGACGGGCCGTGTCCCGTGTCTGGCGGCGGATGATGGCGTCCGCATAGGACAGGGGGCGCTCCAGCGAGGCGCACAGGGCCGTGATCTTGGCGTGCAGGGGGCGCAGTTCCTGCGGGACGTTGCGCGGGCGCGGGGTCCAGCCCTTGGCCCGCAGCTCGGCCAGCATGGCTTTCAGCTGGGGCACGGTGCAGCGGGCGGCACTGTCCATCCCGGTGACGGCCTGGAGCAGGGAGCGGTAGGTGGTATCATCCAGGCCCAGGTCTTTCTGGGCGATCTTGACGCTGGCGATGAGGCCCGTGTGCAGTTTGTCGTCAGGCATGTTCCTCCTCCATAGATTGTTCCGCCCGAAGCATGGCCCGGCGCAGCTCACACGGCCCGCAACCATGCCGAGGATCATAGCGCCCGCACATTTTGGTGCCCTCGGAAAAGCCCTCGAAATGAATGAAAGCGCACGGCTTCGGGCGGGCCAGAAACTCCAGTGCAAGGGCATAAAAACGGGCGGCATCATAGAAGTCCCCGTCCATATTGCGGGGCCAAAAGCCCTCACAACGTCCACGTTTGCCTTTAGTGCCATAACGGACGCAGGGGTTGTCATAAAGGCAAAATTCACAACGGGAACAGAGGTTCTTCCTTCTTTCCAGCCAGTCTTTTTCCTGCTGTGTCAGCATGCCGTCCTCCTAGACATTGATCGGTGTAGACAGGGGAACACTCTGCCCGGCGCATATCCCCGCTAATAAGTCCCCGGCCCGCAAGTGCAGCGGCCTGGCTTCGCTATATCGCACGTCTTCGGGCATGGCAGCGTCGATAAGATTCCCCTTGACCGGGACAAGTGCGCCTGGTGTGACCGGCGTTTTTCCCTTCTGTGCTTCCAGGCGTTCAATAACCGTGTGGGAGGCCCCAAACAGGAAGGATTTTCTGGCTTGCCGCCGCTCTTTCTGGGGGGCCGTGCGTAATTGCAGGGTACGGATATGCGCTGATGCCAGACGCATCAGAGTTTTATACAGGTAACTGTACGTCCATGAGCAGACTTCGGGATCAGCCCCGACCCCCACGAACGCGGTCTCGCCCTTGGTAATGCTGTGGTAATAATCGCAGTCAAACGCCTGGGCTGTCCCTCCGGCCAGATAGTGCGCCCAGCCCTCCAGTTGTTTCCGTGTTCGAGTGCGGATGACACGGGCGGATGCGCGTTCTTCCGTGATGTCGTCCAGCGTCAGATTGTATTCAGAGAGCATCATCTGCACGCGTTCCGCAGCCAGTGCCGCCTCATGGTGGTTACTGGAGCTGGACAGCCGCAATAGTTTGCGCACCTTGTCGATGATCCGTTGCTGTTCCATAGAGATTCCTTCGGCTGCTCATCAGGCCGGCGCGCCGCCGCCGGACGACGCCCCCGCACGGGGGCGTTTCGCGATTACATCTTGCGCAGGTCCTCCCACTGTTTCCACAGGCGGGCGGCCAGGTGTGCGACGCAGAGCCCGAACACGGCATTATCCGTCATGACCGCTTTGGGATCGACGATCTCGGACGTGGCCCCAAGCTCTTCCATCTCCAGGCCGCTGAATGCCTCGGGCACCAGATCGTCCGGCACATTCGTTACGGTGAGTTTTATTTTCATTTTCCATCCTTTACGTCTTCGCTTTGCCGTTTCTCCACGGGGATCGTCCGGCTGTAGGTGAAGGCCCCCAGCTTAAGGGTGACGGTCACGTCGTCTTTGCCGTCGGGGATGTGGACGGCCTCGCCCCGTTCAAGTGCCCACAGGATGCCCACAGCCCCCAGCAGGAAGGATGCGCAGCAGGCGGCCGCAACACTCAGGGTCGCGGCAATGCCGAACAACAGGGGTTTGTGGAACACGGACGATAGCAGGCAGTTGATAACGACGACGACCGCGGACAACGCTATGGCGTTGCACCAGAAGGATATGGCCCCGCTCATGGCTAGGCCCTTATGTCGCGATCCAGTTTTTCGCTGGGGGCGAAGACCACCACCCGGCGGGCGGGGATGGTCACGACCTCGCCGGTGCGGGGATTGCGTCCCATGCGGGCGGCGCGATCCTTTGTTTTGAGCTTGCCCAGGCCGGGCAGGGGCACCTCGCCGCCTGCCGTCAGTTCCTGGGCGGTCACGTCCTTGAGGGCCTGGAACACGGCCTCCACGTCCGCCTGACACAGAGAGCGGCCCAGATGGATACGGCTCCGTTCCGTCACGTTCCTGACAAGATCTTCCTTCGTCATGTTTCCACCTCCTACAGAGCGGCCATATCCAGCGGAATGGCCACATATTTGCCGTGGGCGTCGCGCTCGTACACGCGCACATACGCTTTGCTGTCCAGTATCTGCAGGCTGTCGCCGATGGCCTGCATGGCCCGCTGCCAGCGGTCGTCTTCGATCTTGTGGCGGCGCAGGCCCAGGATGGCGTTGGTGTTGATGCGGCCCTCCTTGTTGATCTGGAAGGCCTGTTCCACGATGACCCGCAGGGGCGAGGGGCTGTCGCGGCTCCATTCCTCCAGGCATTCGTCGATGAGGGCCTTGGCCGCCCGCAGGCCCTCGTCGAAGCCGATGCTCTCATTGTACTGGCGCTTGATGCGGTAACGGCCGTCAAAGGTCTGTAGCGTGATGTTGCCCTTGTCCCCGCCCAGCTTCGCGCCGTAGCGTTCGGCGGACAGTTCGACAAAGGCGGCGATGTCGCCCATCAACTCCAGCTTGAGCTGGCGCAGCTGTGCCTGCATGGCCTTGGCCTTGGCCACCTTTTCGCGCACCAGCTCGTCGCGGGCCTTGTCGATCTCCTTGATCTGCTCCACGGGAATCAGGCAGCCGCGCGCGTCTTCCCAATAGCCGTCGGGGATGGTGTTCTGTTCCATGTCGTTTCTCCTTGTTTAACCGGGGAAATGGGGGTTGTTAGGCAGGTCATGCACAGGGAAGCGCGGCAATGTCCCGGCCCCTGCGGGCGGCAGCAGTTCCTGTTCCAGATGGCGGGCCTGCGCGGCATGCGCCCGCAGATTTTCCTGCAACATACGCAGGAAGGCCTGCTGTTCCTCGCTGACCTGCCCGGCCAGTACGTCGATACTGGCGGCGCACGATTCGATGTCCTGACTCAACATGTCGTTTCCTCCGTGAAATTTGGGCAGTTCCGGCACTCCCGCCACTGGCGGAGCGCGTAGGGGTTGGATGTGGGCATGGGGGTGGCGCGCCGCCCGGCGCATATGTCCTGCCCCCAGGGGCCGCCGTAGACCGGGCAGGGGCTGGCCAGCACGCGCAGGATGCGTTCCTCCATGCGGGCCGTGCTGCCCGGATATTTGTCATGGTAGAGCAGGGACAGACTGGCTCTGGCCACGCCCAGGCGGCGGGCCGTGGCGGCCACTCCGTGGGCGGCTATGGCCTCGTGCAGCAGATGGCGGGCGTCCTCACGCATGGGCGGCCTCCAGCGGAAAGGTCTTGCCCGTATTGCGGTCGGTGACGCACTTTTCCGCCCGGTTGTAGGCCGGGGCCAGGGGACCGGTATTGGCCTCGTCCCGCAAGAAATAGGCGCGGGTGCGGGCCGTCCGGCCCAGGATGCCCGCCCGGAATAGGGCACGGCAGTAATTGCGCAGGTTCTCCCCGGCATTGCCCTCGTCGCCGTCGCACACGGTCTGCATCAGGCTGTCCACAGTGAAGTGGTCGGCCATGCGCATGACGCTCCAGGCGCGCTGCCGCAGGGTGCGCCCGGCGCTGGTGGCATTGCGCCCCTTGCGTTGACAGGGGATGAATCCACCGTCCGCCAGAAGATTTTTCCCGGCCCTGGTCAGTGCATGCAGGCCATTTTCCGTGTGGATCAGGCCCTTGTGCCGCAGGCAGCGGCAGGCCACCATGACGCCGGGGGTACGGGCATCCAGTTTTGCCGCCAGCTGCCGGGTGAGCAGGGGAGCGGTGGTCAGCTCGCGCAGGATTCGTTCGGCCAGTTGCATGGTCTACCTCGCTTTCACGGTCTTGGCCGTGCGGCTTTGCCAGTCATGGGTCAGCGCCACGCCCGCGAACTGCGGCACGTCCAGCTGGCCGGAAAGGCCGTTGGTGGCGGCGATGCGCTCGATATTGGCCAGGATGTTCAGCACTTCGCGCATGCGTCCGCCGGACAGGCGCAGCACCTCGGCCGTCATGCCGGGCGAGAGCTGGTAGTCGCACAGCTGCTTGCAGGCCAGCGCCACGTCCGCCGCCGAGCAGGGGCCGAACTCCACCACCTGCGCGATGCGGCTGCTGATCTGCTTGTGCCGGGCAATGGAGCGCTGGATCTGTTCCATGCCTATGAGGATGACCGTCACCTCGGCCCGGTCGGAGAAATCGCGCACCTTTTCCAGCACGGCGGCATTGGACGACAGGGTGAACTCGGCCTCGTCGATGATGATGGGGCACTGCCGTTCCACCAGCACGCGCAGGCAGCGCTCGAACAGGGCCTGCGCCGTGCCGCGCCCGTCGATGTTCAGGGCCTTGCACAGCTCCACCAGAAAATATTTGGGCGTCCAGTCCACGTTGGCGCGCAGATACACGGCCCCGGCTTCCTCGGCCCAGCGGTAGACGATGTGCGACTTGCCGTAGCCCGGCTGGCCATGCACCAGCATCATGCCCGCCTCGGCGGCCCCGCGCTGCTCCACGGCTTTCACACCGGCGGCGAAACGGGCGTAGTTTTCTGTTTTGACGAAGGCTTTTTTCATTCCATCCTCCTAGGCTATGCCCTCGGCGGCATAGAGGTCTTTCAGATCGGCGTATTCCTCGCCCCGGCGGTAGTCGCGCAGCCAGGCGCTGTCGGCATCCGTCCGGGCATCGGGGTTGTGCATGAGCCAGCGGTAGCGCTCATGCGTACAGGCAAAGAGGGGCCGGACCGGTACGGGTTCCGGCGTGGGCGTCACGTCCGTGATGGTGATGGTCTCCACGGCGGCGGCCGGGGCCAGAGCCGGGGCCGTGCTGTCGGCACAGCTGACGGTAGTGGCCGTGTCCGGCCCGTTGTCCCTGCTTTCCGGCAGGACGATGGTCGCGCCGGGGGCCACACGTTGCAGCTTGGCGTCCAGCCGCTTGACCTGTGCCCGTGCCCGCTTCTCGCGGGCGGCTTCCACGCGGCTCTGCTCGAAATAGGGGCGCGAGTTGCCTTCCAGCGTGGCCTCGCAGATGGGCCGTCCGTCCAGCGTCCAGCACCAGACGCGACCGGCATCCCAGATGTCGTACCGGACTTCCACGGCCTCCCCGTGGAACTCCGCCAGCTCAGGCGCGTAGTAGCGGCCGGAGTAGAATTGCAGCCAGCCGTTGCGGGTGACGCGGCGCGCGCCCGGCATGAACAGCTCGGCCTCCATGCCCTGCGGCACGCGCACCGGTGTGAAGCCCCGCGCCGTGAAGGTCTGCCAGTATTCCTCCGGGCTGTAGTGGCGCAGGCGGCCCTGCGCGTCCCGGTAGCGGGGAAGTCCCCGGTGCGGCGTGGTGTTGTATTCCTCCACACGGGCCAGGATGTGGCGCTTGAACTCTTCCCAGCTGGGCAGCACGGCCCGCTTGCCCGTCTTGAGGGCGGCCCGCGAGAGCTTGAAATTGCGGTGGGCCGCGTCCCCGTCCATGAGCGCGCCGGTATAGCTGGTCAGCCCCTGCGCCGCCCGTACCCAGAGCGTCTTGACCGCTCGTTCCATAAGGCCCTTGCCCTGCGGGCGGCCCGGTATGGCATTGGTGGGCGTGATCCCCAGACGGGTCATCATGCCCGTGCGGTCGTCCAGCAACAGACGGTTGACGTAGCCCGGCCCGCCATCGCTGTAGAACAGGGCCGGGACGCCGCCGTAACAGCAGGCCATGCGCAGGGCGTCCAGCACGGTCAGGGCGCTTTCGGACAGGGCCACGGAGATGCCCACGCAGCGGCGCGTGGCCACGTCCAGGATGGCCGTGATTTCCGGCTTGAAGGGCTGGCCGTGGTCAGGGTGCAGCACCTCCGCGTCAAAGGTGGTGCCGTCCGCCGTATAAACATCGGTGGGCCACAGCTCCGAGGTGTCGCGGCGCTGGTAGGGGCGCAGCTTCAACAGGGCATTGCCCGTTGCCCGTCCGGCTTCGCGCTCAGGCTGGCTCATCTTGGCCAGCAGGCGGCGGCAGGAATGGATGCTGGGCGGCAGTTCGCCGCGCTGGCGCATGGCCCGGCACAGCTCGGCATGGGCCAGCGCCACGGTGGGGTGCTGCGGTTTCTGGTAATGGAAAAGAAATTCGGAGGCCCACGCGGGGGCCTTGGCTGCCGTGCGCTTGGGCGCAAGGGCCGCCTCGCCGCCAGCCAGATAATCGGCATACCAGCGATAAAGCGTGCGCGTGGTCAGGCTGTCACCACGTCGGCGGGCAAAGGCCACGGCCAGCTGTTCCGTGAGGACGGGCGACAGCTCGCCCATCCGGGACGACGTGACCAGGTGCGCCACGGCGGCCTTTTTGCCTACCAGAGGCGCGATGCGGTCCAGCTCGCGGCAGAAGGCCAGACGGGCCGTCACGATGGCACGTTCCCTGTCGGAGAGGGCCGGACCGTTCCCGGCGGTGCCAATAGGGGCGCAAATATTGCTGCCAATAGAAGCGCAAGCCGCGCTTTCCTCTGTGATGGCAGCAGGTTGGCGCAGCAGCGCCGAGGCCAACCTGTCCCGTATCTCCGCAGGCATGGAGGACACCACCCACAACTTGCCGCCGCCCCGGCCAGCACGGGGCAGGGCCTGCCAGCCCTCACGCTTGGCGCGAATATGCACACTTTTAACGGTAATCCCTAAATAGTGTGCCAGCTCCTGCGTGCTGTATGTGGTGGCAATGGTGTTCACGTGGTATGTCCCTGTTAGTTATCAGAGGTTCTGGGGTCACACAGGTATTTTTCCGGCGCGCCGTGGGTACGCAGCCAGTCCAGCACCTTGGGGCTGTGCAGTTGCCCCGACAGCGTCCGGTAGACAGCCACACTAGAGATGCCCAGCTGCCGGGCCAGTGCCGCGCCGCTCAGGCCCTGCGCGTCCAGCACTTCCTGCAAACGGCGGCGGTAGGTGGCTCGTTTGGCCCCCAGGGCCATCTTTTGGGCATAGGTCAGGCTCATAGCTCGTCCTCCAGCTTACGCAGCTGCTTCTTCATCCTCTTTTGCTGGATCAGGGTGCGGGCATATTCCGCCAGCTTGCGGTCCTCTTCCGTCATGATGTCCATGCCCACGCAGCGCAGCATGGCCCGCAGCGGCTCCGCGTTGCGCGCCGCCGCGCAGAAGGCCAGCAGCGCCAGGATGGACGGCGGGTGCGAGGAATCCGAGGGCGAGAGCATCTTGTCCAGAGTCGCCTTGCCGAAGGCCGCCGCGTTGCCCTTGGTCAGCTTCACGCCCGCCAGCACGGCCAGCTCGTTCATCATGTCCGGCAGCGCCTTGCGGCCGTCACAGCCTGGGGCTTTGGCGGCCTCGCGCATGGCGGCCTTGATGGCCGGAATGGCCCCCGCCAGCGAGGCGTAACCGTCAAAAAGGGATGCTTGTTTCATGCTGTCCTCGTGGTCCGTTTTCGTTCCCGGCAGCCAGCGCTCCACTGGCCGCCGGTGGGAAATCAGCTCAGGCAAGGATGGCCAGCTTGCGAAGGAATTGCTCCATCTGATTGACGGACAACAGGGCCTTCCACGGCGTGGGGCCTCGCCCGTCCACGAAATAACGGCGTTCTCCGCGCAACGAATAGCTGGCGTGGATTTCGTACCTTCCGCTCCAGGGCGCACGGGGAATGCGCACGATGCTGTAATCATAGTCCCCGAAATAGGCCTTCAGCTCTTCCCTGGCGCTGTCCAGAAAATCCTGAACACAGCAGGCATGCAGGTACTTTTTACAGAACTCGCACTTGATGTGTTCGGGAGCGACCTCCAGCGGGGGGCCATACAGCAGGTTGAGAGACGGCTTTACGGTGGGATCGGGAAGGAGCGTGCGTACGGGATTTTTCATAGGAGGTGCCTTTCCCGTCCATGACGGGGCTTGAGGTTGATGCTTCGGTCCATTTTCAACGTCCACCGAGACGTTGACCGGGAGCCCGCAGGGCGTTAGTTTCATTTGTGCGTACAAATATAACTTCCCACGCCCCTTTTTTCTTTCTTTTTGAAAGAAAAGTCAACCCAAAATGAAGGTAAAACTTCTTAGTTTTACTTCTTTATGAAATATTATTATTTCCTAATGGGTTATAGAAACAGGGATGGCAAGTCGTGGGGTAAAAGTTCTTAAGAGAAAGTTTTACCTATGAGTAGCTTTGGCGAACGGTTAAAAAAAGTACGGGGAGGGCTGACACAAGCCGAATTTGCGGCCCTTTTCGGCATTCCGCAAGTAACATTGGGAAATTACGAAAGGGGAAGGAATGAGCCCCGTTTTGATTTTATCAAGCAAGTTTGCTCTCGTTTTGAAATAAATGTCGAATGGCTTCTTTTTGGGACGGGAGACAAACAAGAAAGCATGGGGCATTCTCCCGCTCAATCTAGCTGTGATGTTGATCTGATTATGATCCCGATGGTTGAGGCCCGGCTTTCTGCGGGGCAGGGAAGCCTGCAAACAGACGGCAACAGTGAGCGATCCTATGCTTTCCGTTCGGACTTCCTGCACAGGAAGGGGAACCCGGACAACATGGTGCTCATGCGGGTGTCCGGTGATTCCATGCAGCCGGAGATATTGAACAATGATGTAGTATTGCTGGACCAGTCGAAGACGGACATTCTTCCTGGCCGTATCTATGCGGTGGGGTTCGAGGAGGCGATCTACCTCAAACGGGTGGACATGCTGCCTGGCAAGGTCATCCTGAAAAGCGCCAATCCGGCATATCCGCCTGTGGAGCTGGATATCCGCGATCAGCAGCGCGACGCCTTCCGCGTCATCGGGCAAGTCCTCTGGAGCGGCCGGGAATACTGATAGAAAGCTGTTCGCCAGCTGCCAATAAAAGCGCAAAAAACGCGCGAACGTGTGCAGAAATGATGCACGTTCGCGCGTTTTCGTTTTTGGGCCTCCGCGCCCGAAATTCCTTGACCTTCGCGGCCTTACGCCCAGGTGACGACCTTGGTCCCCGCTGCCAATATTATCGCTCCCCTAGTGAAGCCTCCTCCCAGCGTGTCCTGGAAGGTGTCGCGCAGGCGGTCCCCGGCCTCGCGTCGCCAGCCCTCGTCATAGCGGCCGTCGTAACGGTCATCATAGCGGTCATGGTAATCATAGTTCCGCGAGGGACGGCTGCGGCGGCTGCGCCTGGAGTATCGGCTGCGGCGGGAATACCGGCTGCCGTGGCTGTACCGGCTGCGCCGGCGGTGCGAGGGCCGGGAATGGGCCTCGGCCTCATTGACGCAGAGCAGGACCGGTGTCGCGTAGATCAGGCCCGTGGCGGCCAGACCGGCCAGGAGCGCGCGGCGCCTGCTGCGGAGCCTGTCTTCGGAAGGGGCGGACGGTGCTGTCTTCATAATGCCCTCCTGCCCGGGAACGGGCCGGGTAAACGTCGTCGGGAAAACGGTCGATGCACGATTCTTCCAGGCATAGTGCCAGTAAAGCGGGGGCTTGCCAAGGGGCAGCCCCGCGAGGCAGATGCGGTCCTGAGGGCACCGGGGAAAAAGGGGCAGGAGGACGGCACATGCACAGGGATGATGCCGCTGCTGCCCGGGGCGGCCCCTGCGGTGAAAGGCCTTGCCAAGCGGTCAGGATTCATCTAAAAGGGGAGAGATGCTGGTGTGGCTCAATCGGTAGAGCAGCTGATTTGTAATCTGCAGGTTATGGGTTCAAGTCCCTTCACCAGCTCCAGGAAAAAGCAAAAAGCCCTCACGGAAATCTCCGTGAGGGCTTTTGTGTTCGGGGTTCCTCGGGACCTGTGTGCTTGGTTTGCTGCCGGGCCCGGCGGCAGCCCGTGAGGTGCCGGGGGCATGGAAAAAGTCCCCTGTCCGGGACGGGCAGGGGACTTCGGGCTTCAGATGGTGTTCACATCTACTTGTTTTCGGCCAGGTTGGCCTGCTCGAATTCGTCCAGGGCCTTGCTCACGACCTTGGCCAGGCCGATGAGGGCGATAAGGTTGGGGAAGGCCATGAGGCCGTTGAACATGTCGGCCAGTTCCCACACCAGGTTCACCTGCAGCAGGGAACCCATGACGATGAAGCACATCACCACCAGGCGGTAGGGGGTCACGCCGCGGGTCCCGAACAGGTACTTGACGTTCTGCTCACCGAAGAAGTACCAGCCCACGATGGTGGAGAAGGCGAAGAAGAGCAGGCAGATGGCCACGAACTTGATGCCGAAGGCCCCCAGACCGGTGGAGAAGGCCTTCTGGGTCAGGGCGATGCCGGTGGTGGTGCCGTCCAGGGCGCCGGTGACGAAGATGACCAGAGCGGTCATGTTGAGCACGATGAAGGTATCGATGAACACGCTGACGATGCCCATCAGGCCCTGCTGGGCAGGATACTTCACCTTGGCCACGGCGTGGGCATGGGGGGTGGAGCCCATGCCGGCTTCATTGGAGAACAGGCCGCGGGCCACGCCGTAACGGATGGCCTCCTTGACACCGGCACCAATGATGCCGCCGGTGGCGGCCGAAGGATCGAAGGCGCCCACGAAGATCATCTTGAAGGCGGGGATGATCTGGTCGGCATTGCTGAGGACCACGAACAGGCCGCCGATGACATAGAGCAGGGCCATGAGGGGCACCATCTTTTCGGTCACGGCAGCGATGCGGCCGATGCCGCCGAAGAAGACGAAGGCGCCGCAGGCGGCGATGATCACGCCCATGACCAGGGGCGGCACGTCAAAGGCGGTCCTGAAGGCATCGGCGATGGAGTTGGACTGCACCATGTTGCCGATGCAGCCCAGGGCGATGATGATGGACACGGAGAAGAACACGGCCAGCTTGTGGCTGCCGAGACCGTTGGAGATGTAGTAGGCGGGGCCGCCGGTGATGTGGCCGGCGTCGTCGCGGGTGCGGTAGACCTGGGCCAGTACGGCTTCGGCAAAGATGGTGGCCATGCCGAAGAAGGCGGCGATCCACATCCAGAAGATGGCGCCGGGCCCGCCCATGGCGATGGCGGTGGCCGCACCGGCCAGGTTGCCGGTGCCCACCTGGGCGGCGATGGCGGTGGCCACGGACTGGAAGGAGCTCATGCCGTGCTTGTCGGCGCGCTTGCCCTTCAGGGAAAGGTCACCGAAGAGCATGCGCACGGCCTGTCCGAATTTGCGGACCTGGATGAACCGCAGCCGGATGGTGAAGTATATGCCCACACCACACAGCAGCGGGATAAGGCAGTACATGCCCCAGATGAAGCTGTTGATGTTGGAGACAAGTTTCGTCAATTCTTCCATGGTTTCCCCCTCAGGCTATCCGGCCTGCATGTCATCCGGCAAGAGGAGCCCTGTGTCCGTCCGTCGTCTGGCAAGGCATGTCGAATATGAAGTGATGGTGTTGCACATCCGGCAGCCGTGCGGGATTCACGCATGAGTGAACAGGCTGCATCCATACCGTCGCAAAAAAACAGTCTCCCCTCCGCATCCTGCCCGGGTCCCGTCCCGGAGGGGATGGGCATGGAAGGAGGAGACTGCCGCCTGTCCGGTACGGCGGCGCCGCCGTACCTTTCCCGTCATGGTTGTCGGCAATTTATCCATGCATCTATGACATTAAATCGTAACGGGAAAAATGTCCATGCCGGAATTGATTGGGAAGGATTTCTCAACTCCCGGCGGGCCGCTGTCGCCGATACCCGCCGCCTGCCGGTCAGGCAGGGGGAGGGCGGGACGGCCAGGCGGCAGAGGAGGATGTGCCCGCCCGTCAGGGGCAGGGCGCAGCGCGCACGGGGAGGGCGGGCGATACGGGGCGGGAGCAGCGGCGGCGGGCGCCGCAAAAAAGACATGGCCGGAGCGGAAGGGCAGGCAGGGCAGCGCAGCCCCGCGCCAGGCAACGACGCCGGAAGGGGCAGGGATCCGGCCCCGGAAGGGGAAAACAAAAAAGGGACCGCGCGGATGGCCGTCCCCCAAAGGCATCAGTCCTCGTCACGGACGCTGCTGCGGCGTCTGCGGCGGGGCTTTTCTTCTTCCACCTCCTCGGGCAGGTCGGGCGTGGAGAGCTGTTCGCGGATGCGGTCGCGCTCCTCCCGGGGCTTGGCCACCAGGCGCAGCTGCTTGACCAGCACCTTGCCGATGACCAGCACTTCTTCCACATCGGCCAGCTGGTCGAAATCCGGGGCATCGGGGCTGAAATCGTCGGGAGCGTCCCGCAGTTCTCCAGAAGTCATCCTGAAAATATACATGACGTGCCTCCGTGGCAGCAGTTTGGAGTTTTTCGTGTCCAGCTGGACAAAGGGCGACGTGCGCAGCAGGGCCAGCCGTTCTTCCGTCATGGCGCGACAGGGGAAATGCCGGCAGGCCAGACAGGCCAGCAGGGGCCGCTGATGCCCCTTGAGCGGGCAGCGGATGGCTTTTTCCGTGGGGTCTGCGTATCTTCCCATGACGAACACCGTTGCCTTGCTATAGCAAAGAGTGTCTTCCGGGCCTAGCCGGGAAGAAGGGAATTTTTTCGCCCGTGTCCGGCCTTGGGGCGTGCGGCGTGCCCGGCGGAATATGCGGCGGGCCGGAAGGCCGGTCCCGTCCTTCCCGTACAGGCCGCTGCGGGGAGCGGAGGTGGAAAAATGTTATAAAGATGGACGCAGCTCACGGGCGGCACAGATTGCAGGGCCTGTCCGCGTCCACGATGGCGTGTGCCGCAGGGGGAGCGGAAGGCAGCCCCCGGGCCGTTCCCGCCGGTGCGAACCGACAGGGCGTCCGCCGCCCTTACGGATTTTCCTCCCGGCGGATCAGGCCCGGCGGGCCCAGGTGCAGCGGTCCAGCCCGGCCAGATCCTGCTCGGTGCGGGGCGCACGGTAACCGGCTTCCGCCAGCAGGCGGCGCACGGCCCCGCCCTGGCGGTAGCCGTGTTCCATGACGATGAGGCCGCCCGGTTTCAGGGCCTGCCGCCCGGCGCGGATGACGGCCCGCAGGTGCCGCAGACCGTCCTGCCCGGAAAAGAGCGCGCTGTGCGGTTCGTGGCGCAGGACTTCCGCCATGACCTCGCCTTCTTCCGCGGCGGCGATGTAGGGCGGGTTGCTGACCAGCACGTCCAGCCCGCGCGGCATGAGCGGCGGCATGAACATGTCCCCCCGCACCAGGGCCAGACGGTCCGCGGCGTGCAGGCTGCGGATGTTGCGGGCCGCCACGGGCAGGGCCCCGGCACTGTATTCCAGCAGCAGGCCCCGGCTGTGCGGCAGCTCCAGGGCCAGCGTGATGCCGATGCAGCCCGTGCCCGTGCCCAGATCCGCAAAGCGCACCTCCCCGGGGCCTGCGCATTCCCGCAGCACGATCTCCAGCAGCAGTTCGGTCTCCGGCCGGGGGATGAGGGTCTGCGGGCTGACCTCGAAGTCCCGGCCGAAGAATTCGCGCCGCCCCGTGATGTGGGCCAGCGGTTCTCCGGTACAGCGGCGGGCGGTCAGGCCGCGGATGGCGGCGGCCGCGTCCTCCGCCACAGGGGCGGGTATGGCCAGCATCAGGCCGATGCGGTCCAGGCGCAGCACATGGCCTGCCAGCAGGCGGGCCTCCAGCGCGGGAGCGTCCGTACCTGCGGCCTGCAGGTCACGGATCAGCGGGGTCAGCAGTTCCTGAAGGGTCATATCCTTGTCCTCTGCGCGGCTGGGCAACACAAAAAAGGCCCGGGGCAACGCCTTGTCGCCCCGGGCCGTCCGCGTCTCCACCTTCCGGGGCGGCAGCGGCGTTATTTCGTTTCCGCGGCCGGAGCGGCTTTTTTGGCGCGCGCGGCCGTCTTTTTGACAGGTTCGAAGGCCAGGGCCAGCACATCGTCATAGGTGTGCGCGGGGTGGACCTTGATCTTTTTCAGCAGTTCTTTGGGGACCTCTTCCAGATCCTTGACGTTCTGGCCGGGGATGATGACATGCTTGAGCCCGCGTGCCACACCGGCCAGGATCTTTTCCTTGATGCCGCCCACGGGCAGTACCCGGCCCTGCAGGGTGATCTCGCCGGTCATGCAGGTATCGGCCCGCACGATGCGGCCGCTCAGGGCCGAGATCAGGGCCGAGGTCAGGGTGACACCGGCGGAGGGGCCGTCCTTGGGCACGGCACCGGCAGGCACATGGATGTGGATGTCCTGCGTGTCGCTGAAGTCCGCGTCGATGCCCAGGCTGTCGGCCCGGCTGCGGATGTAGCTCATGGCGATGCGGGCGCTTTCCTTCATGACGTCGCCCAGCTGGCCCGTGAGCTGCAGGTTGCCCTTGCCCTTCATGCAGGCGCATTCGATGGTCAGCACCTCGCCGCCGGCCGGGGTCCAGGCCAGGCCCAGGGCCATGCCGGGCATGAGGCGCTTGTCCTTCTCGTCCTCGATGAAGCGCGGCGCGCCCAGCAGCTTTTCCACCGCGGCGCTGTCCACGGTAAAGCTGCCCTTCTTGCCTTCGGCACGCTGGCGGGCCAGCTTGCGGCAGATGGCGCCCAGCTCCCGCTCCAGATTGCGCAGCCCGGCTTCGCGGGTATAGCCGCGGATGACGGTGGTGATGGCGGTGTCGTCCATGACCACGTCCCCCGCCTGCAGGCCGTTCTCCGCCACCTTCTTGGGCAGCAGGTGACGTTTGGCGATCTCCACCTTTTCCTGCATGGTGTAGCCGGGCAGGCTGATGACCTCCATGCGGTCGCGCAGGGGGGCCGGGATGGTCTCCAGATGGTTGGCCGTGCACAGGAACATGACCCTGGAAAGATCGAAGGGCACGTTCAGGTAGTGGTCGCTGAAGGTGTGGTTCTGTTCGGGGTCCAGCACTTCCAGCAGGGCGGACGAGGGATCGCCCCGGAAATCGGAGCCCAGCTTGTCCACCTCGTCCAGCACGATGACCGGGTTGCGGGTCCCGGCCTGCTTGATGGCCTGGATGATGCGGCCGGGCATGGCGCCGATATAGGTGCGGCGGTGGCCGCGGATCTCGGCCTCGTCATGCATGCCGCCCAGGGACAGACGCTGGAAATGACGGCCCAGGGCCCGGGCGATGGAGCGGCCCAGCGAGGTCTTGCCCACGCCTGGAGGGCCGGCGAAGCAGAGGATGGGGCCCTTGGACTGGGGATTGAGCTTGCGCACGCTGAGGAATTCCAGGATGCGGTCCTTGATCTTGTCCAGACCGTAATGGTCCTCGTCCAGGATGGCCTTGGCATGGGCGATGTCCAGGCGGTCGCGGGAAAGCTTCTTCCACGGCAGTTCCACCAGCCAGTCCAGATAGGTGCGCACCACGTTGGCCTCGGAGGAGTCGGCGTGCATGCCGGACAGGCGGCGCAACTGCTTGTCGGCTTCCTTGCGCACCTCTTTGGGCAGGCCGGCCTTGTCCAGGGCCTTGCGCAGCTCGTCCAGCTCTTCTTCGCCTTCGGAGGCCGCGTCGCCCAGCTCGTGGCGGATGGCCTTGATCTGTTCGCGCAGGAAGTATTCCTTCTGCGCCTTGTCCATGCCTTCGCGGGCCGTGCTCTGGATGTGGGCCTGCATGGTGGCCACTTCCACCTCGCGTTCGAGCTGGATGTTGACCAGCATCAGGCGTTCCACGGGGTTCACGGCTTCGAGGATGCGCTGGGCATCGGCGGTCTTCATGCGCAGGTTGGCGGCGATGAGGTCGGCCAGACGGCCCGGCTCGTCCACGCCCTGGAGCACGGCCAGGATGTCCGGGGAGGCCACGCCGCGCAGCTGGAGCACCTTTTCGCTCTGTTCGCGGGCGGAGCGCAGCAGGGCTTCTATCTTGGCATCGCGCGGGGGCGTCTCTTCCTGCAGGACGGTGATGCGGGCCTCCAGATAGGGTTCCACGCGGTGGTAGCCCTCCACCCGGGCGCGGCTGGCGCCCTGCACCAGGATCTTGATGCGGCCGTCGGGCATCTTGAGCATGCGCATGACCTGCACCACCGTACCGGCGGTATAGAGGTCATTGGGGCCGGGATCTTCGGTGGATTCTTCCTTCTGGGTGCAGACCAGCAGATGACGGCCCTTCTTGAGGGCGGCCTCCACGGCCTTGACGGATTTTTCGCGACCGATGAACAGCGGCAGGATCATGTAGTTGAACACTACGACATCCCGAACGGGCAGCACCGGCAGCAGGTCGGAGATCTGCTGTTCGCCGGGGGCCGCTGCCTGTTCGTCGCCGGTGGTCCCCTGGTCCCGGCCGGCGGCTTCCGTCGCCTGGCTCAGGGCATCCTGCAACTGGGACAGCATGTCTTCCAGCGGATGGTCGTTCTTTTTCTGATCAGACATATATACTCCCGGACTGCCTACAGATGTCTGCACTGGCAGATGCTGTAGCAGCCATTGTCGGTGACGATCACATGGTCCAGAAAGCGCAGCCCCATGTTGACGGCCAGCTCCCGCACGGTATTGGTGAAGACGAGGTCGGGACGGGAGGGCCGGGTCTGGCCGCCCGGATGATTGTGCACCAGGATGATGCCGCTGGCCTTGTAGCGCAGGGCGGGTTCCAGCACGTCACGGGGCAGCAGGGGGACACTTTCCACATTGCCCTGGCGCAGGCGTTCCCAGGCCACGAGGCGGTTGCCCGCATTGACCATGGCCAGCCAGCATTCTTCCTGCTGGCTGCCGGCCAGACGGGCCCGGGCCATTTCGGCCACGGCCTGGGGCGTCGCCATTTCCACCCCCTGCAGCAGGGGGGCAGCCGCATGGCGGGCCAGCACTTCGCGCAGCACCTGCCACAGGGAGAGCAGACCGGGGCCGAAGCCCGGCACGGCCAGCAGCTGTTCCGGCGGCGCGTCCAGCACGCCGCGGATATTGTGGAAACGCAGCAGCAGTTCCCGGGCCAGCGGCTTGGTATCCTTGCGCGGCTGTCCGTAGCCCAGCAACAGTTCCAGGACCTCATAATCGGCCACGGCCAGAGGCTCGCGAGCCAGTCGCTGACGCAGGCGGCTGCGGTGGCCGCTATGGGGAGAGGCAGAGGATACGGGCATTGCGGTCATAAAGTAAGATGCATTTTGGCAAGCGCAAGGGGGGGAGGGTATCTTTTGGGGGGGAACCCCTCATCTCTGCTGTCGATGCCCGTAAAGCTCCTTCGTCGCCAACGGGCACGGCCTGCGGCCGCCTTCGGTCGCTGCTGGCGCGAGAGGGGGGTCCCCCTCAAACTCCCCCTTCCCCAGCGCGCTTTATTGGAAGCCAGAGAGGACGCTCCCCACGGGAGCGCCCTCTCTGGCTTCGTGACCAGTCGTAAGGCCGGCAGGGCTGATGACGCAGTCCTTTCCCTTGCTGCACCAGAGAGCTCCATGACCGCCATCGACGATTTCGGAAGGTACGGCCTTTCTGAGCCGAAGAGCTGACCGGCATCAAAAATTTTCCAGAAAAAAGCGCGTTTGGGGGAGGATGGGGGGATGGGGGAAGGGACCCCCTTTTCGCGCGAGCAAAAGGGGGTCCCTTCCCCCAAAAAAGCGCCGCAGGCCGCGCCCGCCGGCGCCACAGGAGACCTGCGGCATCGACAGCGGGGCAAGGGGGCCCTTCCCCCCAAAAAAAATCAGCGGGTTCCCCAAAAAAATCTAGCGCCGGGCAGCGGCGAAGAGGGCCACAAGATCGGTGGCCAGCTTGTCCAGGCTTTGTTCAGGCGTGCAGCGGCCGCTCTTGACGGCCAGTTCGGCGTCCATGACCATGCCCAGGCAGCGGGCCAGGGCGGCGGGGCCCAGACGGCGGGCCAGCTGCTGCTTGGCACTGGCCTCGGAGGGATGGAAGCGGACCTTCTCGCCCGCGCAGGCCTGCCAGAGCTGGCGGAACTCGCGGGCCAGCAGGGAGAGCAGGGGGAAGAGCAGGCCTTCCACGTCCTTGCGGCCCCGGGCCAGCTCTTTCCAGACAGCGGCCAGGTTGCCGGCTTCCATATGGCGGATGCAGGCGAAGATGTTGCATTCCGGGGCCCAGGAACTGGTGGCCAGCATGTCCGTGGTGACGGACCAGGGCATGGCCTGCCCGTCAGCCGCCGGACGCAGGAGCAGGAGTTTTTCCAGCTCGTTCTCCACGGCCTGGGCATCGGGGGGCACGGAGGTGCAGAACTGTTCGAAGGCGTCGGCCTCGAAAGGGATGCCCAGGGCCTGGGCCCGGTCGCGGACATATTTCTTGAGGCTGCGCTCGCTCAGGCCTTCGCTGCGCCAGATCCAGCCCTGCTGGTCGGCAAAGCCCAGGCAGCGCAGCTTGGCGATGTGGGCCGGGATCTTGGGCTGGCCTTTTTCCCAGGGCACTTCCAGACAGAAGAAGGGCCAGCACTGTTCCGAGGGCCGGGCCAGGGCGGCGGAGATCTTTTTCCATACCGCGGCGGGCCAGAGATGGGCCTGCCGCACCACCAGCAGGCGCGGCGTGCCGAACAGACCCTGGAGGGTGAGCTGTTCCCAGAAGCGCGGGGAGGGCTCCTCGTCCCCCCAGTGGACGTGCCGTTCCCAGCGGCTGCTGCCGCCCTGGGCGCTCACGAGGGCTTCCAGACGGGCCTGCAAAAGGCGGCTGTCCGGGCAGACGAGAAAGGAAAAACCGGGTCTGGGCATGGTACGTCCTGGGTTCGGGAGGGAAAAACGACGTTGCGGGGAAAAAAGGCGGACGGCATGTCCGGGCCTTCTTCCCCCGCAACGGTTGGGTTCATGGGCTGGAGCGGGGCTCCCTGCGGGCTAGTTGGCCACCACGTTGACCAGCTTGCCGGGCACCACCACGACCTTGCGGATGGTCAGGCCGCTGGTGTGGCGCTGCACGGCGGCGTCGGCCAGGGCCACTTCTTCCATCCGGGCCTTGTCGGCACCGGCGGGCACTTCGATGGTGCCGCGCAGCTTGCCGTTGACCTGCAGGGCGATGGTGACGGTATCCTGCACCAGGGCGCTTTCCTCGCATACGGGCCAGGCTTCTTCCTGCAGGGAGGAGGTGTGCCCCATGCGCTGCCACAGTTCCTCGCACAGATGCGGGGTGATGGGCGAGAGCAGGGTCAGCACCGTGGCCATGGCCGAAGAGAAGACGCGGTTCTCGGCGTCGCTCTTGCCCAGCTTCTCGCGGGACAGGTACATGGCGTTGACCAGTTCCATGACCGCGGAGATGGCGGTGTTGAACTGGAAGCGGTTGCCCATGTCCTCGGTGACCTTCCTGACCGTCAGGTGTTCGCGACGGCGCAGGTCGCGGGCTTCGGGCGTGGTCACGTCGCCGGCGCCGGCGCCGCAGGCCTTGACCGCGGACAGGCGTCCGGCCTCGTCCATGAACAGGCGCCAGACGCGGTGCAGGAAGCGCGAGGAGCCTTCGATGCCGCTGTCGGACCAGTCGAAGTCACGCTCCGGCGGCGCGGCGAAGAGGCAGAACAGGCGCACGGTGTCCGCGCCGTACTTGGCGATCATGGCCGTGGGGTCCACCACGTTGCCCTTGGACTTGGACATCTTGCTGCCGTCCTTGAGCACCATGCCCTGGGTGAGCAGGTTGGTGAAGGGCTCGTCCAGACCTTCGGGGTAGAAGCCCAGGTCGCGCAGGACCTTGGTGAAGAAGCGGGCGTAGAGCAGGTGCAGGATGGCGTGTTCCACACCGCCGATGTACTGGTCCACGGGCAGCCAGTACTTGAGGGCGTCCATATCGAAGGCGCTCGCGGTGTTGCGGGCGGCGGTGTAGCGGGCGAAGTACCAGGAGGACTCCACGAAGGTGTCCAGGGTATCGGTCTCGCGACGGGCCTCGCCGCCGCAGACGGGGCAGGTGCAGCGCACGAAGGAGTCGGTCTCGGGCAGGGGGGAGCGGCCGTCCTCGCGCACATGGGCATCCAGGGGCAGGAGCACGGGCAGGTTCTCTTCCTTCTCGGGCACCACGCCGCACTTTTCGCAGTAGATGACCGGGATGGGGGCGCCCCAGTACCGCTGGCGCGAGATGTTCCAGTCACGCAGGCGGAACTGCGTGGTGGCCTTGCCCTTGCCTTCCTTCTCCAGGCGTTCGGCCACGGCCTTCTTGCCGTCGGTGTTGGGCATGCCGTCGAAATCGCCGGAGTTGACCATCACGCCTTCGGCGGTGAAGGCGGCCTCCATGCTGGCGGGGTCGAGGACCTGGCCTTCGGGGCTGATGACCACCTTGACGGGCAGGCCGTACTTGCGGGCGAATTCGAAGTCGCGCTGGTCGTGGGCGGGCACGCCCATGACGGCGCCGGTACCGTAGTCGGCCAGGACGAAGTTGCCCAGCCACACGGGCACCTGCCGGCCGGTGAAGGGATGGGTCACATAGGCGCCGGTGAAGATGCCTTCTTTTTCCAGATTGTCGGACTGGCGCTCCAGACGGTCCATGTTGCGGATGCGGGTCACGAAGGCGCGTACTTCGTCGGCCTTTTCGTAGCCTTCGATGAGCTTTTCCACCAGCGGATGCTCGGGGGCCAGGGTCAGGAAGGTCACGCCGAACACGGTGTCGGGACGGGTGGTGAAGACCTCCAGATGGTCGACGCCGTCCAGGGGGGCGGGCAGGCCGAAGCGCACGGCCGCGCCGGTGGACTTGCCGATCCAGTTGCGCTGCATGGAGAGCACGCGGTCGGGCCAGCCGCCTTCCAGCTTCTGCAGGTCCTGCAGCAGTTCGTCACCGTAGGCGGTGATGCGCAGGAACCACTGGGTCAGGTCCTTCTGCTCCACATGGCTGTCACAGCGCCAGCACAGGCCGTCGATGACCTGTTCGTTGGCCAGCACGGTATGGCAGGAGGGGCACCAGTTCTGGGGCGCCTTCTTGCGGTAGACCAGGCCCTTTTCCAGCAGGCGCAGGAAGAAGCCCTGCTCCCAGCGGTAATATTCGGGACGGCAGGTGGCCACTTCGCGGGACCAGTCATAGGAATAGCCCAGGCGGCGCAGCTGCGCGCGCATGTTGTCTATGTTGGCATAGGTCCATCTGGCCGGATGGGTGTTGTGCTTGATGGCGGCATTTTCCGCGGGCAGGCCGAAGGCGTCCCAGCCCATGGGGTGCAGCACGTTGAAGCCCTGCATGCGCTTGCAGCGGGCCACCACGTCACCGATGGAATAGTTGCGCACATGGCCCATGTGGATGTTGCCCGAGGGGTAGGGGAACATCTCCAGCACATAGTATTTGGGTTTGTCGCTGTGATGGTCGCAGGCAAAGGCATCCTGCTGCTGCCAGCGCTCCTGCCATTTCTGTTCGATGTCCTGCGGGGAGTAACGTTCTTGCGTCATGGTACTTGTCTGCTTTTAGTTGGTGGAATCCTCTCCGGCGGAGAGGGAACCCTTTTCCAGAGCCTTGGCGGCGGCGTCCAGAATACCGTTGACAAAACTGGTGGCATTGTCTTCGCCGAACTGGCGGGTCAGCTCCAGGGCCTCGTTGATGGCCACCTTGGCGGGCACGTCCTGGCGGTACAGCAGCTCGTACATGGCCAGGCGCAGCAGGGTCAGCTCCACGCGGCCCATGCGGTCCACGCGCCAGTTGCGCGAGAAGCGGCTGATGGTCTTGTCCAGTTCGTCGCGCCTGCTCCACACGCCCTGCACCAGATCCCAGGCGAAACCGGAAGGCAGCCCGTCCTCTTCGCTCTCCTGATGGTCAGGGGACTGCAGGAAGGCGCGGCGCACGTCTTCCGGCGAGGTGGCGTCAGCGAAGGACAGCCCGTACAGAACCTGAAAAGCCTGGGCGCGTTCGCCCCGGCGGCTGGCGGATTTACCCTTGCTCATGGATTACAGCTGCTCCAGCACGCGGATGGTTTCCAGCATGGCGGCGGCAGCTTCCACGCCCTTGTTGCCGCCTTTGGAACCGGCGCGTTCGATGGCCTGCTCGATGCTGTCGCAGGTCAGCAGGCCGAAGCCGATGGGGGTCTTGGACTGCAGCATCACCTGGGCGATGCCCTTGCTGGCTTCGCTGCACACATAGTCGAAGTGGGGGGTGGCGCCGCGGATCACGGCGCCCAGGGCCACGATGCCGTCATACTTGCCGCTGGTGGCCAGCTTCTGGCAGACCAGGGGCATCTCGAACGCACCGGGGATGCGCACGATGGTGATGTTCTTGGCATCGAGGCCGTGGCGTTCCAGATAGTCCAGGGCGCCGCCGGTCAGGCGGTCCACGATGAAATCGTTGAAACGGGTGGCCAGGATGGCGATCTTGAGGCCTTTGGCATCAAGCACGCCGCTGATGGTAGTGGGATTGCTCATGGTCTGCTCCTAAAGAAAACCGTTTTGCAGTAAAAATTCCTTGTTGATGCCGCTGCTCTTCTGCGGCGCGGCGGGCCCGTCGGCCTGGCACTGCATGATGCGGCGCACGTACTTGCCGATGAGGTCCGTCTCCATGTTCACGCGGCTGCCCGGGCGCCAGTGCAGCATGGTGGTGCGTTTCTGGGTGTCCGGGATGACGTTGACGGTGAGGAAATCCTTGCCGCAGGCATTGATGGTCAGGCTGATGCCGTCCAGGGTGACGGAGCCCTTTTCGATGACTTCCGCCGCGAAGGCCGGCGGGAAGGCCAGCGTGCAGCGCAGGGAGGAGCCGGCCTGTTCCACGGAACGCACCGTGGCCACGCAGTCCACATGGCCGCTGACCAGGTGCCCGCCCAGACGGTCGCCCAGGGCCAGGGCCCGTTCCAGGTTGACCAGGTCGCCCTTGCGCAGATCGCCCAGGGTGGTGCGGGACAGGCTCTCGCCCGAGGCATAGACGGTGAAGGTGGCGCCGCTGTGCCGTTCCACGGACAGGCAGGCGCCGTTGTGGGCGATGGATTCCCCGTCCACGATGTTTTCCAGGGGGAAGAGGGGGCGCACGTCCATGCGGCATTCCTGGCCGCTGCGGCGCAGGCCCACAATCTCGCCCTGTCCCTGGATGATGCCGGTAAACATGGTCTACTCCTGAGGAATGGCCGGGCGCAGCTGCAGGTGCACATCGCCGTCACACAGGGAGGTGCGGCAGACGCGCAGTTCCAGGGCCTCGGCCATGGTGAGGGGGCTGCGGCCGTCGAACAGGGGCGCTGCCTCGTTGTCGCCCAGGATGCGCGGCGCCAGATGCAGCAGGAATTCGTCGGCAAAGCCCGCTTCCAGCAGCGACAGGGCCAGATGCCCGCCGCCTTCGCAAAGCACATAGGGACAGTGCAGGTCCTCGTACAGCATGCGGAACATGGCCGCGAAATCAGGACAGCCGCGCTGCCCGGGGCCCAGGGCCAGCACCCGCACGCCCATCTGGCGCAGGGCGTGGGCCGCCGTGGAAGCCGCCGCAGCAGGCGAGCAGAGGAAGACGGCCTGACCGGGACGCTCCTTGAGCAGATGGATGTCGCCCGCCGGATTGGGCAGGCGCGAGGTCAGCACGCAGGCCAGGGGCTGCCGCGCCACCGTCTCGCCGGGGATGCGGGCCGTGAGGCAGGGATTGTCGGCCCGGAAGGTGCCGCCGCCCACCAGCACGGCGCCCCCGGCACGGCCGATGCCGGCACGCAGGCGATGCACCAGGGCGCGCGACCCCTCGCTGCTGATCCAGCGGGAGTGGCCGGTACGGGTGGCGATGCGCCCGTCCATGGTGGCGGCCAGCTTGAGGATCACATAGGGGCGGCCCTGCTGCCAGGCCAGGAAGTCGGCCACCTGGTCGCGGCATTCCTGCTCGCAGACCGGGCCGATGACGTCCACACCGGCGGCGCGCAGGCGTTCGGCGCCGCCCGCCGCCTTGGGGGTGGGATCGTGCAGGCCGATGACCACCCGACGGATGCCCGCGGCCAGCACGGCTTCGCTGCAGGGCGGGGTCTTGCCGTAATGGTTGCAGGGCTCCAGCGTGACCACCAGGGTGCACTGGGCGGGATCGATGCCCTGACGCTGCGCGTCGCGCAGGCATTCCACCTCGGCGTGGGGCTGCCCGGCGGCATGGTGCCAGCCGCGCGCCACCACCCGGCCGTCGCGCACCAGCACGGCGCCCACCGTGGGGTTGGGGCAGGCGCTCCAGCGGCCGTTCTCGGCCAGGGCCAGGGCCTCACGCATGAAAGGGGCAAAAAGGGACTCAGACATGCTGCGGTCCTCTGGGCATGTCGGGCGGGAAGGGGATCTGCTCAAAGGTCACGCCGGCCTCGCTGAGCATGGCCAGCCCCAGTTCGTCGGGATAGTGCTCGCTGTACCAGATATGCCTGATGCCGCAGTTGATGAGCATCTTGCTGCACATGGCGCAGGGGAAGGTGGTGCAATAGAGCTCCGCCCCGGCGATGCTCACGCCGTGCACGGCGGCCTGGATGATGACGTTCTGCTCCGCGTGCAGGCCGCGGCAGATCTCGTGGCGCTGCCCGGAAGGGATGCCCATCTGCTCGCGCAGGCAGCCCGTCTCCAGGCAGTGGCGCACGCCGGAGGGCGCGCCGTTGTAACCGGTGGCCAGGATGTGCCTGTCCTTGACGGCGATGGCGCCCACCTTGCGGCGCAGGCAGGTGGAACGCTCACGCACCAGATAGGTGATGTTCATGAAGTAATCGGGCCAGGGCATTCGTTGCATGACAGTACTCGCAATAAAAAGTTGGACTACCTTACACGCAGCCGGGGCAAAAGCCAAGCCCGCCGGCGGCAGGACCACGGACGGAAAAGGCCGCCAGAGGCGGCCTTTTCACAAAGAGGGGCGTTCCGTGGGGCGCCCGCCACGCAGCGACGACCGGCAGGTCGGGGCCGCCGGCGGGCACGGCGGGAAAAAGGGGAGGGGCGGCGTCCCGTGCGGGACAGCGGCGGCCTTTCCCCTGTGGTGCGCCGTTACCAGGTGAACAGCGGGTAGGCGCGGGCGAACTCCTCCACGCGGCCGCGGATGGCGGCCAGGGAGGCGGGCTCGTCGCGCTTTTCGATGGCCTCCACGATGAAGGCCGCCACCTGGCGCATCTCGTCTTCCTTCATGCCGCGGGTGGTCAGGGCGGCAGTGCCCAGACGCACGCCGGAGGTCACGAAGGGCGAGCGGGTCTCGAAGGGGACGGTATTCTTGTTGACCGTGATGCCGGCGGCATCCAGGGCGTGTTCGGCATCCTTGCCGGTCACGTCCTTGTTGGTCAGGTCCACCAGCATGAGGTGGTTGTCCGTACCGCCGGACACCAGATTGAAGCCGGCGGCGGTCAGGCAGTCGGCCAGCACGGCGGCGTTCTTGACGATCTGCCGGGCATAGGTCTTGAAAGCGGGGCGCAGGGCCTCGCCAAAGGCCACGGCCTTGGCCGCGATGACATGCATCAGCGGGCCGCCCTGGATGCCGGGGAAGATCTGGCTGTTGAGGCCCTTGCCGCGGGTCGCGTCGGAAAGGATCATGCCGCCGCGGGGACCGCGCAGAGTCTTGTGCGTGGTGGTGGTGGTGATGTGGGCGTACGGGATGGGGCTCTCGTGCAGACCGGCGGCCACCAGGCCCGCGATGTGGGCCATGTCCACCACGAGGACGGCACCCACCTCATCGGCGATGGCCCGGAAACGGGCGAAGTCGATCTTGCGGGGATAGGCGCTGGCGCCGGCCACGATGGCGGCGGGCTTGTGCTCGCGGGCGATGCGGGCCACTTCGTCATAGTCGATGCAGCCGGTCTCGCGGCTCACGCCGTAGAAGACGTTGCTGAACAGCTTGCCCGAAAAGTTGACGGGGCTGCCGTGGGTCAGATGGCCGCCGTGGGTCAGATCCATGCCCAGGATGGTGTCGCCGGGCTTGAGGAAGGAGAAATAGGCGCCCATGTTGGCCTGGGAACCGGAGTGGGGCTGCACGTTGACGTATTCGCAGCCGAAGAGCTTCCTGGCGCGTTCGATGGCCAGGTCCTCGACCATGTCGACATATTCGCAGCCGCCGTAATAGCGCTTGCCCGGATAGCCTTCGGCATACTTGTGGGTCAGCACGCTGCCCTGGGCTTCCCGCACGGCCGGAGAAACGAAGTTTTCCGAAGCGATCAGTTCCAGTTTGGTGACCTGGCGCTGGGATTCCAGGGTGATGGCACGGGCCAGTTCCGGGTCCTGAAGCAAGATTTCGTCCATTCTACCGCTCTTCCTTTGGGCTAGTGGTTCCACTTCTTCAGGATCAGGCTGGCATTGGTGCCGCCGAAACCGAAGGAGTTGCACATGGCGTATTCACAGGGGATGTGGGCGGAGCCGCCGGCCATGTAATCCAGATCGCAGTTGGGATCGGGATTTTCCAGATTGATGGTGCCGGGCAGCCAGCCGGTGTGCAGGGCCATGGCGGTGAACACGGTCTCCACACCGCCGGCGGCACCCAGCAGGTGGCCGGTCATGGACTTGGTGGCGGAGATCTTGATCCTGGAAGCGTGCTCGCCGAACACCAGCTTGATGCCCTTGGTCTCGGTCTTGTCGTTGAGCTGGGTGGAGGTGGCATGGGCATTGATGTGCCCGATGGCCTCAGGTGGCAGACCGGCGTCGCGCAGGGCGTTCTGCATGGCGCGGGCCATGCCTTCGCCGGAGTCGGCGGGAGCGGTCATGTGGAAAGCGTCGTCGGAAGCGCCATAGCCCACCACTTCGGCATAGATCCTGGCGCCGCGGGCCCTGGCATGTTCCAGTTCTTCCAGCTGCAGCAGGCCGGCGCCTTCACCGATGACGAAGCCGTCGCGGTTGGCGTCGAAGGGGCGGGAAGCCCTGGCGGGTTCATCATTGTAATGGGTGGACAGGGCCTTCAGGGCCGTGAAACCGGCCACGCCCAGGGGGGTCACGGTGGCTTCCACGCCGCCGGTGATGGCCGTGCTGATACGGCCCAGCAGGATCTCGCTGAAAGCGGTGCCGATGCCGTGGATGGCGGAGGCACAGGCCGTGGTGGTCACGATGTTGGGGCCCTTGGCGCCGGTGAAGATGGCGATCTGGCCGGGCCCCATGTTGGAGATGAGCATGGGGATCAGGAAGGGCGAGACCTTGCCGGGGCCACCCTGCAGCAGCTTGGCGTGATAGGTCTCGATGGTCTTCAGGCCCCCCAGGCCGATGCCCAGGATGACGCCCACGTCGTAGGCGTTGTCGTCATTGATGACCAGGCCGGAGTCTTTCAGCAGCTGCTGGGCGGCCACCACGGCGAACTGGGTGAAGCGGTCCATGCGGCGGGCCTGTTTGGCAGGGATGAAATCTTCGGCAACGAAGTCTTTCACTTCGCCGGCAACGCGCGAGTCATAGTCGGTAGCATCGAAAAGGGTGATGGGGGCGATACCGGATTCGCCGGCAAGCAGGCGCTTCCAGGTGGTTTCAAGGTCATTGCCCAGGGGGGTGATGGCGGAAAGACCGGTGATGACAACGCGCGGACGATTCATGGATACTCCTTGGACAGGCGGGGTCTTGTGCCTGGGAAAAAATACTCGTGTTGACCGGCCGGAAGGGGAAAACGCACCGGGCAAGCCCGGTGCGTTCCAATTTTTCCGGCAGACAGGGAAAACTTAGCCCTGCTTGCTTTCGATGTAGCTGATGGCGTCCTGCACCTTCAGGATCTTCTGGGCGTCGTCATCGGCGATCTCGATGTCGAATTCTTCTTCCATGGCCATGATCAGTTCGGTCAGGTCCAGGGAGTCAGCGCCCAGGTCTTCCACGAAGGAAGCTTCGGGCTTCACTTCTTCAGCGCTCACGCCCAGCTGGTCCACGATGATTTTGGTCACTTTGGCTGCAACTTCAGACATGGTTATCCTCCAACTCGCTTTGTGTTTTCAGGTAGTGGGAGCGGCAGCATGCGCGGCCGCCGTTTGTCAGCAGTACATGCCGCCGTTGACGGCCAGCACCTGGCCGGTGATGTAGGCTGCCCTGTCCGAAGCCAGGAAGGCCACGGCGTCGGCGATCTCCTGGGCGGTGCCCATGCGCTTCAGCGGGATGGCGGCCTCGTAGGAGGCGCGCACCTCGTCGCTCAGGGCGGCGGTCATGTCGGTTTCGATAAATCCGGGGGCCACGGCATTGACCGTGATCTGGCGCGCGGCCAGCTCCTTGGCGCAGGACTTGGTCAGGCCCAGCAGGCCGGCCTTGGCGGCGCTGTAGTTGGCCTGGCCGGCATTGCCCATCTGGCCCACGACGGAAGAGATGTTCACGATGCGGCCGTGACGGGCCTTGGTCATGATCTTGGCGGCCTCGCGGGTGCAGATGAAGGCGCCGCGCAGGTTGATGGTGATGACGCGGTCGAAATCGTCATCCTTCATGCGGACCAGGAAGCCGTCCTTGGTGATGCCGGCGTTGTTGACCAGCACGGCCAGATTGACCTTGCCCTTGATGTGCTCGGCAAAGAAGGCGGCCACGGCCTCGCCGTCGCCCACGTTGAGGGGCAGGGCCAGGGCCCGGCCGCCGGCAGCTTCGATCTCCGCCACGGTCTTGTCGGCTTCCTCGGGACGGCTCACATAGGTGAGGATGACCTGATGGCCGTCACGGGCCAGGGTCAGGGCAACGGCACGGCCGATGCCCCGGGAACCGCCGGTAACCAGCGCGGTGGGGGTGGTGGGATCAAGGGTACTCATGATGCTGCCTCAATGGATTGTATGATATAGCAGAAAAGGGCCGAGTTCAACGCCGCGGCAGCCTAGAACTGCAGCAGGGCCGCGCCCCAGGTCAGGCCGCTGCCGAAGGCGGTCACCAGCACACGGTCCCCGGCCTTGATGCGGCCCTGGGCCAGGGCTTCCACCAGGGCCAGCGGCACGGAGGCGGAAGAGGTGTTGCCGTATTCGGCCACATTGGTGAACACATGATCCAGATCGATCTTCAGGCGGCTGCCCACGGCCTCGATGATGCGCATGTTGGCCTGGTGGGGCACGAAAAGATCCACGTCGGCGGCCGTGAGGCCGTTGCGCGCCAGCAGTTCCTGGCAGACGCCGGACATCTGGCGCACGGCATGCTTGTAGACCTCGCGGCCCTGCATGGTGATGAAAAAGTCGTCGCCCACGGGATCGCCGGGCTTGTAGCGGCAGCTGGTGCCGCCGCCCACGATGATGAGGTCGTGCAGGCTGCCGTCGCTTTTGCAGATGCTGTCCTGCACGCGGGCCAGGGCATTTTCGGGATCGCTGTTGAGGATGCAGGCACCGGCGCCGTCACCGAAGAGCACACAGGTGCTGCGGTCGCTCCAGTTGACGCGGCGGGTCAGGGCCTCGGTGCAGACGAAGAGGATCTGGGAAGCCGGGTCCTGGCAGAGCAGGGCGTCCGCCAGATGCAGACCGTAGAGGAAACCGGAGCAGGCGGAGCCGAAATCGAAGGACATGGCCGGACCGGCACCGATGTTGCCGCCGATGATGCAGGAAAGCGAGGGGCTGAGATGGTCCGGCGTACAGGTGGCCGTGAGGATGTGGGTCAGCCTGGCGGCGTCGAGGCCGGCATTTTCCAGAGCCTTGCGGGCGGCATGGGTCCCGAGGTCGGAGGCGTTCTCCTCCCCGGAAAGCCGGTGGCGACGCTTGATGCCGGTACGGGTGGTGATCCACTCGTCGTTGGTCTCCACCAGTTTGCTCAGGTCGTCGTTGGTCAGGACCTCGGCGGGAACATGGCTGCTGAGGGCGTGCAGGTAGCAGTTTGGCTTCATAGAAATACCCGTGGCTTAGATGGCGCGTGAGAAGCGGGTGAGTTCCTCGTTGGCCAGGATGGTTTCGGCAAGACGGTCGTTGGTGCCCTTGCGCACGAAGGTACCGGCCATCTTGATGGCGTTCTGCATGGCGCGGGCGCTGGAACGGCCGTGGCAGACGATGGCCAGGCCCTGCAGGCCCAGGAGGGGGGCACCGCCGTATTCGGCGTAGTCGATGGTGGTGGCGAACTTTTTGAAAGCGCCCTTGGCCAGCATGCCGCCCAGGGCGGGCAGGAAACCGGAGGTGAACAGGCGCTTGAGCATGCGGACCAGGGCCGAGGCCAGGCCTTCGCTCATCTTGACCACCACGTTGCCCACAAAACCGTCACAGACCACGACATCGATATCGCCCGTAAAGATGTCGCGGCCTTCGGCATTGCCCACGAAGTTGAGGTTCTGGGCCAGTTTGAGCAGTTCGTAGGCTTCCTTGACCTGGCTGTTGCCCTTGCCTTCCTCTTCGCCGATGCTCAGCAGGCTGACACGCGGGGCCGCATAGCCCAGCAGGTCTCGTGCGAAGGCATCGCCCATGAGCCCGAACTGGAAAAGATGATAGGGCCGGCAGTCCACATTGGCGCCGGCGTCCAGCACGACCACGGGGTTCTTTTCCGTGGGCAGCAGGGCAGCCAGCGCCGGGCGTTCGACGCCCGGCAGCCGACCCATGATGAACATGCCGCACGCGACCGTGGCGCCGGAATGACCGGCACTGACCACGGCATCGGCCTTGCCGTCCTTGACGAGACGGCAGGCCACCTGGATGGAAGCGTTTTTTTTGCGGCGAAGGATGTCCGAAGGCTTTTCATTCATGTGCACCACATCATCAGCCTGGACGATGTCGAAATGCACGTTGGCAAGGTCGAGCTTGGCGAGTTCCGCTTCTACCTTGGGGGTATCCCCCACAAGGAGGACGTGCAAGTCATGAAGCCTGGCGGCATCGATGGCGCCAGGAACGACCACGGAGGGGCCAAAATCCCCCCCCATGGCATCAACGGCTATGATGGGGCGCGCGTTCATTACTCGGCTTCGGTCTTGGCGATCACCTGACGGCCCTTGTAAGCGCCGCAGTTGGGGCACACGCTATGGGGCACGGTGGGCTCGCCGCAGGAGCAGTAGATGACGGTGGGGGTGGCCACGCGGTCGTGGGAACGGCGCATGCCCTTGCGGGAACGGGACTTTTTGTTTTGCTGGACAGCCATGATGTTCTCCTTCTCCGAGAGATCGGAAATGATATGCTTTTGGGCGTGAGTGACCCTATGGGCCAAGCTCAAGAGGCAAGAGCCTAGCAGAAAAAATTTTTGATGTCTAGTTTTTGCGCAATTTCAACCCGCGCAGGACGGCCATGCGCGGATCGCCCTCTTCGGGGGCGCACCGGCAGGGGCCGTCATTGAGGTTGGCGCCGCACTGGGGGCACAGGCCCTTGCAGTCAAGGCGGCACAGGGGATTGACCGGCAGGGCCAGGACGAACTCTTCCCAGCAGATGGCGCCCAGATCGAGATACGACACGCCGTTCTCCGTGACGACGCGGCTTTCCAGCAGGTCTTCGCCGGTGGTCGCGGCCTCTTCGTCCTCGGGCTCGGCGGCGGTCTCCTCAAAATTTTCAAAATGCGCATCCACGGTCACGGTCACGTCTTCGGCGCAACGGTTGCAGGGCAGCACCACGGTACCGGTGATGCTCCCGCGCACCAGATAGCCGCCTTCCAGGGGCATGATGCCGAGCTCGGCCTTCAGGGGAGCGACGATGCGGCAGTCCATCTGGAACTCGGCCAGCGATCCCTGCCAGATGGCGGGATCGTCCAGCGTCATGTCCTTGCCGGAAGGGGGAATCTCACTGAGCGGGATACGATAGTTCTGCATGGTCACCTCAATGCGGCCTTCTTACTCGGGGCTCAAGCCCGTGTCAAGCCCGGCGGGGCGGCGGCACAGGGCTTTGCGCGGCTCAGGCCAGCCAGGAGACGACCAGCATCACGGCCAGGACCACGAAGACCAGGCCGGCCACACGGTGCATGAGCATCTGGCCGCGCGGCGAACTGTTGAACCAGAGCGCCAGACGGCCGCCCAGGGCCGAGACGGCCGTGAAGACGAGGAAGGCCGCCAGCATGAAGAGCAGCCCCAGCTCCATGACCTGCAGGGCCACGCTGCCGCGTTCCGGCACACAGAACTGCGGCAGGAAGGCCAGGAAGAAGAGCGTCACCTTGGGGTTGGTGATGTTCATGAACACGCCGCGCCGGTACAGGGCCCCGTACCCCAGAAAGCGGCTTTCCTGCAGATGGGCCATGCTGGCCCCGGCCCGGAAGGAGAGCCAGGCCAGGTAAAGCAGGTAGGCCGCGCCGACGAGGGTCAGCAGGCCGAAGGCCAGGGGCGAGGCCATGAGCAGGCCCGCCACGCCCACGGCCACTATTGTTGTATGGAAGCACAGGCCGGAGATGAGCCCCAGGGTGGTGGCCACACCGGCCCGCATGCCGTAGAGGGCGGACTGGGTGAGGACGAAGATGATGTCCGGTCCCGGGGCAAGGGCCAGCAGGAGGGCGGTGACGAAAAAGGTCAGGACGGTATCCAGGGGCAGCATGGGGAAAACTCTTTCAGGGCCTGTTCCTTGCGGGAGCGGGGCAGTCGTTTGATGTGATGTTCCAGGCGCAGGGCCTCCCGCCGGGAGGTGCAGGCCCGGGCGAGCAGCAGGGCCACCGGCCTGCGCGGGCGTGTGTAGCGGGCCCCGCCGGCCAGCCGGCCGTTATGCTGGGCCAGGCGCCGGTCAAGGTCGGTGGTCACGCCGCAGTACAGGGTGCCATCGGCGCAGCGCAACAGGTAGACATGCCATCTGGCATCACTGGAAGCCACCGGAAAGCCAGCCTACCAGCACGAAGCTGATGGTCCAGCTGAGGATGCGGCCGGGCCAGGGGTTGGGAGGGTTGCCCGCCAGCAGGGAGCGCATCTCGCGCATGGAGTTGAGAACGGAGCCGATGGCATGGAAGACCATGAAGCCGATGCTGGCCAGCAGGCCGAACTGGATGCCGGCGATGATGATCAGGGCCAGGGTGATGCCGGGCGCAAGGCCCGCCTGCCGGCTGCCGCCCGAGGTCCAGATGGTCTGGAAATGCAGGCCGCCGTTCCAGGGGCTGCGGCTGCCGCGGAACTGTTCCCGGCCGTAACCGCCCCGGCAGGAGTGGCCGTAAGGGCCCTGGTCCCTGCCGCCGTCACAGCCGTCATGGATGATCTCGGCCTCGATGACGCGCTCACCATCGCGGGACTGGCCGTTGCCGTCCCGGGGAGAGGGGTATCTGTTCTGGGGATCGGGATTGTAGGAGGACATGATGCTCCTGTATCAGGTAGGAAGGTTAAAGCGGGCGGCGATGGCCCGCAGCACGCCCCTGCCCAGGCAGCGGGCCCGTGGGGACACCTTGTCCAGGGGCACGTGGTCCAGCTGTTCGATGTCGCATACCTTGGCCCCGGTGCGCACCGGAAGGCCGGAGCGCAGCAGGCCGCGCAAACGGCCGGACAGGGGCGCCGGGACGGGGACACCGTCCACCCGGCCCACTTCCTGCCCCCGGAGGACATGGCCGCCCAGGGGCAGGGGGCTTGCGAAGACACCGGCACACGGGGCACGGCCCACGCGCTGTTCGGGGCGGCCGTTCTCGCAGGGGATGCCGGTATCGGCAAGGGCCTGTCCCTGCCAGAGACAGCGTCCCGTGTCCGGGCCGAAACTTTCGATGATGCAGTGGACGTCCCGCCCGGCTTCGATGCCAGGCCCCAGGGCGATGACCAGATCCGCCATGTCCGGGGAAAGGCCGCGGGCCTTCTTGCTCATGGTGGCATCCACGAAGACCTGGGGGCGAAGCTCGCGCAGGCTCGTGCCGTCCTCGTCCACCAGCAGGGGCAGGGCCTCCCCGCTCTGCCGCAGGGCGCGGCAGGCGGCCACATCGGGACACAGACGGGCCTCAAGCCCTTCCACCCGGGCCGCGCCTTCGAAGACCGCCTCGGAAAAGACCACGAAACGGCGGATGGCGCGCGGCCGGGCGCACTCCAGCAGCACGAGCCCGTGCAGGCCCGCGTGCCACAGCTCCAGGGCCACGCCGGTGCCCATGTCTCCGGCGCCCCGGATGACGACGAGGGGGCAGAATCCTTTGTGCATCATGACAAAAATGCATCTTGCCGGGCCAGTCGTCAAGGGCAGGGGGATGACAGGACGGGACGCTTGTGTCCCGCCGGGGGGCGGCGTATGCTGGCCTGCACGCGTGCCCCGGCCTGATGCCGGCAAAGGAAACGGCACGCAAGGAGAAATCATGAACAAGATACTCGCAACAGGCCTGCTGGGCCTTGCCCTGGTGAGCGCCCTCCCTGCCGTGGCCGCGGACAGCAAGGCGGACAAGACCTGGCAGGAGGCCTGGACGGCCTACAATATCGGCCAGTACAAGAAAACGCTGCGCCTGCTGCAGCCCCTGGCCACGGAAGGCGATGCCCGCTCGCAGGTGCTGCTGGGCCGCTGCTACGAGAACGGCCTGGGCGTCCCCCAGGATCTGGCCACGGCCTTCAAATGGTACATGCTGGCGGCGGAGCAGAACGATGCCGAAGCCCAGACCCTCTTCCGGCCAGACGACCTTCAAATCCGGGTTGGCGTCCAGCGCCAGCGCGACGAACGGGGTGAAGGTGTAGGCCACGGAAATATCGCCGGAAACCAGATAGTTGTGCAGGTTCTCATATTCGAGCACGTGGATGTTGCTGCGCAGCGCGTCGAGCTTTTCCGCCGCCTCCGCGAGCACCGCGTCGTCGGTGGTATTCATGCTCTGGTGCATGGAGAGCAGCACCATGCCGATGGTCACGCGCGCGTCGTCGATCAGGCCGAGGCTGTCTTCAAGGGACGGATCCCACAGGTCGTTGAAGCCCTTGATGTCGATCTCCACCGCGGACGGATCGTAGACGATCAGCGGAATGCCGCTCACATACGGCACGACGAACTGGTCGTCCGGATCGAAGAACTGATGGGTGAAGCCCTCGTTCAGGTTGGAATAGTTATCCACGATGGCGGGGTCGAACGGCTGCATCAGCCCGGCTTCGCGGGTGGTGTTGAGCATGTAGTCGCTGGCCAGCACCACGTCGTAATCGCCGCCGTTCACCGCGGAGAGCTTTTCATACATCTCCTCGTTGCTGGAGAAGGTCGCATAGTTGACCTTGATGCCCGTCTCATCTTCAAACGGCTTGATGACGGTCGAGTAGTCGATGTAACCTTCCCAGGTGAAGATGTTGAGCACGGCCTCGTCGGTCTTGTTCTCGGTCTCCGCCAGGGCGCAGCCGCCGATGGTCAGCAGCGCAAGCAGCAGGCAAAGAAGTTTCTTCATGTCCATGTCCCTCCTTAATCAGGAATGGTTGATCTATCTCAAACGCGGGATGCGTTTGATGCTTATTGGAGTTTTGCGTTGCTTCTGGCCGTTATCAATTGAGTAGCGGCCACACAGATAAAGATCACGCCGAGCATCAGGGTGGAGAGCGCGTTGATCTCTGGCGTGCCGCCGGAACGCAGGCCGGTGTAGACCTTGAGCGGCAGGGTGGTCGTCTCCGCGCTGGTGACGAAAAAGGAGATCACCACGTCGTCAAGGCTCATCGCGGCGGAAAGCATCATGCCGGAAAGCACCGCCGGGAAGACCAGCGGCAGGGTGATGTCCTTCAAAACGCGCGTCGGGCTCGCGCCGAGGTCGCGCGCGGCCTCCGACAGTGAAGGATCCATGCCGATCAGGCGGGATTTGACGTTGATGAACACATAGGGGATGCAGAAGGTTGTGTGCGTCAGCACCAGCGCGCCCATGCCGAGCTTAAAGCCCACGGCGGTGAACACGGAGAGATACGCCATGCCCAGCACCAGCTCGGGGATCATCATCGGCAGGGTGGCGAGGGTTTCGACCGCGCCGCCGAGCTTCAGGTGCGACCGC
>OIWK01000296.1_pt1 | contig 53407 bp, 49 predicted proteins | sample 1587401 | NCBI WGS metagenome assembly OIWK01 (sample SAMEA3888911, study PRJEB22519) | human gut metagenome | biome: human gut; feature: human-associated habitat; material: faeces | place: Denmark | collected 2009 | reverse complement strand
AAGCTGTAAAAGCAAAAATACAGGATATTTATGATGATTCCAAGCAGAACTACGGCGCTCCGAAAATCACTGTAGAACTGCGAAAAACCGGTGAAGTCATTTCGGAAAGAACCGTTGGTACATATATGCGCCAAATGGGAATCCGTGCTCAGTGGAGCAAACCATGGACGATCACCACAAAAGATTCCGATTTCAGCACTGAATTACAAAATATCCTCGATGAGCAGTTTAATCCTGATCGTCCGAATGCAGTCTGGTGTTCGGATATTACCTACATCTGGACAATAGATGGATTTGTCTATCTGACCAGTGTTATGGATTTATTTTCCAGAAAAATCATAGCCTGGACGCTTTCAGAAACACTGGAAGTATCCTGCGTGATTGATACGATAAACAAAGCCAAAGCTCGCCGAAATATCGATCAACCATTAATTATCCATTCGGATCGTGGCAGCCAATATGTTGCAAAGGAATATAAAAAAGCAACCGAAAATATGCAGCGTAGCTACTCGAAGAAAGCTTTTCCGTGGGATAATGCATGCATTGAATCCTTTCATTCTGTTATCAAACGTGAATGGCTCAATCGCTTTAAAATCCGTGATTATAAGCAAGCATACCAGTTGATTTTTGAATATCTGGAAGCTTTCTACAATACGAAACGAATTCATAGCCATTGCAACTATATGTCGCCAAACGAATTCGAACGAGTGTATGAAAGAACGCACACTGAGGCTGAGCTTCTGGCAGGTTAAAATGGGGAGAAATTTCTCATTTTAACTTGTACTAAATCTTGACATAGGACCATTTTATTCTAATTTGTATCATTGGCAATTTCATTAATGTACTAATGGAAGAGGGACTTTTTAGAGGTTTGTTTCCTCGAATGCTAAATAGCAGGAGATTCTGGAAGGTTACCGGTATATGTTCTTTACTTTTTGGATTTTGGCATATTGTTGGACCTGTAAGGAACTATATTGACGGACAGAGCAGCTTTCAGGGGATGATAGCCAACGCTATCATGCTTATAGTTTCATCAACTTTGGTTGGGCTTAAGCTTGCAATGATTACATACATGGAAGGCAATTTGTATATGGGTATGGCCGATCATTTTGTGAATAATACTATTGTGAATCTGCTTCATATAGAGAGCTCTACTGGCGCAGATGAAATGATGTTTTTAAGGATTACTGTGGCACAGACCATTTCATTTCTTATAGTACTTTTTATTTTTTTGGGAAGGAAAAATCATGGGAAGAAAGGGATTATTAATAAAACAATTTCTGAATAATGCATTTGTCACAACTGCTATTGTGCTGATAGTGCTGTCTGTTGTTGCATTATGGTATGATGGAACAATGATCTGCATATCAACCATCTTTGAGACTCTTTTACTAAGTGTTGTTTGTGAAGTGATCAAACACATGATGTATAAGATTGATATTGCAAATATTTATCTTGGTATACTGCTTCATTATCTTCTGGTATTAGCAGCTGTTCTGATATTTGGGTATGCATTTAACTGGGGTAATCAGCTTCCTGTCTATGTTTTGGCTGGAATGTGTGGTGGTGTTTTAATCCTGTGCTGCTATTTGGATATTAGTAGAGTTAAGGCTGATATTGATGAAATTAATGGATTGTGTGAAAATAGAGTGTAATCATGCTCGTCTGTTTTGACCGTATAACTATGGTACGTTATAGTCATTGACGTGATGATCAAATGAGGTCTTCCGTTAATTGGTCAATGGAGGCAGCTTATGAATGAAAAATTTTATGCATTGCTGGAATATCTGGAAATGATAAAACATTGGGAAATAGTTTATGGAAAGGAAACGGAAAATGATAGAAAATAGTTATAAGACCTCCTGTGGAAGTATCCATTATTTTGTAAATATAATAGATAAACAAAAAATCACATTAGTTTTTTTGCCGGGACTTACAGCAGATCACAGACTTTTTGAGAAGCAGATAGAATATTTTGAGAAGAGACAGAATGTGTTTGTATGGGATGCACCATCACATGCATTATCCAGACCATTTACAAATAATTACAGTCTGTCTGATATGGCAGAATGGCTTGATGAAATCTTAACAAAAGAAGAAATTTATAATCCCATCATTATCGGTCAGTCTATGGGTGGATATCTGGCTCAAATGTATATGGAATTATATCCGGATAAGATAAAAGGCTTTATCTCCATTGATTCTGCACCGCTTCAAAAGTCTTATATGACTGCAATGGAAATATGGCTTCTTGAAAGAGCAGAGCCATTATATAAGATATATCCATGGAAAGCGCTTCTTAGGGCTGGTTCAGGAGGATGCGCAGAGACGGAATATGGTCAGAATCTTATGCAAAAGATGATGATGTCCTATGATTCAGATCCGAAAGAATATGCACGGCTTGCCGGCTTCGGGTACAGAATGCTTGCTGAGGCAATCAAAGCGGATCTGCCATATCATATCAGTTGTCCGGCACTTCTTATCTGTGGCGAAAAGGATAAAGCGGGCTCAGCAAAAAGCTATAATAAGAAATGGCATCAGAGAGAAGGTTTACCGCTTAAATGGATAAAAAATGCTGGTCATAATTCCAATACGGATCAGCCGGATGAAGTCAACAGACTGATAGAAAAATTTATCGGCGAGGTTGATGGGAAAAATTTAGCAAAAAGTAAAAAGACAATACTCTACGAAGCGTAGAATCCGCATATATTCACCATTTTCTACGTTCCGTGGGTGTAAAACATCTATTTTATATACTACTCTGTGGTCAGAAAGGAGGAAAAGTTAGAATAATATATATGGTTTGTGTGTGACAATCATCAAAGAAGACGAAGAGCCGATGCACTTGTAAACTGTTTCACAAGATCATCGGCTCTTAATTAACATATTGGCGGGATGTATCCGAGTTGAATCGCTTTTGTCACGGCTTCAACCGCTGATGTAACATCAAGTTTTTCAAATATATGCTGCAAATGATTTGATAAGGTACGTTCACTAATATAAAGTGTGCTTGCTATGTCTTTTCGCTTTTGTCCTTCTGCTATAAGCTGTATAATTTGTTTTTCACTATCGGTCAATCCTTCTATGAATGGAATTTCCCTGTCAAAATAAAGTATCCCCTGCATTATTTTAGAAAGAATAGATATGAGCTTTTCAGGTTCAATATTTTTATTAACAAATCCTTTTGCTCCTATTTTTCTTCCTTCACTTCGATATACGGGCAAATCATAACCAGACAGAATTACAACCCTTTGTTCTGGATAACAACTTAGTATTTGTTTTGCTAATTCCAGACCATCCTCAGGAGATATATTCTTCAAGTTTATATCCATAAGGATGATGTCTGGTTTCTTAGATACAATATAATTGTCTAATTGAGAAACATCATTGATACTATCAAAGGTTTCAATTTCTGAATAATCTGACAATGCAATCTCCAAACTTTTAGAAAATAAAGCATGGTCATCTACTAACAAAATGTTGATAAGAAACATCTCCTTTCATCGGCAATATCGTTTGTACGCAAATCCCATGTGGATGGTTATTAGATATAGTTACAGAGCCATCCATGTCATTCACTCGTTCCGTAATCATTGCAAGTCCTCGATGTTTTAACCTGTCAGCAGATGAGAGAACATCTGCATCAACAGTTCCATTGTCACTCACACTCAGTATTATAATCCCATTATCCTGCGTAAGGGTTATCCATGCTTTTTCCCCTGTCGAATGTTTGTAAATATTCGTGACAAGTTCCTTCAGCAGGCGGTACACAAAGATATTGTATGGCTCAACCAGAAATAAGGAGTCTGAACAATCAAAGGAGACACAGAGATTACGATTCGGAAAAGATTGCGAAATACCATCAAGCAAGTTTTGGTAGTTTTCCTTTATAGTCAGTTTTGGAAGCAATGTAGGATGGTAATCCTGCATTTGCTCACGAATATAAGTATTCATATTATCGAGAGTTTCCGTGATAATTTTCTGTACTTCAGGGCGGTCTGCTTTTTTCATCATATTTTTTACAGAAAGCAGGTCTTGAAGAATATCATCGTGGAGAAAGTTTGCAAATTCAAGATTTAATTGTTCTTCCCATTGTAATTGTTGTAGTGCGACATGGTATTTGCTTTCCTTGATTATCTTATTATGTCCTTTCTTGAAATTGAAATCCAAAGCAATATTACAAACATATAAAAACGCAAACAGGGCATCCAGCATAATAAAAAGCAAAGAATATCCACCATCTAAGATTATTGCTATCAAGCTAAAAATAATTACTCCAGAAAATATAAGTAATGTTAATTGGCGATTACTGAATACGGCAGATAATGGAAGGCTGTTTTGTTCTTTCAGTATGATACCGTGGATGCTTACCCAAAACAATAGTATAGGAATATATACACCAAAATTTGAAAGATGTTCAGGAACTCTCATTGTTGAAAAATAATAAGTAAGGAATAAAACTATAACTGCTATAAGGGAGAAAATGATATGCCTCCATTCTGACTTAAAAACAAAAGCAACTCTTTTTCTATGATATATCACTGTAAAAATAAAACACAGCCAGCTTGCCATAAATTGTATGAAATAGAGAAGGAAAAATATTTTACTTGACACCAATACGCCAATAAGAGCAAAAATACAAGTTCCCATCAGGCAGAGATTAATTAATTTCTGATATTTGTATCCGCTGTTTTGGAACAAAAACATTAGTATGAATTTAATGGAAACACACCATATTACCGGGCTTAAAGCGAAAAAAATAGTGTTTGTGATGGAGTTGCCCGAAGCAGCTAAGAGTATATACCAACTTTCTAATGCTAATAAACCACAAAATAGGGAAATAGTTTTATTTTCCCTAATGTTGCAGGAACTTACATAAGTAACATCTATTAGCAGCAAAGACGATAAAAATAAGGGAATGACACCTCTGGTGTTTAAATGAAAATCTGCATGAGCGGTCAGCCCCATATATGCAATGAGTAAAATAGAATTTATAAAAAGCAGTAGCTTTAAAATTGTTTGCTTCATGTTTTGCCTCCTTCCTATTTTCTCATTAAATTATATTATCTCTCTGTGAACAAATAAAGTGTACGAAATCGCCGAGCTATAAAACTCGATGATTTCATATAGCTTTTTATTTCTTTAGAACTGTTTTACAGCAAGTATGGACAGTCATACAGTAATATATCATATAAATTATAAATGTAAGCAGAATAGCGATAAACGTAGGAATATACAGAATAAGGCTTTCTTTCAGAATGTTCTGCATAAGGGCTGTCCTGTATACTAATGTTGCAAAGACACAGTCTACCAACCCGAATAAAAACGGAATACTAAAAAAAGATATCGTCTGCTTCTTTATTATTTTTTTCACCGTTCTGTCTGTGTATCCCATTTTTCTTAAGATTTCATAATCAGCCTTCGAATCGCTTATGGCAGAAAGATTATTAAAATATAATATGCTTCCAGTTGCGATAAAAAACAAGATTACAAGAAATCCAAGCAGTAAGAAGGTTGAACTGCTTAGGGAAAATATCTCATGTATCCTATGCGAGTTTCCCTGTAAATAAGGACTATCATTTAAATATTCGGATAAATCAAGAAACAGAGCTTCATTATCTTTGATTGACTGCCCATTTATACTTAGGACTTCCGTTTCGGGGCTAATTTCTTCTGCTATTGCATCATATAAGTCGTCACTTACAATCAAAGTACCAATGCTATTTGCAAATGAAATGGGATTATCTAAAGTAGTTGCGATGACTGTTACAGATATTTCTTCATTACCTATAAGCAAAGGATAAACATTACCCGTTTCGTCATTGTCTGAAGCTGGCTGGTATTTTACTAAAATACACTCACTATCGTGTAGCTCGCCAATTTGTTCCAAAGCCCCTTTTTTTCCTTGCGCTTCTAAGAGAGCTATATAGTTTGAATAAGAGATACATTCAAACCCTGCATTTCGCAGAATTTTTTCGTTATCTGAATCGCCTTTAGAGCTTCCTGCACTATATTCCAAAGGAACTTGTTCGGAAGTAGATGTAACTTTATAAATATTCGTTTGCAGGAATGAAACATCATTTTTGGACGAATGCTCATTTACAATTTGTTTGATTGCATCTATTTCGCTTTCATTTTCAATTCTACATTCAATTTCTGACGGTGCCATACGTGACACAGCAGCTATTGGATAGTATAAAGATAAAGCCATAACGCTGGAGACGGTAAGCGTTGCTGCGGATAACAGTGTAAGCATGATTAAAGTCTTAGAGTTTGAACGCATACGGTATATGAAATTTGGGGAAGTAATTATTTTTGTTTCTGTATAAAACTTCCGTTTGTTGTTTTTGCTTATGTGTACTACAAAAGGAAGAAAGGATGAAATAAAAAGTATTGTTCCCACAACTACGAGTACAAGTGTCAGCATGGCAATGGTGGTATAACCAATCGAAAACCAAACAGATTTATCTCCTCTGAGGATATCCAATGCAAGAACATACCCCAAAATAATGCAGCAAAAGCCAACGATGGCAGGAACAGCATGAAATTTCATTTTTCGTTCAGCACTTTTTTCAAATCTAACTAATCCCATAAGCGATGTCTTGAAAAGAAACCTGCTGTTAGACAGCATCAATACAATCACGATAGCAAAAATAAAGCAAGCTGTTTTTGCAATGGCATTGACATTGAAAAAGGGTATTTTTGAATTGTTGATAGATAAATCCAGTAACTTGGTTATGCCAAAAACAATGCCTTTATGAAAAAAACTACCGAGAAGTATTCCTACTATAAACGCTCCAAAACAAACCAGTAAATTCTCTGTTGTCAGCAATGACAACACTGTGGTTTTTCTATATCCTAATAATGCGTAAACACCAAGTTCTTTTGTTCGACGACGTAAAAAGAAACGGTTGGAATATGACATATAAAAAACAACAAAAGCCATTAGGAATACAGAAATTACGTTACACATCATTTCAACCCGCCCGTTACCAGATATCTTTTCAAGCATAATTGTATTCATTGAGAATGAAGTAAATGCAAAAAAGACAGTAATTACAAATGATACAGAAAGCAGGTAAAGGGCGTAAAATGAAAAATTTTTTTTTAGATTTTTAAGTGCCATTGATAAATTATTCATAAATTTTGCCCCCTTATCTTTCCGTATCTAATTTGGCTACTTCCTGTGCAATGGTTTCATAGAATGTTCGTCTATCGGCATCCTGTTTAAGAAGTTCGCGTATAATGCTTCCGTCTTTGAAAATCAGAATACGGTTAGCAAAACTTGCAGCGTATGCATCATGTGTGACCATTAGTATAGTGGTATGCAATTCTTCATTTGCTTCTTTCAAAGTTTTTAATAACTCGGTAGCAGAGTTTGAGTCCAATGCTCCTGTCGGTTCATCAGCAAATAAAATACTTGGCTGTTTTACAATGGCTCTTGCCGCCGATGCTCGTTGTCTCTGCCCGCCAGACAGCTCGTTTGGATATTTGTCTAACTGAGAGGCAATGCCAAAGCGTTCTGCTAAACTTCGCACCATTTTTTCGATTTTTTTATGCGGAAGCTTTTGTAAAGTGAGTGGGACAGAGATGTTTTCTCGGATGGTAAGGCTGTCAAGTAAAAAGTATTCCTGAAATATAAATCCAAGATTATCCCTGCGGAAATCCGCGGAACCTGTGTCGCTCAGTTGTTTTAAATTAACACCATTGATTACAATGCTGCCACTTGTAGGGGTATCAATAGTGGAAAGAACATTAAGCAATGTAGTCTTTCCAGAGCCAGAAGCACCCATAATAGCGATAAATTCACTTTCTGCTACATTGAAAGATACTTTATTTAGGCTTGGACGTTGCCCTTTAGCATAGATTTTTGTTACTTCATTTGCTTCTAATAATGTTGCCATATTTTAATCTCCTTTTCGTTTGATAGTTTCATTGTACTTTTTCTGCTTAAAAAGCGAATGAGTAAATCAGGCAATTTTTTTAATCGTATTGTCTGTTGGTGTGATAAAGGAGATAAAATCTATGATTTATGATGAATGGGTGTTTCACGATGTGGAACATATTTATTTGCAACTTATAAAAAAATAAGGTGTGCGATTTATAGTGGACAACTTTCAGCAGGCGAAAAAATCCCATCTGTTCGAGAAATGGTAAAGAAGCGAGAGGATACAGCAAAGGTACTTTGTTTTTCTTACTTCGGTAATATGTTTGCATTAGGATTTTCCAAAGATGAAGCAGAAAATATCCGATCAGAAGATGCCGGAGAAACCAAAGACCAAGCGTCAGGAAGCAAGTTTATAAAGTTTTATGGAAAGAGCAGGTAGCAATCTATCTGCTTTTTCCTGTTATGTGGTTATCGTAAGCCGAGAAGGTTAAGTGACGAACAAAGGGAACAGGCAAGGTTACGGATGGAGAAAATCAATTCAGATGATAATTGTCGGGAAGATTAGAGTCCAGTCGCAACATTCAGAAGTCCAGTCACAACATTTCCAAATTAAAAGAAAGAAATCTGCCGATAATATAAATGAACAATAGATGATGTTATCCATATTTGATAATGAGCCATGAAAATGAGGTGGAATAGTTGAACATAGCAATTTGCGATGATGAGGAAAATATACGCATTTACATATGCAAGCTGATACAGAAGCAGGAAACTTTTTGTAAGATAACAGAGTTTTCATCGGGCAAGGAATTATTGGAGTTTCAGGATGAGACAAATGCAGAAGAAATAGACATACTTTTTCTGGATATCTCTATGGGAGATGAGGATGGAATGACTGTGGCAAAGCAGCTCAGGAGCCAGATGGAAAGCAAGAAAGAAGCAGTGTGGGGAAGCCTGCCGCTTCTGATATTTGTAACGGGATATCCGGAATATATGCAGGAGGCTTTTTCTGTTAATGCTTTTCAGTATATTGTAAAACCGATTCAGGAAAGCAATTTTGAGCAGGTTTTTGCACAGACCATACGGGAGTATCAATATTTGATGGCAAAGAAAAAGGAAAAACCAAAAGAAGTATTAGTTCGGAATGGAAATAGAACAAGAAGTGTTTCAGCAGATGATATTTACTATATTGAAAGCAGTAATCGAAAAGTGACCTTGTATTTGCGGCATGAAAAAATTGAATATTATGACAAGATCAGCTCACTGGAAAGCGAGCTTAAGCCGGATTTTTTCCGTATACACAAAGGGTATCTGGTTAACATAAAATATGTGGAACGATATGACCGGACAGAGGTGAAAATGAGAAACGGGGACAGTCTGCTGATATCCAAGTATAAATATCAGGACTTTGTAAAGCGTTATTTGGAATACATTTCGGAGGAAAGATAATTGAGTCAGGTTACATATGAAATCATTCGCAAGCTTTTTGAAATCTATCCTATTATTCTGCAAATCGTTCTTTTTCTGGTATTGTGGAATGTATTTTTTCGGTGGGAGAAAGGGATATGGATTGTTGCAGGAATATTGGCAGTGATGAATATCTGCATGGGGCTATGGCTGGAAAAGCCGGGGGTAATACGATATACAATGTCCGCTGTCATTGTGTTGGGATATTGTTTTTGCAAATACCAAAAACATTTGGAAAAGGCGGTATTCATACTGCTGCTGTTTTACAATTTTCATGCGTTAAGTTATTTGATTGCAGACAGTATTTATCAATGTACAGTGGAGAGCATATTTAGAGGGTTGGATGTTCTGAGTGAGGAATATACATTTCGGGTTTATCTGGGTATGGCGATAGGTATGGGCATCCTGCTTTTATCGTACACGTTGGTATTACTGATTATGACAGGTGTCGTGATAAAAATCGTAAAGAAACCGTTTATGCTGAGATGGCAGGAAACGATATTCCTTTCAGTACTGAATATTGTAGGGAGTATGATTGTAGGAATAAGCGTAGACCTTTCCGTAGTGCAAATCGAGGGTGGAGTTTTTCTGTTGTATGATGACAAGCAGGAAATGTTGTGGAAATTACCGATAATTGCGGTTCTTATCTATGTGGGGGAAATTTCGGCAATATACATCTACCAGAATTACAGGAAGCTTCAAAAAGAACGGCAGAAACATTTTGTGGAAGAACAACAGGTCAAAGCCATGAAGCAGAGACTGGAAGAAGCAGAGAACTTCTACGGGAGCATTCGCAGAGTAAGGCATGAGATGAAAAACCATATGACAAATATAAAAGGGCTGGTGGCAAGTGAGAAATATGATGAAGTAGAGAATTATATCGAAAAACTGGATGAAACCATACAGACTATGGACTATAAATTCAATACAGGAAATGCGGTCACAGATGTGATTATCAATGATAAATACCAGAAAGCGGAAAATGCAGGTATTTCGTTTCAAGTAAAATTTAACTTGGGGGAAACAGACACAATTTCTGCATTTGATATAGGTATCATTCTGAATAACCTTTTAGACAATGCCATAGAAGCCTGCGAGAAACTGGAGCAGGAACAGCGATATATCAATCTGACTTTAAAGAAAAAGAATCATTTCCTACTGATTGAAGTGGAAAACAGCTTTGATGGGAAAGTGATATGGGAAGATGGAGGTATCGTCCCGATGACAACGAAACAGAGCGATCTGCCGGATATCTTGATGGAGCATGGAATAGGGTTAAAAAATGTAAAGAATGTGGCAGACCATTATCTTGGAGATATGGATATCAAAATAAAAAACGATGTGTTTAAAGTCACAGTAATGCTGCAGCAGAAGGAAATAAAATAAAAAAATATGAAAAAGGAAGGAGAATGTAGTAATGGATGTAGGTTCAGTTTATGGCAGTTATTATGAAACAGCAAAGAGTTACATGGGTTTGAGGAAGGAGGAAAAACAAGCGGGATCTGCGGAAAAGGTCACAGACAAAAGTCAGGTTTCCTCGGAAGATATGACCTTGGAGGAATACAAGGAGTATTTTAATGAAAAGATGAATTCATTATATACACATCCATCGCAGCGGAATAGAAATGATATTATAGATATTACGGATGCCGCTTATAAAAGAATGCAGACTGATCCGGAATATGAGAAGAAAATATTAGACGCTTTAGCGAAGAATAAGGCAGTTAATTTTGGAAACTATATTCCACAAATATCATATATGCATATAGATGACACATATGAGAAATGTTACGGCTATACGCAGGGCATGAAGGAGAATGACGGTTATTCCGGGAGTTCCTCCGCAAAGGGAACTGATGCCGGACGGCAGAAAAAGGCAAGGCAGAAGGAACTGCTGGAAGAATATTTGGAAAAGCGGGCGCAGGCTAAGAAACAGCAGCTGGAAATGTTAAATAAAAAAATTGCAAAGATGGAACTGGAAAGAAGTAGACAGACTCAGTCATGGAACAGTGAGAGGCAGATGGCAAAGGCTTCCAATGCTTATGATGCAAATATTATGATGGAAGCAGAGCTTGTGAAGAACATAACCAAAGGAGAAAACAATGGAAATTTCAAATAATCAATCTTATTATATCAATCCGAATACCAGACAATTCACATCAAATGTGAAAAATACAGCAATAAAGGACAGGGAGGTCTTCAATGGTTCGATGCAGAATCTGTTAAATCCCATAGAGGATTTGGTATAGGTGCTCAAAACGCCGATTAAGCTGGTAGATAGTTCTTCTCTAAACAGGCTGAGCAATTCCGTCAATATTGCATCCGACATGCGCATCGCTGTAAACGACGGTTACATATTGAAGGTAAAGCAACAGGGTGTGGAGGTTTCCGGCGGTAATGATCCTTATGATACAGAGGCATATATGAAAGCGCAGAAGATGGCGGGTTCGCTGTCTACGCTGTTGCGGAATGCTTGTGGGAATATGCACACAGTAGCATATTCTCAGGAGGAGTATGCCAGATGGACAGAAGGTGTATCCGATGTGATGGGGTATCTCGGCATAGATTATAGCTTTTACAGATGAACGAATAAATGACCTAATGTTGGAGTGGTCAACGGATGAAGATTTTTGGGTGCGCCGAATTGCTATTGACCACCAGCTTTGTAGGAAAGAGCGAACAAATACGGAATTGCTTGAAAAAATATTAGTGAATAACTTTGGCAGTTCAGAGTTCTTTATCAACAAAGCCATCGGTTGGAGTCTGAGAGATTATTCTAAGACAAATCAGGATTGGGTAAGAAATTTTGTTGAAACTCATAAAGACAAGATGGATAAATTGAGTATCAGAGAAGCAAGCAAATATTTATAAGTCAAATGGGAAACACAAAATTGGGTTTTATGAATGTCCCTAATGGTGATGTAATAGCATTTGATATGAAAGAGAGTGAAATAAATCCGTCTGTGGTATATCTTAGCCATGACGATGGTGAAGGACATGGATATATACTGGGTAAAGATTTTAATACTTATTTAGAACAATTGTTATTGGTAGGAGCATGTGGCAATGAGGATTGGCAGATGTTACCGTTTTGCTTGGATGCGCAATCAGGAATTGTATCAGATTGTGAAAATGCAAAGGAGTATCGAAAACTTATAGGGTTACAGATATAGTAAGAGGCACGCCCAAATTTCAGGTTTCGTTCCATTCTGTAAAGAAAAATGAATGAATGTCGATAAATATTATGAGCTAAGGATGGCGTCTGTTTTCAAGGGATTGAATGTGAAAATAGACGCTGTTTCTGTTTGGATTGGAGGTTATATTATGAGAATACAAGCGGCAAATACATTTTATACAGGTACTTACTCTGTTTTGAATACGAAGTCATCATTTCCATATGCTGTGAAAGTTGAAGGTTACGGAAATACAAGAAACCAAAGGAGTTTATTTCAGTTTGCACATGTGACAATAACAGAACATATGGTAAATGCAAAATATGGTACAAAGATTACAAACGGTCCGAGAGTGCAGATGCAGACCGCAGGTAGTAAGAAAAAAGAAGATTGGACTGAGGTTTCCAAAGAACAGTTGGCAGAAGTAAAACTACCGGCATCATTTGATAAATTGAAAGAACAAAATTCTTATTTTTATCATGGAGAAAACATATCGGATTATGAACTAGTGCAAACTGCAGTAGCATTGGGGAAAATGGAATTACCAACAGATGAGAAAAAGTGTATCCCAGACAGAGTTGCAATGGATGCATTTGAAGTGCTTGTCAGAGACCAGGCGGCTCCAAAAAACTCATGGTCAAATACATTGTATTCGGAAGATGGAAAATATACCTTTACAAAGACTGAAAGCGGAAGATGGCAGATGCATTTGATTGATGATGCTGCCATAGGTGCATCTTTGGAAGATATAGCAAATTGGATGATGAGCGGCACGCCCAATAGAAATATTGAGACACGCTACCTAAATTATCTTCATACTGTTGATCCGGATTTATATAATGTGGCGATGCGAATAGGTTCCGAGGTTCGTTCTTATGGTTTTATGGAGGATTTACATCAGCATGGAGTATTAAGTGATAGTCAAAATCAGTATGATATGAGTCTGTTGGGTATGTTATTCGGTAAAGATGCGGATAGTATGCGTATGATATTGAATGGGTGTAAGGAGTCTGGTAATTTTTTGGAATTATTGGATTTGTATAGCCCGGATGGAGCAAAATCGTTGGATAAGCTTCGGGAACAGCAATATAAGCACGGTGGAATTGTTTAATATAGCGAGTTTTATGACAGGATATGAAAAAGCAATTAATTCTCGAAGTAGAAGAGTGTGAAACACTAATGTAGCAACGGAGGTAAAGACAAACAGCAAGGACAAAGTGCAGGAATATTATGAGAAACTGTGTAAAAAGTTCCCGGAGATTACTTTTAATACGGGTAGCAGTCTTATGAGTGGAAATGAAAATAAAGTGGTAATAAATCTTTCTAGCGAATGTCTAAAGAAAATGGCAAATGATCCGGAATTTGCCAAGAAAGTAGAGTTTAATTTAACTGGTGCAGTACCGGGACAGAATAGAATGTTTGCACAAGCCAAAGCTGATAATGCAGTGATACATGGTGTTACAACTGTAATAGATGCCGATGGGAATGCTTCTGTTACTTGCGGAGGTATGACAAGAACCAGTGGTTCAAAACAAAATTCAACTACATTGAATGCGGAAAAGAAACAAAAAGAAAGATTATAGAAAAAGCGTGAGGAAAGAAAAATCTCAGAAGAAAAGGCAGCTAAGAGACGGGCAGAGAAAAAGGCGCAGTTGGAGAAGCTGACAGAAGATGAAACGTTTACAATATCAGCTACTGGCACTGATGTAAAAAGTGTTACGCAGAACCTCTTAGCTACGGTTTCTGGTACATCTGCGCCGACAGGGGCAAGTTTTGATATAAAGGCATAAGGAGAAATTGTTCATATTCCGCAAGGCGCATAAACCTTTGCTTTTGCGGACTGCCCGGACTTATTGCAAGGGGGCAGGGGCGGCAATATAAAAAATTGATGACAATGGAGAATTAGGAAATGGCTATTAATGGAGTCGGACATAATTATGATTATTTGGGAACGACTACAAATTATATACGGGGAAAAGCAACTGTTAGGGAAGCAATCTCAAAGATGGTGAAGCAGTCGGCAAATCTTTCTATTTCTGATGCAGGAAGAAATATGCTGCGGGAAATGGCAAGCAAATTTGAACCCGATTCGGATTATACCAATGTCAGGGAACTGACAATACAAAATACAAATGAGGTTGCTTGGGAACACTATACCGCAATGCGGGATATTAGCAGCCTAACATTAAAAGACGGGAATTATAATGTTGAAGATGTGATGAAATCTATAATGGATACATATGAAACCCGTTATAATGAAATCGTAAAAGAACATGAAAATGGAGATCGTGAAGTTTCCTACGAACTTACGGGGAAAAGGTCATTGACACTTGACGAAGATTTAGCCGGATTGGACGAAGCCTTTAAAATGCGTCTGGCAAATTTAGAAGGATATATTACCTGTCAACAAACCAATAAAGCATTTGAAAACGCAGACAGTTCATGGTATTTCCGTAGAAATAGCCCTCAAAATGAAGTAAAAACACAAGATAAGGCTCAAATGTTTGATACAAAATATCAGAAAACCGCAGTATCAATAATGGAGCAGGCTAAAGAGAAGTTTTTGGTAGCCTTTAAAAGTATAAATTACAAACAAGGAACAGCAACAAGCATACTATCGGATATTATGAAAAAGTGCTGATAAAGGAGGATTAAAAATGGCTATTAGTGGAGTAGGACAGAGTTATTATCAGAACAATGTGACAACAATGAAAAGCACCAAAAATGTAAACAGCACAGAAGAATTCGCATTAGAAAAAAACAAGCGGAACGCAGGAATTGTCGGAAGCGGAAGAAATGGAATTATTCAAAAAGGAATTCTATGAAGACCTTTCTAAAATTACAAACCACAGGACAGTGAGCAATGCGGCGGTGAATATATCGGGGGAGGCATTTAAGGCAATGAAGGATGACCCACAATACAGGGAGAAAGTTCTTTCACTGATCCAGAGGGATTGGGGCGATTCCTATGCACCGAGGAACTGTTCTGTGCTGATAACAGTCGGTGCGACTTTGAATGAGTATAGGGCGGATTCATGGCCTGTGGGTTATGACTCTGAATTTGATATGCGTTCACAGAACAGTTTCTATAAAAGGACGAGTGAAAAGAAAGACAGGCAAAAGGAACTGCTGGAAGAATATCTGGAAAATCGGGCGCAGGCTAAGAAACAGCAGCTGGAAATGTTAAATAAAAAAATTGCAAAGATGGAACTGGAAAGAAGTAGACAGACTCAGTCATGGAACAGTGAGAGGCAGATGGCAAAGGCTTCCAATGCTTATGATGCAAATATTATGATGGAAGCAGAGCTTGTGAAGAACATAACCAAAGGAGAAAACAATGGAAATTTCAAATAATCAATCTTATTATATCAATCCGAATACCAGACAATTCACATCAAATGTGAAAAATACAGCAATAAAGGACAGGGAGGTCTTCAATGGTTCGATGCAGAATCTGTTAAATCCCATAGAGGATTTGGTATAGGTGCTCAAAACGCCGATTAAGCTGGTAGATAGTTCTTCTCTAAACAGGCTGAGCAATTCCGTCAATATTGCATCCGACATGCGCATCGCTGTAAACGACGGTTACATATTGAAGGTAAAGCAACAGGGTGTGGAGGTTTCCGGCGGTAATGATCCTTATGATACAGAGGCATATATGAAAGCGCAGAAGATGGCGGGTTCGCTGTCTACGCTGTTGCGGAATGCTTGTGGGAATATGCACACAGTAGCATATTCTCAGGAGGAGTATGCCAGATGGACAGAAGGTGTATCCGATGTGATGGGGTATCTCGGCATAGATTATAGCTTTTACAGATGAACGAATAAATGACCTAATGTTGGAGTGGTCAACGGATGAAGATTTTTGGGTGCGCCGAATTGCTATTGACCACCAGCTTTGTAGGAAAGAGCGAACAAATACGGAATTGCTTGAAAAAATATTAGTGAATAACTTTGGCAGTTCAGAGTTCTTTATCAACAAAGCCATCGGTTGGAGTCTGAGAGATTATTCTAAGACAAATCAGGATTGGGTAAGAAATTTTGTTGAAACTCATAAAGACAAGATGGATAAATTGAGTATCAGAGAAGCAAGCAAATATTTATAAGTCAAATGGGAAACACAAAATTGGGTTTTATGAATGTCCCTAATGGTGATGTAATAGCATTTGATATGAAAGAGAGTGAAATAAATCCGTCTGTGGTATATCTTAGCCATGACGATGGTGAAGGACATGGATATATACTGGGTAAAGATTTTAATACTTATTTAGAACAATTGTTATTGGTAGGAGCATGTGGCAATGAGGATTGGCAGATGTTACCGTTTTGCTTGGATGCGCAATCAGGAATTGTATCAGATTGTGAAAATGCAAAGGAGTATCGAAAACTTATAGGGTTACAGATATAGTAAGAGGCACGCCCAAATTTCAGGTTTCGTTCCATTCTGTAAAGAAAAATGAATGAATGTCGATAAATATTATGAGCTAAGGATGGCGTCTGTTTTCAAGGGATTGAATGTGAAAATAGACGCTGTTTCTGTTTGGATTGGAGGTTATATTATGAGAATACAAGCGGCAAATACATTTTATACAGGTACTTACTCTGTTTTGAATACGAAGTCATCATTTCCATATGCTGTGAAAGTTGAAGGTTACGGAAATACAAGAAACCAAAGGAGTTTATTTCAGTTTGCACATGTGACAATAACAGAACATATGGTAAATGCAAAATATGGTACAAAGATTACAAACGGTCCGAGAGTGCAGATGCAGACCGCAGGTAGTAAGAAAAAAGAAGATTGGACTGAGGTTTCCAAAGAACAGTTGGCAGAAGTAAAACTACCGGCATCATTTGATAAATTGAAAGAACAAAATTCTTATTTTTATCATGGAGAAAACATATCGGATTATGAACTAGTGCAAACTGCAGTAGCATTGGGGAAAATGGAATTACCAACAGATGAGAAAAAGTGTATCCCAGACAGAGTTGCAATGGATGCATTTGAAGTGCTTGTCAGAGACCAGGCGGCTCCAAAAAACTCATGGTCAAATACATTGTATTCGGAAGATGGAAAATATACCTTTACAAAGACTGAAAGCGGAAGATGGCAGATGCATTTGATTGATGATGCTGCCATAGGTGCATCTTTGGAAGATATAGCAAATTGGATGATGAGCGGCACGCCCAATAGAAATATTGAGACACGCTACCTAAATTATCTTCATACTGTTGATCCGGATTTATATAATGTGGCGATGCGAATAGGTTCCGAGGTTCGTTCTTATGGTTTTATGGAGGATTTACATCAGCATGGAGTATTAAGTGATAGTCAAAATCAGTATGATATGAGTCTGTTGGGTATGTTATTCGGTAAAGATGCGGATAGTATGCGTATGATATTGAATGGGTGTAAGGAGTCTGGTAATTTTTTGGAATTATTGGATTTGTATAGCCCGGATGGAGCAAAATCGTTGGATAAGCTTCGGGAACAGCAATATAAGCACGGTGGAATTGTTTAATATAGCGAGTTTTATGACAGGATATGAAAAAGCAATTAATTCTCGAAGTAGAAGAGTGTGAAACACTAATGTAGCAACGGAGGTAAAGACAAACAGCAAGGACAAAGTGCAGGAATATTATGAGAAACTGTGTAAAAAGTTCCCGGAGATTACTTTTAATACGGGTAGCAGTCTTATGAGTGGAAATGAAAATAAAGTGGTAATAAATCTTTCTAGCGAATGTCTAAAGAAAATGGCAAATGATCCGGAATTTGCCAAGAAAGTAGAGTTTAATTTAACTGGTGCAGTACCGGGACAGAATAGAATGTTTGCACAAGCCAAAGCTGATAATGCAGTGATACATGGTGTTACAACTGTAATAGATGCCGATGGGAATGCTTCTGTTACTTGCGGAGGTATGACAAGAACCAGTGGTTCAAAACAAAATTCAACTACATTGAATGCGGAAAAGAAACAAAAAGAAAGATTATAGAAAAAGCGTGAGGAAAGAAAAATCTCAGAAGAAAAGGCAGCTAAGAGACGGGCAGAGAAAAAGGCGCAGTTGGAGAAGCTGACAGAAGATGAAACGTTTACAATATCAGCTACTGGCACTGATGTAAAAAGTGTTACGCAGAACCTCTTAGCTACGGTTTCTGGTACATCTGCGCCGACAGGGGCAAGTTTTGATATAAAGGCATAAGGAGAAATTGTTCATATTCCGCAAGGCGCATAAACCTTTGCTTTTGCGGACTGCCCGGACTTATTGCAAGGGGGCAGGGGCGGCAATATAAAAAATTGATGACAATGGAGAATTAGGAAATGGCTATTAATGGAGTCGGACATAATTATGATTATTTGGGAACGACTACAAATTATATACGGGGAAAAGCAACTGTTAGGGAAGCAATCTCAAAGATGGTGAAGCAGTCGGCAAATCTTTCTATTTCTGATGCAGGAAGAAATATGCTGCGGGAAATGGCAAGCAAATTTGAACCCGATTCGGATTATACCAATGTCAGGGAACTGACAATACAAAATACAAATGAGGTTGCTTGGGAACACTATACCGCAATGCGGGATATTAGCAGCCTAACATTAAAAGACGGGAATTATAATGTTGAAGATGTGATGAAATCTATAATGGATACATATGAAACCCGTTATAATGAAATCGTAAAAGAACATGAAAATGGAGATCGTGAAGTTTCCTACGAACTTACGGGGAAAAGGTCATTGACACTTGACGAAGATTTAGCCGGATTGGACGAAGCCTTTAAAATGCGTCTGGCAAATTTAGAAGGATATATTACCTGTCAACAAACCAATAAAGCATTTGAAAACGCAGACAGTTCATGGTATTTCCGTAGAAATAGCCCTCAAAATGAAGTAAAAACACAAGATAAGGCTCAAATGTTTGATACAAAATATCAGAAAACCGCAGTATCAATAATGGAGCAGGCTAAAGAGAAGTTTTTGGTAGCCTTTAAAAGTATAAATTACAAACAAGGAACAGCAACAAGCATACTATCGGATATTATGAAAAAGTGCTGATAAAGGAGGATTAAAAATGGCTATTAGTGGAGTAGGACAGAGTTATTATCAGAACAATGTTGCAACAACGAAAAGTACAAAGAGCGTAAACAGCACGGGAGAAACGGGCAATACAAAGGAATTATCAGAAGCGGAAGAAATGGCGATTTTCAAAAAGGAATTTTATGCTGAAATTGATAAGATACCCAGAAATAGAACTATAACCAATGTGGCTATCAACATATCAGAGGAAGCATTTAAGAATATGAAAGATGATCCGGAGTACAGGGAAAAGATATTATCAGCACTTAAACGTGACTTAACTTCGTCCTTTGCACCGTTGGAAGCTTCTATGGTGCTCACTGTAGGAGCTACTGCTAAAGATTATAGGGGCGATTCATGGTCTGGTGTTAATAATCAATCGGAATTTTTTGCTCGTTCACAAAACAGTTTTTATAAAAAGACAAGCAACAAGAAAGATAGACAAAAAGAGCTTTTGGAAGAATATCTAGAAAAACGGGCGCAGGTTAAAAAACAGCAGCAGGAAATGTTGAATGAAAAGATTGCAAAGCAGGAACAGGAAAGAAGCCGATTATTACGGTCGTGGAACAATGAAAGGCTGTTGTCAAAAGCGTCTAATGCTTATGAAGCAAATGCTATGACGGAAGCGGTTACGGATAGTGCTTTTTCGCTTGGATAGTGATTTTAAGTAAGGAGAAAGAGATATGTCAATTACATTTTTAAGTAATCCTATTCATCTGCCGGATTTTTTCAAGTTTGATAGGGAATATTTGGGAAAACAGGAAAGCCAAAATGAAGACCAGAAAGTGTTTCATAAGGATACTTTAGAGGTTTCTCAATTATCGAAAAACAGGGAAAATTTAATGGATAAAATTAAGCATACAGTTGTGCATTCGGTTACATCGTTCAGCGATATGAGAGCCGGAATATTAAAAGAAATTAGGGAAGAAAAAGGGCAGTATGACTATACTGATGTTGTAAATGCCTGCGGATTGAGTTATGCAAGGCTTTATTCTGAAATTGAGGAACGTTATAAAAATGGAAATGAGCAGTATTATAAGTCAGCAGGTGGTACACCATGGACGAAAGAAGAAATTGAGTGGCTGGATATGCAATATGAGCAGGAAGTGGCATGGCAGAAATCCTGTGCCAGAATAGCAGCCCGGGGACAGGTCTTTCAGGGGAATATTCCTGAAGTGCCAACAAAAGAGATTGAAGAATTGGAGGACAGCTTTTATCAGGCGAAGGATGCCTACATCAAGTTATATCAAGAAAGCAAACAGACAGGTAAGTTTCTTGTTTTGCAAAATTATATGTTAGGTAGTAGCCGGATGTATGAGATGCTGAATAAATTAGGAAATTTACAGGAGAGGGTGGAATAATGCAGGTTAATTCGTCCAATGGTTCATTACAACAAAGGATTTTTTCAGGAACAGGAAGTATAGGCGGTGTCCATCTGCCCGATTTTAACGATAAGTATGTGTTTTCCAAAAAGAAAAGCGGTATTAGTGATGAAGAATACAGAAAACAGATTGTAGCGCAGGCTTATAAAGATTTTGAAAAGGGTACATTTCAAAATAAATCAGATGGCTTTAACAAATTGATGAAAAATTATACATCAGAAGTATCCCCGGATAGAAAGGGAATCATTACTTCTGGATTAAAAGCTGTTTCAAGAAATAGACATAATGTGTTAAAGCCGATAGATTTTGTCGCAACTCTGCTTGAGGGGAAAGTAAAGTATCAGAAACTGCCATCGGGCAATAGTGAGTACATAGAATTTTATGATAAGAATGGGGAGATGGTAGCAACTTATTCCAACAATGGATGGACAATGTATACCACGAATGCAGAGGCAGCGAGGCAAACAGAAATGTGCATGATTTATAATGAAGCATGGGGAAATGCAAAAAGAGGACTTCCGATAGTAGGAGGGGAATCCGTAAATGAAGAAAATTTGAAAAGCAGTTTTGATGTCAAAGCATAGTGAAAAATAGAGTAATGGAAATTATTGTGAACAGTGTTTCTCCGCTTAGTCGATGGAGAGAATATACGCAAATTTATTGTAAATGGTGTAACAATGTGATTATGGAAATTTCGCACTGCGTTTCAAGCCGGTTGATATTCAATTCACAAAACCGAATTGGGATAATATTATGACGAAACGTGATAAGCCTGCAATGTCGGAGGAAGAATTCGAGAAAGCTATAAAGGAACTTGCACAGAAGGAATTTGCCACCGGGAAGCGGGATGATGCGGCATATCGAAAATTATGTATGCAGCATGGTGAGACAGTTTCCCCGGACAGAAAAACCATCTATGAATCAAGCATGAGAAAGACAGGAGGAAAGATGAATGCGGCTTGTATGTTTTGGGACAACAATGGAAATAAAACGCTGTCTTACAATCCTGAATCAAGGAACTGGAAAGCCATAAGCACAGAGGAAGAATTTGCAAGGGCACGTGTATTTACATCTATCTATAATGATGAACTGGCACGACTGAAAAAGGAGTATGGAGAAAACGCAAAGGGAACAAGGGCTACTCTGAACGCTAGAGGAGCTATCATTGAAATAAACAATATAGAATTATATCAAGGAGGTAATTGCATGGGTGTTGATTCTATATTAGGAGGTAATTTTTCTGTTCAAACAAAAGATTTTACAAAAAGAACTACATCAGGTGCAACAGATGTTAATCAAACACAGGGGTTATCAGAGTCAGAAAAATTGGAAAATTTTAAAAAAGAGATTTGGAAAGAAATAGATTCTATGTCGTGGGGATCGAATATTTCGGTACAAATAACGAATAGTGCATTTGAAAAAATGATGGTGGACAAAGAGTTTAAAAACAAAATGATGAACATCATCAGAGAGGATGCCCATGGCTCAAATATGATGTGTGGTGGAACTTTAATAAACATTGATGAAAATGGATATAAAGGTTATTCCTATATGCAGGATCATACAAAAGAGGCAGGAAGAGCGTTTGATGCACATTCCAAAGATAAAGACAGTTTTTATTCGAAAAAGTGTAAAAAAGATGAATTAAATGAACTTTGGGAGAGAGATTAAAAAAACGCCAATATCAAGAAAAGGCTGACGATGAGTATATGGAAAGCTTGCGTCTGAAAGATATATTTCAACACAAAGAAGATATTGCAAAATTATACGAAGAAAAAACAGTCAAAAAGTAATTGGCAGATATGTAATTACCATGTTTAGGTAAATTAACTCGTTGTGCTACTTGTTTTATTTAAACTGCATAGTTGGTGAAATATACTAAAAAAGCCCGAAAAATCCCTTCCTATTTTTAAAAGTTAAAAATTTCAGAAAATTAGCTGCTTGATTTTTCCAATGTCACAGGATGCCCGGAATATACTGTTAAATGCCATGCATAGCATATTTTGTTGAAGTTTTTCTATATCAACAATCAACTAGCACAACGGGTTAAATTATATAAATATATTTGGAGGAGGTTACTATGAGTAATACAATTAATGTGAACTATATGACACGGGCTTACAATCAGTACCAGCAGAAAAATGCGGCTAAAGATCAGGAGAAGGAAGATACAAGGTTTGCGGATAGTGTAAGAGAAAAGAGCGAAGCTAGTGGAAGTATAGTGGGCAATTCAAAAATAGGTTCTGTGTCTGCTAAAGATATGACGATGGTGGAATACAAGCAGTACATTTACAATAAAATATCTCAAATTCCAATGCACCCCACAAGAGCAGGCGAGTCAATATCTGTTACAATTTCAGAGGCGGGTTTTGAAGCAATGAAGAATGATCCAGAGTATGAAGCATGGGTATTAAATGATTTGCAAGTGGGTTGGTCACAACCAGATAAATGGTCCGGTATATGCGGAGGAGCGTTTTCTACAATATATTATGGAGCATCAAAAGAAGAATGTCATGCTGAGATGTGGAGTGCTGGTTATAACAATGGGAATGGTGGGAAGATTTTTAATGATAAGTCAAAAAATAGTTTTTGGGAGCGCAGAATAGAAAATAAAAAGAGAATAGAAAATCAGGTAAAGAAACAACAGGAAAAAAAGCGGATTCAGAAAAAACAAGCGGAAAGAACAGCTTATGAAGAATATGCGCAAAATAAAAGGTTATCCGCTCAGGATGCCAGAACTCGATTGGTGGCTGAGAGTAGTTCGTCTGCTAAGACTGTCACAATAAGTCAGGCAGTAGCTTCTTATGAGGCAAATTTTACAATGGCAGTAAGCGTATCGAACAAAACCCAATAGCCTGCAAATAAAAAATCAAGGCTAAATAGAAAGGAGAGATGCAGTATGGGAATTAATGGAGTATCATCGTATGCCAATACATACACATACGGAAATGTAAAAAATGAAAATGTAAAGCCATCAAAGAATAGTGAAAAGAATTATTATGCAGGATACACTATGAATTCAGCCAATAAGTTTAAAAATGTATCAGACTATTCAAAATATTTGACTAACAAGTATAAATGTTTGACTCCATGCAAAAATGCTTCTGTATTGATTGACGGAAGTGTAATGCAAAAGGCATGTGGAGATGAAAAAACTGCGAAATGGCTTGAGGAAAATTTAGCAATTATGCCAGATGTTATACGAAATGCACAGAAGGCGGCAATAAGTCATGGTAGTAAACTGATATCAGTGGAGTTTAAGTTTACGAATAATGGAACCGAAATGACAACCTGTGGCATTTTTGGAGAGACTGGTACGGATTCAGAAATTGACAAATGGCTGGAGAGAATGAAAGAGGATAAAGAAAAAGAAGATAAAAAAACAGAAAATATGATTGCTATAGAAGCGACAACTAAAAATAAGGTAGGTTTTGATACATATGCATAGTATCAATTTCTATAATTTTGAAGAAAGAAAAGATTACAAACAAGGTATTGAAGGTAGTGGAGAGAATTGCCCGGAATGAAGTGGAAAAAACAGTTCTTGGCAGGACGGCAGAGTGTTCAGCGATTTATCACCAGCCGAAAAGACCGAAGAAAAGGGAAAACTAGGTCAGAATAATGAAATATTTTGTGGAGTGTTGCGGTTGTGATTATCGTAATGGCAAAACAAAAGGAGTAAGATAACTCCAAAAGGGTTATCTTACTCCAATAAATCAATTAAAGGTTACTGCTTGGGCTTCGGATGGAGAGAGCAGGTACGGTTCTGACTGACAGAAGAACCGTGGAAATAATATGCAGATAACAAGAGGCAATTATTCAAATCAACACGCTCGTGAGATTATTGGTGAGGAAATGGAAAAAATCTCAAAGATAACTTCAAGATCAGCTTTAGCAGCAACCTATCTTGAAGAACATAAATCAAGAGGAACGGATGAAATTCCTGAAAACTTAAGCGAGAAGATGTATGATGCAATCTTCTCGTTTAAGGAGAAATACGCAATGTTTCATTCTGATGCAGATAACTTATCGCAGTTATTGATTAGTGTTAAAATTTCATAGGTAAAAGCAGCTTTTAGAGGAATATATTGAGGAACAAATACAGGCTCGTAAGGACATACTGGAGTTTCGCAAAGAAGAGAATTTTAAGCATAAAGAGCAAAATATCGAACTTAATAAAAAGGCATTGGCGCTGAGGGCTTATAATCAGCAGATTTTAGAAAAACATTAAGCAAGATATGAGTAGGATAATCTGTTTGTTGTCGAGTTCAAACGTAAAAAGACCAGATAACAGATAGTGTCTGTTGTCTAATCTTTTTTATGCCATTTTCTGCAAGGGGCATTGATGATATGTGCCAAATGTTTATATTGAAAACAAATTTTCAAGTGAGGTAATAGAGATGAATATATCAAATGCTATCAATACGGTAAGCGTATCTGGAAGTTCTAGCAGTAGTGCTAAAAAAACTTCTGAAAAGAACAAGTGGCAATTAACAGATTCATTAAAAGAAAAAATTGTTGAATTGGCTAAGAAAGATGCGAAAAACAACATATATATGGGAAATGAGTTTATGAACTTGCGGAAAGCAGAGGTCGCTAAAGTGGCACCAAATCGGGCAGCACTGATAGGTAAGTTCAACCAATCAATGAGTTCTGGAAATATGGGTGATATGAAAGAAATACAAGAAGCAGACAAAAGATGGCTGTGTATTTTATTTGGGATACCATATGAGGCTGAATATCAAGGAGAGGGAACTGGTTCTGCGCTCCATATATATAATGAGGAAGGGGAAGAAGTTCTTACATATACTCAAGGAGTAGGGTGGCATGAGAAAGAGACAAAAGCAGAAACGGGAGTACATTCAGCATTAAAATTAGCATATTATGAGGCATACCATGATGCAAGAAAAGCACTGAACACTGGAACAAATGTGGAAATCACAAATGAAAATGTTGTGGTGCAAAGTAATTTCGATATGAAAGCATAAGACAATTAACAGGAAAATTTCAATGAGCTTTTTAAGTAGAATTTTGTTATCAGATTGGAAGTGATCGTATGGAAAAATGTTAGTTCTGACATTTGAAGATAATGAGGATGATATGATGAACCGCATATTATCGTTGATAAATACCAGAGAGGAAATCATTCAGATGTCAGGTATGAATTAGCATCTGTTGAATTTCAAAGGTCTTATGATAGATGAGGTTCAACGGGTGATTATTCGGGAAAATCAGGAGATTGAGCTTACGTATACGGAGTTTGAGATTTTCAAGCTTCTTGCAAAGCATCCGGGAATAGTGTTCAGCAAGGAACGGATTTATGACATTGTGTGGAAAGAATCATATTCCGGTGATTACAACATCGTCATGAGCCATATCCGTAATATTCGGGAGAAGATAGAGGATAACCCAAGCAAGCCAACCTATATACAGACTGTTTGGGGAGTCGGCTATCGGTTCAATAAAAATTTAACTCCCCTTTCGAAATGGTGTGTCTGAATGAAAAACATGTATAATTCTGCATTTTTGATGTATAAATCTACATTAAGGTTAATTTAAAAACGAATTTGTTTGAAATTTCACCAAATCAATGGAGGTGTTTGATTATGAAAAAAAGAATAATTGCAGTAATTGTAATTTTAGCTGTATTAGTAGCTCTATTCTTTATTGGCACAGGTTTTCAAAAAAGAATGGATGTCGTATTAGTTGATTACTCTGTATCAGAGGATGGAACGGAGATCACGCTTGATGTAGGAATTCCAACATCTACAGGATATATCAGAGGATTTAAAGACAATGGAAGTGGAGTAAAACCACATTATCTTACATTTTTTTCGACATTTGGTGGAATAAACAGTCCGATTGGAGCAGAGCATAGCTTCCAATTAGAGCTTACTTCGGATGATACAGAAATTTATTTTAACAGACCGGAGGGAGGTTACGAGTTGATTTTAGTGAAAGATGAAGAAACAGGTCAATGGCTCAGACCAAGTGGAATAGGTGAAGAAAATAACACTATTTTTGAAGCAACCATTCTTGAAATTCGTGATAATTATTTTTTAGTAGAACCAGTAGAGGGTAGTCAAGAATTAAACAATGCAGATCTGATTACAGTACCAATGAAAAACATAGGTACTGCTCCACAACCAAATGTTGGTGACATTATTGAAATAGCATATAACGGAGAAATTGCAGAAAGTTATCCAGCACAGATAACAGAGGTTTACGGTATCAAAGTTGTCAAAGAAGCAGAACAATGGGATTTAATTCCTATGGTCATGGTAAATGGCGAGTTATATATTGACACAGGTCATGAAAGTACAGTAGAAGCCCGTTGTGGTGTTATGGATGGAGAGATTACGTCAGAAGTAGACGGAAGTGAAAAGCCAACAAAAGACAATCAATCTAACTTTGGTACAGGCTATGGATATCAATATGGTTCACAAGAAGGCATAATCGAGATTAATATGAATGAAAAATGGTGGGTTTTTGCAACAGAAAAAGTCCTGGCCAGTAGTGAACTTATGATAGACCCAGTTGCAGTAGTAAGTATTCATAATGTTTTCACAGGAGAAAATGCGAACATCACTGAAAATGAGGATATCAGAACTATATCTAATATATTATGTGGTGATGCATGGAATACAGAAGGTACAACTGATTGTTTAAGCAACATTGAAATTACAATCAACGAAGAAACATACAAATATCATTCCGATTGTGGTACATTCAACGATAATGTAAATCAGAACTATTTATCACTGGATGACGAAAGGAAAGCTGTGGTAAATGCCATTTTTTCAGAGTATATATCACTCACAGCCACAGAAGTTCCAGCAGAATAAATTTGACAAAGGCTACCCGGTCAAAAAGATTGGATAGCTTTTATTATGTTTTAAACCTAAACTCAATTTCAATCCAGTCAGCAAAACTAATCTTTATCATATCCAAGCAAATCAATAGCTCAAATTGCATTAACTTCTTAAAATGTATAAATAACAGGATAGTTTGGGTTAAGTAATATCAGAAACACTTTTCCGAAAAGGGAGAAATTTAATAGCATAGAAACAGACAATTAAGAAACAAAAACAATGGCAGACGCTAAAACAGAAAAACAGAAAGTACAGGAAATAACGGAGAAGTTGGAGTAGGGTATCAAGGAACTTTTTGAAAGCGAGAAGTACAAGATTTATCTGAATACCATGTCAAAATTTCATAATTACAGCTTTAACAACACAATGTTAATTGCAATGCAAAAGCCTGACGCTACGTTAGTGGTCGGATTCAAGGAATATACTTTGCCGAATAAACAGGGGGGACGATAATGCAGGATGTTATGAATGTTAATCAGAAAGAATATAAAATTGTGAAGTTATTAGGACATGGAAAAGGTGGTTATTCCTATTTGGCAGAACGGGAAGGTAAATTTTATGTGTTAAAGCAGATACACCATGAGCCATGTGAATATTACTCATTTGGCAATAAAATCGAAGCAGAACAAAATGATTATAACAGACTGTTGCAGACAGGAATCAGAATTCCAAGAATGTTAGACATTGATGTAGCAAATGAAAGAATATTAAAAGAGTATATTGACTATGAATGTAACAATTACATGGATGAATGGAATTTTGAAAATTGGGGGATTAAGTACTGGTCTAAGACAACGGAATTTATTGATTATATGGAGCAGCATTAGTTATGTAACTCAAGATTTTGTTCAATCCAAATCTCTTATAATCCTCAAAACTTGTTGATTTTACACGAAAAAAACTATACTATAGATAGTACCTATTATTAGAGTCAGAGCGTAGAGCAGAAAAAGATACGAGGAAGTAATGATGAGAACAGAAGATAAAACAAGAATGACAGAGGGAAGCATTTCCAGAAAAATTATTTTATTTGCGATTCCGCTGTTTCTTGGAAATTTGTTTCAGCAATTGTATAACACGGCAGATTCACTGATCGTAGGAAATTATCTCGGCAGCAATGCGTTGGCGGCAGTCAGCTCATCCGGGAATCTGATTTTTCTGATGGTTGGATTTATCAATGGCATCGCAATGGGTGCAGGTGTTGTAATTGCCAGATATTATGGAGCGAAAGACAAGGAAAATCTGGAGAAATCAATCCACACAACGGTTGCGTTTGGAATTGCAGCAGGAATTGCATTGACAGTGATCGGCATGCTTTTAGCACCGAAGATCCTGGTGTTGATGGGAACACCCGCAGAGGTGCTTCCGGAATCTATCACCTATTTCCGCACTTATTTTGCAGGCTCTATCGGAGTGATCATGTACAATATTTTTGTAGGGATTTTGCAGTCGGTTGGAGACAGCAGACATCCGCTGATTTATCTGATCATTTCTTCCTGTATCAATGTGGTGCTGGATATTTTCTTTATTTCAGGATTGGGGATGGGAGTCGGTGCAGCCGCTTTGGCAACAGCGATTTCCCAATTTGTAAGTGCATTCTTATGTCTGATCCATCTTCTGAGAGCAAAAGAAGAATATAGGCTTCAGTTAAATAAAATCCGTTTTGACAGACAGATGCTGTGGCAGATCATACAAAACGGTGTGCCGTCCGGCTTTCAGAATTCTGTGATCGCCATTGCGAATGTTTTTGTGCAGACAAATATCAATGCATTTGGGAAAATGGCGATGGCAGGATGTGGATCTTATTCCAAAATCGAAGGATTTGCGTTTCTGCCGGTGACCTGTTTTACGATGGCGCTGACCACTTTTGTCAGCCAGAACCTTGGTGCAAAGCAGTATGACCGTGCAAAAAAAGGAGCGAGGTTTGGCGTTCTCTGTTCGATTATCATTGCAGAATTGATCGGAGTTGTGATTTATACAGCCGCACCGGTGCTTATTGCAGCCTTTAACAGTGAACCGGATGTAGTACATTATGGAGTTATGCAGTCGAGAACCATTGCGTTGTTCTATTTTCTGCTGGCTTTTTCCCACTGCATCGCTGCGGTGCTTCGTGGTTCGGGAAATGCATCGGTTCCGATGATCGTTATGCTGTGTGTATGGTGTCTGTTCCGTGTAAGCTATATCACGGTTACGGTTCATTTTATCCCGGACATCCGCGTGATCTTCTGGGCGTATCCATTGACCTGGAGTATTAGTTCAGTCATTTTCCTTGCTTTATTTTTGCGTGGAAAATGGGTGTATGGGTTTGAAAAGAGAAAATAAGCAGCTTCTGTTCACTCAGCACCTGAACACCATGCTGTTCAGGTGCGTATGAACGTGATGTGGGTGTGAGCAGCCCCCTTTTGCGAAGCAAAACTTTATATGGGGCTGCGAAGTTACAGTTCGCAGGGTGACCTGTGAACTGTAACAATAAGCAGCATATCCGGCGTAGGGAAAAGCTTGACAATTTCAGCTTTACGTCTAAAATATATCGTATGAATTTGAATGAGACTGATGCATAAAAGAAATGTATCAGTCTTATCTTATGCAGAGGAGAACCGGAATTTATGAAAAAAAGTGGAACCATGAAAAAAATGCTCACCTATTATAAACCTTACATGCGTGTGTTCTGGACAGACATGTTTTTCGCAACGCTCTCTGCGGCGGTTGCCCTGATCATTCCGCTGGTCGTGCGGTATGTGACCTACAATCTTGTGTACCGTGAGCCGGCAGAGATTTTGCATCAGGCAGCATACATCGCCATTGGACTGTTTGCGCTGGTGGCGGTTGACTGTTACAGTAAATTCTACATTTGTAATTATGGACATGTGATGGGAGCGAAAATCGAGTATGACATGCGTGCGGAAATTTTCGCACATTATCAGAAACTGTCCTTTTCCTTTTATGATGACCAGAAAGTCGGACAGCTGATGAGCCGTATCACAACCGATCTTTTTGATATCAGTGAACTGATGCATCATGGACCGGAGAACATCATTCTGTCCGTGATCAAAATTGCCGGAGCACTGATCATTCTTGTGAACATCAACCCAATGCTCGCAGTTGCAGCCTTTGCAATTCTGCCGTTCATGCTGATCTATGCATTTGTCCTGAATAAAAAAATGCGTCTCGCATTCAAACAGAACCGTGTAAAAATTGCGGACATCAATGCGCAGATCGAGGATAACTTATCCGGTATCCGGGTGGTAAAATCTTTTGCCAACGAAGAGATTGAAAACCGCAAGTTTAAACAAGGCAATGACGGTTTCCTTGCAGCCAAGAAAAACAGCTATTTTTACATGGGAAGTTATCAGGCAGGGCTTGGAGCGTTTACGACACTCATTCAGGTCAGCGTGATCCTGACAGGTACGGTGCTGATCGCAAAAGGCAGTGTGGATGTCAGCGACCTTGTCACATTTATGCTCTATATCAGTGTGTTTACGGATCCGGTCCGCACCCTCATTGATTTCACAGAGCAGTTTCAGAATGGTTATACCGGGTTTGAACGTTTTCAGGAGATCCTCGCCATTCATCCGGATATCGAGGACAAAAAAGATGCAGTGGAACTTAAGGATGTAAAGGGAGATATTACTTTTGAAAATGTTTCATTCCAGTATGAGGAAAACACGGAAAAAGTGTTGAACCATATCAGTTTAAATGTTCCGGCGGGGGCTTACATGGCATTAGTCGGTTCCTCCGGCGCAGGAAAAAGTACGCTCTGTTCCCTCATTCCACGTTTCTATGACGTGACGGGCGGCGCAGTAAAAATCGATGGAAAAGATGTGCGTGATCTCACCTTAAAGAGTCTGCGCGACCACATCGGCATTGTGCAGCAGGATGTGTATCTTTTTGTTGGAACTGTTTTTGACAATATCCGTTACGGAAAACCGGATGCGACAAGAGAGGAAGTCATCGAGGCAGCAAAAAACGCCAATGCGCATGAGTTTATCATGTCACTTCCAAACGGTTATGAGACGGACATCGGACAGCGCGGGATCAAGCTTTCCGGCGGACAGAAGCAGCGATTGTCCATTGCAAGGGTTTTCCTTAAAAATCCACCGATCCTTATTTTTGATGAGGCAACCTCCGCACTTGACAATGAGAGCGAGAAAGTGGTGCAGGATTCTCTGGAAAAACTTGCAAAGAACCGTACCACATTTGTAATTGCACATAGGCTTTCCACCATCAAAAACGCAGAGAAAATCATTGTTTTATCTGAGGATGGTATCGAAGAATCAGGAACACATGAAGAACTGATGGCCAGGAAGGGAACTTACGAAAAGCTTTACAATATGCAGTTCCACAAATAAAATGAAAGCAGCAGAAAAAAGGAGAACTGATATGCCGGAACTTATACGTAAAAAAAAGAAAATGTCATCGTTTGAGATGATCGCATTTGGATTTGCAGGTGTGATATTATTTGGAGCAATTATTTTAATGCTTCCAATCTCATCTTCTGCCGGAGTTGTGACACCGTTTGATAAGACTTTATTTACTGCGACATCAGCTGTCTGCGTGACAGGACTTGTGGTCGTGGATACAGGAAGCTACTGGTCGGCGTTTGGTCAGGCAGTAATCTTACTTCTGATCCAGACCGGCGGATTGGGAGTCATCACTGTGGTTGCATCTTTTTCAATGGTATCGGGGAGAAAGATCTCGTTAATGCAGCGGAGCACGATGCAGGATGCGATTTCAGCACCGAAAGTAGGTGGAATTGTCCGGCTTACGAAATTTATTCTACAGGGAACATTTCTGATCGAATTGGTCGGTGCCATTCTCATGCTTCCTGTATTTTGCAGGGATTATGGATGGAAAGGAATCTGGATGTCAGTCTTCCATTCGGTATCGGCTTTTTGCAATGCAGGTTTTGACATACTTGGAACGACGGAACAGACATTTCCATCTCTGACAGGATATATTGCCAATCCACTGATCAATCTTGTGATCATGCTTTTGATCGTGATCGGTGGCATCGGATTTCTGACCTGGGATGATTTTTGCACAAACAAATGGAACTTGAAACGTTACCGTCTGCAGAGTAAGATTATCCTCGTTACCACCGCTGTTTTGATCTTACTACCGGCTGTTTTTTTCTTTCTGATTGATTTTACCGGATTTTCTGTAGGAAAAAGAATACTGGCATCTCTTTTCCAGTCGGTAACTCTTCGGACGGCAGGTTTTAATACGGCAGATCTTGGAGCAATGAGTGATTCTTCCAAAGCAATCATGATTTTGATGATGCTGATCGGTGGATCTCCCGGATCGACGGCGGGAGGTATGAAGACAACAACGATCGCAGTGTTGATACTGAATGCGTTTGCGACATTCGGAAGAGAACCGGAGACAGAGGTTTTTGGAAGAAGATTCGATAATACAGTGGTAAAAAATGCGGCAACGATCGCTATTTTGTATTTCTTCCTGTTTTTCGCAGGAGGAATCGCAATCAGTCAGATAGAACATGTTGCATTGTCGGATTGCCTTTTTGAAACAGCATCTGCAGTGGGCACGGCAGGACTTACATTAGGGATCACAACGGAGCTTGGACTGGTATCACATCTGATATTGGTTGTTTTGATGTATCTTGGAAGAGTTGGCGGACTGACACTTATATATGCTGCAATTTCAGTAAAAATCCAGAGCGGGGCAAAAAGACCGCTTGATAAAATAACTGTTGGATAAAGGAGAAAATTATAATGAAAAATATTTTGCTTATCGGACTCGGAAGATTTGGAAAGCATGTTGCATACCAGTTGAATGAGCTTGGACATGAAGTGATGGCTGTGGATGAGAATGAAAATCTTGTCAATGAAATTCTTCCGTATGTTACAGACGCACAGATCGGTGACAGTACCAATGAGAATTTTCTGGAGTCGCTTGGAATCAAAAATTATGATATTTGTTTTGTGACGATCGGAGGCAATTTCCAGAATTCCCTGGAGACAACTTCTCTTTTGAAAGAACTTGGCGCTAAAATGGTCATATCGCGTGCAGAGCGGGATGTACAGGCAAAGTTCCTGCTTCGCAACGGAGCAGACGAGGTCATTTATCCGGAAAAACAGATCGCCAACTGGGCAGCGATCCGCTATACGGCAGATCATATCCATGATTATATCGAAGTGGATGATTCACATGCTATTTTTGAGGTGGAGGTGCCGGGAGACTGGATTGGAAAAACGATCGGTGAACTGGATATCCGTAAAAAGTACAGCATCAGTATTCTGGCGATCAAAACAGACGGAAAGATGAATATGGCGATTGGCCCGGATATGGAATTAAGCAGTGAAGATACCCTTTTGGTTCTCGGTACATACAGGGATATGCAGAAGTGTTTTCGGATATAATGGATAAAAATAAACAGGGTATAAAATAATTATTAAAAATTGCACAAAATTTGCATTTTGTAAAATAATCGAGTAAAATAGGAATGTTCGGGCAGAAAGTGTGATCCGGACAGACAAAGATAATACAATGTAACCATGATAATCTGCATTCTGCATATTATCAAGACATAAAAAGGAGTGGATTTATTATGACAAAAATTGATATTATTTCCGGTTTCTTAGGAGCAGGAAAAACCACATTTATTAAAAAAATGATCGATGAGGTATTTAAGGGCGAGAAGATCGTTCTGATCGAGAATGAGTTCGGTGAAGTCGGAATCGACGGCGGTTTCTTAAAAGATGCAGGAATCCAGATCACCGAGATGAATTCCGGCTGTATCTGCTGCTCATTAGTAGGTGATTTCGGAAAGAATCTTCACGAAGTGATTGACAAATATCATCCGGACCGCATTCTGATCGAGCCATCCGGTGTCGGTAAGTTATCCGATGTTATGAAGTCTGTGATCGATATCGAGAAAGAGGAAGACGTTAAATTAAACGGACTCGTAACTGTCGTAAATGCTTTAAAAGCAAGCAAGCAGATGAAAGCATTCGGTGAATTTTTTAATAATCAGATTGAATATGCTACAGTTGTTGTACTGAGTAGAAGCCAGAATGCAACACCTGAGCAGTTAGAACTTTGTGTAAAACAGATCCAGACATTGAATCCAAAGGCTGCGATCATCACAACAGCATGGGATGCGATCAAAGGCGAGCAGATCTTAAAAGTGATCGAGGGAGCAGATTCTCTTGAGATGAAACTGATGGCTGAGCAGCATGCCAAAGAAGAGGCAGAGGAGCATGAGCATGAACATCACCATCATGACCACGATCATGAAGACCACGATCATGAGCATGATCACGACCATGACCATGAACACCATCACGATCATGAAGACCACGACCACGAACATGAACATCATCACGATCATGAAGACCATGACCACGACCATGAGCACCATCATGAACATGACGAAAACTGCACCTGCGGATGCCATGACCATGAGCATCATCATCACCATCATGCAGATGAAGTGTTTACAAGCTGGGGCAAAGAGACGCCTCACAAATTCACGAAGGAAAAGATCGAGGATGTATTAAAGACTCTCTGCGAGACAGATGATTACGGAACAATCCTCCGTGCCAAGGGAATGGTAGAAGATGAGAATGGCACATGGATTTATTTTGACATGGTTCCGGGTGAATATGAGCTTCGTGACGGCGAGCCTGACTATACAGGAAGACTTTGTGTGATCGGCTGCAACATTGACGAACACAGATTAGAAGAGTTATTCGGAATTTAATAAGGGAGAATATATATGAACGAAATACCAGTATATTTATTTACCGGTTTTATGGACAGTGGAAAGACCTCCCTCATCAAAGACACCTTATTTGAGCAGGGCTTTGCAAAAGAGGGAAAAAGCCTTGTCATCTGCTGTGAAGACGGCGATGCAGAGTTTACGGATGAGGAACTTGAAAAAAATAATGTAAAACTTGTCATGGTAGACAGTGAGGCAGATTTTACAGAGGACTTTTTGAAAAAAGTAAATACCGAGTACCAGCCGGAGCAGGTATTCTTAGAGTACAACGGAACGTGGCAGATGGGAACACTCATGGATATGGAACTTCCAAAGTACTGGATGATCGTACAGCAGCTTGCCACGGTAGATGCAACGACTTTCGATATGTATCTTGCAAATATGCGTACAATGATCATGGAACAGCTTTTTTCCGCAGATGTCGTGATCTTCAATCGCTGTGATGACAGTACAGACAAAGGAAAATACCGCAGAAATGTCAAGGCATTAAACCGGAAAGCACAGCTTGTCTATGAGCGTGCGGACGGAACACTTGACGAGAGACCGGAGGAGTTACCGTTTGACATTACTGCGGATGAGATTGAAATTTCCGATGCAGATTATGCGATCTGGTATATGGATTGTCAGGACAATCCGAAAAAGTATGAGGGTAAGAAAGTTTCTTTCTTAGCACTTGTATACAATCCGGACAAACTGAAAAAAGGAATTATGGTTCCGGGACGTTTTGCAATGACCTGCTGTGTGGAGGATGTTACCTTCATCGGTTTCAAAACGAAATACGACAGGGAGGATGAAATTCCGCACAAATCCTGGATCAATATCACAGCAGAAGTACACGTAGAATTCGCAAAAGAGTACAAGGGAAAAGGTCCTGTATTGTATCCAATTTCCATAACTCCAGCCGAGAAGCCGGAAGATGAACTCGTATACTTCTCATAAAAATAAAAAAAAGGTGTTGACAAAGATACGTTAATGTATTAAAGTAACACCATAAAGAAAAACCGTTGAGAAAGAGTAGTAAGTAATCTGTTGATATTACAGAGAGCTGCAGGTGGTGGGATTGCAGTATGGATCATTTTACTGAATGGACTTTCGAGGGTGACCTGAACAACATACATGAAGCATACAGAGCCATGTATCAGCAGTAGGAGTCACCGGGAACCGAACCCGTTATCAATCAGGCGTGTATGATAGTACATGAGAGAGTGGACCGGATGGTCAAGATGAGTGGTACCGCGATAATAAGATTTTATTACCGTCTCAAGCAACAGCTTGAGACGGTTTTTTATGTAATAGGAAACTTCGTTTCCATTACATAAAAAACACTCCGTGAGGATCGCACTGCGGCGGATAAGAAACATGTCGCATATTGCGACCCGCCGCAGGCGGAGAATCTCGCAGGCGAGATTCTTTTTATACTTGCAAACAAAACCGCAATACATGATTCTTATAACTTTCAAAACGGATTTCTTTCAAAAAAACATTCTTAAAATTTGGAGGAAAAAATGATGAAGAGAAAAATGATGGCAGCAGTATTGACAATGGCAATGGCAGCAGCAATGATCGGTGGATGCGGAAACAGCACAGACACATCCAATGCAGGAAACAGCACGAACACAACAGAGAGCAGTGCAGACGCAGCCGATACCGCAAAGGACACTGCACAGAATACTGCAGACAAAACCGTGTACAAAGTTGGGATCGTACAGTATGTAGATGATGCATCCTTAAACCAGATCGAGAAAGCAATTGAGGCAGAGCTGGATGCAAAAGGAGCAGAACTTGGTGTGACATTTGATTATGCAGATTACACCTATAATGGTCAGGCAGATTCCTCTACCCTGAACCAGATCGCAGCAGATCTTGTGGCAGAGGGCGTCGATGTGATCATTCCGATTGCAACGCCGGCAGCAATGATCATGCAGAACGCAACGGAAGATAATCAGATCCCGGTTGTATTTTCCGCAGTATCAGATCCGGTCGGAGCAGGACTTGTAGCAAGTGCAGATGCTCCGGGTGCCAATATTACAGGAACATCCGATGCAATTGATGTGGCACAGATCATGGATTTCATTTTGGCAGCGGATCCGGATGCTGCAAAAATCGGATTTCTGTATGATAAGAGCCAGGATTCTTCCACAAGTGCTATTCAGGCGGCAAAAGATTACTGCGATGAACATGGGATTTCCTATGTAGAAAAAACAGGTACAACAACCGGTGAGATCCAGGCAGCAGCAGATTCCCTGGTGGCAGAAAAAGTAGACGCTATTTTTACACCACAGGACAACACTGTTATGACAGCAGAACTTGCGATTTTTGAAAAATTTGCAGACGCAGGTATCCCTCACTACACAAGTGCAGATTCCTTTGCTTTAAACGGAGCATTCTTAGGATACGGCGTCAACTATGAGACACTCGGAACAAAGACAGCAGACATGGTTGCAGACATTCTTGCAAACGGAGCAGATCCGGCCACAACACCGGTAGAAACATTAGACAGCGGTATCGTAACCGTAAATACAGAGATTGCAGAAAAAGTCGGAATCGATTATTCTATCTTTAAAGATATGTGTTCCGAATTGATCGAGACAGTAACAGCAGAGGAGTTTAATTAAGGTATGGGTTCCATTATTACATTATCAATTGTACAGAGTGCATTAGAACTTGGTTTTATCTATGCACTGGTCGCACTGGCATTATTTATATCCTTCAGTATTTTAAACATTGCGGATCTTTCGACCGATGGATGTTTTACATTGGGATGTGCCGTCTGTGCATCGGTGACACTTGCAGGTCATCCGATATTAGGATTATTTGCAGCGATGGCAGCTGGTGTCTGCTCCGGTTTTGTGACCGCTTTCTTACAAACAAAAATGGGGATTCAGTCCATTTTGGCGGGAATCATCGTAAATACCGGATTGTATACAATTAATATTGCAGTAATGGGATTCGCTTCCAACATGAACTTATTCAACTGTGAATCCGTTTTTACCTGGGCAAAAACAGCGATCGGTGGAACGTGGTATAAACTGATCGTGGCTGCACTGATCGTTATCATTGTAGGAGTGCTGATCTCTTTCTTTTTAAATACAAGGCTTGGACTTTCCATCCGCGCAACCGGAGATAATCCGGATATGGTAAGAGCTTCCAGCATTAATACAAGTGCCATGATCACGATCGGACTTTGTGTTGCCAATGCCCTGACCGGTCTCTCCGGCGGACTGCTTGCGCAGTATCAGAAATCCTGTGATATCAATCTTGGAACCGGAATGGTAACAATCGCACTCGCCAGCCTGATCATTGGGGAATCTATCATTGGAAAAGGCGGTATGTTACAGCGTGTGACCGGCGTTATTTTAGGAAGCTGCCTGTATCGTTTTATCGTGGCAGTTGCCCTGAGATTAAATGTACCGGCAGAGTGTTTAAAACTTGTTTCTGCAATCATTGTAGCCGTGGCGATCGCATTCCCATATCTGAAAAAGCAGATGAATTTTTACCGGCAGAAACGTGCCGCAAAGGCTCAGAACCAGATATACGTTCAGGAGATTACGAAAAATGACAGCGAAGGAGGAGAAAGATAATGGCAGAGAAGAACGCAATGCTTGTGATGCGCGATGTCAGCAAAACTTTTAATCCGGGAACTGTCAATGAAAAATGTGCATTAAAAAATCTGAATCTCACCTTAAAGCAGGGGGATTTTGCAACGATCGTAGGAAGCAACGGAGCCGGAAAATCAACGCTGTTTAATGCGATAACAGGAGCCTTTTTTGCAGACAAAGGACTGATCATGCTGGATGGTGAGGACATTACCTATCAGAAAGAGCATGTCCGCAGTAAAGTGATCGGTCATTTGTTTCAGGATCCATTGAAGGGAACTGCACCACATATGACGATCGAGGAGAATATGGCGCTTGCCTACCTGCGCACGACTACTTCAAAGAATGCCTATTTCAGCCGGATCAAGGCTGCGGACAAGAAAAAATTCAGAGAGCAGCTCGCACTGCTTGACATGGGGTTAGAAGACCGTATGAAGCAGCCGGTCGGACTTTTGTCCGGTGGACAGCGTCAGGCACTCACACTTTTGATGGCAACGATGGTGACTCCTAAGATTTTGCTGCTGGATGAGCATACCGCAGCTTTAGACCCTGCCACCGCAGAGAAAGTACTGAACCTCACAAAAAAGATAGTGTCAGAGCAGAACATCACCTGCCTTATGGTCACGCACAACATGCATCAGGCGCTTGAACTTGGAAACCGTACCCTCATGATGGATTCGGGAAATATTGTGCTGGATGTTTCCGGGGAAGAACGGGAAAAGATGTCAGTGGATGATCTGTTAGAGCAGTTTGCAGTCCGTGCCGGAAAGGCATTGGATAATGACAGAATTCTGTTTTCCAAAGTGGAGGCATAATAATATTGTATAGATGGAAACAAAAAAGAATGGGTTCCATAAATAATCATTATAGTAAAATACTGTAAAACCGAGGAAAAGCCGTTGAAATCTAATGGCTTTTCCTTTATTATATAAAGTAATGCTATAAAACTGTATTTTTCATGTAATAGGAAACTTCGTTCCTATTACATAAAAAATGCTCCGCAAGGATCGCACTGCGGCGGATAAGAAGTATGTCGCATACTGCGACCCGCCGCAGGCGGAGAATCTCGCAAGCGAGATTCTTTCTCATAGGGGATTTATAATAGGAGAAATGAAAAAGGCAGTGAGTATATACAAGGAGGAAAAACATGTATCCAATCGTTAGAAGAGAAAAACTGGCAGACAAGATCTATCTTATGGATGTCAAGGCTCCTCGTGTTGCGCAGTATTGCGAACCGGGACAGTTTGTGATTGTAAAAATTGATGAGGAAGGTGAACGTATTCCACTTACCATTTGTGATTACGACAGGGAAGAGGGAACGATCACGATCGTATTCCAGACCGTAGGAGCTTCCACAGAGCGTATGGTAAGCTTACAGGAAGGGGATGCTTTTGAAGATTTCGTTGGACCTCTGGGATGCCCATCGGATCTGATCCATGAAGATATCGAAGAATTAAAGAAAAAGAAAATTTTATTTGTTGCAGGTGGTGTTGGTACAGCTCCGGTTTATCCTCAGGTAAAATGGCTGCATGAGCACGGCGTTGACTGTGATGTTATCATGGGTTCCCGTAACAAAGATTTACTGATCTTAGAGGATGAGATGAAAAAAGTTGCCACAAACCTTTATGTGACAACGGATGATGGCTCGTACGGTTTCAAGGGAACCGGTACTGCACAGCTGCAGGAACTCTGGGATAATGGTAACCGTTATGACCACTGTGTGGCAATCGGACCAATGATCATGATGAAATTTGTCTGCAAACTGACAAAAGAATTAGGAATTCCAACGGTTGTTTCCATGAATCCGATCATGGTAGACGGAACCGGAATGTGTGGTGCATGTCGTCTGGTTGTCGGCGATGAAGTGAAATTTGCATGTGTAGACGGACCGGAGTTCGACGGACATCTGGTTGATTTTGATCAGGCGATGAGAAGACAGGCTCAGTACAAGACCGAAGAGGGAAGAGCAATGTTGAAATTACAGGAAGGTGCAACACATCACGGCGGATGTGGCAATTGTAACAGTTAAAAATCAGAAATTTGTCAGATCAGAGAGAATGCTGTCTGGTCAGTTACATAGAATCAGGAGGAAAAAATGGACGTATTAACTAGAGTTCCGGTTCGTGAGCAGGAGCCAGCCGTTCGTGCAGCGAACTTTGAAGAAGTATGTTTGGGATATAATGAAGAAGAAGCAATGGCAGAAGCTGCCCGTTGCTTAAACTGTAAAAATGCACAGTGTATGAAAGGATGTCCGGTATCTATCAATATTCCGGGATTTATCGCAGAAGTAAAAGAAGGTAATTTTGAGGCTGCTTATCATGTGATCAGTGAGTCTTCCGCACTTCCGGCAGTCTGTGGCCGTGTATGTCCACAGGAGACACAGTGTGAGGGAAAATGTATCCGTGGAATCAAAGGAGAGCCTGTAGCGATCGGTAAATTAGAGCGTTTTGTTGCGGACTGGGCAAGAGAACATGGCATTAAACCGAAAAAGGCAGAAAAGTTAAATGGACATAAAGTAGCAGTGATCGGCTCAGGCCCGGCAGGTCTTACCTGTGCAGGAGATCTTGCAAAGCTTGGTTATGATGTGACGATTTTCGAAGCATTACATCAGGCAGGTGGTGTGTTAGTTTATGGTATCCCTGAATTCCGTCTTCCAAAGCAGAAGGTTGTTGCCGCTGAAGTGGAAAACGTGAAAGCATTAGGGGTTAAGATTGAGACCAACGTTGTCATCGGTAAATCCGTTACAATTGATGAGTTGATGGACAACGAGGGCTTTGAGGCAGTTTTCATTGGTTCCGGTGCAGGACTTCCAAGATTTATGGGTATTCCTGGTGAGCAGGCAATGGGTGTATTCTCAGCCAATGAGTTCTTAACAAGAAATAACCTTATGAAAGCGTTCTTAGACAATTACGATACACCGATCAAAGCTGGTAAGAAAGTTATTGTAGTCGGCGGTGGTAACGTGGCAATGGACGCTGCAAGAACAGCAAGAAGACTTGGCGCAGAGGTACATATCGTATATCGTCGTGGTGAGGAAGAACTTCCGGCACGTAAAGAGGAAGTACACCACGCAAAAGAGGAGGGTATCATCTTTGATCTTCTCCAGAATCCAACCGAATTATTAGTGGATGAAAACGGTTGTGTAAAGGGTGCAAAAGTGATCAAAATGGAACTTGGCGAACCGGATGCTTCCGGAAGAAGAAGTCCGGTTGAGATTCCGGGCTCTGAATATGAGATCGAGGCAGATACTGTGATCATGTCACTTGGTACTTCTCCAAACCCTCTGATCTCATCCACTACAAAAGGTCTTGATATCAACCGCAGAAAATGCATTATTGCGGAAGAAGAGACCGGTGCAACTTCCAAAGAAGGTGTTTATGCCGGTGGTGACGCTGTGACAGGTGCAGCAACTGTTATCCTTGCGATGGGTGCCGGTAAAGCAGCAGCTAAGGGTATTCACGAATATCTCAGCAACAAATAAAAACAGACAGGACAGGGCAGGTGCTGAATGGATCATACATTTGGCACCTGTTTTTTTCTGTAAGTATTCCAAAGAAAACCCAAAGTTTTATTAATATTTTATGAAGAGGGTAGCAAAATTGCAGGGTTTATGTATATAATAGAACACGCTACGCAAGAAAGAAATACGAGAGAGGTTACCGATAGATGAAGGAGCAGAATCAGCGCCAGATACAGAATCAGACAGAATTAGACGAAAGAAGACTGAGACAGAAAAAGCTTGTACGGAAAAGAAAAATCGTTTTGAGTGTAATGCTTTTGACATCTTTTTTACTGGGATGTGTCTGTGGAAGATATTTTCCTGAGATCAAACTTGGAAAAACAGAAGAAGTGCTGGCATCAGCGCAGGATAACTCCGGTGAAGAGAAAAAAGAAAATCAAATTACAAATAACGTAGATAATGGAACAACAGCAGATGGAACGGAAAAAGAGGAACAGTCTGCTACAGAAACTGTCGAAGAACCGGCAGACAGCGAAGAAACGAATGATCCGTTTGCGGAGATTCCACAGGTTGTGTTATCAAAACCGGTAGATTATTCCTTAAATCAGGCAATCAGACAGTTAGAACAGATGGAAGCGTCAGATGAACGCTACGCACAGATCGTGGAAAATGCAGAGAAATATCCGGAAAAATTACTGATCAATCTGGCAAATAATCCGGAAATGATCGCATTTGTAGCTGATTACAAAGGGAATACAAGGGATTATGATAAAGCAGAACTGACAGAGAAAGAGTTACAGGAAGAATATCCGCTCTTTTTACAGTGGGATAAACGCTGGGGCTGCCTTGCATATGGGGATGACAGCAATGTCGCGATCAGCGGATGCGGTCCGACAACACTGGCGATGGCAGTAGTTGCGCTGACTGGAAACGAGGAGGCAACTCCGGCTGCAATCGCAAAATTTGCCATGCAGGAAGGTTACTATATGTCCGGCACAGGAACGATGTGGTCGCTTATGACAGAAGGGGCGGCAGCTTATGGTGTCCGCTCCGAGCAGATCAATATCAGCCAGATTGAGATCAAACAGCACTTAGATCAGGGAGACATCGTGATCTGCTCCGTGCGGCAGGGAGATTTCACTACAGGGGGACATTTTATCCTGCTCTATGATTATGATGATGAAGGATTTTCCATTAACGATCCGTTTTCTTTATACCGCAGTGGCCAGAAATGGGACTATGGAAAAATCAGAAGCCAGATCAAAGCTGTCTGGGCATTAAAAGCAAAATAAAGAACAATTAGCGATTGTTCAAATAGTTTAATAAAAAACAGGGCATACTAAAGCATCATAAAGTGAGATGGAGAGATGCAGAATGTGCCAGAATATGAGTGGACTGTCCACTGCTGAAGTGGAATTTCGGAAAAAGGCAGGGTTGTCGAATGAAAGCGTAGATTCTTCCACAAAGACAGTGGCACAGATCATCCGCTCAAATGTTGTAACTTATTATAATCTTATTTTTTTGATCATTACGATTCTTCTGATCGTGGTGGGGTCCTTTCGGGATCTTACTTTTTTACCTATAATTATTGCAAATATGTTGATCGGAATCATCCAGGAGCTGCGTTCCAAAAAAATCCTGGATGATCTTACAATATTAAACACACCGAAAATTACGGTCCGGCGGGATGGAAGTGAGCAGGAGGTTTTGGCGGATGAACTGGTGCAGGATGATGTGATAACGCTTTCGGCGGGTGGACAGATCCCGGCGGACGCACTGGTGTTATCCGGCAATATCACGGTCAATGAGGCTTTGATCACAGGGGAGGCCGATGAGATTATAAAAAAAGAGGGAGATCCGCTTTTCTCGGGGAGTTTTGTGATATCGGGAGAGTGCCTGGCAAAACTCGAAAAAGTGGGAAAAGATTCTTATATTTCAGGACTGATGTTACAGGCAACACAGACAAAAGAGGGCGAGCAGTCGGAGATGATCCGGGCGTTGAACCGCCTTGTGCAGACCGTGGGCGTGATCATCTTGCCGATCGGGGCGATCCTGTTTTTACAGCAATACTTTTTTTCCGGGGCGGCGATGAAAGATAGTGTGACAGGCATGGTGGCAGCCATTCTCGGAATGATTCCGGAAGGTCTGTACCTTCTTGCAAGTGTGGCGATGGTGGTGTCGGTGATGAGGCTTGGAAAACAAAAGGTACTGATCCATGACATGAAATGTATAGAGACACTGGCGCGGGTAAATGTACTGTGTGTGGATAAGACCGGAACCATTACCGTGCCGGAAATGGAAGTGGCACAGTTTATCCTTGCAAAAGACCAGAACCTTGCAGCGAAAGAACAGGAAGCAGACCAGCAATCGGAAGACAAAAATAAAATTGCAAAGCTGCTCTCTGACTGTGTGCGTGCCCTGCCGTGCGACAATGCAACGATGGAGGCATTGCAGCAGTATTTTACGGAGCCGATGGAAAACAGTGCAGAAAAAATCGTCCCGTTTTCGTCTGCCACAAAATACAGCGGAGTGGTTCTGGCAGGAAAAGCTTATGTGGTCGGCGCACCGGAATTTGTGCTGCGGCAGGATTATGCGGCTGTTCAGGGAACAATCGAAGTATTTCTGGAAAAGGGATATCGTGTGCTTGTATTTGCAGAGTATGAGGGGAATCTGGATGGAAAAGAACTGACAGAAAATGCAACTCCCATTGCATTTATCCTGCTCAATAATGCAATCCGGGAGGGGGCAATGGATACATTCCGTTACTTTTCCAAGCGGGGAGTGGATGTGAAAGTGATCTCCGGGGACAATCCGGTCACGGTATCGGAGATTGCAAAGAAAGCGGGAATCCGCCATGCGGAAAAACAGGTGGACGCAGCAACGTTGAAAACAGCGGAGGCAGTGCGGAAGGCAGCAAAAAAATACACGGTGTTCGGCAGGGTGACACCGGAGCAGAAACGTCTTCTGGTGCAGGCATTAAAAGAGCAGGGAAAGACCGTGGCAATGACCGGAGACGGCGTGAACGATATTCTTGCGTTAAAAGATGCAGACTGCAGCATTGCGATGGCATCAGGCAGTGAGGCGGCTTCGCATGTGGCACAGCTTGTGCTGCTCGATAACGATTTCAATAAAATGCCGGCGGTTGTCATGGAAGGGCGGCGGGTGGTGAACAACATCGGGCGCACTGCCAGCCTTTATCTGGTCAAGAACATTTTCTCCATGCTGTTAGCCGTATTTTCCATGCTGTTTCTGATTGATTATCCGCTGGAGCCATCGCAGGTGTCGCTCATCAGTGTTTTTACGATCGGGATTCCGTCATTTTTTCTGGCGCTGGAGCAGAACCGGAATCAGATCCATGGGCATTTTCTTACCAATGTCCTGATCCAGGCGCTTCCGGCTGGGATTACAGATTTTATCGTGGTGAGCGGTCTGGTGATTTTCTGCAAGGAGTTCGGAGTGGAAAAAGAGTGCGTTTCCACGTCGTGCACGATCCTGATCGCAGTTGTCGGCTTCATGATCCTTTATCATATAGCAAAACCGATGACAACACCGCATGCGATCCTGATCGCAGCGATGGTCATCGGCTGGTTATTTTGTATGCTGTTTTTCAGTGAACTGTTTGCAATCACGGCGGTCACAGGAAAATGTGCAATGCTCATGATCGTGTTCGCAGTCATCACGGAGCCGGTGTTCCGGTATCTGATACAGCTTGTGGAGACTGTTCAGAAGTGGGGTGGAAAACTAAAATTTTAGTCCGATGAACCGGAATGTTTTTTCCGGCTCTGTTTTTCCCAGATAAAATACGTTACGATCAGAAGGATTCCGGTGAACAGCCATGTGATCGGGCTTGCCAGACGGACTGCCCAGTAACCGAACGGATTTAAGGTGACGGCGATTACGATAATACGGCACACCATTTCCACAACACCGCTTAACATTGGAACAAGTCCGCGGTTTAAGCCCTGCAGGGCGTTCCGGTAAAGGAAAATCCATGCGAGCGGCAGCATGAAGAAACTGATGGTGTTCAGATACTGCATGGCATAGTCGAAAATTTCTTCAGAAGGATTGCTCACAAACCAGCTCACAATAAAACGTCCGCCGAATACGCAGATGGCAGAGGCAGCAAGCGAGATAAAAATGCAGATGAAAAATCCTTTGCGCATTCCCTCGTAGATACGTTTGTATTTTCCTGCGCCGAGGTTCTGACCGCAGTAGGTGGCAATCGCAGTGCCGAGTGTCGGCATGGTCTGGGTGGAGAGGTTTTCCACTTTGGAGGCGGCAGTGAAGGCAGCCACAACACTGGAACCGAAAATATTGACTGCACCCTGCAGGATCATGGTTCCGATAGCGGTGATGGAATAGTTGAGCGCCATCGGAATACCGATGGAAAGCATATTGAACACACCGTATCCGTCGAGATAGTAATCTTCCCGGCTGGTTTTTAAAATGTCGAATTTGCGGAACATATAAATAAAGCAAAGCAGTGCGGAGACACCCTGCGCAATGATCGTTGCATAGGCAGCGCCTGCGGTTCCAAGTTTTACGACGACGATCAAAAACAGGTCGAGCACAATATTTAAAAAGGAAGAGAGAATCAGGAAATACAGCGGTGTTTTGCTGTCGCCGATCCCTCTTAAAATACCGGCGGCAACGTTGTAGGACATCGTGAGCAGGATACCTGCGAAAATGACTTTAATATAAGAGTCTGCGAGTCCTAAGATATTGTCCGGTGTTTTCATTAAAATAAGAAACTGTCTGGAAGCTGCCACCGTAGGGATAGTCAGAAGTAACGATACAATGGCAGTCAGTATCAGGGAGAGTGCGACATAATGCTTTAACAGCTTGAAATCTTTTGCACCGAAGGCGTGGGAGACCATAACGCCAAATCCCTGCGCAATACCATTTGCAAATCCTAATACAAGGAACATCAGACATCCGGTAGAGCCTACCGCAGCCAGAGCATCCTCACCAAGATACTGCCCGACAATGATCGTATCCACCATGTTATAAAACTGCTGAAAAATATTTCCCAGTAAAACCGGAACGGAAAAAAGTAAGATCATTCTGAGCGGGCTTCCCATTGTCATGTCTTTTGTCATAATCTGTACTCCTTGATTTATAAAATAGTTAAAAATCTGTCCGTGTTTTTTAGCCTCAACACGCATATTCTTTACGTTTCAGCAACTTAGTATAAGGCATGGACCGCAAAAAGACAATGTTTATTTTTGCGAAAAAATATAAATTTTTTGTTTTCGCAAAAGAAAAGATTTTTTCGTGGGAAACTGTTATAATAAGAAAGCAATTATTTGCAAGTCACAGTAAAATCACGGAGTAAAATAATGCAGACAAACCTCGAATACTACAAAATTTTTTATTATGTATCCAAATACAACAGTATCTCCCTCGCAGCAGAGGCACTTTCCATCTCACAGCCGGCAGTCAGCCAGGCAGTCAAGCATTTAGAAAGTGATCTTTCCTGTGCTCTCTTTGTGCGGACATCCAAAGGCGTGCGCTTGACAAAAGAAGGCGGACTGCTTGCAGAATATGTGAGAAAAGGATATGAGACAATCCTTACCGGGGAGAAAAAACTCTCAGAGATGTTAAACTTAGATGCCGGAGAAATCTGTGTGGGGGCTAGTGACATGACATTGCAGTTTTATCTGCTTCCTTATTTAGAAGCGTTCCATGATGCATTTCCACAGATCAAGGTGACCGTGACGAATGCCCCGACACCGGAGACGTTGAAACATTTACAGGACGGAAAAATTGATTTTGGGATCATCAGTACCCCGGTGAACAATAAATATGATTTTAAAATGACACCTGTCCGCAAAATTCAGGATGTCTTTGTGGCGGGAAAAAAGTTTGAGTATTTAAAAGGTGGAAAATTAAGCTATAAAGAGCTTGAAAATCTTCCGGTCATGTGCTTAGAGGGCAGCACTTCCACAAGAAAATATGTGGAGGATTATCTGGCAGAGCGCGGCACATTTGTCCGGCCGGAATTTGAACTTGCGACGAGCGATATGCTCATTCAGTTTGCAGTGCGCAACCTCGGTGTTGCCAGTGTCGTGTCGGATTTCGCAGAAAAATATATCGAAAGCGGGGAATTATTCGTATTGAAATTTGATAGGGCGATACCGGAACGCGAGTTTTGCATTGTCTCAAACGAGCGTGCGCCGATGTCGGCAGCGGCAGAAAAATTATATGATTTTCTGCCTGTTCCGTAGTGAAAAAATGTCAGAAAAAGTTCATCAATTCTTCATCAATCTTAATAGAATATCAATGGGATTACGGGCAGTAATATGATAAATTTATATGCAGGATCAGGATATTTAGGGGGAAACGTCAATGATGCGTTTATTATCAATCGGGATAGATTGTGTCTCAGCTGCTATTTTTGTGATTCCTGCTTTGGCTATTTTGCAGTGTACAATCTACAGGAAATGGGAATTTAAACCATTTTGTGTAAAACTGATATTTGCATTTTGTGCGATTGCTTTGTTTTCAGTTGTGGGTGTTCCTGCGGTTGTGACATTTCAGATAGATTTTGGTCTGAATCTGATACCGTTTATAGACATTGTAAACAGTCCGTTTGCATATATGAAAAATACGATTTTGAATATCATTTTATTTATACCGATGGGATTTTTTGTACCTGCGGTCTGGAAGAATTACCGGTCTTTCAAAACCATGTTTTTCATGGGACTCGCGGTATCACTGGGGATTGAACTATTACAGATATTTACATTCAGGCTTACGGATATTGATGATCTGATCACCAATACGGCAGGAACTGTGCTGGGATATGAAATAAGCAGAAGATTTTCTTTTCCGTTCTCTTTAAAATCAGTGGATTCGAAAGGAATTTTGGTACGATATGAACCTGTCCTGATTCTGGCAGTTACGCTTTTAGTTTCCATGTTTCTGAAACCAATCGTGTCTGATAGCATATGGAATATTATAATATAATAAACAATTATATCAAATATAATGAATATTAATTTTACTTATGGCATATATTCGTGTATAATCATAAAGTAAAAACAGGAAAGTGTGATGGTTTTTACAGACCATCACTTTTTTTATGCAGGAGGAAAATCAAATGGTTACAGCAGTAGTAGGCGCTAACTGGGGCGACGAGGGAAAAGGAAAAATCACAGATATGCTTGCAGATGAAGCGGACATCGTTATCCGTTTTCAGGGAGGAGCAAATGCAGGTCACACCATCGTAAACAACTATGGTAAATTTGCATTACATACATTGCCATCAGGTGTATTCCACAGCCATATCACCAACATTATCGGAAATGGTGTTGCACTGGATATCCCGAAGGTAATAAGTGAGATCAAATCGATCACAGACCGCAATGTGCCTGCACCAAAAATCATGATTTCAGATAGAGCACAGATCGTTATGCCATACCACGTTCTTTTCGATCAGTATGAGGAGGAGCGTCTTGGAAAGAATTCTTTCGGTTCTACCAAGTCCGGTATCGCACCATTTTATTCAGACAAATATGCAAAGATCGGTTTCCAGGTAAGTGAGTTATTCGACGAGGAATTATTACAGGCAAAAGTAAAACGTACCTGCGAGACAAAGAACATTATGCTTGAGCATATGTATCACAAACCATTATTAAAAGAAGAGGAATTATTAGCTACTTTACATGAGTACAGAGACATGGTAGCTCCATATGTCGGAGATGTTTCTTTATTCTTGGACAAAGCAATCAAGGAAGGCAAGAAGATCTTATTAGAAGGTCAGCTTGGTACCTTAAAAGATCCAGATCACGGAATTTATCCAATGGTAACATCTTCCTCTACTTTAGCAGCATACGGTGCGATCGGAGCAGGCATCCCACCATATGAGATCAAGAAGATCGTAACAGTAAGTAAAGCCTACTCTTCCGCAGTAGGAGCAGGAGCATTCGTTAGCGAGATCTTTGGAGACGAGGCAGACGAACTGAGAAGACGAGGCGGAGACGGCGGTGAATTCGGAGCAACAACCGGACGTCCAAGAAGAATGGGATGGTATGACTGTGTTGCAAGTAAGTATGGATGCCGTCTGCAGGGAACAACGGATGTAGCGCTTACCGTACTTGATGTATTAGGATACTTAGATGAGATCCCGGTATGTGTTGGATACGATATCGACGGAGAAGTTACTACAGACTTCCCTGTAACTGCAAAATTAGAGAAAGCAAAACCAGTATTCAAAAAACTTCCGGGATGGAAATGTGATATCCGTGGAATTAAGAAATACGAGGATCTTCCGGAAAACTGCAGAAATTACATTGAGTTTGTTGAGGAACAGATCGGATACCCGATCACAATGGTTTCCAACGGACCAGGCAGAGAAGATATCATTTACCGCAATAAATAAAAAGACTGAGGCAGGCGTGCAGTGCACCCTGCCTTTTGTGACAAAACAAGGAGGATTTATGGTAAAAAATATAATTTTAGATGTCGGGAAAGTTCTTGTGGCGTGGGAGCCGGAAGACGCAATGAAACAACTTGGATTTGATGATAAGACAGTGAAAGCAGTTGCGGATGCTACGGTCAATACTCCGGTCTGGATTGAGACAGACCGTGGTGTCTGGTCAGATGAACAGATCCTTCAGGCATTTTATGAGAAGGCACCGGAATATAAAAAAGAGATCGATCTGTTCTGGAACCATCTGGAACTGGCAATCAAACAGTTTTCCTATACGAAAGAATGGATTTCCAATATGAAAAAAGAGGGCTTGCATGTGTATATTCTTTCTAATTATGGGGATTGGACTTACCGGAGAACAAAAGACAATGCGTTGGATTTCCTGCCGTTGACAGACGGAGCGATTTTTTCCTATACAGTGAAGCAGATCAAACCGGATTTTGAAATATATGAAACATTGTTAAATCAGTACCGGTTAAAACCGGATGAGTGTGTATTTATCGATGACCGGATGGAAAATATCGAGGGAGCCGAAAAAGCCGGGATCCACGGAATCTGCTTTGAGACGATCGTGCAGGTGAAAGAGGATCTGAAGAAATATAACATTTATGCGTAAGTAATGATGGAATAAATAGGGGCGTTATTGATAAGGTATATCATTAATTATATGTTGAAATTGCTTAAATCTCATGGTTTAAGCGATTTTTCTATTGAGGGAGTTTTACAGTCGTATTATTTAGGATTTGGAAGATAATTTTTTATAATATGCAAGCATTCTTTTCGTAAGTACACACAGATAATCTGTTGTCGTTTCAAATGTCTGGGCAAAATACATAAAAAACATTTTGATGAAAATAGATGTTATTCTTGTATTTTCTTTGTAAATTACATTGACAATACATCAATAATGATGTAAAACAAAGGAGAAGAAATGATTATATACGATTATCATACAATTGGTGGGAAGAATGTTATAAAAGAGTATATCGATAGATTAGAAACAGGGGAGAAACTTCGAATCTATGAAATCAGAGAGGAAATTCGGCGGAGTGGATTGGATGCATTTGAGAAAATTAACACAAGGCAGCTAAGAGGGAATTAGATACAGCGTTAAAGCGCGCCAGAGGCGAAAAGTTGATATAAGGAGTAATGGCAGATGTTAGTACAAAGCAATCCAAAAGAAGAGAAGAAAATAATAGAACAATTGATAGAAAAAAATCCACAACTGCAAAAGGAACATGAATTATTCATGGAGGAAATGCGGTTCAAACAGGAATTGATTGATGCCCGCAGAGCCAGAGAGATGACACAGAAAGAAGTCAGTGAATTGTCGGGATTGTCACAGCAGGCAGTGAGCCGTTTGGAAAAACTGCATGGTGGAACAATTGACACTGTTATAAAATATTTATATGCAATGGGATTAAAATTAACGGTTCAGGATGTGTAACAGGAAGTTTCACAAAGTTATCACAAATTTTACGAGATTTCTACACAATTGCAGGATATTCTGATTTTATAAAGTTTTTTGTGGAGAACTGCAAAATAAATAAGCGTGTTTTGTACTTCAATATAAAAAACGCATTGTGTAGTAAGGAGGAAACTTTAAGTAATCAAAATCATTGTCAATAGTGATTAAATGTGTTAAAATATACTCATGGAGGATATTGTTATGAACACATCTAATATCACTAATTACAAACCAAAAGATTTTGCTGAATTATTGGGTGTCTCAGTCAAAACGTTACAACGTTGGGACAGAGAGGGGATTCTGAAAGCAAATCGCACTCCGACTGATAGGCGTTATTATACTTATGACCAATATCTTCAGTTTAAGGGTATAAATACTGAAAACGATAATCGTCAGATTGTTATTTATGCCAGAGTGTCTACAAGAAACCAAAAAGATGATTTACAAAACCAAGTAACTTTTTTACGTCAGTTTTGCAATGCTAAAGGTATCATTGTAGATCAATGTATTGAAGATTATGGAAGTGGGCTTAACTACAATCGTAAAAAGTGGAATCAATTATTAGATGAAGTAATGGAACAAAAAATCAAAACTATCATAGTTACACATAAAGATAGATTTGTCAGATTTGGCTATGATTGGTTTGAAAAATTCTGTATGAAGTTCAATACAACCATAGTGGCAGTGAATAATGAAGAACTATCACCGCAAGAAGAACTTGTACAGGATATTGTATCCATACTTCACGTTTTCTCTTGTAGATTGTACGGTCTTCATAAGTATAAAAAACAAATAGAAGGAGATGAGGAAATTGCTAAAGAGCTTCAAAACGGAAATAAATCCGACAGTCGAGCAA
>OIWK01000289.1_pt1 | contig 53895 bp, 40 predicted proteins | sample 1587401 | NCBI WGS metagenome assembly OIWK01 (sample SAMEA3888911, study PRJEB22519) | human gut metagenome | biome: human gut; feature: human-associated habitat; material: faeces | place: Denmark | collected 2009 | reverse complement strand
AGCCCAGTCATTATCATAGAAGATCATATTTACAGACTTTTATTCACACACTCAACTGTATGAAAAATACGGACACGAACTGGATGCTACCTATATTCAATTAGGACATCATGGCAACAATGCACTAGCTCCATCCTACTATTTGAATTTGCACCCATCTGTAGTCTATGCAGATGCGCCTTATTTTTTATACACTGGGGAACAATATAAATGTAAGAATACATTAGAATATCTGAAGGATCACGATGTTGCTTGTTATACTTTCCATGGAGCACCACATCGGGTGTATGTGAGGTAGATTAAATAGTAAAAAGCGTATAATATTTTTTAATATTCACGAAAAATTAAGGAGTGCCATATTATTATGGACACTCCCTATAAAAGCTCACGGCTTTTCAATCGTGTTTATATTATATGCATTTTCTTTCATATTGTCAACGATTTTCCGGATAAAATTATATTGGGTTTTAATAATATCATTCTTAGAAAAATATGACTTATTTCTTATCATTCGGTCATCAATCAAGTTACACAATTCGCTATATCTATTTTTCTTAACGCCCGAACTGATAACTATTTGATCATAAACGTATAGCAAAACCACAAAGTTATACATAAAACTTTTGTGTAAATTATTAGTAATAGATCCTTTTCCTACGCAATGAAGTTGTTTTACAAAATCCAGTATTCTTTTATCAGGTACGCCCTGAATTGTTTTGTGTAATTTATTAATCAAACAATTACTGTGTGCTGATGCATTTCTTAAATCTCTGACCAAATTCATAAATTTATTATCTATTATTTCTTCTCCATACAGTTCCTTATAAAACTCACATAAATACGTCAAATCTCCAAATGAAATTAGTTCCACAAAAACCCATACCGGAAAATAAGGATAGTATTTATCAATCAGAGAATTGCAGTAATCGCTTGATTTATGCCCATAAATTTTCTTTAATACACTGCCATTTTTAGTGACAAATTTTCTAACTAACTGGTAGCCATCTTCTTTACCTTCCAGTTTTTCCAAAAGTGTCACCTTAATATAGTGTTCTATATCGAGACACATATCAATAATAATATATCTTAGGCGCATATCGAGAGTCGATAATTCTTGCAAATATGCAAACTCTAAATTAATGTACTTTCCCACGTCATCTCCGGAAATTCTTTTTTCATAATTGGTTCTGTATGCGGCTAATTTCATATAATAATTATTGTTTGTTATAAACTCTTTAGCCGACTCTTCGTCGACAACATTAAATTTAATTCCCTTATTTTTCATGTGAATAATAAGTTCATCTGTACTTAGCATCTCTTTCAATATTTTCCATCCCCTTTTCCTTTTACGATTCTAGATATCCCATTTCATAGTCATGCATATTATTGATACACTCAAAAGATTCACTAATGCTATCCTCATATATCCGAACATTCTTAATATCCTGTGATCTAACAAATAATTTGTCCTTCCCCATGACACATACAACAAATTGATATACCTTTTCAAAAACTTCCATGACATTATCCGCTTCAATCCTAAGATTATTGTATAAATTTTCATGTGTTGCCAAAAATTCTAGGAACTCTTTTTGACCTTCTCCTCTGATGAATGCGTAATATTCTTTTTTATTCACAATGTTAAGTACCTGCGCATAAGGCAAGACTATTCCCTTAATAATTGCATTTCCCAACTCGCCACTTCTCTGACCTATATCTGCATTACAAAAAGAAGACATATACTCTATATTTTCACAACATTTCGCCATTTCTCGTAACGTCATATGCTTATCCTCAAACAAGTATCCCGCAGTCATTTTGGTCAACTCTATTATTTCCGTTTCTCTGTTAATTTTTTCACTTCCAGTTATACAATTCCCCAAATATGATTTATAATCCGCATATTGTCTCTCATCCAATTCAATATATTTGTCTACAACTTTATCCAGAAAACATTCCCCGCTTTTTCTATATCCATAAAAATGCTCAATCATGTCCGCCATTTCATCATAATCAATAGCCAACAAAAAAGTAACTCGTGGGTCATCTGCATAATGTTTTAAACGCTCAAGCATTTTCATTGCATACTCCGGACGACTTCTATCGAGATCATCAATAATAATATATAACCTGTTGCAATTCTCGCAAATACATTCATCCAATAATGATGCCCACATTTTCTTAATATCTCGCTTGCTTATAACACCATCAAATATATGTTCCCATGATATCAAATCATCTCCATAATCAAATTTTGTAATATATTTAAGAATTGTCTTTCCTAAATTTTTCCAATTTATGATTATTTTGTCATATGACAAATGATATTGTTCTATCAAATAATACATTAACGATTTCATAGGATCTATATCACTATCACACTCCCAAGCATTAAAGTACAATACTTCGCAACACTCTTCTTCTACAAACTCTTTGCAATCGCTCCTTACTATCTCCCAATAATTTACTGCGTGTTGCGAAGCATCGTTGTCCTTTTTATACTTCGTAATCAACTTCTCTACATTCTCTGCATTTTCTAATTTATTTGCATGATAATTACACAGTATTTGAAATTGCTTGAGGAAAAAGGTCTTTCCACTTCCCCATCTGCCATTAACAGCTATGATCCTATTCATTTCGCTCATACTGGACAAATTCTTTATGAAATTGGACAGTTCTTTATCTCTATATAATGGATCGAGCACCAAGGTTCTTATTATATTGCTTACATTTTCATCTTCTTCATATTTATGAACTTGTGGAATTCTCTCTTTCATACTCCTCTTCGTCCCTCTCGCACACCGTAATTGATATAATGCATATAATACGCTTTCCAGTCATTTCCATAGGCTCTCTGCAAATCTGCATAATTCGCGCGATAGGTCTGCACGGAAAATCCAGCGCAGGCTCTTCGTCCTTCCTGCATTCCATAGTTTACAAAATGCTGTAATACTGCCACATCATCATTGCCGTATGCTCTATATACATCCGGATTGTTGGCTACATAATAAGAAAAATCATAGACCGCAGCATAATTAACACCTCCATAGACAGTTGTCCCGCCCTGTAAGGTTGTACATCCTGTAGCCACGCGTCCTTCTTTTCTTCCATAATTGATATAGTGCATATAATAAGATTTCAGGTTGTTTCCATAGACTCCTCGCAGATCAGCATATTGCAGACGGTAGGAATTTACGTCAAAATCACTTTTCGCCTGTCGTCCCTCTTTCATTCCATAGTTCACAAAATGTTGTAATACTGCCATATCATCGTAACCATAAGCTTTCTTCACATCTGTATTTCTATCCACATAATACTGATAGTCATAGACTGCGCTATAATCTACGCCATTCAATGATGTCACAGCACCTTGTAGTTTCGCGCATCCGACACCACTTCGTCCTTCTTTTGCACCATAATAGACATAGTGCATATAATAAGACTTCAGATCAGATCCATAAGCTCTACGCAGGTCTGCATACTGCAAACGGTACGATGTCACATTAAAACTACTCTTTGCCTGTCGTCCCTCTGCCATACCATAATTAACAAAATGCTGCAACAGGCTGTTACAATCATAACCGTATGCTTGTTTCAAGTCTCCATAAGTATTCGCATAATAATATGGATCAAAGACACTACTATAATCAACGCTATTGTAAACTGCTGTGTAGGAGCGATTTTGAGATGCAGAACTTCCGCCTGTAGTTCCACTACTCCCTGCCCCACCACCGTTGGTTGTTCCCGGCGCTTCACCGCCGGTAGACGTCCCACTACCAGATGAGGTATCTTCCTTACCATAGTCATACTTACACTCCGGGCGATTAACCGTACTCCAGAAAGTCTCCGGTACATGTGACCGGTTATTTTTCCGCAAAGTCTCATCACTTACATTGTAATATGCCAAAGTGCCGGATGAATCCGCCCATGTAGGATCTACGGCATACCAATAATTTCCTATATGTACCTGATTCCATTCATGTGATGTACTAGTCACAATAATTGTTTCTATACCTGTTCCATTACATAGTAATTCAAATGCTTCTGCATAGCCCGCGCACACACTTTGACCACGCATGAAAACACTATAACAAGACTGATTATAGGCTGCGCTGTCCTTATATATCGTATTGGTGATTACTAGTTCGTGTGCCTTATACTCTTTTTCCAAGATGGTTGACTGCGCGTTAATCTGGCTCATCCAGTTATCAATTACACTTTGGAACTGATCGGTATATTGTTGACGTGCTATCCCATCAACAAAATCATCATACACATCAATATACATTGTTCCTGCATTGTTCTTTCCCATAATATATTCCCTGACATAATCTTCACCATTCAGAAAATAAAATTGTGGATTAGAATTAACAAAGGCAATCGTTGTATTGATTGCCTCTGCGTCTGTCAAACCGCTATATATCACGCCTTGTGTATATTCTCGGTTTGCATTCCTGACAGAAGTCTTTCCATTGATATCATCCGTCCCTGTTAGATATGCCATACACATTCGGTAAAGCCCATCATAGAGATTCTTCTGACTCACTGTCATTTGATTGTAATAATAATCTGAGCCATACTTCGCCCAATAGTTGGCGCCTGCATTTCTAGTATAACTTGGCTCGTAAACATCGGTGTACTCTGAAACGACCTGTTCTGTAACTTGTGGTGCGTGATAGCCCTCTGCATTCGACACTTTATTCGCCGCATAAACCGGCAATGCCGCCTGCGTCGACATTACCACAAATACCGCACTACATAATACCACTAACAGCTTCTTCATTCGTTTCATAGGTTTTCTCCTTACTTACACTATTGCACACCGCTTCTTCCTTCATTCTGTCCATATGATATGTAATGCATATAATACGCCGGTAAATTATTACCATAGGCAGCCTGTAAGTCCGCATACCTGTTTCGATAAGACTGCACTGCAAACGTTTCCTTGGCACATCTGCCTTCTTTCATTCCATAATTGACAAAATGCTGCAACACTGCCACATCATCATTACCATATGCTTGTTTTACATCTACATTATTTGCCACATAATAGTAATAGTCATACACAGAAGAATAGTCTACACCATTATAGATGGTTGTGGCTCCCTGTACCGTCGTACAACCTGTTGCGACACGGCCTTCCTTTTTGCCATATCTCATATAATGCTCATAATAGGATTTTTGTTTCCCACCATAAGCATTTCGCAGATCTGCATACTGCAGACGATAAGATGTCACATTAAAATCACTACATGCCCGACGTCCTTCATTCATACCGTAGTTGACAAAATGCTGTAAAGCGGCAATATCATCATTGCCAAAGGCATTTTTGACATCTGCATTATTTGCAAGATAATAGTCACAATTATAAACCGAAGAATAATCCACACCATTATACTGTGTCACATAGCCCTGTCGGGAGGTGCAGCCTGTACCTTTTCTATTCTCACGGTACCCATATTTCATATAATGTTTATAATACTTTGGCAGATCATTCCCATATGCTTGACGCAAATCTGCATATTGCAGCTTATAGGAGTTGACATTAAATGATGCACAGCCTTGGCGTCCCTCGTTCATACCATACACTGCAAAATGCGTACAATATTTCTTCAGATCATTTCCATATGCTGCAACCAAATCCTGATTGTTCTTTTTATAATATGTAATATCAAAGATTGGACTTGCGACACGTCCCTCTGCCAGACCATAATTCAAAAAATGGTTTAGAAGTGCCTTTTCATCATATCCGTAAGCCTCTTGCAAATCAGCATAGTGATTATAATAATAAGATGCATCAAAAGCCGCAGAATAATCCTCCTTAGATAACCCATAATAATTCGCAATGCCTGTAGCATCTGCTACACCCAGTTGGCGCAATCCATTTTCATTTCCCAGAAAATATCGAATATCACTAGCATTGGTCAGATAGGCATGCTCTACGATAATACCAGGAAATCCTAACAATTTACTGTTATGATTCACACTATAATAATCTGTCGCAGATCCATCTGGATATTTTGTTCCATCATCCGAATTACGGGTCTTAACCCCTGCGTTTGACAAGCCAATCCACTGTAGTACATTGGCTATATTTTGTGACAATGAATAACTCTCCGCACTCAAATCCGGTCGGTAGCCGCTATTTTGTGCATATACCTCCACACCGGATGTTGCCGCTGACTGCGATACATTCAAATGCAAGCTGATATATACATCTGCCCCCATATTGGAAGCCCACACCATGCGATAGTAGTTATCCATGGTAGATGTGGTGCCGGGATTCGGACATGCATTTGACGATCTGGTCATATACACATCTACTCCCTGATATTGATCTAATTCTGCTTTACAATACTGGGCAATCTTAAGTGTCAATTCTTCCTCATTTAAACCAGAGCGAGATGCACCATGATGTGTACTATCGTGTCCCGCGTCCAGGACAACTGTCAGTCGCCCCGTATTTGCATATTTCTTTATTGCTGCCTTTTGCAAAGCCCAGTCCGCATCGCCAAAGGCTTCTTCCAATTCCTTGCGCATCTGCGCTGTCGTGGAATCATCTCCTTCTTTGGCATAAGCCACACTTCCTGATGGCACATATAAACCAATGCACATAGCAAAAGCAAGCAATATCGTTATTAGTCTTTTTAAAAATTTATCTTTCATCGTTTCTTCTTTTCTAGTCCTTAAATTCCGCTTCTTCCTTCTTTTTTACCGAAGTTCATATAATGCAGGTAGTAACTCTTCAGATTATTACCATATGCACTTTGTAAATCTGCATAATTCCCACGATATACACCTACACTAAAATCTGCTTTTGCCTGTCTTCCCTCGTTCATTCCATAATTTACCAAATGAGCAAGTACTGCTTGGTCATCATTTCCATAAGCATTCTTTATATCACTGTTATTTGATACATAATAGTAGTAGTCATACACAGCAGAATAGTCTACGCCATTATAGACGGTCGTGGCTCCCTGCACAGTGGTACAACCGGTCCCTTTTCGTCCCTCTTTTGCACCATAATTCATATAATGCAAATAGTAGTTCTTAAGGTTGCTACCATATGCATTTCGTAAATCCACATACTGTAAGCGATAAGAGTTTGCATTAAAAGTGGATTTTGCCTGTCTGCCTTCCTTCATGCCGTAATTGACAAAATGTGCAAGCACTGCGTTTTCATCATCGCCATAGGCTTTTTTTACATCGACATTATTATTTACATAATAGTTGTAATCATAGACACTGGCGTAGTTAACACCATTATAGAAGGTTGTTGCATTTTGCAGCGTAGTACACCCGGTTCCTTTTCGTCCTTCTTTCTGCCCATATTTGATGTAATGTAAGTAGTAATTCTTCCAGTTCTTTCCATATGCACTACGAAGGTCCGCATACTGTAAGCGATAAGACGTTACGTTGAATGAGGCAATCGCCTGACGTCCTTCTGCCATACCATAATTCACAAAATGCTTCAAAATTGTCGCATCATCCGTACCTAACGCATTTTTCACGTCGGCATTGTGCTCCAGATAGTAATAATAGTTATATACGCCAGAATAATCAATGCCATTATAAACCGTTATCGGTCCCTGCATCGTAGTACAACCGGTTCCCTGACGTCCCTCTGCCTTTCCATAGAGCATGTAATGCTGATAATATAGAGGCCAGTTCGTGCCATAGGCATAGCGAAGATCTCCATATTGCAGATAGTAGGATTTTGGATCAAAGGTAGCGCATCCCTGGCGTCCCTCTGCCATACCATAATGCTTAAAATGGCTCAAAAGAGCTCCGGCATCACTGCCCACTGCACTTACAACATCTGCATTATGTTCTCTATAATATGTAGCATCAAATACTGCGGAATAATCCTGACCGCTAATTGTTCCATCATCATACCAATAGTCTAAATCTACATAGCCAGTGATTCCTGGTATCGTTCCTTGTGAAGAGAATTGGAAGAAATCATATGGCTGTGCATAAGAAGAAGAAACCCACCATGCATAGTCCGTAACCTGCGGTCTCATATAGTTTGCTAACCAAACACGTCCGTTCGCTGCTAGTGATGCTCCATCAAAATAATTCTCTAAAGTTGATTTATTGGCATATAATGCTCCGGTATAACCATTCACTGCGCATTGATTCATAAATGCATTTGCTACAGCCGTTCTTTGTGTTGCATTCTGTCCTGAATTATACAGGCGGCATTCACCTCGATATTGTGATGGGCACCATTCATAATCCATACAGATTGGTAGACTAATGTTATACATATAAATCAAACCTGTCACATAGTTAGCTTCCTGTCTTGCTTCTGCCTCTGTAACTGCTTCTGACCAGAAATACACACCTACACGAAGTCCTGCGGCAAGTGCGCCCTCGATATTCTCCTTGTAGCATTTGTCTGTATAGAATGAACCATCATTATAACGTCCACCAACTTTGACAATAACAAATTCAACACCGGAATTCTTTACTGCATTCCAATCAATCGTGCCACGATCGTTCTGCCAATGTGACACATCAATTCCTTTACGAATGGCAGTATATCCTTCACGAGGATTCCCTTTTGTATAACCCATGACACTTGAGGAATCATCATCATAAAATCCCTCATCTACCTGTCCTGACATACGATAATCGTTACCATCAAAATGTGCTGCGGCTGCCTTGGTTTCCAAGGTGCCAACCTGTCCCAGGAGTGTTGTCATAACCATTGCGCATAACAATACTGCTGCCATGATTCTTTTTTTCCACTTCATTTCTACTGTTCCCCTTTCTCAACTTTTCGTATTGTAACTTTTGAATTCATATCATAAAATCCAACTGTATTTTTCTCTGAAACTACCGTAATGTTAATGACATCGTACAATCTATGATATACTACAAATTCTCCATCACGATATCCGGTACAGCTGATAGATAGCAGATACTCTCCACCTTGTAGGTTCATATCCTGTGTAAACGTACATGTGTACACATCCCCGGCATATACCACATCCAAATCTTTCTTTTCATACATGGTATTGGTTCCTGTAATCGCCGTCCCCTGTATGTTCTTAAAAGTATAAGTAAAGATAGGGTTCTGGATTTCCTGTTCAAATTTCACTTCAGAAACAATAGAGAATCTTGTCCCCTTGTTAATACTATTTGTTATCTCTCCATCTTCATCTCTAACCGCAAAATCAATAATATGCGCTTTTCCATTTCCATACTCATCCACATTAGGATTTATTTCATATTTATTTCTCCACAATGTCTCTTTATCTTTTCCAAGCGTAAACATTGGCTCATTATCCAAACTGTGCTCTGATTCCTCTTCCATAACCATTTCTTGTGTTGTTTCATCAAGGTTCAATTGATTGACAAGTAATTTCTTGTACATTCCTATCATTTGCTTAGGATTACCCTCCGCAATTTTCGTACCTTTGTTTAAAAGTATAACACGATCACAATATTTGGCAATACTTCCTAAATCATGGCTAACAAACAAAATCGTCTTACCCATCTTTTTAAAATCTTCAAATTTCTTATAACACTTTGCTTGAAAGAATACGTCACCAACAGAAAGAGCTTCATCAACAATAAGAATCTCTGGTTCGATATTAATTGCTACAGCAAATGCCAAACGCACAAACATACCGCTAGAATACGTTTTCACAGGTTGATATACAAAATCACCAATATCGGCAAATTTAAGAATATCATCTAATTTCTTATCTATCTCTTCTCGCGAAAACCCAATCATCGTACCATTCAAGTAGATGTTCTCTATTCCAGTGTATTCCATATTAAATCCAGCGCCTAACTCAAGCAATGCCGAAATACGACCATTGATTTCCACTTGTCCGTCCGTAGGATTCAATACCCCTGTGATAATCTTGAGAATTGTAGATTTTCCAGCCCCATTGGTTCCAATGATGCCAACCGTCTCTCCCTTTTTAACCGAAAAGTTGAGGTTGTGTAATGCATAGTGTTCATGATATCTCGGTGTTTTTGATAGTCCAAAAGCATCCAGCAAACGATCGCGATTACGATCATATAACTTATACATCTTACTTACATCTTTTACCTGTATTGCATATTCACTCATAATAATTCCTCATTCTCGTTTTATAAAACATCTGCAAAATGCACTTGAAGTTTCTTAAAAATTGTACTTCCTACAATAAATAGTACTATGGTTATTCCCCAAAAATATATCGTAGTTATCGGACGATCCCAAAACCAGATTCCATTTATCATCGAATCACGATACCCAGACACTATATAGTACATCGGATTTAATTTTAATATTATTTCAATGGGTTTAGAAATCCGGTCTACCATTGCATCCATATTCCACATAATCGGTGTCATCCACATTAATATTTGCAATACGATATTAATCAACTGCGTCAAGTCTCGAAAGAAAACCGTCATTGCACTTGTGGCATAGATGATTCCCACACATAAGCATATCATCGCAAATGAGTAGTACAAAATTTGCAATGTATATATCGTCGGATAATAATGGTAGGCTGCATACAAAATAACCATAAATCCCACAAAAAACAAATGCACAAACAAACTAGAAATTATTTTAACAACCGGAAGAACACTTATCTTAAAGACGACTTTTTTCACAAGATAATTGTACTCTACCAATACATTACTTCCTGTATTAACAACTTCAGAGAAATAAAACCATGGAACCATTCCAGCCACCAACCATATAACATACGGAACATTTATCCCCGCTTTGGTTATCTGTGTTCCTGCATTCAAAGCTTTGTCAAAGACAAACCAATATACAATAATCGTAATAATTGGTTGAATAAATGCCCATATAATACCAAAATATGATCCTGCAAACTTGGATTTAAAATCATTTTTCGAGAGGTTCAATATAAGTTTTTTGTTTTCTAAAATATCTTTGGGAATTTGTAACATACTTTCTCTTTTTTTCTGCATAATTCTTCCTCTATCCTACTATTTCCAACTATTTGTTTCATAGTCGAATTGTAGTATTCTATTTCTGCAATAACTATCCTCCACCGTGAAGATAGATGCTAATTCTTTTGATAGGCACTTTCCGTCAACATATTTTTGATATATTTTCTCTGCAATCGAAAAGTCATAGTTTTCATCTATCTGATATTTTTCTTGAAGAAATGCCCTCCTTCTGCAATATTCAAAGATTCCCTCTTGTAATCTTTGAATATCATAAGAAACATCTCCATCATTCTTATATCTTGGCTGTATCCCTGCAAAAGAATCATTCTCCATACATATCAACTGACCACATGGTGCCTGTAGAGCTGCCTCCAAAAATAATTGTGTTAGGAAAATAACGCGGTTGAAATCTGTCGTATCCTTATACATTACATCCATGTGACAGCCTATTTTATCTGGTTTTGTGTTTCCAAAAGATGCCAGATATGCCCCTGCCAACTTCTGATTCATAATCTTAGCAAGATAATATTGTATAGTTCCAGCATATCCTACATCAACCACAACCGCCTTATCCCATTCTCTTCGAGGAATAATCTGCTCAATATACTTCAAGTAATCCCGTTTTTCTCTTTCGAACTGTGCAAAGTCTATGTTCTCATCATCCATCATTAACGACATCAACTCATCTAATGCTGTATGATCATCATCTGTAATTCTTATATCTTGTTCAGCATATTTTTGCGTTGTTTTCACACCTAGACGATTCCACAGTAATTGCCCCACATTCCCATCATAATCCTTGGCCAGAATTTCCTTAATATCATGCCACGACTCAATACTTGCCACTGACGCTGCTCTACGCGATGTCAAAAAGTATTTACTCACTCTTTTTTCTTTCTGTGACCGACATACTATATCATATACCTGCTTTAAGAGAAATCCTTCTCTTGACAAAAACAATAATATTGCGTCATTCGGAAGCGTTTGATTCAACCAATGTGCAAATCCATAGAAAAGTGGACCAAACACAGAAAATCCCATTGTCCACGCATTTTGAAATTCTACCATTCCGTTTGAATTTAAAACAAAAGGCGAGTTATACATTCCCTGATTAAACAAAAGCCCATATTCAATTGACTTGATACAGTTACCACTACTTTCTCGTACTAACTCCTCATCTCTTGTAAATCGCATTTCGTCTTTTGAACTCATGATCCATGGCACACCTATTCCCCTATCAATCAAAGTCTGCCAATCTGATCTCGGATTGTCCCCAACATGAACAAAAGAATCTTTGCCATACTTGGTGAATACATAATCCCATATTGTATCTGCATCCTTTCGATATCCACATTCACACGATATAATCATTTCGTTATATCCTGTAATGCCACAATCAGTTAAAATATCAGCCAAAATAGATGAAGGTAAATACATATCACTCACAAGAATAAGCGTATTTTGATTCGTCTTTAATTTATTGAACACCTCAACCATATCCCGCCTTGGAATAATCAAATTTTTTTCCATTGCGATTTCCATTTGTAACAGTTCTTGTGCTAATTCACAACCAATTTCTTCAAACTTACCTAATTCATCGTATATATCATAAATAGTTGTTCGTATTCCCTGTTTTTGCCCTGCGTTGATTTCTGCCTGCTTTCTACGCTTAAAGAAATCAATATTTACGCCATATTCATTCCGTATTCTTCTCCCCATAATGTAGAATAAATCATCTGGTTCCATTAAGCATCTTGTGATGAGGGTATCAAATATATCAAAACTCACCGTCTTTTTTTCTTTTAATTCTGCATACAATGTTTCAACACACTGATATCCATATCCCCTAAAGGCTTTAAAACTTGCATCAATTCGTATTATCCCCTCCTCATAATCTACTATCGCATCATGATATCCTCGATTTTTAGAAATAAGGCTGGTACTTCTTTCAATAACGTGTGCTAGTGTTCCATCCGTTTGTCCCTGTTCTTCTGGAAAATCCTCTATTCTAAACTCCCTATCAAATAATGGCTTCAGAGCATCTGTCTTTGCCCAAAAAAAACTCCCTGCTGGATACAAAAAGAAACCACTCGAAAAAGGCACATGTAAATCTTCCAGAAGTTGTCTGCCCCCAGCTTCGTTTTTCAGCCATGAATATGCCATAGTGGGAACATCCGGATGGTTGTCAGGGTACACCAATCCTATGTTTCTGTCTGATTCCAAAAGTGTAAATATACGCTGCACAATTTCTGTTGAACCTAATAATGCGTTCAGTGAGTATCTTCTCCAGCCAACCCTCTCTTGTCCTGTATACAATGATTTCTTTGAATGCACATGTAAAAAATAATCATAGTTCTTTATTTCTCCAGCTAGCCACACATACAGAGGCGCAATATCCCTCCCCCGGTTTCCACATTCTATTATCACTATTCTGTTAGCGCGACTGATCCTGCTAAGATGTTTCCTTATCCTTTTCTTATTTGCAGATGCTTGACATGAAACAAAGACATCAAAACTATATGGTATATTGTTCAAATAATATACAAATTCATCCAATAAATCCTCGTAATATAAATGAACATGTACGGCAATCTTTTTTTCACATTTGGCCATCCTATCAATTTGATTATAAATAATCTCATTGTCACTTATACTATGTGTAACGTTCGGAATTCCAATATCAAAGCAGTCAAGATTACTATTTCTTCTGATAAGATAGCCTTTAAACTCTTCCTTTAATTCCCTCGGACCATATTTTAATAAGATCTTACCTGCTTTAAGCACATGGTAAACACGTCGGTGCTCCCTGCAAAAAGCCATGACACCACGAAGGCATCTCGTCATCTTCCAGCTCCTAGAATTCTCATACGATAAACAAACTCTATTGATTTCTTGTTTTAAATGCTCATTCTCTCCTTGAATCGTAGCAACCATTACCGCGTATTCATCTATTCTTTTCTGACTATATCTACATTGTTGTTCATTCTCATTTATAGTTTGATATAGCACATCCACAGTTTCATTAATATTTTCCAATTGCTGTTGTTCTACCGGGATAGCAGACATAATGATACGAATCATCTTTGTATCATTCTTCCAGTTTTTAATATATAATTGTGGATCGTCGCTTACAAATAAAAACATACTGTCTCCAATACGTTTTCCATTAGATTCCACTTGTGCCATGATTTCATAGTCAGAAGTTACCATGACCAACTCATGTATTATAACAATGCCGCTCCCCATCATTGGATCAATACGTATGTTTTCTACTCCAACAGGAACATCTATATTCCACCTGATGTCTTGCTCTATTGGTGTCTTTATCCTTTCCTTTTGAATTTCAGAAAATCCATCTCCACTATCCCAAAACACTTCTGTAGTAATCAAATTCTGCTCTAAAAGGCTAGGAATATTGATATATTTCTCAGCAAAATTATCATTTAATACCTCGCCCACACTTATTAAATCTCCCTTGGTATAACGCTGAAAAGATTTTTCCATTGTGTCATATACTGTCCTTTCGTCCTTCGTAATCTCGAACTCTCGGTAAAGTATTTCCTCCAGCGCGCCAGCTCGTTGCGAATTTCCAAAAACAAAACACTTGATTGCACGATAAAACAGAAAATTTAATGGTATGGGAAAATCAAACGTCCACTCATAATCGATCACATTCCATGTGTCTCCCACGATAATTATATTAGGAAGAATAAGATCTATGTCCAAGTTTCTCGTCCATATTAATTGTTCCGGTAACTGACATTCTCCAAATATCCTATAAAATTGATCTGTATATTTTATTTCAGATCCTTTATATACTTTTCTGATTATGTTTTTGTACTGAGTGACCAGTGTGATTGCTTGTGCTATATCGTCTGCTTCTATTGCATTATTAATTAATGTCTCTAAACTCTCGCCATCCAAATACTCCAAAATCAGTGTGCCATCCTCTATCTGGCATTCATTTATTCTGATATTTGTTGATTCAAACATCTGTTTTAAGACATCTTTATTATATTCTATTTTTTGCAGGTGCTCTCTGCTTTTATCGGTACATGCTACTTTCCGAACAAATCTACTTCTATTTTTCTCCTCACAAATATCAGTACGAATCTGAAATTCCTCAGCCCTCTCATTTGAATACTTAGAATAGATCATTTTCTGCATTATTACTCTCCTACATACAATACTTCTGTATTGCCTTATTGTATCTCCTAGTTCGCGGCCACAAATATATATGAATTTGAAAATTCTGCATATTTGTTCTGCTCAATCAATTGATTGTATACATTTGTTTCCTCAAATAAAACCAATCTCTTTTCTCCGCCAAAATAAAAGTTCTCGTTTAGTTCTCCCAATTTTGGCATATAGTCATTCGAATAAATTCGCCTCGTACTTCTATAATCCGGATAAGGATAATATAGTGTAATATCTGTAAACCCAGTGTCACGCAATTGTTGTAATATCTGGTCTTTATCCACACCATATTCACCAGAGTAGAGTGACTCAAAATATTCCATATTATCAGCACTACCATTCCAATATTTGAGACCATACCTATTATCCGCCACAATCACCATGTAGCCTTTCGGCTTGATCAACGACCGTATATCATCTAAACTTATGTCACTTATCCTATCCCAACTAATCACATAATCATATCTTTTATTATGCAGTCTGTCATAGTTTTCCTTTACAGTTCCCTGATAAATTTTCAAATTATGCACGGACTGATTGCGAATGCGATTGATTTGACATTGCACCTCCGATTCTTCAACACAATCTACCCTCTTCACCTTATGTGTCAAATACTCTGATGCGGCTCCACACCCCGCATTCAGTTCTAGAACCTCATCTTCTCTTTGAAAGGGAAGCCATGCGATCGCATTGCTACGACTTGGCGAGAACTCTCTCACCAAATCATACTCTCCTGAATATTTTTTTATCAGATTTTTGGTGTTTCCATGTTCATTCTGCAATATAGATAAAACACGATTATATTGAGTTTCTGTTGATAAACTACTCATCAATATCCTCCATCCTCAGCATAGAATCCATCTCTCCGTCCACTGCACGAACCATTTCTGACGCTTGTCTCCCGATATCATGATGCCGATTTGATATCTATGATCTTTTGAATCTAAGTCATTCTTGTCAACCAGAATTTCATATCCGACTGCCGCGTTTTCATAATTATATGTTCGCTTGACTTCTTCTGAAACAAAACGCTCCACATCGACTCGATAACACTTGCCCATTTCCCCCCGCAAGACCAAATATAATTCTCGTTTACTATCCTCGGCGAGATTTCCCGTGTAGAACCAACCCACAACACGAACCAGAGAATTCATGTATTCCACACTATTAATCCGCGCCATAAAGTTGATGGATTCTGTGTCAAAATCAATGGCAAAATCTTCCATGTTGCTCTCTGTCTGTAGCGGTTCATGATCTTCCGCTCCTTGTATTTGGATACTAAAGGAAATATTATATCCTCCCAGATTGCAATTGTAGAAGGGATCATAGCCTTCAAATGCAGGATGATTTTTATACAATTTGCTGCGTTCCATCGCAAGGCGAAGCATCTTCTCATCATCCTGATTGTCAAGTCCACGGCTCACAGACTCATAATGATACAGGACAACATCATTACGACACACATTATAATAACCAGCCTCTGCCAGTTTAAAACAAAGATCAATGTCATTGTAGGCAACCGGAAATCCCTCATCAAATCCGCCAACCTCATAAAACTTTTCCCGATCAACCATCAGACATGCGCCGGTCACTGCTAGCCAGTCATATTCCACACGGTTTCTTGCAAAATAATAAGACTGGACATCATCCATATGACTAAATGCATGAGACGGTCCGCAAGTCAGATTCAGCACACCATCATGCTGGATATCTGTAGAATCCGGATATAAAAGTTTTGCACCAACAGCACCCACATGCTCTTGTGCGGCATGTCCTGCCAAGCGGTCAAGCCATCCCTGATGCAGGATTCCAATATCATCATTCAAGAACAAGAAATATTTTCCGGATGCATGCTCTGCTCCAAGATTACACATATGCGAAAAGTTAAAAGACTGCTTCTCGTAAATGTAGTGTATATTTTTACCGTCAATATAAGCATTAATCTTATCCTGCACATCCTGCGCACTGCCATTATCCACAATAATGACCTCATAGTTCGGATAATCCGTAAATTCTATAATGGTATCCAGACAATGCTTTAAAATATCAAAATTGTCTTTAGACGGAATGATGATACTTACCTTCTCACTGGTGTCATTGTGATAGACCAAGCGATATTGATACTCGCCATCTACATATTCCACATCCGCATGCAATCCGCGTCGTTCGATCATTTCTTCCTTTAATTTCTTTGCCACTTCCAGTGCATATGGCTTAGAATTTGGATCATATGCCACCGATTCTTTGCGTTCGCGCCAATGGTAAAGAATTTTGTCTACATGTCCCACGCGCCGATTTGTTGTATGTTCCATGAAACGCAAAACAAAATCGTAATCCTGACTGCCATTGTACTTTGTACGCAGACCGCCTACTTCTTTGACGATCTCGGCTCGGTACACAGACAGGTGATTGGTATAGTTCAGACACATAAAAGCGTCCGGTGACCAATCCGGTTTAAAGAAAGGCGTATGACGGTCTTTTACAGGTATGGTAAACACGCTTTCCCTGTTCACCTGACACTCCTCAGTGATTTTATCCTCATCACTATAGATAAAATCCAGTTCCTGATTTTCATTCAGGAGATATACAACCTCATATAATGCTTGTGGGGCTAGGACATCATCACAATCCATAAAGGCAATGAATTCTCCGCGCACTTCTGCAAGTCCTGTATTGGTTGCCTCTGAAATATTGCCATTTTCTTTACGATAGATCACACGGATATTTGGTACATCACTGTACTCAGACAGCACCTGTCGTACATTTTCCCAGGAAGAATGATCATCCACAAGGATGAGTTCCCAGTTTTCATATGTCTGTTTTCTGACAGAATCAATGCAGTCGCGCAACATCTGACTGGAGACATTATACACCGGCACCACAACAGAAATCAGAGGAGCATATGACAACTCCCCCTGATTCCAAACCGTCGGCTCTATCTCTTCTATCCACTGACGGAATACATCAATATTCTGATAATTGCCGATGCGTAACACACGCTTAATTATACGTTTGGCTTTTCTCGCTACTCGTCTAATCATCCTACAATTATAACCCTTCTGCAATCTCCATCAGATATTTGCCATAGTCAGTCTTCAAAAGTGGCTGTGCTAATGCAACTAACTGCTCTTTATCAATAAAGCCTCTCTTGTATGCGATTTCTTCGATACAAGAAATATAAAGTCCCTGTCTCTTCTGGAATGCAGATACAAAATCTGCTGCTGCAAGAAGCATATCATGATTTCCGGTATCAAGCCATGCAAATCCACGGCCTAATGTCTCTACATGCAAATCTCCTCTGTCAAGATATGCATTGTTTACTGCTGTAATTTCTAATTCGCCTCTTGCTGATGGCTGAATCGTCTTTGCAATCTCCACAACAGAGTTGTCATAGAAATAAAGTCCCGGTACTGCATAATTTGACTTTGGTTCTGCTGGCTTTTCTTCAATAGAAATGGCTTTTCCATTCTCATCAAACTCTACCACACCATATTCTCTAGGGTCTCTGACGTAGTATCCAAAAATGGTTGCGCCCGGTCCGTTCTCGGTTCTTTCTGCAGCGCGTCTTAAGACCTGTGAAAAACTCTGGCCATAGAAAATATTATCTCCAAGTACCAGTGCCACGGCATCTTTACCAATAAAATCTGCACCAATAATAAATGCTTCTGCAAGTCCATTTGGCTGTTCCTGAATCGCATACTGAATATCCATACCCAGCTGACTACCATCTCCAAGTAATTCCTCAAATACGACAACATCTCTTGGTGTAGAGATAATGAGTACTTCACGAATTCCTGCCAACATCAATGTTGATAATGGATAATAAATCATTGGCTTATCATATATTGGCATAATCTGCTTACTGATTGCCTTTGTCAGTGGATATAATCTTGTTCCTGAACCACCTGCTAAAATAATACCTTTCATGTTAGAATTCCTCCTTTACACACTCCAGTGCTGCCATCAGCACCTTGTCCATATCGTAATATTTATACTGACCCAAACGTCCACCAAAGATGACATTGCCTTCCTTCTTAGCAAGCTCTTCATACTTGGCATAAAGTGCATCATTCTTTTCATTGTTCACCGGATAATATGGTTCTACGCCCGGCCTCCACTCAGATGAATACTCTCTTGAAATAATCGTTGTTGGTTGTGTACCAAACTCAAAATGCTTATGCTCAATAATACGTGTATATGGTACTTCGCGCTCTGTGTAGTTGACTACGGCATTTCCCTGATAGTTCTCCATATCCAGTTTTTCTGTCTCAAAACGAACAGAACGATATTCGAGTGGTCCAAACTGTGAATCAAAGTATTCATCAATCTGTCCGGTAAAGAGAATACGGTCGTAACTTACTTCTGTTCCGTCAGATAGCTTGCCGGTTTTCTTTACATCAAAAAAATCTTCTCCGGTAACCACGTCAATACCATCTAGCATCTTCTCTACAATCTGTGTATATCCACCCATCGGGATTCCCTGGAAACGATCATTAAAGTAATTGTTATCATACGTAAAACGCATTGGAAGTCTTTTAATAATAAATGCTGGAAGCTCTGTACAATCTCTTCCCCACTGCTTCTCGGTATATCCCTTTACAAGTTTTTCATATACATCTTTACCCGCAAGAGAAAGTGCCTGTTCCTCTAAGTTCTTTGGCTCATCAATATCATACTCTGCTTTTTGCTTTTCAATGATATCCTTTGCTTCCTGTGGTGTACGAATGCCCCACATCTTACTAAACGTATTCATATTAAAAGGCAAGTTATACAACTCATCCTTATATACCGCAATCGGTGAATTAATATAGTTATTAAATTCTGCAAACTGATTGATATACTCCCAGATTGCCTTGTCGGAAGTATGGAAAATATGTGCGCCATAGACATGCACATTGATACCATCTACTTCCTTTGTGTAGATATTACCCGCAATATGATCTCTCCTATCAATTACAAGTACTTCTTTTCCTCTTTTTTTTGCCTCATATGCAAATGTTGCTCCAAACAGACCAGCACCTACTACGAGATAGTCATAATGTTTCATTCTTGTGTCCCCTTCCTCTCTTATCTAATTCCGAACATAATTATCTATTATTGTACCAATTTTAGCTACAGATTACAAGATTTCCTCTTGAAATGCTATTCAAAGAAAAAAGCGGAAGATACTTTTACCTTCCGCTTTTCCTTGATTAATTTCCTTTTCGACCTTCTGCATATCCCCAATTTATATAATGCAGATAGTACTGTTTCTGCTGATTTCCATATGCCTGCTGCAAATCCTTATATCTAGCCTTATATTTTTTTACCACAAACGTTGTTTTTGCAATACGTCCTTCACTCATTCCATAGTTCACGAAATGCGCCAAAATAGCCTGGTCATCATTTCCATAGGCTTGATACACATCTGAATTATTTGAAACATAATACGCATAGTCATAAACTCTTCCATAATCTACGCCATTATATATGGTCGTTGCTCCTTGCATCGTCGCACAACCTGTGCCTTTTCGACCTTCCAGTACGCCATATTTTATATAGTGCATATAATATGCCTTTAAATCCATTCCATATGCTCTGCGTAAATCACCATATTGCAAGCGATATGAATTCACATTAAAAGTTGTTTTTGCACAACGCCCCTCTTTCATTCCATAATTTATAAAGTGGAGCAGCACTGCCTTGTCATCATTTCCATAGGCCTGATACACATCTGGATTATAACGTATATAGTCATTGTAATCATAGACCGAAGCGTAATTGATTCCATTCCATACGGTAAGACCATTTTGCAGTGTTGTGCATCCCATTCCTTTTCGACCTTCATGTATACCATATTGTATATAATGCATATAATATGCTCTTAGATTTCCTCCATATGCTCTGCGCAAGTCACCATATTGCAGGCGATAGGAATTTACATCAAACGATGCTTTCGCCTGACGTCCTTCATTCATTCCGTAATTTACAAAATGATACAATAGCTGCGCATTATCATAGCCATAGACTTGCTTGAGGTCGCCATATCTATCTGCATAGTAATATGGATCAAATACACCACTATAATCTATGCCATTATAATATGCCGTGTACGGACGCGATACTGGTTTCGTTTCCGGCTGTGGCATCGGCGTTGGTGTTGGTTCCGGTTTTGGTTCCGGTTTTGGTTCCGGTTTTGGTTCTGGTTTCGGTTCCGGTTTTGGTTCTGGTTTCGGTTCTGGTTTCGGTTCTGGTTTCGGTTCTGGTTTCGGTTCTGGTTGACTTGGGTTCTCCCCATCAATAGCATCATAACTTCGGACATCCATAGCACCGTCCGTCTGTGGCGTTACAGCACAATAGATTTTACCATTCATTCTTTCCAAAGCAAGACCAATTGCAGGTGAATACACTGTACTGCCAAGTTGTGAAAGTGCTGTCACATCAGACAACGCTGCCGTATAAACATATGCCTTCCCATCTGCTGCCACAGATGCAATATATATTTTTTCCTGCCCAACTGTCATTCCAAGATCCAACAGGTTATTTCCTACAGATGATAATGTCTTCGTCGCACACGTGTTATCATTACAATCTATGATATATAGTTTCGCACTTGATGTGCTGTCATTCGCTAAAAGATAAACATTTCCTGACGCAGACGCAACATTCAGCTTTTTCGCATAACCACTAGTATCTTTTACAAGATTCGTCCAACCATTCTGCTCCCAAACCCAGGCAGATGTTACTTTTTTTGTAAAATCTCCACATGCAATTGCTGGTTTACTGTTGTATGCAAAAATCACCGGATTTACCACATAAGAAACATCCAATTCGGTTCCCACATCCTGCCAACTGCCATTTTGAAGCACCTGTAATTTTGGATTTTTCTCATTCTTCGCCACAAGTGTATAGAGTTGTTGATTGACCACACCTAATATCGGGCTATTGGATGCATACCCCCCAGTTGTTGCTATTGTTTTCCATGTTCCATTCGCATATTGCTTCAAAATAGTCTGGTTATTCTGATAATCTGAGACAAGGACATATACTTTTCCATCGCATACCGCCATAGCTGACGCACTTGCTGTGTTCTCCATGCATTTTCCGAGGTTTGTCCAATTTTTTCCATCATATTTCAAAACAGATGCTGTATTTGTACTGGTCGCCAGTACATACAAATTCTGACCATCCACTACCGTTTGTACACCCTTCGCTGCAACTTCAGAAAAAGGTTTGGTTCCATTTGCACTCGTAACAGATTCCCATAAATTCATGGTTTCATACTCTGGAAAAGAAATATCAAATGTAATAGAATGCTCGTCCTGAGAAACCACATGTATCTCTATTCCAGAATTCTGACCATCACTATAACAAATGGCATCATCCGCTATTGTCTTTGTCAGATCCTTTGTTCCTATGCTCTGTCTCGTAGCCTTATACGCACTCATACCAACCTGTGCATTTGCTATTTCTCCTGCCGATGATGTCAGCCCCGTATCCCCTGGTCTGCAAACATAAATATAGTCATTCCCCTGCAGATTTCCTGTTGCGGCATATGTGGGATTCACACGATATACGAGCAATCCATCCGCTTGTCGATTTGTCTGGTCTAATTCTGCTGAATACTTATTCCCCGACTGACGATATTCCACCACAAAATATTCACTCGACGAAAACGGTGTATAAAATTTGTACGCCTGTTGTTTGCTGCCATCCGCATATGCACTGTCCATATCATACAACGTATAGGTTGCATTAGTTGCTGCCTTTGTCGGCACATTCGTCCAACCAATATTTTCTCGCGTAGTTGCCAGCAATGCCGGTCTTCCCAGAGAACCTGCCATCAAATCCCACATCCCAACCGGTGTTCCACTCATCCCGGTTGTTCGATAATAATCTGGTATACCAAATGTATGTACATATTCATGTGCTGCCGTCGGCACATCAAAAGAATCCCAAAAAGTTCCTGCAGATGTAACAGAAGTACATGTTTCCAAAACATTATAATAACCAATGGTTTTCCCTGCAAATGCATATCCATTTCCTGCATTCGTTGTATGAGGGGTGAATTGACCGCTACTAGGAACAGATGCCAAAATCATCATATTATCAATTGCCCCATCACCATTTTGATCTAATACAGAACCATCATAATTGGGATATTTTGCAGACAGCTTTTGTGCTATCTCTGCAACCATGGAAACCTCATTTGCCCCCTGGTAATTAGCAATATTCCCATCCAGTGTAATATATTCAACATTTTCGTTTTGTGTTGTCTGTGGAAAAACAGATTCCACCTTATGTTGACCACCTGATACCTCGCTCAGATACTCACGAAAAGAACCGATTGCAAATTTATCATTTTCTCCATTAAAACGCCGTTGCAATAATCCCCAATATGTACTCGGTGCTCCCGCAATTTGCGATGTATACGGTGTATTATAGCCCGTGTTTTCATCGCCTGTTGCATCGCCTTGAAAACGCACAAGCACAACCAGATTCGTCGATTCCCCTGTAGATGGTGCAGCTTGTATTTCTAATGGATTTACCAGTTGTAATAGCAAAACCAAACCTAATACCATGCTGCGTAAACAATTCCTTCTATTTTTTTCTGCCATTCTCTTCCTCCCTTTCATTGTATGAAGTTTATTCTCTTCCTTGTTATATTAGTTTTCTAAATACTGTTCCCAATACCCCAGGCTTGTAAGCTCTTTTTTCGCTTCTGCCCACCGCTGCATCATAGCATCATGATTCTTTCGTATCGTCTTCACCATCTTGCAATATGCACAGAAGTCTTTCCATCCACGGGCATAACTCTTTTCTGTCATATACCCTTTTCTTTTTTCTTCATCGTAGTGGAACACTTTTTTTGCGCCAAAGGCAATACCACTATCTCTGAGTCCTGCCACCTTAAGAGCTCTTGTGCTCGGAAGAATCCAGCGTATGATTGCCCACACACTCCACGCCAGGTAATGACTGTGGAATCCGTTTTCTTCTACCATATCCTCGGTCAGTCCATAAGCTGACAGTTCTTCGTACTTATAATTGTACTTCACAAGTGCTGCGTGTTTCTCAAGCGGATCTAAGGTCTTAAAAAAGTCCGGTCCTTTGTAGAAATCATCGATAGCCTCATAGATGATCTCTGCATCTTCATAGCGATACCGATCCATAGCTCCTACGACACGATTTGAAATATGGTGAATGACCTCCTGTGCACTGGCACAGTTTTTCGAGCCTGCCATACCAATGAGCATATTTCGTACATCATAATACGTCATGCGCGTAGCCGCCTTATTGATTCCCTGCGGATGCCATACGCAGATGCCGTTCAAAAGAATCGTACCATTCTTCTCGTTTCGCACCCCATATTCCATATCATCATAATGGATAAAGAGTGGTATTGGCAGATTATCTTCCGTAATGATAGAAGTCGGGATAACACTGTACCACCAGCCGCTATAATTGATCGGGTTCTCGCATTCATTCGTCGCAACACATTCCTGTCTGCGCAAATCCCACATTTTATTATAAAAAGTCACTTCCGTTCCGTGCCACTTTGCTCCAGCCTCAAACTGTTTATAGCGAAGATTTAACATGAACATTTCGCCTCCAACCATCATATCATGATGCTCTTCATCAACGAATTGCAGAAAATGATAGGTGCGTTCCAATACATCTGTAGAAAGGATGATATCGTCGTCCATCAAGATGATATGGGTAAAAGGTGAGTCCTTGCGATGGAAAAGAGACTCGATCATGGTTCTCGTGAAACCGCCCGCACCGCCCGCATTTTTATTTGGGAAAAGGTGCACTTTGTCGCTCTGGAATATGCCCTGTGGCACCGTCTGTCCATTATCCGAGATGTAAATTTCTACATGATCAGACAGTGGCGACTTGGCATTATTGATAACCTTATCCAGTACCAGATTCACATTTTTCTTTAAAAATTCTTCTCTTTGGAAGATGCAGATGCCAAGCACCAGTTCCACCGGATTAACATCCTCTTTTTCTGCGTCTGTCGTATAGGCTCCGGACAAGAGCGAAACAGTCTCCTCACACGGCGTCATCGTAATATAGTAAATTCCCTCATCGGCTAATTTAGCAAATTGGATGGTCGTCTTAATCGCCTGCTGACCCTCATCCGTCACAAAGGCTTCTGTCTCCTGCGAACATTCTATTTCCTGTCTTGTATTGTGCAGGAAACTGTACATGGTCTCTTCATCCGGAAACTCCTGTGACATATGCTCTGTCTCTACCATGCCAACCGTCTGATATGCCCTAATCTCTACCGGGCCACTTGTCACAATCTCCAATGCCAGATCAGATAACTTTGTATATTTCTTCCATTTACCAATAGAAAAGGCATTAAAATAAGTATCCAGAGATAAAATCTCTCCATGCTTGATCTCCAGTGGGAAAGATTCAGCTTCTACTTCCGATGCTTCTACGCCATCGATCATCTTACGGAACATGACATCTCCATCATCACATGGGTAGGTCGTAATATCATTTCCCTCTGTATCTACTTTTCTAAAATACATCCCCCACTCATTACACACTTCTTTTGTTGGTCCTATTAATTTCTGAATAATCATTCTTTTCTTTCCCTCATGTCAAATACTCTATTTCCGGTGCAAATTTCACGCCCGCGCGCATTCCCTTCCACATCGTCTGCAAGCGCAGCGTTTTCCCATCTTTGCTTTTTAACAGTACACGCAGCATGTTCAAAAAAAACGCCGCAAAATATATGATAACCTCTTTTGTTCCACATCTCTTTGCCGTACACAGATCATTGCGAAATGCATAGAAATATCTTGGCACGCGCGCTATGACATCAATCACGATATTGCTCCCGGCATTGATTGCCATTTTGTGGGTAACCACACTATTTTTCACGTGATAACATGGATAACGCGCCGACAAGCGAAGCGTATATTCCTTATCATCGCCCCAGATGAAATACTCTTTGATCGGAAGTCCCATTTTTTCTACTGCTTCCCTTGAGAACAGCAGTGATACAAAAGTAGCACTGTCTATCGGCTGTAGAGCCAAGGCGTTTTCTTCTGCATCCTTGCCAGATATAGAAAACGCATCTCCCACATAATGTTGACGGTTCATCTCACATGGGCTTCCATCTGTCCAAAGGACAGTGGATGACACAAAACCAATCTCACTCTTCGGTGCCATTTGCTTCCTTACACGTGCCATGCCTTCCCATAATTTCTGCAGTGCATCTTCCTTGGGAATGGTATCATCATCCATAATCCAGATGGCATCGGCACCATGTTCATACGCCCATTTCATCCCATGATAAAAGCCGCCCGCGCCACCTGTATTTACGCTAAGGTGCAGTGCATATATTGGGGTTGTGTCATGGCTTTCTGTATGCGCAATCTGTTCCTCTATCCACTCTTTGGTGCCATCATTGCTGGCGTTATCCACAAGCAGGATGTCAAGTTGTGTATCTGTGCAGTCTTTTTGATGTAACAGTGCATATACACATTCCTTCAACAGCGTTATTCGATTGTAAGTTACAACTACAGCTATTATTTTTTTCACATTTTATCCTTTTTCTATTCTTGATTTAGTAGTGATACTTTGGATGTTTCCCAAGCTTTCCTGCTTTAGCATCCTGTATCACATCACGCAGGATTTGCATGTTTTGTTTTCCCTGCTCTCTCGTTTCTTTTTTCCACGTCATAAAGAAACTGAGAAGCCAGAACACACGGTATTGCCATAGAATCACTGCAGCACTTAATTTCCCAAGATGTCTTTTGGCGGTATCGTAGCGATTTCGGTAGCCATAATACTGACGCCAGCCAATCCGATGCAAGACGCCTTTTGCTACCATGCCCTCTTTGGAAAGTACGGTTTTATGCTGGAGTACCGCATCCGGTACAACGGTAATGCCACCAGCATCCATCAGGCGCAGACAATACTCGATATCATCATACCAGAGGAAGTATTCTTTTTCCGGCAATCCCACGGCTCGCATCTTCTCTCCTTGCACCAACAGACCACAAAACGTAGCAGCATCACACGAAAAGCTCTCCTGCTTGTATTCCTCCTCTGCCACATTTCCTTCCACATAGAGCAGGCGGTTCGTAATACGCCGTCTGTGACTAGTATCAATATGGCCTTCTGTCACAACCTTTCCAGCCAGACCGCAAACAGATGGATGTTTCTTGGCATAGGTGACTAATTTCTCCACATAATCCGACGCAATCATAGCATCATCATCAATAATCAGCAGCCAGTCATAGCTTTCCTGACTCGCCCATCGCAAGCCATCATAAAATCCGCCTGCACCACCAAGGTTTTCTGCTTCCTCTAGCACCCAGATTTTTTTATCTTCTCCTATCTTTATAACTTCCTCGTCTGGCTTTTGCTCTGCCATGTGAATCATATAGGTATCATCCCTACTATCCAGATAATCCCTTGTCCCATCGGTACTGTGATTATCAACCACGATAACACGCGAAAAAGGAATGGTTTGCCTGCATACGCAGGCAAGACATTCCTTTAACAATTCCAAACGGTTATAAGTTACAATTACTACTGCATTATTCATTCTTATACATATCCTGATAATACTTCTGATAATCCCCGGAAGTTACATTCTTCATCCAATCTTCATGCTCAAAGAACCATGCAATCGTCTTGCGGATACCTTCTTTGAACATTGTCTCTGGCTCCCAGCCTACCTCTTTCTTAATCTTATCTGGTGCAATCGCATATCTTCTGTCATGTCCCTTACGATCTTCCACATAAGTAATCAAATCTGTGCTGACATTGGCACGTCTTGGATCATCTGCAGGAAGCATTTCCTGTAATGTCTCAATAATGATATTGATAATTTCGATGTTCTGCTTCTCGTTGTGACCACCGATATTGTATGTCTCGAACAGTCTTCCCTTTTCCTGAACCATATCGATTCCCTTGGCATGATCGTCCACATACAACCAGTCACGTACATTCTTACCATCACCATAGACTGGCAATTTCTTGCCCTGTAATGCATTGTTGATAATCAGTGGAATCAACTTCTCAGGGAACTGGTAAGGCCCATAGTTGTTAGAACAGTTTGTAATATTAGCAGGGAACTTATACGTATCCATATATGCCTTTACTAACATATCTGAAGATGCCTTACTTGCTGAATATGGGCTATGTGGATCGTATGGTGTTGTCTCATAAAAATATGCATTTGGGTCATCATCCAAAGAACCATAGACCTCATCTGTCGATACATGCAAGAACTTCTTGCCTTCTTTAAACGTACCATCTTCTAATTCCCATGCAGCTTTTGCACAGTTCAGCATGACTGCTGTACCAAGTACATTCGTCTGTACAAATACTTCCGGATTCTTGATGGAACGGTCTACGTGAGACTCTGCCGCAAAATGAACAACACGGTCAATATCATTCTCTGCAAAAATCTTGCTGATTGCTTCCTTATCACAGATATCAGCTTTCACAAAAGTATAATTATCTCTGTCTTCGATATCCTTTAAATTCTCCAAGTTACCAGCATAAGTCAGCTTGTCCACATTGATGATGCGGATTTCGTTGTCATATTTGCGGAACATATAATGAATGTAATTGCTCCCAATAAATCCTGCTCCACCTGTTACTAAGTATGTTCTCATAATCTTCTCCTTCTCTGGGCATCTGCCTATTGTTATCTTATTTATCTTATTTTTCTTCTTTTTTTAAGTCGTCTACTTTCTTATACAACAGACCCACCTCTTGTGTCAAGCGCTGGCACTTTCTGGTCAAGTTTGATATGACAATTGTCTGACTAAAAAGTATCATCAGCACAAACAAAAGACCTAAGAATGTCAGCATATTGATCGGCAGTGTAATCCCAAGTGCTTGTGTCATCACTTGCAAAAGTCCTGGGAAAAGGTCAAAAATCAAAAGTAATATACCTACAAAAAACCAAATTAACGCATATTTTAATTCCAGCCTGCGTATACGAACCAGATTTCCAATACATAGGATAGCAGCAATCGCACCAATGGCAATCACTACTTGCAACCTCAGACTCATAGTACCTCCTTAATCACCAAAAGCTGTCATAATACATGCCAATGGTACTTTAATCATGTAATAAATGGATCGTTTAAAGGAAATCGAAGATTGCCCTGCGGCACGTGCTTTCATTTCCACCGGAATCTCTTTCACGCGATAACCTCTTTTTAAAACCGTCACCGCTGTCTCCGGCTCCGGATAATCCTTTGGATAATCATTGGCAAACATATGCATGACTTCCTTATCCACCATACGCATACCACTTGTTGGATCCGTAATGGTTGTCCCGGTCAACACGCGAATCAACCAGGTAAAGAAGCGAATCCCTATACGGCGCATCCCGGTCGACTGAAACCCCTCGCCCTCTAGAAATCGGGAACCGATGAGCATATTCACCTGTTCTTCTTCCATAATATCCGCCATTTTTTCCAGGAATTTCGCATCATGCTGCCCATCTCCATCAATCTGGATGGCATAGTCATAGCCGAAGCGATGTCCATACAAATAGCCTGTCTGCACAGCTGCGCCAATGCCGGAATTGATACTGAGCGTCACCATGTTATAACCTAGGCGATCACATAATTCCTTTGTGCCATCCATTGAATGGTCATTGATAATTACATAATCAAAACTCGGTGCATTTTTTCTGATGTCTTCTACGGTTCTCTCGATCGAGCCGACTTCATTAAAAGCCGGTATAATCACCAAGCGTTTTTTCATTGTCACCTCACAAAAAGTTTTAAATAAATACCACCTAGAAAACTCATCACATGTCGAATCGCAACACTTAGATTTACTTCAAATCTGGATAAGTGCAATTCTAACGCATAGCGTTCTACCAGCCTTCTATGTTCTGCCAGATAAACAGATTTTTTATCCCCCGTCATCACCTGACTCGTATTGGAGTCATTACGGATGCGGAAAGAATTGAGTGGTTCATGTAGTATATAAATCTTGCTCTTGCAGCATATACGCATAAAGAAATCATAATCAATCATATAGACAAAGGACGGATCAAATCCTCCCCAGGTCTCATAAGCACTGCGGCGAATCAGATTGGCAAGTGGTGCTCCTAAATAGTCTCTCGTAAACACCGAAAAACGGCATGCTTTCTTTCCATCCACCACACCACGCGCATGATATCTTTTATAAAATCCTGTCGTCTTACCATGCATGTCCACAAAACGCGTATCCGTCTGTACCAGGCTGACCTCCGGATACTGCTCCATAATTGCAACTTCTCTGGAAAGCAGGCTTTCATGGATCAGGTCATCTGCGCAGAGCAATTTGATAAATGCTCCCTCGCATAGTTCCATACAGCGGTTCCAGTTGCCCGCCATGCCAAGGTTTTTTTCATTGCGATATAAGCGTAAACGATCATCCCTTGCATCCTTTGCAAACTGTTCTACTCGTGCGTATGTCTCATCTGTCGAACGATCGTCAACGACAATCAATTCCAAATGCTGATACGTCTGTGCCAACACCGATTGTATGGTCTCTATAATCGTATCCTCATTGTTGTAGGCAGGGATACATACACTAACAAGTGCCGATTCCATTAGCAATTCTCCATATCAAAATCTTTCAGATATACATCGAGTGCATCTTCCCAGTTCGCCATAGCAAACTGATCCGTTGTCAGGCGCAGCATGTAATTGTCAAGATTAGAATATGCCGGGCGCTTTGCAGCCTCTGGATTCATCTTGGCATATTCTTCGCTTGTGATGTGATTGACTTTTGCTGTAATACCTAGCTTTGCATAGAATGCCTCTGTAAAATCAGCCCAGTTGGTCTCGCCTTCACAAGTTGCATGAAAGATTCCATAATTATCGGTGCCTTCTAAGAAGTGAATCATTTTTGCAAGTTCTACAGCAGATGTCGGTGAACCAAACTGATCACATACAACAGAGACTTCATCATGTGTCTTTGCCACACGCACCATCGTCTTAACAAAGTTCTTTCCATCGCCATACAGCCACGCCGTACGAAGAATAAAGAACTTCTCTGCAAACTGGCGTACAAACTGCTCGCCTTCTAGCTTGGTCTTTCCATATGCACTGATTGGATCCGGTGTATCAAACTCTGTACGTGGTGTACGTTCTGTTCCTGCAAATACATAATCGGTAGAAACATGCACGAGTTTTGCACCTACCGCTGTTGCAGCAATGGCAAGGTTGCGCGGTCCAATCGCATTGATTTTGTATGCAAGATCCCACATTTTTTCACAGCCATCTACATTTGTCAGAGCTGCGCAGTTAATGATGACATCCGGCTTCTCATTCAAAACAAGTGACATCACTGCGTCGATATCTGTAATATCTAACGATGTGATACCCTCTCCTTCTGCGACATCTGTCAGAATGAATGTCACGTCGCCTGCATATTCTTTTTGAATGGCTCTTCCAAGCTGACCATTACAGCCTGTTACAAGTACTTTTTTCATATCTACCTCTCTTATTTATACATAATCGTTTGCACGTTTTGCAAGACGGTTCATTGCTGAGAATACACCTCGTATAGAGGCTCTCGTAATATTGGAGCTGACACCCACACCAAAGGTCACATTGCCTGTGCGGTTATCACGCATTTCGATAAAGGCTGCGGCCTTTGCATCAGAGCCCTGGCCAAGCGAATGCTCGCTGTAATCAAGCACAGAGAAATCCACCTGCGGAACACACTGTTTTACCGCTAATTTCACTGCTGCAATCGGACCATTGCCATCGGCTTCGGAATGGATTGCCTTGCCAAGATACTTGAAATCAAGCGCTACATGCGTCTCATCATCTGCCATATTATCATCGATATCGACATATACCAGTTCAAATGGCTCTTTGCTCTCTAAGTATTCCTTCTTAAATGCCTCCATCATCTTCTGTGGCTCTACCTCGCCACCTTCCTGCTCGGAAATATACTGGATGACATCCGCAAATTCTCTCTGCATCTTCTTTGGCAACTTGTATCCATATACCGTATCCATAACAAAGGCAACACCGCCTTTTCCGGACTGGCTGTTAATACGTACCACAGGCTCGTATTTTCTTCCGATGTCTGCAGGGTCAATCGGCAGATATGGTACTTCCCAATATTGATTGCCACGCTCCTGCATCGCATGCACACCTTTATTAATGGCATCCTGATGTGAACCGGAAAATGCTGTAAAGACTAACTTGCCTGCATATGGATGACGCATATCCACATGCATCTTACAACATCTCTCATATATTTCAACAATTTCTTTGATGTCCTCAATCTCAAGTTCCGGATTGATACCCTGCGAAAACATATTGTATGCAACGGTCAGAATGTCCACATTTCCAGTACGCTCGCCATTGCCAAGCAGTGTGCCTTCCACACGGTCTGCGCCAGCGAGAAGTGCCATCTCTGTAATTGCAACTCCTGTGCCACGGTCGTTATGCGGATGTACGCTTAAGATAATATGTTCACGATCTTCAAAATGGGTACTCATCCACTCAATCTGGTCTGCATACACATTTGGTGTATTCATCTCGACCGTTGCCGGCAGATTAAAGATAATCGGTGCCTCTGTCGCATGATTCCATTCTTTTTGCACTGCCGTACAAATACGAAGCGCAAATTCCATCTCTGTTCCCGTAAAACTCTCCGGTGAATATTCTAACTGTACATTGCCGTCAAAGTCTGCAAGGTGCTCCTTTACCATACGGGTGCCTTCGATAGCAATATCAATAATCTCATCCTGGCTCTTACCAAACACCACATCACGCTGCAATGTAGATGTGGAATTATAAATATGAACCACAACGTTTTTGATTCCCTCGATTGCCTCAAATGTACGGTCAATCAGTTCCTTACGACACTGTGTCAAGACCTGTACTTTCACATCGTCTGGGATTCTGTTTTCTGCTACTAATTTACGCAGGAAATCATATTCAATCTGAGATGCCGCCGGGAAACCGATTTCTATCTCCTTGAATCCGAGACGCAGCAAAAGTTCAAACATTTCCATCTTTTCTTCTACGTTCATCGGTTCAATCAATGCCTGATTGCCATCACGCAAATCTACGCTGCACCAGATTGGTGCTTTTTCAATCTGCTTGTCTGGCCACTGACGTTCTGGATAATATAAAACCGGGTTTCTCTTATATCTTTGATAATTCAGCATCTCTTTTTCCTTCTTTCCTTTTTGCTATTCCCCAAATCCATTTTCTACCAGCGCAACGAGCGCTTCGAGTGCCGGTTCTTCATCATCACCATCGCACACGATTTCGATCTCATCGCCAGACTTGATACATGCTCCCAATACGCTGAGTACACTCTTTGCATTTGCAGTACCATTGATTCCATAGCGGAATGTAATATTGGATGTATATTTCATCGCTTCCTGGCAAAAAATTCCTGCCGGCCTCAAATGAAGGCCTGTAGGATTGATAATCTGTACCTTCTGTGTAACCATGACTCCCTCCTATAACATGGTATTCATAATAAGTTCTGCCAATTTCTTGGCTTCCTCTTCAATCTGTGTCTGATTTTTCCCTTCAATCATGACACGAACAAGTGGTTCTGTACCGGATGGACGGATCAACACGCGTCCTTCTCCGGCAAATTTTTCTTCCAGCTCTGCGATAGCACCGGCAATTTCCGGATACTCCATAAAGCTCTCTTTTTTGTGATTAGGCACTTTCGCATTTACCAATGCCTGTGGCAATACTTCCATCACCTGTGCAAGCTCTGATAACGGCTTTCCTGTATCTACCATAACCTGTAAGAGATGAAGTGCACTTAAAAGTCCATCTCCTGTCGTATTATCGTCTAAGAAGATGACATGACCGGACTGCTCACCACCAAGGTTATAACCGTTAGCAAGCATGTTCTCTAATACATAGCGGTCACCCACTTTTGTCTTTTCAATGTGTAAGTTGCGCTCTTGCCCCATCAGGGTAAATCCAAGATTGGACATAACGGTCACAACAACTGTATCTTTCTTTAATGTACCCTTTTCTTTCATATAATTAGCGCAGATTGCCATGATCTCATCGCCATCTACCATCTTACCGTTTTCATCCACGGCGAGCATACGGTCTGCATCACCATCAAACGCTAGTCCGACTGCTGCTTTTTCATAGACAACACGCGCCTGCAGCTCTTCCATATGGGTAGAGCCACAGTTTGAATTGATATTGGTTCCATCCGGATTCGTGTGGATTGCTACAAGCTCTGCGCCAAGTTCACGGAGTGTCTCTACCGATGTCTTATAAGAAGCCCCCTCTGCACAGTCAATCACAATCTTCATACCGGTTAGATCTACCGGAACTGTCTTTTTCATAAAATCAATGTATTCACGAATCAGATCGAAACGATACTCAATCTTACCGATTTCAGAACCTGTTGGAAGTGTGATATCTTTCATATCATTTGCAATAAGTGCTTCGATTTCATCTTCTAATGCATCCGATAATTTATAGCCGTCTCCGTTAAAGAACTTAATACCGTTAAACTCCATCGGATTGTGTGATGCGGAAATCACAACGCCGGCGTCTACTTTATGCTTTCTTGTCAGATATGCAATGGCTGGTGTTGGCATAACACCGGCAAAGATAGCATTAGCGCCGACAGAACAAATACCGGACATCAATGCACTTGCAAGCATACCGCCGGAAATTCTTGTGTCACAGCCAACGATAATCGTTGGCTTATGTGCCTGTTCTTTGGTAAGCACATACGCACCCGCCTGCCCTAATTTTGTTGCAAGCTCGATGGTAAGCTCAGAACCAGCTACACCTCTTACGCCATCTGTTCCAAATAATCTACCCATTTCTCTCTCCTTTTTACTCTGCTGTAATCACCAGGTTTGTCGTTATGGTTTCTGCTGAAAATCCACTCGTCAGATCAAGGCTGACAGAAACCGTATGCTTACCTTCACCAAGTCCACTGGCATCCACAGATCCTGTAATCGCATCTGCTGCAAGTTCTGCCAAATCGGATGCCTTGCCTGTAATTTTCACATCGACGGTTGTTGTTTCAAAAGTTGCCTTGCTGCCGTCCGCCAAATTACGGATTGTCAGATTAGCCGTAGGCACACGATATGTCTTGGTCTCATCCCCGGATACCGTGACTTTTACCGTCGCCTGTGTCTGATTGCTGTCAGCAATCTTTACTCCACTCGGCAGATACGTATTCAAATCCACCGTCGTTGTCATATTCGCTGTGATTTTTGATAAATCCAGTGCACTTCCGCTGATCGTAATCTCTGTGATTTCATTGAGTACGTCCGCTTCTCCGATAATCTGTACCGTCTCCGGATCCACGGTAACGCTATCCAGGTATACGCCATCTGGCAATGTACCCGTTGTCTCTACCTTGATTGGAACGGTCTTGAGATTGGATATATCTATATGAACTTTTACCATCTCACGATCCATTTCCATACGACTCTGATCGATTTCCTTGCCCGATTTATCCAGAAAATGCAGGGTTGCTGTCGTATCAGAATCCTCATTGATGCCATCAATATCAACATATGCAACCACTCTTGCTATTGTGCTGATAATGTCTTCCGGACCGGCTACCGATATGCTTGCAGGTGTCGCTTCGGCCTTGTCGACCACACATCCCTCCGCCGGATTTCCTGTTGTCTCTACATCCACATCATGTTTGATGGTCATTTTATTTCCAATCTTTACCTGCAGATATAAGCGCTTTGCAGAGACGGTAATCCCACTATTATTGTTATTGACCGTGATCGTCACCGGAACACGGCTGTCATCTTCCAGATAATTCATATCTGCTGTCGCTGTAAAATCGGCTCCGGACAAGCGTTCCATCACGGATCGTCGCGCTGTCACGCGAAAACTTACCGTACTGCCGCCCTCCGGTATTTCATAATAGCGTCCAGCATCTGTCAGCACATCCGCATTAACGACTGTGACATTCGTCGTAAATGTCTTTGTCTGCGTCGGGTCATCTACATTGACAACCACAAGCCACAGCACAATGGAGAAAAAGACCGCCAGAAGTTTTAATACCCAGTTTTCTAAAAAGATTCGTTTGATTTTAGGAGTTATGCTTTGTTTCATTTTTGCCCCTCCTTCCCAAACGTGGTTTGCTGTTTTCTTCCGGTTCTTTCTCCGGATTCTGTAATTCAACCAGTTTAGCGCGCAGCTGTTCATCGCTCACGCCTTCTGTTAATTTACCATTTTCAGCGATGGATACTCTTCCTGTCTCCTCGGATACCACAATCGTCAATGCATCACAGACCTCACTGATACCAATCGCCGCACGGTGTCTGGTTCCAAGAGCCTTATTCAGACTCATATTCTCAGATAGCGGAAGATAACATGTTGCTGCCACAATACGATCACCGCGCACAATAATCGCGCCATCGTGAAGCGGCGTATTTTTTTCAAAGATATTGATTAACAGCTGCTTTGTCAAAACGGCATCTAATGTAATCCCGGTTCTTTCTACCTCATCCAGACGCATCTGGTTCTCTACAACAATCAGGGCTCCTGTCTTAACAGCTCCCATCTCAAAACACGCCATCGTCATATCGCTTATGGTCTTATCCTCAAAGCGCTTTGTAATACCACGCCCCATTCCAAGATTTGTAAGGAACGAAAACAGCCGCCGCCTTCCCAGATCTTCCAATGCTTTACGAAGCTCGGGCTGGAACACGACAATGACCATAATCAATGCCACATTGAGAAGCTTCTCTCCCAACCATAAGATGGTACTCATCTGAAACAGTGCTGCTAATATAAAGAATGCAATCACGACCAGCAGTCCACGGAACAGCATCCATGTACGCGTGTTCTGCACCCAGATCAACAACTGGTAGATAAAGAGGGCGATGATGATGATTTCCACGATATCCGTGATCTGCACATTCGGAAAATTAATTCCAAAATAATCTCCCAAAAATGCATCCAGACTATTTATGATGTTGTCCATATCATCTCACTCCTTTCTATTCTTCTTTTTGTTGTACTTCTTTCTGCATCTCTCCCAGATTCTGCACCGGAAGTGATGATGTCTCTGATGTAATACGCTTGACTTCTTTTTCCTGTTCAGCAATATGTACCTTTGGCACGGCTGTCACATAGTAGTAGTATTCATCATCTTCAAACTGTACATGCTCGGTACGGGAATAATCAAATCCCCTGGCAAAAAATACAAGAAGCAGTCCCACAACAAGGGTAACAACATTACCGATAATAAGAAGAATGACATCTTCCCGATTGCCAACAAAAAGTACGCCGGCAAGCATCAGCACGAATTCTGTGACAACACCGGATAACACAGCCACAAGCCATGCGTGTTCAATGCCTTTGATCCGCACGAAATACACAACCAGAAACATTGCTGTCATTGCCACAAGATAAATATAAAACATCCCATTATTTAACATTTGATTTTGAAGCAGTTCTGCCGCCCCAAGATCTGTATTGGGATCCAGAAACGAAGATGCATTTTCAACGACGATCTTGAGATAATAAGAAAAAATACTACCACATATAATCGTCGGCAGCTCGTGAATACTGCGCATCAAGCCCGATACCATCGGCACCACAAACGGAATATTCAGATAGCGGCACGCAGGTATCACCACCATATTATATGTATCATCCGATCGAAAATACGCCGCTACCGCATAACTAATGGCAAGTAAAACCAATGCTACCACAGCAACATCTGTCGATAATGTCATCATGTGCATCAACCCCACAAAAATGACAAGAAAAGTAGACCCTGCCAGCGGAAGCAGTACACCAATGCCTGCAAGCCCCACAGAGACCCACCAGTGATTTAAAATTTTCTGATAACCAAAACACCGGTTCATGACCAAGAGCACAGTCAGCATAATTGCAAAACGCAATAATCGAACAACCCACTCTTCTCTTGTTATGATAAAATGCCTGATTTTCATTCGTAATTGTATAAAAAACGTCATCCTAGTCCCATCCCTCAGGTATTTTTGACAAGTCTTCTTCTTGGTACATCTCATGCAAGACATGATAATCTTTGCGCAATCTGCGCGCCAGCATCTCACTTTCTTTGTACCGCTTCGCCGCATGGCGACGCACCATGCGCAGGTAATAATACATATATAAAATATAAAGCACTAGTCCCAGCAAAATAAAAAGAATCGTGCTGACAAGATGTAGATTCACTACCACGGTACTGATGACAAAAAGTATCCCTCCCGCATAAAGTGCTATATAAATCAATGTCCCCAAGAAGACTCCACCTAATGTACACATATCCAGATAATCGCGTTTGCGATACCGCAGTGTCGGACTAAGCTTTCGCCCATACCGATCTTCGAGCATCGCCATCTTTGTCATATGTGCAACGCGTTTTTCGCTTAACATCCGGCTTCCTCCTGCCATTCTTTTATCCGGTGCGAAGCATTTTGACACTTCGCACTACTAATACATATTATAACATAATGAGAACGCGGTGCAACCACACGCGCCACATAAACATAATAAAAACACAAAATAACCCTCTTCACCGGGCGTCCTGCATCCAGTAAAGAGGGCATACATTCCTATTTTATTTCTTCAAAAAACGCATCTTGTCCGAATCTCTTACCAGTTTCTGACTCGATGGTTCCGGCTGAAACCTTGGCTTCTCGATTACACTATTAAAATCTCCACGCATGCGGTTCTTACAAGCTTCACAGAACCTGCCTGTACGGATAGACGCTCCACATCCCTCGCATTCGATTCCCACCGGTGAATCGGCAGCAAACTCCAAACGTTCCTCACGAATCCACTGGCGAATCTGCTGCACGGTCACATCATTGTCCTCGGATACCATCTGAATGGTCGCTCCCGGATTGCTCCGCACATATTCCTTTACCTGTTGAAACTTTTCTTCCAAAGCATCTCTGCACGCCTGACAAATCTGTGGTCCACTCAAATAGTTAAACAATCTACCACATTGTCTGCAATTTCGTACGTCCATATTTCCTCCTCCCGGTCACACACCTTAGCCTTGTCCGGCACATATGGTCAGACAATAGACTTCTTGCACCCCCGCTGCAAGCAAAGCCGTCGTCACACCATCCAACGTGCTTCCTGTCGTATAGATATCATCAATTAACAGAATTTTGTTTAATTTTACACCATTTTTTCTGATTTTAAAAGCATTTTCCAAATTCTTTTTTCTTTGTGTGTCGTTTAAACTCTTTAAAGGCACTGTATTTTTGGCGCGAACCACCAATTTTGTTTCCACTGGACACCCCAGCTTTTGTGCAATCCCATGCGCCAGCACTTCTGCCTGGTTATAACCACGTCTTTTTTCTTTTTTCCGATACATCGGTACAGGGACCACTGCATCCACAGACAAGTTTTGCAGCCAGATGGCATGCATTTTCCATACGTCTTCCACAAATGTCTTCCCATATGTCCGGCAATTACTATATTTAAAACGATACATTGCAAGCTTCATCGGCCCTGTATACACATACACCGCTTTATTCTGCACAAAAGCATGATTTCTGCGCCTACAGTCACTGCAAATGGTTTGTGTGGCGTCTTTCAGCTTCTTTCCGCATTTGATACATCCCCCGTCACCGATGTAACGGATGTTTGTTTTGCACCTTCTGCAGTAACCATCTGGTTTTTCCTCTTCGTACAAAATCTCATTACATCCCGGGCAGCGCCTTGGATAAAGGAATTCTTTCCACTCCTCTATTATGTTTTTTCTATGACCTATCATTGACTTTTCTCCCCCTTCTCTTTAAAATGTATGTTCAGAGTCAAACTTATAAAAAGACAATATTACACGTAACAACGGAGGTTTTATAAATATGCGAAACAGCAAACGTATCGCCTGTACCGGGCTTGCCGCCATACTGGCGCTGTCCTTATCCGCCTGCGGCAGCAAAGACAAAAAAAGCAGCTATGACCCTCTTCCAGAAGAAGATGATACGATATATAACATCAGCATTTGCCAGGATGAAAACAGTGAATACTACAACCAGATAGCGCAAGGATTTCAGGATGCCTTAGATGATTTATTCGGTTCGGCACACGTCAATGTCACAACTACAATTGCAAGCAATGACGCAGGCACAGACAGCATCTGCACAGGCTATGTGAACGCTCAGACAAATCTGATTTTTGCCAACGGTAAAAAGAGCCTTTCTTCTGCAGCTACTGCCACCGAAGAGATCCCTATCGTCGGCGCAGCTGTTATGGATTATCAAAACGCACTCCATCTCGCCACAGCTTCCGATACCAGCTGGAATAAAAAGACCGGAACAAATGTGACCGGTATTTCTTCTAAACCAAACCTGGAGGAACAGCTTTCCTTACTGATTGAGGCAACACCGGATTTAAAATCTGTTGGACTGTTATACAACCCGGAAGATACCGATGGCATTTATCAGAATGTTCTCCTTGAGAAATATTTAGATCAGGCCGGCATTCCATGGAAAGAATACGCGATCCCATCGGATGACATCGAGGCTGGTCTCAGTGATCAAATTACGGATACGACAGCCATCGCTCCATCAAAGCAAATCGCCTCTTCTGTCACAGAAGGCACGAACAACGCCGTAGCATCTTTCGATGGAAACGACTTGTTAAGTGGTATTTTTTCACCGAGCAGCGCACATGAACCAACCGCTTCTGTGACATGGACAGAAGCATTATCCGCTGCCAACACGACTCCGCTTGCGGCAGATGCTTCTTTAGAGGAAATCGTTCAGTATGCCTGCAACGAATGCAGCGTTTTGTTCCTTCCTGCAGAAAGCCAGTTGACAAGCGAAGTAGAGACCATTGCAGATATTGCCACATCCTGTGGCACGAGAACCGTCGGTGGTGATGCCACTCTCGGAGAACAGACTTTAGTTTCTATGTACAAAGACCCTTACGGCATGGGATATGCTGCTGGAAAGATAGTTTACCGCATCCTTGTTGACGGAGTGCAACCGGGCGAAATCAAAATCAGCAATTCACCTGCTGAAAACATCAAACTGTACAACGCATCACGCGCTGAAAGCTTTGATATGACATTCCCAAAATCTTTCCACGAGATTCACGAGTATTTTTCAACATACGAAATTGGATCTACCACTACCAGAATCAGTAGTGATGATGAAGAAGAATAATTGCATATGCGATAGATGGGAGGGGCTTTGCTTACGACAGCAAAGCCTCTTTTATTCTCTCTTGCAGCCCCGAATAGCGTCGTTGCTGCGTCGTATTATCAACCATCTGATAGAATACATTTTCATCTCCCACAATGGTAATACACTTGCGGGCTCTTGTCACTGCAGTATATAACAAATTGCGGTTCATAAGCATCCGCGGACCCGGTAAAAGCGGCATCACAACCGCCGGATATTCGCTTCCCTGTGATTTATGAATCGTAATGGCATACGCCAGTTCCAATTCATCCAGCCCCTTGAACGGATACTGTACTAGTCTATTTTCATCGTACAGCACACTCACGGTACTGCTGTAATCATTGATTTCCTGAATGATTCCGACATCCCCGTTAAACACGCCAAGGCCTTTATCAATCGCAAGTCCATAACGGCTGCGAATTTCCCATTCCAACTGATAATTGTTGCGAATCTGCATTACTTTGTCACCTTCGCGGAAAATCCGATCTCCTACCTGGTGCTCTTTTTTCTGTTTTGCCGGTGGATTCAGATACTGCTGCAAGATTGTATTCAGGCGCTCTACACCAAGCAATCCCTTTCGCGTTGGCGTCAGCACCTGGATATCATAACTGGTCGCATCCACATAACGTGGCATCTTTTGTTTGACCAATTGCAGCATAACATTAATAATCACATCTGCATCATAACGTTTGAGCAAGAAAAAGTCCTTACTCTTATTATCAAGTGCAATATGCTCTCCATCGTTGATTTTATGCGCATTTACAACGATGTCGCTCTGACTTGCCTGGCGGAAAATCTTTTGCAAAGTGACCACCGGAAAGCATCCGGATGCAATGATATCACGCAGAACATTTCCCGGACCAACACTTGGCAGCTGATTCACATCTCCCACGAGAATCAGCCTGGTGCCAGCACCAACGGCTTTTAATAAAGCATAGAGCAGGGTAATATCTACCATCGACATCTCATCGATGATAATCACATCTGCCTCCAGCGGGTTCGATTCATTCCTCTCAAACATACCACCAATTTGCTTCGCGCTTTCCTCTGCCTCACTCATCGCGCCATTGACTTCAAGCATACGATGAATGGTCTTTGCCTCATAACCGGTTGTCTCACTCATGCGCTTCGCAGCACGCCCCGTTGGTGCCGCCAAAAAGATATCATAACCCTCTCCCACAAAGTAACTGATCATCGCGCGAATGGTTGTCGTTTTTCCAGTACCAGGTCCACCTGTCAAAACAAACAGACCATGTGTCGCCGCCTGCCGCACTGCCTCAGCCTGCCATTCATCCAGTTCCATCTGCTCTTCCTCGGAAATTCTTGCAATCGCCTGCGCAAGTTTTGCCGGCGTCACATCATATTCCTGATTGAGCGCATGCAGCATACCTGCGGACCTTTGTTCCATACGATAGAAACTCTTTGCATAAATACCTTCTTCTTTGAGCTCTACCTTGCCATCCATCGCCAGGTTCATGATATGACCCTCGATGTGTTCCGGCTCTACCCCCAGAAGCTGGTTCGCATAACGCAGCAGTTCCTCACGCGGCAAATACGTATGTCCCAGCGTCGCTGCTCCTGTCAGGCAGTATAGAATTCCACTACGGATACGAAAATCCGAGTCTGTACGGATACCGACACGCGACGCAATCTCGTCTGCGATTTTAAAACCAATCCCAGACACTTCCTCCGCCATACGATATGGATTCTCGTGAATGACACTATAGATTTCCTGCCCATATGTCTGGTAAATCTTCACTGCCAGATTGGTCGATATGCCATATTTCTCCAGAAAAATCATAGCATCACGCAGATCCTTTTTTTCTACCATCTGATTGGAAATCTCCATCGCCATACGCTCACTGATTCCCTTGACCTCTGCTAAACGCTCCGGTTCTTCCTCCATAATACGAAACGTATCGTTTTTAAACCGGCGCACAATACGCGCTGCTAATGCAACACCTATGCCTTTGATCGCACCGGAAGCCAGATACCGTTCCATAGAAAGCACATCCTCGGGTGGTTTCGTCTCGTAGGATTTCATCTGAAACTGCTCTCCGTAGGTCGGATGCGACGTGTATTCTCCATGTAATAAAAGAATCTCCCCCTCCGTAACGACAGGGAAGATTCCTACACACGTGATCTCATCTTCATCACTTATTAAGTTAAGAACGGTATACCCGTTATCTGCATTGCGGAACACAATGTGATCCACATAGCCTTGTAATTCTTCCATATACTATGTAGTCCTGTTTTTACTCTATGCCATAGTTACGCTTCATCTGAGAGACCAATTCATCTGTCAGACTACCGCCATATTCCGATACCATCTCACCCGCAAGCTGCTGTATGGTTGCATCCATATACATGTCTTTATATTGGCTCATAGATGCATCCTCGTCATCATCGGATGTAACGGAATCCTTCATTTGCTTTATTACCTGCTCTAACATATAGGATTCAAAAGACTCTACAGCCTCTACCAACTCTTCTTCTGTCGAGTCCGAAGATATGCCGGAAAGTGCTCCTGTTGCCTTTTCCGAACGTGATGAGCTCTTTACATTGCTAGCCATCGTGTCATAGTAGGAAGATAATCCATCCACTGAAAAACTCATATCCTACCTCCTATCGCTTGAGATTGTTTGCCTGCTCCAACATCGTATCGGATGTCGTAATCGCCTTTGAGTTCATCTCATAGGCTCTTTGTGCCACAATCAGATTCACCATTTCGTCTGCCACATTGACATTGGATGCTTCGAGATATCCCTGTGCAATGGTGCTTCGTGTCACACCGGCTGTAGTCGCTTCACTCAAAGCCACGCCAGATGCCTGTGTTGCTTCAAACAAGCTGTCTCCTGATTTTTCCAAACCTTTTGGATTGTTGAACTGATACAATGCCACCTGTTGTCCTGTTGGAATATAGGTGCCATCTGCCGCTTTATATGCAACCGCTCCATCTGTACCAAAAGAAACACTGTCGCCAGATGCTCCATTTGGGAGCATAATTGGATTGCCCTGATAATCAAGAACCTCCTGCCCTTTGGATGTCGCAAGTACACGGTTGCCCATATTATCCAGTGCCCAGGTGAAATCACCGCTTCTGGTATAATAGGTACCATTATCTGCGCCACGTACTGCGAAAAAACCGGACCCGCTGATGCAAAGCGCTGTCTTGCTGGCATTGGCCTGCATGGTTCCCTGCGTATAATCTGTATTGGTAGATGCCACTCTCGCGCCAAGTCCCACCTGTGCTGTTGTCGGCTTATCTTCGCCATTTGCCGTGGTGGTCTCCGTCCGGAGTGTCTGGTATAAAAGTGACTTAAATTGCGTCGATTGGGATTTGTACCCCACCGTATTGACATTTGCAAGATTGTTGGCAATCGTGTCAACATTTGTCTGCTGCGCCTTCATGCCAGAGGCGCCTGTCCATAATGCTCTCATCATAAGCGATGCCGCTCCTTTCTAACAGGTATTATACCTGTCCTACACTGTTCACTGCTTTGTCAAGCGTAGAATCCTCAGTCTGAATCACCTTTTGCCCAGCTTCATAGGCTCTTGCCACGGTAATCATATCAACCATCTCATCTATCACGTTGACATTGGAAGCTTCTAGGCATCCTTGCTCAACGGAAGCATCACTAGCTAACACCTGTCCCCCCGGAACTAAGTTGTACAGGTTCTCACCATATTTTGAAACATAATTATTATCTGCGAAACGCACAACACCAATCCGGTCAATCACTTGATCGTTCTGGTAAATGAACCCTTGTTCATCAATCTTGTATTCCTGATCCGGGTTCACGCGCACATAATTGGCAAGTGCATCATCTGAATTCAGCGCCCCATTACGGTTCAGCACATAATCTCCATCCGATGTACGCAAATAGCCTGCGTTGTCCACAGAAAACGCACCATCCCTGGTATATTTGATAGAAGTCTCTCCCTTTTTGGAAGTAAATGCGATTGCAAAATAGCCCTCTCCGGACAATGCCAGATCCGACATGTTCTCTGTAATCTGAAAACTGCCCTGATCCCAGTTCGTATAGGTCTCACCCACTTTTACACCCAGACTGATCGAACCAATACGCTGTGGCATATTGTAATTGGATGTATCTTTGATCTTGATTGCCAGTTCATGATCAAAAGACTGGTTCACCATACCTTCTTTTTTATATCCAGTCGTCGCAGAGTTTGCCAGATTATTTGCAATGACATCCATGCGCTTCTGTTCATTGACCATGCCGGTATATCCGGTGTACAGTCCTTTTACCATAATTCCTCCTAAGCAATCGATATAAGATAATGACTTCTATCTATATATCGGATGATTCTGTCTGATATTTAACAAAAAATTAGTCTTCAGAGCGATCTCCTGAAAGGAACTCTACGAATTTACCAGTTCCGATTGCAACGCAAGTCGTTGCTTCTTCTGCTGTCATCGTATTAATACCTGTACGCTCTTCAATCAATTCTTCTAATCCACGAAGCAATGAACCACCACCAGTTAAAACAATACCACGGTCAGCAACATCGGCTGCCAACTCTGGTGGTGTCTTCTCAAGTACAGAGTGAATCGCCTCAACAATCTGTAAGGTAGGCTCGCGCAATGCTTCTTCTGTCTCTTCGGAAGAAACTTCGATGGTCTTTGGAAGTCCGGTAACCAGGTTACGTCCTCTGACATCCATCGTCTCCGGTGTTGGAAGTGGATAGCAGGTACCAATCTTAATCTTGATATCTTCTGCTGTACGCTCACCAATCAACAGGTTGTGTTTTTTACGCATATAACGAACGATTGCCTCGTCAAAATCATCTCCGGCAATCTTAATTGACGTGCTGACAACAGAACCGCCCAAAGAAATCACGGCAATATCCGCTGTACCACCACCAATATCTACAATCATATTACCGCATGGTCTGGAAATATCGATGCCTGCACCAATTGCTGCTGCAATTGGCTCCTCAATAATAGAAACCTCGCGTGCGCCTGCTGCATACGTAGCATCTTCTACTGCTCTCTTCTCCACTTCGGTTGCTCCACTTGGGATACAAACACTGATACGTGGCTTACGATAGCTTTTCTTACCCATTGCTTTCTGGATAAAATACTTAATCATCTTTTCTGTTACTGTATAATCAGAAATTACACCCTGACGTAGTGGACGTACCGCAACAATGTTGCCCGGTGTTCTTCCTAACATCAGACGTGCTTCTTCACCAATTGCTTTGATTTTGTTGGTATCACGATCAAAAGCCACAACAGATGGCTCTTTTAATACAACACCTTTTCCTCTAACGTACACCAAAATGCTGGCTGTACCCAAATCAATTCCGATATCACTTGAAACCATAATGTTTCTCCTTTCAGTTTTGTATATGAAACGTGAACCTAGTCCACCTAATGATAGTTTTGCATTCTAATTTCAATTATATACAAATGTTACCATTTTTCAATGGATTTTTTCTGAAGATATTCTTAAATAATTCTTTTTTTGATTTTTTTAAATTTTAATCTTTTTTTCACATAATGGACACATTTCTTGGGTAGTATAATTACCGTACTAGCAAATAGTGCTAATATATTTTTCATAACTCAGCTCCGGGAGCCTAGCTTCCGGAGCACTCCCCAAAAAATTAAGGAATCGCTTTCGCGATTCCTTTTCTTATTGTATCTCCTACGTCTCCTGCTCGAGATAACGCTTAACATACTGACCGGTGTAAGATGTCGGATGAGCTGCCACCTCTTCCGGTGTTCCGCTCACCACTACCGTACCTCCGCGGTCACCACCATCTGGTCCCATATCGATAATATAATCTGCCGTCTTAATAACATCAAGATTGTGCTCAATCACAACCACCGTATTTCCGCCTTCGGATAATTTCCGCAAAATCGTTACCAATTTGTTGACATCATCAAAATGAAGTCCGGTTGTAGGTTCATCTAAGACATAAATCGTACGTCCTGTACTTCTGCGGCTTAACTCTGTTGCAAGCTTGATACGCTGTGCCTCACCGCCAGAAAGCGTCGTCGATGGCTGTCCCAGCTTCACGTAAGACAATCCCACATCATAAAGCGTCTGTATTTTGCGATGAATGGATGGCACATGTTCAAAGAAATGCAGTGCCTCCTCTACTGTCATATCCAAAACATCATAGATGGATTTCCCTTTGTATTTTACCTCGAGTGTCTCACGGTTATATCGTTTTCCACCACACACCTCACAAGGTACATACACATCCGGCAAAAAGTGCATCTCGATTTTGATGATACCATCACCCGAACATGCCTCACATCGACCACCTTTTACATTAAAGCTGAAACGGCCTTTGCTGTAGCCTCGCGCCTTTGCATCTGCTGTCGACGCAAACAGATCACGAATCATATCAAATACGCCGGTGTAAGTCGCCGGATTAGATCGCGGTGTTCGTCCAATCGGCGACTGGTCAATATCGATAATTTTATCTAGCTGCTCAATCCCTTCGATGTCGTCATGTTTGCCCGGCACTTTGTGCGCACGGTTTAATTCTTTTGCCAGACGTTTATACAAAATCTCATTTGTCAGAGAGCTTTTTCCCGAACCGGATACCCCTGTAATACAGGTCATAATCCCAAGTGGAATCTGCACATCGATATTTTTTAGGTTATTTTCACGTGCACCGCGGATGGTCAGATAGCCGGTCGGCTGACGGCGTTCCTTTGGCACTGGAATCACCTTTTTCCCACTCAGGTATGCGCCTGTAATGGAATTCGGATTTTTCATTACCTCCTGCGGTGTACCAATCGCTACCACTTCGCCGCCATGTTTGCCGGCGCCCGGGCCAATATCCACCAGACAATCTGCCGCAAGCATGGTATCCTCATCGTGTTCTACCACAATCAGAGTGTTTCCAAGGTCACGCAATCCCTTTAACGAAGCCAGCAGCTTGTCATTGTCCTTCTGGTGCAGTCCGATACTTGGCTCGTCCAAAATATAGGCAACGCCCACCAAACCGGAGCCAATCTGTGTTGCCAGACGAATACGCTGCGCCTCTCCACCGGAAAGTGTACCGGTAGCGCGCGACAACGACAAATAATCCAGTCCGACATCCACCAAAAATCCCACACGTCCACGGATTTCTTTTAAAATCTGATGCCCGATTTTGAGCTGCTGGTCACTCAGCTGCATCTGTTCCAAAAATACCTTCAAATCTCGAATCGGGATTTCCGTCATCTCGTATATATTTTTATCCGCAACGGTAACTGCCAAAGAAGACTGTTTCAAACGCTGGCCTTTACATGTCGGACACTTACAGATGTACATATATTCTTCGTATTCTTTTTTCATTGTCTCGGAGTGTGTCTCCCGATAACGACGGTTGACGTTTGCAATCAAGCCCTCAAAGCAGATATCATAAACACCTTCGCCACGCTGGCCTTTATAATGCACAGGAACGGTGCGGTCAAAACCATAAATAAACTGGTGACGGATTTCTTCCGGCAAATCCTTATACGGCGTATCTAAGGAGAATCCATATTCTTTTGACAGTGCTTCCAAAATTGCATGGGTAAAGCTCTTTTTATCGGAAGCGGATTGCCAGCCCATGACTGCCACACAGCCTTCGTTAAAGCTAAGACGTTTATCTGGAATCATAAGTTCCTCATCAAACTCCATCTTAAAGCCAAGTCCAAAACATTCCGGGCAGGCGCCAAATGGGTTATTGAAAGAAAAACTGCGCGGTTCCACCTCATCTACACTGATGCCGCAATCCGGACAGGCAAATCCCTCCGACATCATAAAATTCTCTCCATCAATTACATCGATTTCCACCAGTCCTGAAGTCAGATGCAGGACATTTTCTATGGAATCCGTCAGACGTTTTTCAATACCTTCCTTTACCACCAGACGATCGACAACAATTTCGATGTTATGCTTGATATTCTTTTCAAGAACGATTTCCTCTGACAAATCGTATAAATTGCCATCCACAATCACGCGGACATAGCCACTCTTTTTCGCCTTGGCAAACAATTTTTCATGCGTTCCTTTTCGCCCACGCACCACCGGTGCCAGCACCTGGATCTTGGTACGTTCCGGCAAAGCCATAATACGGTCAACCATCTGATCCACGGTCTGCTTGCGAATTTCGCGCCCGCATTTTGGACAATGCGGCACACCGATGCGCGCATAGAGCAGACGGAAATAATCATATATTTCCGTCACCGTTCCCACCGTTGAACGCGGATTGTGATTGGTCGATTTCTGGTCGATTGAAATTGCCGGCGGCAAACCTTCGATTTTCTCCACATCCGGCTTTTCCATCTGACCCAAAAACTGGCGGGAATACGAAGACAAGGACTCCATATAACGTCTTTGTCCCTCCGCAAAAATCGTATCAAACGCCAGCGACGATTTGCCGGATCCGCTCAGACCGGTCAGCACCGTAAAGGAATCACGTGGAATGTCCAGGCTGATATTTTTTAGATTGTGTACATTTGCCCCTCGGATTTTTATATATTTTCTAGTGTCTTTCATAGTTGTAAACCTCGATTTTGTTGGTATCTTGTGCACGTTTTTATGCACGTTACTTATCGCATGTATATTTGTCATACATATAGCTTATTTCTTATAACATGCAGCATCTATCATATATATTACCTGTAGTTTATCGCATACATGCTTTCTCATGCAAAATTCATCCTATAAATTACATGTCACGCAGCATATTCTTCAGTTCGATAAGGCGGTCGCGATACTCCGCTGCTGCCTCGAAGTTCAGATCCGCTGCCGCTTTTTCCATCTTTTTCTTAATCTCTTTGATGTGTTTTTCCAGTTCTTCCTGCGTCATCTCTTCGGCATCACGCTCAAACTGCATTTCTTCCTTCGCCACATCCTTAGATATACGAATCAAATCACGGACAGACTTTTCAATCGTCTTTGGTGTAATGCCGTGGGCTTCATTATAAGCCTGCTGGATTTGCCTACGGCGTGATGTCTCATCCAGCGCCAGGCGCATCGAATCCGTAATCTTATCTGCATACATGATAACGTGACCGGAAGCATTACGCGCCGCGCGTCCAATGGTCTGAATCAGTGAACGTTCCGAACGAAGGAATCCTTCTTTATCCGCATCCAAAATAGCAACCAGTGTAATCTCCGGAATATCCAGTCCCTCTCGCAACAGGTTGATTCCCACCAGCACATCGAACACGTCCAAACGCAGATCTCGTATAATTTCCGCTCGTTCCATCGTATCAATGTCAGAGTGCATATATTTTACGCGGATGCCAAGTTCCGCCATATAATCTGTCAAATCTTCTGCCATACGCTTTGTCAGCGTCGTAATCAGCACTTTATTATGTTGCGCTGTCTCCTTACGAATCTCACCAATCAAGTCATCAATCTGTCCTTCGATTGGGCGCACTTCCACTTCCGGATCCAAAAGTCCCGTCGGACGAATCACCTGTTCTGCCCGCAACATCTCATGTTCTTCTTCGTACTCTGCCGGTGTAGCAGAAACAAATAAAATCTGGTCGATTTTTGACTCAAATTCGCCAAAATTCAGTGGACGGTTATCGAGTGCTGACGGCAGACGAAAGCCATAATCGACAAGTGTTGTCTTACGTGCTCTGTCACCGGCGTACATGCCACGCACCTGCGGCAGTGTAATATGAGACTCATCTACAATAATCAGAAAATCATCTTTAAAATAATCTAACAGACATTGCGGTGGTTCTCCCGGCAACTGGTTTGTCAAATGGCGGGAATAGTTCTCAATACCACTGCAAAATCCTGTTTCACGCAGCATCTCCACATCAAAATTTGTTCGTTCCGCAATACGCTGTGCTTCAATCAGCTTATCTTCGCCCTTAAAAAAGCGGACGCGTTCTTCTAACTCTTCTTCAATCTCCTGACACGCCTTGTTGATTTTTTCCTGTGGCACAACATAGTGCGATGCCGGAAAAATCGCAACATGGTTGAGTTCACAGCGCACTTCCATCGTCAATGCATCCAGCTCACTGATGCGGTCAATCTCATCTCCAAAAAACTCGACGCGATATGCATAATCCGAGGTGTCTGCCGGTATGATTTCCAGCACATCCCCCCGCACGCGAAACGTTCCTCGCGTAAAATCCATATCATTGCGCATATACTGCATATCCACCAATTGGCGAATGACTTCATCCCGGTCTTTTTCATCGCCCGGGCGAAGCGAAACCATCATATTCTGGTAATCATCCGGACTACCAATGCCATAAATACAGGAAACAGAAGAGATAATGATTACATCCTTTCGTTCCGTCAATGCCGCCGTAGCTGACAAACGCAGCTTGTCGATTTCGTCATTGATCGACGAGTCTTTCGCAATATACGTATCGGTCGATGGCACATAAGCCTCCGGCTGATAATAGTCGTAGTAGGAGACAAAGTATTCCACCGCATTGTTTGGGAAAAACTCTTTGAATTCACCATACAACTGCGTTGCAAGTGTCTTGTTGTGCGCAATGATGAGCGTCGGCTTATTCAGTTGTTGTATTACATTTGCCATTGTAAACGTCTTACCCGAACCGGTCACACCAAGAAGTGTCTGGCACTGATTGCCCTCTTTAAATCCTGTAACCAGTTCCTCGATTGCCTGCGGCTGATCGCCAGTCGGTTCAAACTTAGAATGTAATTCAAAATGATCCATATCCTACTCCTGATTTCACTTTTATCATGTTCCTTTTCATTCATTATTATAGCAAACATTTTCCGAATGTATATAGAAATGCATGAAAAAAGGAACAAATGTTCTATTTGTTCCTTTTTCGGTAATTAAAGTATTGATGGAGCAATCCGATTTCTTTTAATATTATCATTTACTCTCCATCATCCTTGCGAATTTCATCAATAATTCTGCCTATATTACATGTAATCTGACCCCTGCATTGATGAATATCCTCATTAATTTTCTTTTCTTGCTCAATAGCAATCTCTATATTTTTCGCCAACTCTCCTATCGCAGAATTTTTCTTAGGATTGATTCCTGTTCTAGCAAGTAACAACTTATAAATAAATGTCTGATGTCCATCTTTTTCATTCTGGATAATCTGTTCAGCATTTGGCTCAATATCATCTTCGTATGAATTTTCATAATGTAATAGCAGGAACAATTCAAATGCCGGATTGCTGACCGCTAATATATTATTCTTTTCACCTTCATCTATCACTTCTTCATAATCGAGTACTTTTTCTTCAAAAATATCTCCATCAAATACAATTATCATCTTGTCTCGTTCTTTATCAAATGCTATTTCCGAATTCTCTTTCTGTTTTTCTGCAAATTCAATCAAACGTCTTGGGAATGAAATATCCCTGTCTCCTTCTGTTTTTTCAAGTAAACGGATATCAATCAATGGATGAATATTTAACTCTTTTCGTATATCAATTAACTTTTTAAAATACCATGTTTCGGTATTGGCGCCCTCACATATGAAAAAGTATTTACGATAAGGTTCAATCTGCTCTTTTTCATCTGTAATTCTGCTATTCCAATTCGTGTAACTTCTTACTGGAGCCAAGGCTACGCCTCCTCTCTCGGTGCAGAAATACTTTCCGCACTGTCATAGCAGTCATCAGATGGCTGTGCAAGCGCATCCGTCTGACTCGTTGCCCGCGCAAAATCGAATATTGAAAATACCGGTATCGCACCATATCTGCCTTCCAGATATGCCTTGCTCAAAACTTTATCGTATCTCTCCTTGAAACGATCCAAAGAATAGATTAAGCTTGCATTTTCTGCGTTGCGTTCTACAAACCAAATTTCATCCCTTCTGAATATCGCCTGATCCATAATAGATGATTCATGTGTTGTGAACAATAACTGCATGCGCTGCTCTTCATGTAACTGCATAAACAATTGTAAAAAACGTTCTGTCAGCTTCGGATGTAAACTTCGTTCCAATTCATCCACAACATAAAGAACATCTTCTCGTTTATTCAACAGCATATCCATCAAGTCAAATAATCTTCTTGTTCCATCGGACTCTTCTTCAAAACCGAACTCATAAAATGACTTATTATGATGCAAACGGATCGTTGTAACCTTTGGTTCAGAATGTCCATCAACTTCAATATTGAAAAAGGTTTCCTTCGATCTCATTGTCATTCTGAATGATGCTTCTTCCTGCTTTTCTATTCTATTTTTCACATGCTGCATCACCTTCTCAAAGACTGGCTTTGGCATCACATTCGATAGCTCATCCAATGTAATTTCTTCGATTTTTACCTGGCTGATACCCGTATCAAATGTTTTGATCAATTTGTTAATCAGCTTCAATGAATTATCATCATAATAATATTCCAAATCAATCAATGGTGTATCCGGTGTAATAATCGAAATGTGATTCTGAATCCAGTCATATACGTCCCGGAAGAACAATAATTTAGATCGTGTGCTATATTTTTTTCCACGGTTCATTTCTGTAAGGAACAAAGATGTCTCATTTCCTTCAAAATCATCTGCATAGGTTTCAAATTTATTTTTTTCTGTATTTGTCAGAGTAATGCCATCATGTAACACCGGACGTTTGCTACCTTCTCGTTCAAAGAGACATTTTGCTGAACCATTCTGATATAATTCATATAACCATTCTCCGGTTACTTTTCGTCTGCTTAAAACTG
>OIWK01000286.1_pt1 | contig 54075 bp, 43 predicted proteins | sample 1587401 | NCBI WGS metagenome assembly OIWK01 (sample SAMEA3888911, study PRJEB22519) | human gut metagenome | biome: human gut; feature: human-associated habitat; material: faeces | place: Denmark | collected 2009 | reverse complement strand
GTGGAGCCCTGAATATCTGTCAGAGGTGGACACATCCTGACGTCAGTCGAAGCTGCGCAAGAGACATTTTATGAAAAGAAAAGACTTCACAAAGAGACTCACCTAACCTGCTCCAAAGTTTTCTTCCCAGTATTCTGCGCGCTGTCCGTCCTGTGGCTCTGCTCCAGCCCGTCCATGTGCCAATGGGGACACTCCTTGTGGCAAAAGGAACGTCCCTGCGACACTACGGCAGAAATTTCTCGCTTTTAAACGTGTGTCCTACATAATGGTTCCGATATGACCGGAGCAGTTGCAAAAATTCTTCTTCTACCGCTGGGGCCAGTCGGAACGTGTATAATTTTTCCACAGGGGCAGAAATCACATATTGCAACGCATATAAAGTAGAACCGCCCAGCGGGCTTCCTCCTGCACTCGACTGGCAGTTCGCACAAACACAGCCGCGAAGTCGCATACTAAAATAGTCCAGATGTTCTTTTGCCCCACAGGACAAACATTCGAACACATTCGGATATTCTCCGCCAATGGTCAATGTTTTTAATTCATAAATTCCCCGAATGAGTGCAAAAGAAAACTTACGACTTTCTAACGCGCGCAATGTCTGATATAAAAGCCGTAAGCGTTCCACTTCATCTGCATTTTCCTGCGCGTAGTATTCCGCCACCTCTAAGAAATAATACCCGTAACAAACCATATCAAAATCTTTCGCTAATTCTCGAAAATAGTTCTTAATTTCCGCCCGCACTGCGGTATATGTACTTTTGCCCTGATACACTTCAAACTGTCCAAAGGCAAAAGGATTTGCCGCCGCTAAAAGCTGGTTGCCCGAGCGACGTGCACCTTTAGCAAAAGCCGTGATCTTGCCACGTTCTTTTGTCAGAATCGTTATTCTCTTGTCGTACTCTCCCACAGGAATCGCCGAAAGAACCATCCCCGTCAGAACAATATTGAATCCCATGGGACTCTTCCTCCGCCTTTTGACAATAAGCAAGGTAATCACTTACCTTACCACTTGCCTCAAATTTTTTCCACCATTCATCCATCCTTGCCACCTCTTTTTGCTTGTCTACTCTTTAGACTCTCCAGCAAAAAAGAAGATATACCAGATAAAAAATGGAATTAGATTTCATCCTTACGATAGCCAAAGTTCTTAATCAGATAATCGCTGTCGCGCCAATCCTTTTTCACTTTAACCCACAACTTCAGATTCACCTTGGCATCTAACATCTTTTCACACTCATAGCGTGCATTACTGCCAATCTTTTTGAGCATAGCTCCGCCTTTTCCAATAATAATGCCCTTATGCGAATCCTTCTCACAGATGATGGTCGCATCAATATCATACATACCATACTTGCCCTCGCGCCACTTCATCTGGTCAATAGAAACGGCAATTCCATGCGGCACTTCCTCAGAAAGTGCATGGAGTGCCTTCTCACGGATAATCTCTGCTACGATCTGACGCTGTGGCTGATCTGTTACCACATCCTCATCATAATATGCCGGTCCATAAGGCAAATATTTAAAAATCTGCTCTAATAAAATTTCACAGTTCTTTCCACGTAATGCAGAAAGTGGCACAATCTCTGCAAAGTCATAAAGTTTTCGATAGGCCTCAATAACCCCGAATACCGCATCATGCTCTACCGTATCAATCTTATTGATAACAAGAATCACCGGTGTCTTTGTCTTTTTCAACTGGTCTACAATATGACGGTCACCACCACCGATATAATCCGACGGTTCTACCAGCCACAGAATCACATCCACATCCTGCATCGTATGTTCCGCCACACTTACCATATATTCACCCAGTTTATTCGAAGCCTGATGAATGCCAGGCGTATCTAAAAAAACAATCTGTCCCACATCCGGATCTGTATAAACCGTCTGAATGCGATTGCGCGTCGTCTGTGGTTTATTGGACGTTATGGCGATTTTTTGTCCAATCAAATGATTCATGAGTGTCGATTTTCCTACATTTGGTCGTCCAATAATCGTTACAAAACCTGATTTAAAATTATCCTGCATAGAGTTCTCCTTTGTTTACTCATATAAATTATATAACACATCAAACATATCTTTTGATGCTTCTAATGTATCCTCATTTCCAACAACACAGAAATAATCCTGATCCATAACAGACTGCACCATCGGTGCAAGTGCGCGAACATCCTCTACACTGGCATTTAACACTTCATCACGATACTTCTGTAATTCTTCAAATGTTGTTCCCCGCATATAACAAGCCAATGCTCTCATTCCACGCTGCGCCGGTGTCAGTGGTGTATCCATTTCGCTGATCGTACCGATAATATATTTTGTCATATCACGCTCATCCGCATCAAATGCACGGATGTAATCTGCTGTATGTGCAAAAACATCATTTGTTTTTTCCAGATTTGGATCACGGTAAGATGAAAAATAGGTGTCTCCATTTAAGCCGAACACGCCGCGGCAGCCATAAGCGCCACCCTTCACACGAATATTGATCCAGAAATAATCATAGCTGAGTGCCACTTTTAAGATATTCATCGCTCCATGGAACGTATAACCATCTTTCATAAAGTTTCCTGCACGGCAAACATACTGTACCTGCGATGCATCCTTAAATCCTTCTTTTTTGCGGATCAGCTTAATCTCTTTCTTTGGCGCCTCCTGTGTTGTTTCAAATAAATCTTTTGCTATACCCGGCAAATATTTTTCTACCTGTGCATAAGCAGTATCGTCACCTGTTGTGCTGACAAGCAAATGTGATGAGGTAAATACCTGATGAGCCAGCTGTTCACACTTCTTACGGATTTCTTCCTTTTTCTCATCATAATGCTCATCCAAATCTTTGACAAACTGATAATACGCAATACCACTGATGCTATCTGTAATAAGCGCCGGCACTGAAAAACATGCCATTGCACGTCCTGCTGCCAGCACATTTCCTGTATTGCTCATGCGCATTTCCAGACGGGATCTTTGCGACGCAATCAGCTCATGCATACGTGCCTCATCTGAAAAATCAGAATGCAGCATCATCTCCTTCATAAGTTGGATTGCCTTCTCTGCTTCTCCATACAAAAATTTTGCACGAACTTCACACGTAAAACGTCCATCATGTTTTGGTGAAGAATACGTGGTAAGTCCGACATTGATGCCACCGGTATAAATATTTATGGCATTTGCCAAATCAGCATAGCTGTAATTTTTCGTATCTACCAGTCCTAACATGCGGCTCATAAGAGACAGATACTGCCAATCCTCCTGCGCAACATGTTCCACATCAAACACAAGATTCAGATAATGGATACCATTGCTAAACACATTGTGATGTAAAACTTTAATGCCCTCTACTTCTTTTTCAACCAGATCAATCGGGCGTGCTTCTTTTTTCAAATCACTTCTTTTTAACATTGGAAGACACGCTAAAGCTTCCTTAGAAGACGATTCCTGCTGGTGCTCTTTTAATGCCTTTGTCTGCGCAATCAAAGCATCCATTTCTGCCTCAGACATACTCGCTTTATATTCTGCAAGCTCTGCTTTTAACTGTTCTTCTGCTTCTGTTACCAGACCTTTTTTCGGCTCTACCATCAGAACAGATGCATGCGTGTTGGCAAGCAGATAAGTCTCTATTAACTTTTCAAAATAATCTGTGTCTACTTTTTCACGAAGTCCATCTAAAACATCAATGCCATGCATGTGTACAAACGGCTGGTTTTCATCATAAAGCCAACTATCCATGCATTGCAGACCAAAAATAAGTCCCTTTGGAAAACTGCCAAAGTCAGCTTCTCTAAACTGGAACTGTGATGCATTGATACCAGCAAGAAGTGCCTTTTTATCAATGCCCTCTGCCACCTGATGAAGCAGCACTTCCTGAACTGTATCTACGAATGCCTGCTTATCCTCCGGATTGGCTCCACGCGCCATGACAGAAAACATCGGCTGCAGCATACCGGTATCGAACGATCCCATGATGTCTTTTCCGATACCTTTTTCAAGCAATGTGGTACGCACAGGTGCACCCGGCGAACTGAAAAGCGCATATTCTAACACACTAAATGCCTGGTATAACTCCTGATCAAGCGCATCGCTAATGACAAAAGTATACGCTAAATAGGTTGCATCTTTTTCGTCTTCTGCAGATGAAATTGGATAGGTCTTATCTACAACGTGCGGTCGCGCAAACGGCTCCTGTTTTTTAATCTCAGAATCCATCTCAATTTTGTCATATTTGGACAGATATTCCCGATCCAGATAATCGAGTCTTTCATCCATATCCATATTTCCATACAAATAGATGTAAGAATTGCATGGATGATAGTACTTTTTATGAAATGCCAAAAACTCCTCATAGGTCAGTTCCGGAATCACTTTCGGATCTCCACCAGATTCTACACTATACGTATTATCTGGGAACAAAGAACTTAAAATTTCACGATATACCACATCGTCCGGAGAAGAAAATGCACCTTTCATCTCATTGTAAACAACGCCATTGATGGTCAGCTCGTCATCGCGGCTCTCTAATTCATAATGCCAGCCTTCCTGCATAAAAATCTCCGGATCTTTGTAAATATTTGGATGAAATACGGCATCCATATACACATCCATCAGGTTCTTAAAATCCTGATCGTTACAGCTTGCCACCGGGTAAACCGTTTTATCCGGATACGTCATAGCATTTAAAAAGGTGTTCATTGACCCCTTTACCAATTCCACAAATGGATCCTTTAGCGGATACTTATCCGATCCACAAAGCACCGTATGTTCTATAATATGTGGCACACCGGTAGAATCCATAGGCGGTGTACGAAATGCAATATAAAAGACTTTGTTATCATCATCATTTTCAATCAGACTGATATGCGCTCCACTTTTTTTGTGGCGCAGAACATAACCTTTTGATCCAAGATCCCCCAAATTTTCTTCTTTCACGAGTTCATACGCATTATGCATATTTATTTTCCTCCCATACTCTATTGCTCTCTATTTTGCTTTTATTGCTTGATATTGACATCCACCTGTTGGAATGGAATAGAAATACCTTCCGCATCAAAACGAATCTTTATATCTTCTAACAGCTGCCAACGCACCGGCCAATACTGATCTGTCGGCACCCAGAAACGCAGTCCGAGGTCTACAGAACTTGCGCCTAATTCCTTCACAAAAACGTTCACATCTTCCGGCAGACGTCTGTCTTCTGCTTCCACAAGCTGCATTAAGATATCTTTTGCTTTCTTAATATCTGCGTCATAGCCAATCGGAACCACCAGATCCATTTGTCGTCTGTCACTCTTTGTTGCATTTGTCAAACTGTTATTGGCAAGCGTTCCATTTGGAACCACAATAATCTTATTATCAATTGTGCGCAATTTTGTATAAAATACACTGATTTCAATGACCGTACCTTCATTTTTATGCGTATCTTCAATGATGTAATCGCCCACACGGAAAGGATGCAGCAACAATATCAAAAGACCTCCCGCAAAATTGGAAAGACTCCCCTGCAAAGCCAGACCTGCTGTCACACCTAACGATGCCACTGCTGCAGCAAGAGAAGATGCCGTAAAGCCAAACAAACTAAGAATAATGGCAAACACAATAATCCATAAAAAATATTTCAGCACCTGATCTGCAAACTGGCATACGCCTTCTTCTGCATTTCTTCGATGCAGTGATTTGCCAAACATCCGGCGTACAATCGTAATAATTCTTCCACCAATATAGGCTACCAGAAGTGCTAAGACAACACTCCAGAAAAATCCAAGTACAGAAGGCAGCACCGATTGTAGCCAGCTTTTTAACACGCCTTCATCTAAATTTTTGATCAGACTATCTGACAATACCTGTGACATTAAAATCATATTTTTTCCCTATGCTTTCTTCACTTATCTTATTTCTATGCTATCAAAAAACATTTACTCTGCCATGTTACAACAGTCTGGATAAAACCACAAGGGAGAGCAACAAAATTGTCGCTCTCCTGTTTCGTTTTCTTATTCTGTTTGCATAAAATAGAACTTTATTTTACCACACGTACGCGAATGACATCTTCAATCGCATTTAACTTTTCTACAACCTCCGGTGTTACCGGTGCATCGATATCCAAAAGTGCGTAAGCAAAATCACCTCTTGTTTTGTTTGTCATATCCGAAACATTGATATTTGCATCACCAAGAATCGTCGTATACTGTGCAATTACGCCCTGACGATTGTAATGTAAAAGTGCAATACGCCCTGCTGTCTGACAAATGCCCATCTGACAATCCGGATAATTCACAGAATGTGTAATATTACCATTTTCCATATAATCCGAAATTTCCTGCACTGCCATAACAGCACAGTTATCCTCTGCTTCCGCCGTCGATGCACCAAGGTGCGGAATGACGATTACGCCATCTTGGCCTGCTGTCGTAGGATTTGGAAAATCCGATACATATTTGCGAACCTTACCTGCTGCAATACCATCAAGCACTGCCTGTTCATCGACCAGAAGATCTCTCGCAAAATTTAAGATTACCACATCCTTTTTCATCATTTGGACGGCGCTCTTATTGATCATTTTTCTTGTTGCATCCATCAGAGGCACATGTATCGTAATAAAATCACATTCTCTGTAAATATCTTCTACTGCATCAATATGTTTTACAGAACGGCTCAGATTCCATGCCGCCTGCACAGAGATATAAGGATCAAAGCCATAAACTTCCATTCCCAGATGTGTTGCGGCATTCGCCACTTTTACACCAATGGCACCTAAGCCAATCACTCCGAGCTTCTTTCCAGCAAGCTCAGTTCCTGCGTATGCTTTTTTCTGTTTTTCTGCCATTTTTGCAATATCAGCTTCGTCGCTTACGGATTTTACCCATTCGATGCCACCGACGATATCGCGGGATGCTAACAGCATGCCTGCAAAGACAAGTTCCTTTACGCCATTGGCATTTGCCCCTGGTGTGTTAAAAACAACAATACCTTCCTTTGCGCAACGCTCCAGTGGAATATTGTTCACACCTGCGCCGGCTCTTGCAATAGCTTCCAGACGATTTGAAAATGTCATCTCATGCATTGCTGCACTTCTGACTAAAATTGCTTCTGCTTCCTCTGGTGTATCCACTTTTTTATAATCGGTAGTAAACTGATCCAAGCCCACCTCTGCAATGGGATTTAAGCAATGATATGAAAACATAGGTAATTCCTCCTTTATGATTTATGCATTTTCTTCTTCAAACTTTTTCATAAATGCTACCAGTGCCTCGACGCCTTCTTTTGGCATCGCATTATAAATCGATGCACGCATGCCGCCAACACTGCGGTGTCCTTTTAAGTTTTCAAGACCTGCTGCTTTTGCTTCTGCCACAAATTTTGCATCTAAATCAGCATTTCCCGTGACAAATGGCACGTTCATAAGGGATCTGTCTTCCTTGCGTACGGTTCCCTTGAAAAGCTTGCTTTCATCTAAGAAATCATAAAGAATCTTTGCCTTTTCTTCGTTGCGTTCTTTCATCACAGAAAGCCCACCCATTTTCTTTAACCATTTAAATACTTTTCCACAAATATAAATACCATAACATGGCGGTGTATTATACAAAGAATCTGCATCTGCCTGTGTCTTGTACTTTAACATGGTCGGTGTTCCCGGAAGAACATCATCGCTAATCAGATCTTCACGGATAATTACAATCACAACGCCCGCCGGGCCAATATTCTTCTGCACGCCACCATAAATCACACCATACTTGCTGACATCTACCGGTTCTGACAAAAAGCAGGATGACACATCTGCCACCAGCGTATGTCCTTTTGTATTTGGCAATGTCTTATATTTTGTACCATAAATGGTGTTATTCTCACAGATGTACACATAATCCAAATCTTCAGGAATCGCAAGATCCGAGCAATCCGGTATATACGAGAAGGTTTCATCTGCCGATGATGCCAATTCGATCGCTTCTCCATACATCTTTGCTTCCGCAAAAGCTTTTTTTGCCCATTGTCCGGTCACAATATAACCGGCTTTGCGGTTTTTCATCAGATTCATTGGAATTGCTGCAAACTGCTGCGATGCTCCGCCTTGTAGAAACAGCACCTTGTAGTTATCTGGAATTTGCATCAAATCGCGCAAATCAGCTTCCGCTTCTTTTATAATCTGATCAAAGACTTTCGAGCGATGCGACATTTCCATCACGGACATACCACATCCTCTGTAATCCATCATCTCGTCTGCTGCTTCACGCAATACTTCTTCTGGAAGTACTGCAGGTCCTGCTGAAAAATTGTACACTCTGCTCATCTTACATTCCTTTCTTTTCTATATCTTTGTTATCAAAACAATCACTAATCGGTGCTCCCGGTGCCACCATTGGCCACACTTTGTCATCACAGTTAATAACACAATCAATTACCACCGGTGTTTTCATAGTAAGTGCTTTTGCAAATATCTCTGCAAATTCTTCCTTACTGGTTGCTCGATATCCGGTAGCTCCCATCGCCTCTGCTAATTTTACGAAATCCACACCATCGTTTAATACTGTGGACGAATATCTTTTTTCATAAAACAGTGTCTGCCACTGGCGAACCATACCAAGCACATGATTGTTAATCACAACCTCAATGAGTGGTAACTGTTCCCGAACAGCTGTAGCCACTTCATTCATATTCATACGAAAACATCCATCGCCTGCCACATTGATGACTTGTTTCTCTGGGTTTCCAATCTGTGCTCCAATCGCTGCTCCAAGTCCATAGCCCATCGTACCAAGCCCACCAGATGTAAGAAGTGTATGTGGCTTTGCATATTTAAAATATTGTGCTGTCCACATCTGATGCTGTCCTACCTCTGTTACCATGATGGCATCCCCTTTTGTCTGGCGATAAATCTCTTCCACCACATAAGGACCTGAAAGTCCATCGGTACAGTATGTTGCCGGATATTTTTCTTTTAAGGACAGTATATGTGCCATCCATTCTTTATGATTTTGTTTTTTTAACATCGGATTGATACGACGTAAGATTTCTTTGATATCACCAATCACTTCCGCAGTAACGACTACGTTTTTATTGATTTCTGCCGGATCTACATCAAATTGCAGTACCTTTGCATCTTTGGCAAATGTTTTTGGATTTCCAAGAACACGATCACTAAAACGCGATCCCACCGTAATCAAAAGATCACATTCACTGACGCCAAGATTGGCTGTCTTCGTTCCATGCATACCAAGCATCCCGGTATAGGCTTCCTTGGTTCCATCGTATGCACCTTTTCCCATCAACGTATCGCACACTGGCGCGTCTACCAGAGAAACAAACGTTTCCAGCTCTTCCGCCGCATCACTGATCACTGCGCCGCCACCCACAAATATGTATGGTTTCTCTGCTGCTTCAATCAGTGCAACCGCTCTTTTTAATGCTTCTTCTGTAATATTTTTTACCACGCGCTCTACCGGCTTTGCTTCCTGATAGGTATATTCACATTTGGCTGCTGTCACATCCTTTGGAATATCCACCAAAACCGGACCCGGTCTGCCTGTTTTTGCAATCCGGAATGCACGACGCATCGTGTCCGCTAATCTGGTTACATCTTTTACAATAAAGTTGTGTTTGGTAATCGGCATCGTAATTCCAGCGATATCCACCTCCTGAAAACTGTCTTTTCCAAGAAGCGGTACATTTACATTACAAGTGATTGCCACCATAGGCACAGAGTCCATCTGTGCTGTCGCTATACCGGTTACCAGGTTCGTTGCTCCCGGTCCACTGGTTGCAAGACAGACACCAACTTTTCCTGTACTTCTGGCATATCCATCTGCTGCATGACTCGCCCCTTGCTCATGGGAAGTCAGTACGTGATGTATTTCATCGCTGTGTTTGTATAATTCATCGTAAACATTTAATATGGCACCGCCCGGATAACCAAAGACTGTATCCACATTCTGCTCTTTCAGGCACTCGATAACAATTTGTGCTCCTGTCAGTTCCATGATATTTCCTCTTTTCTTTCGACTTATTCTGGCTGTTTTAAAATGGCTCCCATGTTACCGGAAGTAACCTGTGCAGCATAGCGTCTCAAATAGCCTTCCTTGATTCTTGGTTCTCTTGGCTGCCAAGCTTCTCTTCTCTTGGCAAGTTCTTCATCAGAGACATCCATATGAATCGTCATATTTGGAATATCAATGGAAATGATATCGCCCTCTTCTACCAGTGCGATTGGACCACCTACGGCTGCCTCTGGAGAAATATGTCCAATCGAAGCACCACGGGATGCACCGGAAAATCTTCCATCTGTAATCAAAGCAACGGTAGATCCCAGTCCCATACCGGCAATTGCAGATGTTGGGTTTAACATTTCACGCATACCAGGACCTCCCTTTGGTCCCTCGTAACGAATAACAACAACATCGCCATCTACAATTTTGCCGCCTTTAATCGCAGCAATGGCATCTTCTTCGCAATCAAATACTCTTGCCGGGCCGGAATGTACAAGCATTTCTTCAACCACAGCCGAACGTTTTACAACACCACCATCTGGCGCAATATTTCCTTTTAACACAGCAAGGCCACCCGTCTTAGCGTACGGATTGTCTGTTGGGCGAATTACCTCTGGATTTTTGTTTACCGCATTTTGGATATTTTCTCCCACCGTCTTGCCGGTAACCGTCATACAGTCGGTATTGAGCAGTCCAATATCTGCAAGTTCTTTCATCACTGCATAAACACCGCCGGCCTCATTCAAATCTTCCATATAAGTAGGACCTGCTGGCGCAAGGTGGCAAAGATTTGGTGTTTTTTCACTAATCGGATTTGCATAAGAGATATCAAAATCAAAACCAACTTCATGCGCAATTGCAGGCAAATGCAACATAGAATTTGTAGAGCAGCCAAGCGCCATATCTACGGTAAGCGCATTGATGATTGCTTCTTTTGTCATAATATCTCTTGGACGAATATCTTTACGATACATCTCCATAACAGCCATACCTGCATGTTTTGCCAGTTTAATTCTTTCAGAATAAACTGCCGGAATGGTTCCGTTTCCACCAAGTCCCATACCAAGTGCCTCTGTCAGACAGTTCATCGAATTGGCCGTATACATACCTGAGCAAGATCCACAGGTCGGGCAAACCTTTTCTTCATATTCTCTGACATCCTCTTCTGTCATCGTACCAGCTTCATAAGCACCAACTGCTTCGAACATAGAAGAAAGAGAACGTTTCTGTCCTTTCACATGTCCGGCAAGCATTGGACCACCTGATACAAATACCGTTGGCACATTAACACGCGCTGCTGCCATCAAAAGACCAGGCACATTTTTGTCGCAGTTTGGCACCATAACAAGTGCATCAAACTGATGTGCAAGCGCCATACACTCTGTAGAATCTGCAATCAGATCTCTTGTAACCAAAGAATATTTCATGCCGGAATGTCCCATGGCAATACCATCACAAACAGCGATTGCCGGGAACACGACCGGAACACCACCGGCTTCTGCCACGCCAAGCTTAACGGCATTTACAATTTTATCAAGATTCATATGGCCTGGTACGATTTCATTATAAGAACTAACGATACCAACCATTGGTTTTTTCATTTCTTCTTCTGTAAAGCCTAATGCATTGAAAAGGCTTCGATGTGGTGCCTGCTGCATGCCACTTTTCACATTGTCACTTCTCATCTTTTTATTTCTCCTTTACTTAATACTACGTTTCTTAGATGGGTAGTTATCCATGTCGGACACACTCTCGTTCTGTAAAAAACGTAGCCTCACTAAATTCGCTATCGCTCATTAAGTGACGACGTTTTTTAAAGGTCCGACATTGGACAACATACCCCTCTTCAGAAACTGGTTAATTCCTTTAAAAATTCTTCAAATTTACTCCACGATATAGTGGCAGATCAGATCGCCCATCTCAGCGGTTCCGACCTGGGTAATGCCTTCCATAGATTCGCCTTCACGCGGCATAATGTCGATTGTACGATAACCATCACGAAGAGCAGATTTGACCGCCTGCTCAATGGCATCTGCTTCCTGGTCCAGATCAAAACTATAACGAAGCATCATAGCTGCACTAAGAATCGTTGCAATCGGATTTGCAATACCTTTTCCTGCAATATCCGGTGCAGAACCACCACTTGGTTCATAAAGACCAAACTTGGTTTCATTTAAACTTGCAGAAGAAAGCATTCCAATCGACCCTGTAACCATACTGGCCTCATCTGACAAGATATCACCAAACATATTTTCCGTCAAAATGACATCAAACTGCTTCGGATCTTTTACAAGCTGCATCGCACAATTATCTACAAGCATGTGTTCGTATGTCACTTCCGGATAATCCTTTGCCACTTCTTCTACTACTTTACGCCACAAGCGAGAAGTATCTAAAACATTGGCTTTGTCTACACTTGTCACTTTCTTACGACGCTTCATCGCAATATCAAAACCTCGTTTTGCAATGCGACGAATTTCGTCTTCATTATAGGTGAGGGAGTCATGTGCTGTCAAAACACCATCTACTTCTTTTGTACCCCTTTCACCAAAATAAAGTCCACCCGTCAATTCACGCATAATCATCATATCAAATCCGTCTCCGATAATATCTTCGCGCAATGGACATGCTGCTTTTAACTCTTCATATAAATATGCCGGTCTTAGATTCGCAAATAAATGTAATGACTTGCGCAATTTCAAAAGACCTGCTTCCGGTCTAAGTTCCGGTTCCAGCTTATACCATGGGGATGTTGCTGTATTTCCACCAATCGAGCCCATCAAAACAGCATCCGATGCTTTTGCTGCTTCGATTGCCTCATCTGTCAATGGCACTCCCGTTGCGTCGATTGAACAGCCTCCCATTAAAATATCTTCATAATGAAATGTATGGTTGTAAACTTCACAGATACGATCCAATACCTTCTTTGCCTCCGAAACAATTTCCGGTCCAATTCCGTCACCACGAATGACTCCTATTCTGTATTCCATATTTTTTCCCTTTCCTTGCTGTCAACGCATCTTTTCCTTTAACAACTTTACACTTTACTATAATAAAGTATTTGTATTTGCATTTCAATAAAAAATTTTGGTGCCTGCCTGCCCATATGCCAAAAGGGACGCTCCTTGTGGCAAAAGGAACGTCCCTGCGGCATACGACCTACGCGGTCTAAGCTTCCCCTTCCGGGAAAATAATTTTATTTACGAAAAAGAAAACAACCATGGAAACCCCTCCGTTTAAGACGGTGGTTCCAATATTGTACAACCAATCCGGTACAAAAAGTGCTGCCACTGCAACCCAAATGCAGTTAATCGAATTGACAATACATGTAACAATGCAAAAGGCGATCAGATACCATAATCCCTGATACCAGATATTCCCCTTGCTACGAAACACAAAGCTTCTTTGAATCGGGAAATTGATACATTCTCCCACAATCATAGCTACCATATAAGCGCAGAAATATGGCAGGCCACCATGTGCTGCATCATACCCTATGATGTTCCACTTAAATGTTTCCCCAAACAATGTGATGTCAATTCCGGGAAATCCAAAATCTACCTTTGGAAGTCCTGCAAATGCCAAAGGCAAAAACAGTAACATTAAATATTTAAATACCGTGATTAAGTTGCTAACAATGACAAACAATCCGCCTTCTCGAATCCACTTTGAAGCTCCCGGATGTTTTTCGGCAAATCCCGCCCATGCGTTTTTTAATGCGTTCATAATCTCTCCTTTTATCCCTTAAATATTGCTGCAATAAAATGTCCCAAGCCAATAAAACCGCGTCCATTGACAATCTCTACCAGTCCATCAATCATGCCTTCATTCATAGCGCCGCCCGTCATCTTAGAAAGCCCGCGGAATGGCATATTATAGATAAATAAAATATTCAGATTTGGCTTGCCTTTTTTCTCACTTGCTTTTTTTATGCTCCGCAAAATAAAACAAATAAAGCGTGCCAGATAACTTTTTGCATAATACATCTGACAGATTGCATCATTTTTATCCAACTTACCAGAAGTATCCCATTTTGTCGGCGGCAATTCCCTACCATACAAATATCGATATTCTTCATCCGGAACAGCCTTTACGTTTCCCGATGCGTAAGATGGCAATTGTTCCATATCATATGGAAGTTCTGCTCCCGATGATTCCTTTTGTACCTTCCCTTGCAAACGGATATCTTCTACATTTGCACCAACATAAATCTGATATTCTCCGCCTTCCACTTCCCATGTATTTGTTTTCACATTAAAATAACGGAATGTTTTATCATCAAACGCAATGGTCACCCGCTTACTTTCACCTTTTTTCAAAAAGACTTTTACAAATCCTTTTAATTCTTTTTGCGGGCCAAACAGTGCACTTCGATCATGACCAACATACATTTGTGCGATTTCAGCACCATCACAATCACCTATATTTGTAATGGTAAATGTCACGCCATCTGCATCCACTGACAAATCACGATAGGTAAATGTTGTATAACTCAAACCATAACCAAATGGGAAACGCACCTTTTTTTCAATAGTATCAAAATAACGGTAACCCATATAGAGTGCTTCACGATATTCACTGCTTCTTTCTATCGCCGGATAATACGATGTACTTGCCACATCTTCCAAGGTATATGCATATGTCTCGTTTAATTTTCCACTCGGACATACCGCACCTGTCAAAACGTCTAACATTGCAGATGCTCCTGCCTGGCCTCCTAAGTAACCATGCACAATTGCTGTGACCTGATCTGCCCATGGCATTTCCACAGAGGAGCCTGCAGACATAACAACTACAACATTTTTATTTACCGATGCCACTTTTTCAATCAAGGCAACCTGCGCCTGTGGCATACGCATATGGGTACGATCCAAGCCTTCCGATTCACTAATTTCATCCAATCCTACGCAGAGCAGCACAATATCTGCTTTCTTCGCTAATTCGACTGCTTCCATTATCAGCTTCTCGTCCGCCTTTTTATTTCTCACATAACCTCTCGCATAATCAAGGTATGAAATCGGATAGGAAGCCATCAAATCCAGTATATTTTCTGCTTCTTTCGTAGGATTTACCAAAGAAGATCCTGCGCCCTGATAACGTGGTGTTTTGGCAAAATCGCCAATTACTGCTACTGTTTTTTCTGGCGAAAGTGGAAGCATATGATGTTCATTTTTCAAAAGAACAATACTCTGTGCAGCTGCTTTTCTGGCAAAATCATGATGTTTTTTCACATCAAATCCTTTTCCCTCATGCGCCACTGTTGCTGCATGTGTATCAAATATCACACGAAGCAATTCATCTACACGCTGATCCAAAATTGCCTCATCCAGACGACCTTCCTCAACAGCCCGCATCAACTGTTTTGCACCCATTTTTCCTGTTGAAGGCATTTCCAGATGCGACCCCTGGCGCACCCCTTCCACATGATCATTGCTTCCGCCCCAGTCTGATACAACCATGCCATCATATTTCCACTCATCATACAAAATATCACCCAGCAAATGTTCACTCTCATTGGCATATGTACCATTGATCTGGTTATATGCGGTCATAATGCCTTTTGCTTTACCTTCTTTTACCGCAATTTCAAATCCCGTCGTGTACAATTCGCGAAATGTTCGCTCGTCCACAACAGAATCCATTGCCATACGACGTTCTTCCTGCGAATTTGCCGCAAAATGCTTTGGACAAGCCGCCACACCCTTACTTTGAATACCGCGAATATATGCTGCAGCCATTTTTCCTGCCAAATATGGATCTTCTGCAAAATATTCGAAATTACGTCCGCAAAGTGGGCTGCGCTTCATGTTTAGACCTGGACCTAAGACCATATTTACGCCGAGAGCTGCCGCTTCTTCGCCAAGACATTCTCCCAGCTGTTCTCCCAGTTTTTCATCCCAGCTGTTTGCCATCGTAGCTGCGGTAGGAAAACAGGTTGCAGGCAATGAAGCATTTAATCCCAAATGATCTCCCGCGCCCGCCTGTTTACGAAGACCATGCGGTCCATCCGACAAAAACATAGCAGGAATGCCATATTCTTCATACTCCTTTGTACGCCATGTGTCTTGTCCTGACATCATCGATGCCTTTTGTTCCAAAGTCATTTTGGAAATAATTTCCTGATAATGCAACATATCCTTTTTCCTCTCGTTATCGTTGTTGATGGTATCATAACACGTTTTTTTCCATAAAATATCTTTATGGCACAATCTGTACCTTTTGCGTCATAAACGGTAGTTTGTTTCTACTTTCTATTTGCAGCCAAAAGGGACGCTCCTTGTGGCAAAAGGAACGTCCCTGCGGCATAAACCTACTGTTCGAACGACATCTGACTTGGATGTGATTCATCCAAATAAGCCGTTCTCTCTGCACCATATTGGGCAAAGAAATCTTCTTTTTCTGTCATAATACCACCTGGTAATTCAATCGGATATTCATCGATGCTATCTGTATCATGCGACAAATTGTATCCCCCAACATCAGAATAACTATTGTAAACAATACGTGTTGCCTCGGACAACTTACATGCCGTTGCCCCGTCAGAAGAATCACCCTTTTCATATGTACCATATGTCGTTACAGAGGTATGCGCAAGAAGCATATTATACGCATATGTTGCTTCTGTCATTACCATCTCATACGTGCCATCTTCCTTCAGAGTCAACTGATATTCATCATAATCGGTTCCACCATAGGAATTTTCCTTATCTTCACCAAAAATGTATACATTACCCTTTGCCGCACCGGCATCAGATGCAGCGGAATTTCCTGCATTGCCGGAACCCTTTGTTCCTCCAATTAACTTTGTTCCAAAGCCGCCCACAAGAAGCCCAAGCAAAACAGCAACAATTACTAATACAACAACTTTATTCTTTTTCACAATATCATCTCCTTCTTCTTCCTGCTTTGGCAAAGTTTTTGCATATTTTGCCCAACGAATACTTGTCAGAATAATGAAAAGTCCACAAATACCAAAGACAACGATATCTAACATCAACAGCCCTATTTCCCATGGTGCTTTTTGGTTTGCTACCGTTCCATCTTCTGCAACGGCATCCATCGCATTTGACGTACCGACCGCATAAATAACATTTTGAGCTGCGCGAGCCACATGATTCATGACGGTTGCATTTGTTGTCCAATCCGTCACCGTTCCATCTTCTTCTGCATAAGAATCAAGCGCCCAGAAACTCTTGTTTGTGTTGAGCCATAAGTCTGTTCCTGCTGCAAGTCCGGAAATAATATCCTGATAGAACATTGCCGATACAGATGCCTGATCTGTAATGACCATGCCTTCAAATCCCCATTCCCCGCGCAAAACATTTGTCATAAGGCCCTTATGTGCACCAACCCAGCGTGCACCAATACGATTCATTCCCGCCATAGCTGCATTTGTTTTTCCTATGGTTGCGGTATATTCAAATCCTTTTAAATAAAGCTCACGGATAGACTGCTCGTTTGCAAACATCGCACCGCCATAGCGGTTTGTCTCCTGGTCATTTAATGCAAAGTGCTTCATATAGGTAATGACACCTTTTTCTCTAGCCCCTTTCACTTCATTTCCAGCCAGTTGTCCGGACAGATAACCATCTTCTGAAAAATATTCAAAGTTACGTCCGCTATATGGAGAACGATGAATATCTACACCCGGAGCATACCAGCCGGCAACACCTGTGTTGATGGAATCTTCCCCAAGACTAAGTCCCATTTCATACATCAAATCTTTATTCCATGTGCATGCCATGACTGCTTCCACCGGATATGCCATTGCACTCTGTCCACCGACAAGCGTACCGGAAATACCTGAGGTACCATCTTTATCCGTTGTTGCCGGAAGCCCGATCGTATCCGCCTGAATGGTTGCATATCCACCCTGTCGTACCAGCTGCATTGCCTTTTCTGCGGACAGTTCGCTGACTAATTCTGACCATATAGGATCATCATATGCCGCATCTTTTGCATCCGCTACCTTCTTTTCTCCATCCTTGGAAAATTCCGGCATTTTGCTTCCATCATTTACAACAGCATCACTTCGATCCCATGCAAGGTCTGCAAGCAGCTCATCGCTTGCTGTCATGCTGCCATCTGCATAAGTTGCAGGGAAAGTTCCTGTCCAGTCATTTCTAGTCAGGTATGTAAATGTATCATCATAGTAACGAAGGTCTACATCATCAAACTGATTTGTCACTTCCTTACCCGTTTCTGTCGCTTTTGCATAACTTGTCGTATCCAATGCATCTACGCTTGTTTTGTATGTCATTTTTGCATTACCATCGGCATCCATACCGTTTTGTGTTGTATAGCCTTTGGCTGCTAAAATATTATTGACTGCTTCATGCGCATCACTTGCCGCTGTAAAGAAATAGTCTCCCGCATCAACCACATAAGTCTTCGCATTTGCAGCATCATACGTCTTCATAACTTCCTTATCTACGGTAACGGTAACCGTTTGCTCTTTTCCTGGCTCTATTGTATCTGTCTTGGTAAAGCCAACCAATTCCACAGCAGATTTCTCAATGCCATTTTCCTTATCATACGCGGTATAAGGTGATTGCATGTACACTTCTACTACATCTTTTCCTGCAACATCACCGGTATTTTTTACAGTAACACTGACTTCGTACGTATTTCCCTTTTCTGCAACAGAATAGTCTGACCACGCAAAATCCGTATAGGAAAGGCCGTAACCAAATGGGAACTGTACTATCTTTGTATAATCATAGTCTCCTGCATTTCCTGTTCCCATAACTGCATCTTCATAACGTGTCTCATAATAACGATAGCCAACATAGATGCCCTCTGCATACGCAATATATTTGGTACCATTTGTCACATTGCTGTTTGTAATGGTGAAATCTCCGATATTCTGTGCAGACGGCGCGCTTAGAGAATCATACGCATAAGTATCTGCCAGATGACCTGAGAAATTCGTTTTTCCTGCTAACGCTTCTGCTACTGCTTTGATACCTTCCTGTCCAACACCACCAACCCAGACGCAGGCTTTCACATTTTTATATGCTTCCTCATTTAAAAATCCAAGTTCCATCGCATTGTTGGCGTTAACCAAAACAACAACATTATCAAAATTTTCGCATGCCATGGTAAGCATATCCCGTTCGTTCTGATCCAGTTCCAAATAAGTGTATCCGCTGGCGAGCGGTTCGGTTGGAATGTCTGCACTTTCTCCACCGCTGCGTCCGATACAAACAACAGCCGCATCGTTATACTCTTTAAAACTGTTTTTTACATCATCTGTGTAAACATCCGCAGGAACTTCTCCCACCGAAAACTCTCCCGCGCCTGTTTCATCCGGAACACTTTTACGGTAATCTTTTCCTGCTCCTTTGTCGTAAAAGTTCCAAAGTGTCTCATTGACTTCAAATCCCGATTTTTCCATCGCCTTTTTCAGATTTAATGCCAAAGATGTATCTACCGAGCCTGAACCAGCGCCTCCATAGACAAAATCCACGGAATCCTCTCCAAACAAAGATACCTTGGCTCCTTCTTTCAGTGGCAATCCCTTGTCATTTTTTAACAAGACCATGCCTTCTTCCTCAATGGTCTGACAAACTTTTGCAGATTCATCTGTCGTAACCACATCAGAACCACTCGTATAAACCGTGATTAAGTCCTTGTACAAATAGGCAAAATAATTTCCTATCGCCAAAGCCACAATCAGGATTACACAAACCACATAAGTCACAATAGACTTTGTTTTGTTAAATGGTTTTGCTTTCATGTTTCTCCTCCTTCGATCACCCTTCGGTTTTTCTTTCTGCTATGTAACATAATAAAAAATGCCAGGCCTCACAAGAGGTCTGGCACATCTGGACGTTTTTTGACACAAATGGTATCCCTTATTCTATTTTTACTGTTTTGCCTCCTTATAGAGACGTAAGAATTCACGTGGCATCGGCAGCAATATCTGAAGTGTAAACATATTGTCCGCTATACTGGTTGCCATGGAACCTCCATATTTTTTTGCAAGATGCCTCATACTCTTCATCCCAAATCCATGATAATCCTTGTTGCGTTTTGTCGTCATCGGAAGTCCATCTGTAAACACAACGTTATCCTCACAATAATTATTAATCTGAATACTAAGAAAATCACCTACCGCGCATATGGTCAGACTAATGATCCTCTTATCTTTATCCGCATATCTGCTTACGCTTTCAATCGCGTTGTCCAACGCATTTCCAAGTAGCGCATAAATATCTAACGTACTCATAAAATCAAGATGGCTGGCATCTACCATGCAGGAAAGTCGTATGTCACGTCTGCCACAAATCAATGCTTTTTCCGAAATAATGGTATTTACAACCTCATTTCCTGTCTCTACAACAGCATCATATATTCCAATCGCATCTTCCAGTTCGCGAATATAATTGCTGCGTTCCCCCTCGCTGACATGTTCTAATGCGCGAATCTGATGTTTTAGATCGTGGCACTTGTGATTGATGGTTTCAATGTTTTCGCGCGATAATTCATATTGTCGCTTTCTTTCATATAACAGATGCTCGACAATCTCTTTTTCCTGATTGATATTTCGTATCTGTAAAATTCCATGCTGCACCCATAGAAGAAGAATGCAAATCAAAAAATCGACTGTTGCACCTATATAATTCACATGCTCATATGTATAGGAATCACCCACAAAAATCGTCTGGCACATAAACGTTGCCAGGTACACAAGAACAAACAACATTCCACAGAAAGCCACATTATTGGATGTATCTTCAAAAATACGTCCTCCACTCTCCTTTAGCTTCACGCGAAAGATGCGATAAAAAATGCTATAGAAAAACAGCGTTGTAAATGCACATAACATACCATACAACACCAATTGAGAAAGCAGTTGGTTACAAAGACCTCGCGCCACAACCTCATTGACCACAACATACTCCAGGTGCTGTAAACTATAAGCTCCTGCTCCCAGGAAAATAGCATCCGCTTTTGTCATCTCAAAACAGCGGTACATCCAAAAAACCGTCATGGCAGAAAGCAATACATACCACGCAATATTAATAACGCCAATCCATATCCCAGATACTCTTTTTGTCAATTCCAATACATACAGCACATAAATCTGCGCCAACAAGCTAAATACAATCATTCCTACTGGAAAAAGCCATTTGTTTTCCTGTCTTCTTCTGGTAAAACAGGATGCAAAAAGGATTTCTGCTAATAAAAGTTCCCAGACAAACCGCAATTCTTCAAAAATATCAAGTGCAGACAACTGTATCATAGCATACCTCCTATATACCTTGTCAGCGCATCCACAAAAGATGCCTTTTTATTTCGGCTGATTGGCAATTCATCATGTCCGACCACAACATTATTTCCCTGTATACACTGCACTTTTGCCAAATTAACGAGATAGCTCTGGTTACAGCGAACAAAATGATACTGCGACAACTGACTTTCTACTTCTTTCATTGCACCTCGTACTTCGTACACGTGTGCTTTCGTATGATATTGCAAGTAATGGCGAATCACTTCCACATATAAAATATCATCGATTGCAATGGGCTGCATTCCTTCTACTGTCTGCAACATCATCTGCTTTTTCTCATGACGCCCCATGTAGCGCATTGCCTTTTTCATCTTTAACGCAAATTCCTGATACCCCAATGGTTTGATGACATAATCAATGGCCTCCACCTCATATCCATGCAGTGCATATTGCGCCATATTCGTAATAAACATCAGAAGTACGTTTTCATCTTTCTTACGAATCTCGCGAGCCAAAGCAATACCATCCATTCCCGGCATTTCTACGTCCAAAAGAATCAGATCCACATTTGCATGGCATTCTTGTAAAAAAGCAGCCGGACAATCATAACTTTCAATCTGTATCTGTATCTTCTTCTCTTGTGCGAATTTTTCCAGATACGATGTTATCTCACTTCTTATTTTTTCTTCATCATCCACGATGATTACAAGCATATCTTTATCCTTCCACAGTATATTTCGACGGATGGAAAAATTATTCTTTCCATCCATGGAGCCTTTTCTCTCATAGAAAAAAGAGATGCCGCTTTCACGACACCTCTTTATTTTATCATGTACTATTTTACTTTTGCAAATGCCTGATCCAAATCTGCAATAATATCGTCGATATGTTCTGTACCGATAGAAAGGCGAATGGTATTTGGCTTAATGCCCTGATCTGCCAGTTCTTCTGGTGACAACTGCGAATGTGTTGTTGTAGCCGGATGGATGACAAGACTCTTTACATCTGCCACATTTGCAAGTAATGAGAAAATCTCCAGATTGTCAATAAATTCATGTGCTTCTTTCTGTCCGCCCTTAATCTCAAAGGTAAAGATGGAGCCACCACCATTTGGGAAATACTTTTCATACAAGGCATGCTGTGGATGATCCGGCAAAGATGGATGATTTACATGTTCTACCTGTGGATGATTTGCCAGATATTCCACTACTTTCTTCGTATTCTCTACGTGGCGTTCAATACGAAGTGACAATGTCTCGGTTCCCTGCAACAGCAAAAATGCATTAAATGGTGAAATTGTTGCCCCTGTATCGCGGAGTAAAATAGCTCTGATATATGTCACAAATGCTGCTGGGCCAGCTGCATCCACAAAGGAGATGCCATGATAACTAGGGTTTGGCTCTGCAATCGGTGCATATTTACCGCTTGCCTTCCAGTCAAATTTACCACCATCAACAATCACACCGCCCAAGCTGGTTCCATGTCCACCAATAAATTTTGTTGCGGAATGTACCACGATGTCCGCACCATGTTCCAGTGGACGAATCAGATATGGGGTGCCGAACGTATTATCAATGGCAAGCGGTAAACCATGCTTATGTGCGATTTCAGCAATCGCATCAATATCCGGAATGTCACTGTTTGGATTTCCAAGTGTCTCGATGAAAACAGCTGTTGTATTATCCTGAATAGCTGCTTCTACTTCTTCGAGGTTATGAATATCTACAAATGTTGTTTCAATACCATACAACTTCAACGTATGTGCTAACAGGTTGTAACTTCCACCATAAATTGTCTTCTGTGCTACGATATGATCCCCAGCCTTTGCAAGTGCCTGAATCGTATAGCTGATTGCTGCTGCACCGGAGCTAACTGCAAGACCTGCAACTCCACCTTCTAATGCTGCAATACGATCTTCAAATACACCCTGTGTTGAATTGGTAAGTCTTCCATAAATATTGCCTGCATCTGCAAGTCCAAAACGATCCGCTGCATGCTGTGAATTGTGGAACACATAAGATGTTGTCTGATAAATCGGAACTGCTCTCGCATCGGTTGCTGGATCTGCTTCTTCCTGTCCTACATGTAACTGTAATGTCTCAAATCTGTAATTTCTTTTTTCACTCATTTTCATTTTCTCCTTTATCTGCTCTTCGTTTTTCACATCTTTCCTTTTATCAACATCGCCAGGAACACATTCGAAAATGAACCGCTTCATCAAAATAATTCATCTTTTTTCCTTTCCCTATATCTATACCAACTTGCTAGGAATTATGATATTGGAATCATATCCTATATTTCCTAGTATGTCAATAGGTTTTTTATTTTTTTTAAAAAAGGGACGTTCCTTATGGCAAAAGGAACGTCCCTGCGGTTAAATCACATAATTGTTGGCCATCATCCCCTGCTCTTCTTCCACAAGGTCCGCCAACGTTGTATTATCAATTACACTGCTGATTGCATCATCTAATTTTTTCCAAAAATGCAAGGTCACACAACTATCTGCACGATCACATTGGTTCACGTCATCGGCAAGACATGCGACAGGAACCATATCTCCTTCCGTCAAACGAAGAATCTGTCCCATCGTGTAATCCTCGGGATTTCGTGTAAGAACATAGCCTCCTTGCGGTCCACGAATACTTCTGACATAGCCCGCTTTGTTTAAAATAGACACCACCTGTTCCAAATACTTATCCGAAATATTCTGTCGTGTCGCAACATCTTTGATGCGCACTGGTTCTCCCGTATTATGAAGTGCCAAATCCAACATAAATCGAATGGCATATCTACCTTTTGTTGAAACTCTCATACCTATCCCTCTTTTTCCTGTAAATGACGAAAAGCATCCTGTTGTGCTCTCGCCCGCTTAATCTGCAAATAACGGTGTAGACAAATATCTATCACCAGAATCCGGAAGAAGTACCACGATATTCTTCCCTTTGTTCTCTTCTCTCTTCGCCACGATCGTAGCTGCCTTTAGTGCTGCGCCGGAAGAAATTCCAACCAGAACGCCCTCCGTTACTGCAAACTTCTTACCCTCAGTAAATGCATCCTCATTCTCAATCGGAATGATCTCATCATAAATGCTCGTATCCAAAGTATCTGGTATAAAGCCTGCACCAATTCCCTGAATTTTATGCGCACCAGCCTTTCCTGTGGAAAGTACGGCACTTGTCGCCGGTTCCACTGCAATTACCTGAATGTCAGGATTTTGTTCTTTTAAATACGCGCCAACACCAGAAATCGTTCCACCTGTACCGACACCGGCAATGAAGATATCCACAGCCCCATCTGTCTGCTTCCAGATTTCCGGACCTGTTGTAGCTTTGTGTGCAGCCGGATTCGCCGGATTCACAAACTGTCCCAATACAATGGAATCTGCAATCTCATTCTTTAACTCTTCCGCTTTTTCAATGGCACCTTTCATGCCTTTTGCACCTTCAGTCAAAACAAGTTCTGCCCCATATGCTTTTAAAAGATTACGACGCTCTACACTCATCGTATCCGGAAGTGTAATAATAGTGCGATATCCCCTTGCTGTCGCAACTGCGGCAAGTCCAATTCCTGTATTCCCGGAAGTAGGCTCAATAATGGTCGCGCCTTCCTTCAAGAGACCTTTTTTCTCCGCATCCTGAATCATGGCAAGCGCCACACGATCCTTCACAGACCCCGCCGGATTCAAGTACTCTAATTTTGCGAGAATGTTTGCATTTTCTACACCGGATGCCTTGGTATATCTATTTAATTTTAAAATAGGTGTATTACCAATCAATTCTACTGCGCTATTTTTAATATCTGCCATGTCAATTTCCTCCTACAAATAAACCTCTGATTTCTTTGTCACATTCTACCACGATCAAAATCATAATTCCCATATTCCTAGTTGTTTAGTAGGTTTTCTATGTTTGTAGTTTATAGAAAAGAATTCTTTTTGTCAATATCTTTCCCCGAAAAACTTCACGTTCTTTTGCAGATATGGTATGATAGTGATACGTCTATATACAAAATAGTATCATTACCATGTATTAGGAGGTTTTTATTTATATGCGTAAATTTATTAACGAATCAGCCGAGAATTATTTAGAGACCATTTTGATTCTCAGCAAGAAATTACCCGTCGTGCGCGCCGTTGACATTGCCAATGAACTCGATTTCAAAAAATCAAGTGTCAGCATTGCCATGAAAAACCTGCGTGAGAAAGAACAGATTACCGTTACCGATGCCGGTTACATTTATCTGACAGATGCCGGCCGCGAAATTGCCGAGATGATTTATGAACGCCATGAGATGATTTCGAAAGCTCTGATGGCACTTGGCGTACCACAGGAAACTGCCACAGAAGATGCATGCCGTATTGAGCACGTCATCAGTAAAGAAAGTTTTGAAGCTGTCAAAAAATACATTCAGGACAAGTTAAACTAGACACTGAAATACTGAAAAAGTCACACGATTTTGTTTCTCATACAAATCGTGTGACTTCTTTTTTGCACTTCTTTTTTTACGCTTCTTTATGCTTCTTCCTTTGGCTCTTCCTGACACTCTTTGGTCTCATCACCAATAGGCATGGCACCATGATCTTCGTTTTCGATTTCCTCTAGTGCCTCACTTTCAGCTTTTGCGTCCGCATTTTCATCGCAATCCTCGTCATATACAACAATTTCTTTGATTGCATGCTCATTTCCCTGCACCAGATACGTATGCTCACTGCCACAATATGGGCAGGTCTTTCCGTGTTCTACTGTGCCATATGTTTTTTCACAATCTTCACAGAATGTAACTGCCGGAATCATTTCGACTTCCAGCTCACAATCCTTTAAAATCTCACTCTTTGTACATTTCCATTTCCAGCAGTCATCCAGATATTCCGGAATAACCGTAGACACTTCTCCAATTTGTAAAACGACCTTTGCCACGTGATTTACATGATTTTCTACAGCAAGTGATTCTACTTTTTTGGCAATGTGAAATACAATTCCTAATTCATGCATAATGTTTTCCTCTTTAATCTCTATATTCCCCAAACACGTCATATCCCATAAACCGTATGACATGCCTCGTACCACGTCTTTTCTGCCAGACGCTGTATCAGTATAACACATCAGCCGCCTACTTGCATCTTTTATGCGCATAGACGGCTGATTTTCACCATTTTTCTATTTTTGGTAACTATTATTTCTTCTGTTTTTCTTCCTGAATCGCAGCTTTTTCTTCTGCTGTCTTTGGTGCAAATACAATCTTAACCGCACGCTTTAACTGGTAAGGAAGAATTGCTTTAAATTTGTCCTCTGCTGTAATCATCTTTGAACATTCTGGATGATCTCTGTGAAGTGTGATGGCATCAAATGCACACTTTGTTGTACATACGCCACAACCGATACACTTGTTTGCATCCACAATCGTAGCACCACAGCCGAGGCAACGTGATGTTTCGATCTTCACCTGTTCCTCAGTCAACGCAACATGCGCATCCTTGAAGGACTTATTTCCAAGCGTCTCATCAAAGCCTTCTGATTGACGGGATGAATTATCATAACTTTCAACGAGAATATCGTCCTTATTCAGTTCGATGAATTCCCACTTATTACGTCCGATGGTCATATGACCGCCCTGTACATATCTATGTAAGGATTCAGATGCCCAATGTCCTGCTGCAATCGCATCAATTGCAAATTTAGGGCCTGTCATCACGTCACCACCGATAAACAGATCTGGCGCGCCTTCCACCTGATAAGTGAGACCATCTGCAACAAGAGCTGGTCCTCTAAACTGAACCTTTTCACTCTTTAACAAATCGCCCCATACAGACTGCTGTCCTACGGCAAAAATTACACGGTCACAATCAATCGTAATCGTCTCATTTTCATCGTATTTTGGAGCAAATTTCTTACGTCCATCTGCTTCTTCAAATACGGATACGCACTTCTTAAATACGATTCCGGTTACCTTACCATCTGTAACTAAGACTTCCTTTGGTCCCCATCCGCACTTGATTATAACGCCATCTTCGCCTGCTTCTCCTACTTCTTCATCCGATGCCGGCATTTCTTTTTCCGACTCGAGGCAAAGCTGTGTCACTTCAGAAGCACCATTTCTAGCACTAACACGGGAAGCATCAATTGCAACGTTACCACCACCGACAACAACGACTCTGCCATTGTAATCAGCGCCACCGCAATTTGCTACCTGCAAGTAATCGATTGCTGTAAATGTGCCTTCTGCATCATCTCCAGGAACGCCTGGGCGACGGCCTGCAGAACATCCAATGGCAATATAAAATGCCTTGTATCCCTGCTTACGAAGTTCTTCAATAGTGACATCCTTACCAACTTCTATGCCGGTCTTAATCTCAACCCCCATCTCACGCATAACATCGATTTCTGCCTCAATGACATCCTTCTCCAATTTGTAAGAAGGAATACCATAACGAAGCATACCGCCAGCACATTCATTTTTCTCAAATACGGTTGGCTTATAGCCTCTTTCTGCCAAATAGAATGCACAAGAAAGTCCGGCCGGACCACCACCGATAATGGCAATCTTTTCATCCCATCCATCTCTATGAATACTTGCTGGAACTACAATTGGAGGTACATATCTTGTATCTGCATATAAATCACGCTCTGCAATAAAACGTTTTACTGCATCGATAGCGATTGGCTCATCAATGGTACCTCTTGTACATGCATCTTCACAACGTCTATTACAAATTCGTCCACAAACTGCTGGGAATGGATTCTGCTTCTTAATAAGTGCCAAGGCTTCTGTGTATTCACCCTGTGCTGCTTTCTTAAGATATCCCTGTACTGCAATATGCGCAGGACAAGCTGTCTTACATGGAGCAGTACCTGTCTTATGCGTATTGATACGGTTGTTATCTCTGTAATCTGGGTCGTAGAATTCTCTACCCCATTTTACCTTGTCTGGAAGTAACTGTTTTGGATATGTTACTTCTGTTCCATCTGCCTTACACAATTTCTGACCCAGTCTGGTTGCACCTGCTGGACAGTATTCTACGCATCGACCACAAGCCACACATTTATCCTTATCTACATGTGCAACATAAGCAGAACGTGACATATTTGGCGTGTTAAACAGCTGTGATGTACGAAGTGCATTGCAAATATTTACATTACAGTTGCAGATACCAAAGATTTTATTTTCACCATCGATATTTGTAATCTGATGCACAAATCCATTGTCTTCTGCACGCTGCAAAATCTCAAGTGCTTCTTCTTTTGTGATATCATGACCTTTGCCTGTCTCACGCGCATAATCAGCAAAGTCTCCGACACCAATACACCAGCCATAATCGTCATCTGCTACACCTTCTCCGATCACTTTACGGGAAGCACGACAAGAACAACGGCCAACACCGATCTTACCTTCATATTTGGATAACCAATATGACAGTTTTTCAATATCAATCGCTTCATTCTCCATAGAAATCGCTTTTTCTACCGGAATAACGTGCATACCAACACCAGCACCACCAGGAGGTACCATCTGTGTAATACCATCGAGTGGAATATACGTCATTCTTTCAAAGAATGCTGCCAGATCCGGATGTGCTTCCAATCTAGGATTTGCATATTGATTCTCTGCATCTTCTTCCATGTTGAAAAGTTCAGCTGATCCAGGTACAAACATTGGAAGTGTGTAACGTCTTTCTGACTGTGGTGCTGTACGACCATTATGATCATAATGATAACCATAATCATACTCGAGCAATCCAATATAACTCATTTCATCGAGTAATTTCTGGAATCCTTCTTTTCCTTTTTGCTCAACCATACCTTTGTTCATCTCACACAATTGATCAAACGTATAGTGCGCACGTCTTTTCATGGTAAGACCTACCTCTGCCATCTCCTCTGTGATGATTTCAGCAAGCCCCCAATACTCTGGATCTTCTGCCTTCACACCACCGATCATATGACCGGCAACGTCCGTAATTTTCTTTCCTAATGCAAGAATCTTCGGACTTGGATTCTGATCGCCTTTGTGGTTTGCAGGCCATGCATTGTACTGATTCATATCCATGTCTATACTCTCCTTTTCTTATTATTCATTACTTGTGTCTATTGTAAGCAAAACCTCATGCTTCACATTCTCTTATACTACCTATGTGTGTTGTTCTCCCATGCCAAAATGAATCTCACGCAATCCATCTACTTCATCGCAAATCTCCTGCAATCCACAGGAGCCACAGTCCATATTGACATCTTTTAACATATGATCAATCGTCGCTGTAATCTGCTTTGTCTTTTTTTGCTGTTCCTGTAATCTGCCAAAGTCTATCTCCGGTGCTGTAACAAAGATCAGCTTCACTGCTTCCACTTCTTTATGAAGATGTAAGGCTTGAAGCATCGTATTTCCAATCGCCGTAAAATTAAGCCCTTCGGCTAAAGATGTACGGGCTACGCGCACGCTTTCCCGATCATTGGAAGAAGACACACGCAGCATAAATCCTTCCGGATAAATGTGATAGCGGAAATACCCTATATTCTGAATCGTATTATAGAGCTTATCCCCCGTTCCGATACTTTCTTCCCGCACGCGCACAAGTGCGATTCTCGCATATGGCGTATCCTTTGTTATGTCCGGCAAATCTTTTCCTATCAGTAGAATCTCATCTTGTGGCACCAACGTCTCATTCGTTGTTACCAGTGTGTTTCCCACTGCTGCAAGATTTCTACCCCCAAGTTCATACGCCATATCTGATTGTAAAATCATCATTGCTTTCCCTGCATCTTTCCAATGACGACTTTTTTCGTCTGCAGCTTCTCCAACTAGAAGCGATTGTGTCTGCGCCCCGGCTAATGCAGCCAGGACATCATCCATAATCTCATCATAAAGTCTCATAGATGCGTATCTCTTTCTATCTTGTCATAATGCTTTAACATCAACGGCTCAATTGCAGCTGTCAACTTCATATCAAGATTGAAAAAATAAACAATAAAACTCAGAACAAATAAACATACAAGCACAATTGCAATAATCAAAAGTACATGAAGAAATGTTGCCATATTAAATCGCTCCTTCCTTTGCCATTCCCTTTTGGCGGGCAAATTCTGCTGCACCAAGTGCACCCATAAGCTGTGGATCAATTGGAAGATCAATTACCTTTAAGTTCAAAACTTTTTCGATTGCTTCCTTCAATCCTTCATTCTTTGCACATCCACCAGTCAACGTAATTGAATCTACTGCACCGGCTTTCTTTGACATAACAAAGCATCGTTTTGCGACAGATAATTCAATACCTGCTGCAATTTCATCCATTGGCTTACCTTCACCAACCAAAGAGATAACTTCTGACTCCGCAAATACGGTACATTGCGCTGTAATCGGAATTACATTTTTAGCTTTCAAAGATAACTTTGAGAATTCAGATAAATCCATTTCAAACGCCTTTGCCATAGCTTCAAAGAAACGGCCAGTTCCAGCTGCACATTTATCATTCATTGCAAAGTTTAATACAGTTCCGTCGGAATCAATTGCAATTCCTTTTACATCCTGTCCACCGATATCAATAATAGCTTTTACATTTGGATCTGCCACATGAACCCCCATAGCATGACAAGAAATCTCGGAAATGTTCTCATCTGCTGATGGCACTTTATTACGTCCATATCCGGTTCCAACTAAGTATGCCAAATCATCTGCTGATGTAAGTTCTGGTACTTGTGCTACTGCTTTTTCAATTGATTCCTCACAGGAAAGCACTGCATTAATACGGCTGCGTAGTGTCACATCTGCCACCATTTTTCCTGTCTCATCAATAATCACACATTTTGTATAAGTTGATCCGGAATCGCATCCACCATAATATTTCATTTTTATTCCTCCTTTTTACCATGAATGCTCATCGTGTAAAACTTCAAGCGATGGGTCAAGTGGTTCTTCATTAAATACTGTTCTCATATAACGATTGACCTGATCACGTACTCCCTGACGTGATACAATACGTGGGTCGAACAAATCATGTGTAACCCAGATCAGATGAATACCTTTTTCCCTGGCTTTCTCTTCAAACTGACCATGCATACCGTCAAGCGCCTTACATGCCATATGCTCCCAAAGAATAACCACATCTGCATTAAATTCTTCACAGAACTCCCAAAGTTCATCTAGAAGTACCTTGTATCCACCATGTGTACGATTACGCATAATCATATTTTCTGTCAACCATGCCATATCATAATATGCTTTTTCACGGTTTTCTGGTGTATCTTCTTCTGCAATCATATCTGTGTTAATCATAGAAAGCATATCGGTCAGTGGTACAATACCCCAGCAATTTAAAATCCAGAGTAAGAAGTCCATATAGAAGTGAGACTGTACGCCCCAGACAATGGCACGATGACGATACTCTTTCGCCATCATCATCTTGTCCTTGTATGCCTGATTTGCAAGTGCTGTCAGCTTACGATCCACTTCAACAAACTGTGGCACCTTTCCACAGATTGCCATGTAGTTCGTCTCTGTGTACAGTGCTAAATTTGAGCCAAATATCTGCGGATAATCTGTCTTATTCATATCCAGCCATTCCATACGATGTCGGGTCGATTCATTGACACGTTTTGCACATTCAAAATAATAGTCCCAATCCCATTTTTCGCCTGTTTTCTCTTCGATAAATGCGATACAGTTTTTGATTTCCTGTGCTGCATAATCCTGTACATCTTCTTCTCTATGACGCATTGGTGCAGCCAGCTGGAAGATTGGAATACCATCTTCTAATTCCATACGCTTTGCAATACCACCATTACTCATAAGAGAACCATCACAGGTCGTGTTACACTGTACCGCACAAGCGCCAAGAATTGGGGCATCATCATCAATCGAAACACCAAGTTCCGCCTCCGGCATCGGACAAACATCACCCGCAAGACCAAATTCCTGCGCAACGTCGATATAATGAAGTGCGGCTGTCTGGTTCAAAAGAACAGAAACATAGGTAGATGGTGTCTCACGCGAAAGTCCCTTTAACGTAGGGAATCCCATCATAACCGCTGTCATTTCATTCTCATCTACGAGTACAACTTTTTTGGAAAACTCTTCGTCATTACCTATACGACGGTCTCCACGGAACAGATTATCCAAAAGCTTTGCCACATCATAGACAACAAGATCCTGTTCCAAATGACACATACGAAGGTATGGTCCACGCAAGCCCTGTGTATGTTTATCCACCATCATAGGAACTGCCAGATAGTTTGCCATCCAACGATAACGGAACATTGCTTTAATATTACGAGGCTTGATAATAAAACCAGCCAATTGCTTCATAATGAAAAGCCAACGTGTGTAATCATAAAAAGTATCCTTAAATCCACGCCATTCACGTCTGCTTCGTACTTTGCCATCGGTAAAAAATCTACCCAGCGCTTCTGCGCCTATCTCTTTTGCCATTATTTCTTACCTCCTTGAATCTTCTTGATTTCAATGCTCTCTACGAATGCCTGCACACGTGTACGCATCTGTCCGGAAGAACCAATCGCATAAGGACGATCCACAGCAAGTACCGGATATCCATGTTCTTCACGAAGGACAATGGTTCCTATCATGCGCTCATATGCCCATGGATCACAGAATTTCATCTGTTCGTAGATAATGCCATCTGCGCCATATTCTTTTGCCAGATCCGCAACATAGTCACGACGTCCTGTCATCTTCGCCATATCCCAATATCTTGGACATTGTGCTCTGTGCTGTACCTGACGGCAAATCTGTCTTACCGGATCTTCTTCATCATTTAAAATAATCTCATCACGCCCAGGCAAGGAACCATAACAGAAACGGTCAGCACATACATATGCACCGGATTCCTCTACTAATTTGATGACATCAACATCATCTACCTCAGATCCTACAAAGACAACGCGTGCACGATACTTGTTCGTTGCATCCGGCTCTCTTGTCTTGACTTCTTCTAATGTCTCGCGAAGCTTATCAATAATCAGATGCTTTGGTGCTACATAAGTAACCAATGTAATAATATGGAATTCATATCCTGTAATACGAGGATTCTCCTCTTTACGGAAATCACCAAGCTGTCGTATCAAACGACATACTTCATTATGTTCTTCCACGGCTTTACGAATCGCATCATCGGATGTATCAATGCCATATTTTTCAGCCAATGACTTTAAGATATGGTTGCGGCACTGTAATGTGTACATATCCAGAGCATTATCATCATCTTTCTGTGGAATCTCCATGTACTCCCAGAAAAATCCTTCTTTGCCCTCTCCCATGGTTTTTAAAAGTTCCATGTTTTCTACACAACGGTTCATCATGGTACATCCATCCGGTGTAATCATACCATCTACAAAATTGTAACCACCTTCAATGGCACGTTCTAAGAGTGCTCTACTATATTCACAGAGAAAACTGGTCATATAATAGGTCGCCATCTCCATTGAGCCTGTACGCGGTGCGCGCAATCTCACCGAAAAAGTTCCCGGAAGATTTAAAAGTGGTTCTGGTACATTTTCACACGTAGTTGCGATACACTTAAGGCCTTGGTTTTGTGCTTCACGCACAAGTTCGTTATTAGCATCATCCAACAACTTTTCAAAATAATATAAGTGCTTTAAGTCTTTCACGCTAGCCCTCCTTTATACATTCAGGATTCCGATACCAATCAGGGCTTCTTTCGCTCCCCTGACAATTGCCGCATCATCATCCAAATAAAATACACTTTCTCCCTTAAGGTCAAATTCTGCCAGTGAAGCATCTGATAATATGTACGAAAGTACTGGAATATCCCCCAGATCCATGTACTCTTTTACATTGAGATTTGGCAAACGATTTGCTATAACGCCCACTTCGTCATACATCACCAACTCGTCTGCAACTTTTTTTATCGACTGGACAACCTGCGTTCCTTTTTTAGAAGAGTCCGTAATCAGCATCAAATGTGTTACTTTTTCCATGACACGACGGTTAATCTGTTCAATACCAGCCTCTCCATCAATTACAATGTAATCATAATTCTCCGCCAAAAGACCAATAACTTCCTTCAAATAGCTGTTGATTTTGCAGTAACAGCCTGCAGCTTCCGGCCGTCCAATAGCGATAAACGAAAAACCATCCATCTCCACGAGCGCATCAAAAATGCGATATCTGGCTTCGCCTAACAATTCAATCGCAGCCTTGGCATTGCCATCCTCTGCATTGGCAACCACCTCTTTGCGAATGTCGTCTACCGTCAAAGCTACATCCACGCCGAGCGCGGTAGATAATCCAACTGCCGGATCTGCGTCGATTGCAAGTATCCGTTTGTCTGGATATGCTGCCACCAAAAGCTTGACCATAACCGCTGCTAATGATGTCTTACCCACACCGCCTTTGCCTGCAACAGCAAGAATTTTTGCATCCATTTTTTTGTCTGTTTCCATTTGCTGTCTCCCTTACTAAACTTATACAATATCCCCCATACCAGGATAAAAAAATTTTATCACAGTCTATGGTTTTTTTCGACACACAATGCCACGATTGTGTAAAAATGTCATATTGCACAAATTCTGTCCATTAATTTCATGTATAATTACTACGTGTCTTTTATACCACACATGTGTGTTTTTATTACAAAACTATATTTAGCTATAAAAATACCGACCCCCAATCGTTAGATTCTAGGTCTAACTTTTGGTGGTCGGCACAAGGAACGCCCCTGATTTTAAAATCCCTGTATGAAAATAAAGATAATAAGTAGTGGCAATACAAATTGGAAATAGCGTTTGAACTTTCTGGAAATCTTTAAGCCTTCTCCTGTATTGGCTTCCTCTAAATATTGATCAAAGCCCCAGCCCCACTTCGTAACGCAGAACAACAGATATACCAAGGAGCCAATCGGCAGTAACAGATTACTTACGATAAAGTCTTCGCTGTCTAAGACATCACGTGCCCCAATGATATGCAAATCGCTCCAGACATTATATCCAAGCACACACGGAATACTTGCTACGAGAATGATCGCTCCGTTAATTAAGGCTGCTTTGTTTCGGCTCCAGCCAAACATATCCATGGCAAATGACATGATATTTTCAAACACGGCAATGACCGTTGAAAAACTTGCAAATGTCATAAACAAAAAGAACAGGCTTCCCCAGATACGGCCACCTGCCATATGTACAAACACATTTGGCAGTGTAATAAAAATCAAACTTGGTCCGGCATTGACCTCAACGCCATAACTAAAACATGCCGGGAAAATAATAAGACCAGACATCAACGCAACAAACGTATCTAATCCACAGATACGGATACCTTCACCGGCAAGCGAATGCTCTCTTCCCATATAACTGCCAAAAATCTCCATGGCTGCCACGCCAAGGCTCAAGGTAAAGAACGCCTGGTTCATCGCCGCCGTGATAACATTTTTTAAGCCGACCTGCATCGCAGTCTCCCAATTTGGTACAAGGTAAAAAGCAATACCCTCACCTGCACCGGATAATGCCAGACTATGCACGACAAGAACAATAATCAAAAGCAGTAAAGCACTCATCATCACTTTACTGATTTTTTCCAGACCATTCTGTAAACCCTTGCTGCATACAAAAAATCCCAAAATTACAGTCGCCACCATCCAAAACATCATTTGTTTTGGATCTGATAGCAGCGCATCAAAGACACCCTCTGTCTGCTCCACGCTCATATTTGCTGAAAACTCTCCGGTCAAAAACTTAAAGAAATAACTGACCATCCAGCCAGATACGGTTGTGTAATACATCATTAACATGCAACAGCCAAAGATAGCCACCCAACCATGAAGATGCCATTTTGTTCCCGGCTTTTCCAATGCTTTATACGCCAGTACAGCGCTCTTTTTACTCGCACGACCTACTGCCAGCTCCATTGTTAATACCGGCAACCCCATAATTACCAAAAACAACAGATAAAACAGTACAAAAATGCCTCCACCGTTTTGTCCGGCAACATACGGGAAGCGCCACACATTACCTATGCCAATCGCACAGCCTGCGCTCACCAACAAAAATCCCAAACGGGATTGAAATGCTTCTCGTTTCATTTTCATATTCCTTCCCTATTCTCTTTTTATGCAAAGATGCTTTCCCATTTTAAAGGATTTTCGCCTCTTTTACAAGACTTTGGGCATTTTCTATACATCATAAGAAAGAATCGGGAGGAAAATGTGCACCCGATATTCCTGTCTGTCATGTTGCACGTGCATCTGCCCATGATGCAGTGCCACCATACGCTCACTGCTGCGAAGTCCGATATGGTTGCTTTCCACCTGCCCCACATCCTGCTTAATGGTATTGACAATCAGGATCCCAAGCATCCCCTGCTCGATCTTACTGCGTACATAGACACTCTTTCCTTTATCGGCATATTTTAAGATGTTTGAAAACAGGTTACTTGTCATACGTTTTAACATCATCTCATCCGCATACATATCCCCCTGCACTTCCGTAAAATCCTTTTCCACCGTAAAGCCTGCTAATTCTACAAATTCACAGTTTTCCTGCAAAATTTCCGTAATTTGTGCAATCTCTGTTTTTTGCAAATCAGCCTGTTCATTTGTCTCATAAGCAAAAGCATACTCAAACATATGATCCGTCAAGGCTTTGATATCCTCTGCTTTTTGCAAACATTTCTGCAAATAAAGCTCCCTCTGTTCTTCGTTAATCGTATTTAACTGCAATACTTCAAGATAACCATTCAACACCGTAAGAGGTGTGCGCAAATCATGCGAAATCGCAGAAATCAAATCCTGATTTGTCTGGCGAATTTCTTCTTCCCGTTTGATATTCTCATCCAGGGTCTGGCGCAAAACATCCAGTTCCTTTGCTACAATCCCGACTTCATCGCCTCCGCACATTGGGACCTTGTGCTCCAAATCTCCTTGCGACATATTCACAATGGCATTCTTGATGCCATCAATACGCTTAATCACACTGCGGACATAAAAAAGTACACCGGCAAAAAAGATTACAATACAAAGAAATGCAGAAAATATAATATATGGATATACAAATCTACAGCGATGATAAGAAGAATACACAACCTGATACGTGCCATTTGCAAATTCTACCTGAATTTCGTTTGTATATTCCCCCATAATGTCGAAACTGTCTGCGACCAGTGATGTCGACATAAAACCATCTAGAATCTGTGCATATCTGCTTGTACAAAAAATGCCATCTTCGTTGTAAATATAGATACCAAGATATTTATTGGAATATTTTTTTAAAAATGGCGCAATTGCTTTTTGTCCCGCTTTGTCACTTTCCTCAGGAACGTTGTAATGTACAGCATCCTCCCGTATATTTGCAATGTATGCTTCTTCATCAAACCAACTAATGAGATGCAGTCTTTCCAACCCTTCACATACGCGCAGCTGCGAATCCCACATATACCGAAAAAGCCACACACTGATTAGTGCCATCACCACAATAATCAGCAGCAGCTTTGTTCTAATTTTCCATTTTTTCGGATGATGGTCATAAAGAAACTTCGACATGCGGTTCGTTTTTTCTTTAGTCACACCGATACCCCCTTCCCCAGACCGTTTTTATGATTGTCGGATTCTTTGGGTCACGTTCAATCTTGCGACGCAGATTACGCATATGCACCATAACCGTATTATTAGCACCGTAATAATATGTTTCCTGCCACACACTTTCATAAAGATGCTCTGCAGAAAAAATTTGTCTTCGATTTGTCAACAACAGATGTAGCAGCGCATATTCCGTATCCGTCAGTTCTATCACTTTTCCATCACGGCTGACTTCTTCGCGCGCCTCATCTAAAACGATATCCTGATATGACAACACACGCTCCGTCGCTGTATTGGCATTTGCATCCACCTGCTCCACATTTGTCGTTTTGCCCTGGTATACATGGTAACGCCGAATCAATGCTTTCGTGCGGCTTACGAGCTCATTGTAGGAAAATGGCTTTACCAGATAATCATCTCCTCCACTCGAAAAGCCAAGCATTTTATCATCTTCCTGTGATTTTGCACTCAGAAAGAGAATTGGCGCATTGCTAAATTTTCTGATTTCCACACATGTCTGATAACCATTCAAGCCAGGCATCATAATATCTAAAATAATCAGATCAAATTCCTGTTTTTTTGTCTGTTCTATGGCATCTTCTCCATTGATTGCCTCAGCAACCTCATAGCCTTCGCTACGCAAAAGAAGATGAATCACTTCGCGAATTTCCGGATTGTCATCAACCACCAAAACATGTGAATTCTGTGCTTCTTCTCTATTTTCTACCTGCATCTGTCACGCCCCCGGTTTATATTTTTTAATCACATTTCAGAAACACTATTCCTTTGTGCTTCGTATCATGCCTTTACTGCTTGTTTTCTTTTCGATGTTTTCATTGTATTCCCTAATACTTTCTTCTGACAATGGCTCAATCATCAATTCTTTCGCCACAGATTTCGTTTTATTTCTTGCCTCATAAAAATAACCAATGACACTAAAAACAATTGCGCCAATAAAATTAACCATCAAATCTTTCATGGTATCAATAATCCCAATATCCAGATATCCACCTTCGATAACAACAGGATCTCCATTTTTCGTTTCAATGATGGTTCTGGTAATTTCAGAAATACGCACCGGAATCTGTGTGTTGCTCTCATCTAACGTAACTGAGGCAAAACTTGAAACAACAAAGTCTTTTTGCATATCAAGGAAAAACATCTGGTCTGCCGTAAATTCAATAAACTCCCAAACTACACCTACGGTCATGGAAAAGCAAAAAGCAACGAGCGACAGATAAAATGGCGATAATTGCATGGATTTACTTCCCCGGTTCAAGATATTAAACAAAGAAAAGCCAATGGCTGCGCACAAAAATCCATTAATCGTATGAAGCATCGTATCCCAGCCTGGAATTGCCGTGTAATATTTATTTACTTCACCTAATATCTCAGCTGCAAAAATAAACAGATAAATGATAATCTGAAATACCGGCGGAATCTCTATCTTTAACAACTGCTCAAACAATGATGGCAGCAAAAATAGCACCAACGTCAACACGCAGATGGCAAGACTTTCATAATTGTGTGTAAATGCACATCGCACAGCTGTAAGCAGCACCAAAATCCTTAAGATCGAATATGCGATGAATTGTTTTTTATTTAATGATATTCTTGCCTTTAATCGTCTGATATATGTCCTCATTTGTGTCTCCTTATGTTCCTATGCATTTTCTATATCTTTTCCCGTAACTTCCTGTGGCATCGGAATCCCTAACTCTTTGATTGCCTCCATGATGTGGCTGGTCGAAACATCTTGAAATTCCAGCTCGCCAAACACACTAAAAAGCCATTCCACGGAAAGATCCAGCCATTTTTCCACATGTGGATTAATCACTTGTGATGAACCGTCTGCGCATGCTTCGTTCGCAAGACTATAGCCATGTGGTCCTTTCTGAAAAAGATGATATTCCAACAGACAGTTCTGTTCTTCATATGCCATCACAAGATCTAACGTTGATTTTCTTGTAAGTGTATCCTCCGCTGTCGTAAACATGAAAAGCGGTGGTGCATCCTTTGTCACAGCCTGCACTGGATTCAGCCACACACGCTCTTCCTCCGTGAGCTCTTTTCCTCCTGTAAAAAGCATCTGCATCAATTCCGAACCCTTACCACTCATATCCGTAGCTGGATAACCCAAAATCAAACCATTCGGGCGATTTTTACCAAGCAGACCACTTGATAATGCTAAATGCCCACCTGCGGAAAATCCACAGGCAAGAATTTTATCCGCATCCACATACCATTCTTTCGCATGGGAACGTATCATGCCTATTGCCCAATCCATTTCGTTTAAAGGTTGAAATCCTTTAACATCCCATCCCAACGAATAGTGTAACACAAATGCCTGTATTCCTTTTGCTGCATATGCCAGTGCTACTGGCTCCGCCTCACGAGGTGATAAATACACATAACCTCCACCCGGGCAAATCACCACTGCCGGACGCATCTGTTCCTGCCCCAGTTTCAAGCCACTATCTTGTATGTAACACTCCATCCAGACCTTTTCGTTGTCTGGATAATGAATCTTCTCATAATGCATATGCACATCCTCCTATGCAATCATCTTTTATTTTCTAAATTCAATTATAACTTTTTTCCCATTAACCATACCCCAATACGCATGATTAATATTGTATCATATTGCCGCCCATTTATCGAGAAAACAAAAAGCTCCATGCACAGAACCATATTGCTGGTTATCTATGTCGATTGGAGCAATAGAAGTGTTCCAGCCACAATCAGTGCCAGACCTATCCCTGCTTTTGCTGTCAGTTTTTCACGAAACGCAATGTAAGAAAATGCAATAGTTACAAGGATGCTGAGTTTATCGATCGGAACAACGACGCTTGCCGGTCCGGTCTGCAATGCCCGGTAATAACACAACCAGGAGCCTCCGGTTGCAACACCGGATAACACCAGAAAAATCCAGCTTTTTTTGTCAATATCTTTGATCGTATACTGCTTTCTTGTAACGAAGACCACAATCCAAGCCATAATAAGTACCACAATCGTACGGATTGCAGTTCCAAGATTAGAATTGATCTCAGAAATTCCTATCTTTCCAAGAATCGAAGTCAGACTCGCAAATACCGCAGAACCGATTGCATAGAGCAACCACTTTTTATCTTCTTTTTTCTCTTCTGTCTGCTTCTTTTGAATCATCATGTATGTACCAATGCCAATGCTGACCATTGCAACTGCTTTCATCCATGTCAGCTCTTCGCCCAGCAACACAAACGCTAAAAACATCGTCAAAACCGTACTTGATTTGTCAATCGGCGTTACTTTATTCACATTTCCAAGCTGCAGCGCCTTAAAATAGCACAGCCATGATACTCCGGTTGCAACACCCGATAGCACCAGAAATACCATCGTTTTCATGGAAATGCTGTTCATACCGCTTTGTGCACCAGTCACAAATACCATGAGCCATGAAAATACAAGCACTACTATGGTACGCAGTGCTGTTGCAACATTGGAGTCCGTATTTCTTATTCCGCATTTTGCCAAAATCGCCGTAAGACCTGCAAACAAAGCAGATCCAAACGCAAACATTATCCACATATTGGGTTCTCTCCTCGGTCGTATTTGTCGAAACTTCTCTCTAATTATACCACAAAAACAGCCATTTCCTGCTATGAGGTGTGAGGGTTGCCTCAATCCTGCAGGAAATGACTGTGTTTTGTTACATTTTATTTATTTCTTATCAACAATTTTAGTGCTTCTTTTGCATCTGTCGACTTCTGCGAAGTTCTGCAATCAAAAGTGCAAATCCACCAACAATAATGAGGGCAAGTACCACACAAGATACCGGTGAAGCTTCTCCGGTTACCGGTGCTTTTGCATTTACTGTTGTTTTCGGTGCTGCCTGATTATTGGTATTTGATGCTGCCTGCGTTCCACTATTTGGCTGGACATTTGTAATGCCTGCGGTCGGGGTGGAAGGGGTTGGTGTAGTGACAGTTCCTGTACCACCAGATGTTCCGCCACTGCCAGTATTACTTCCCGATCCTGTAGCTTTAACAACTGTGAAATTTGCTGTGGCTGTTCCACCAGTTGAACGGATTTCCAGCGTGTGTATTCCCTCTGCCAAACTATCTAAGAATTCCTTCCTCAAACGTACGATGGTACTGCCCGATGCCAATTCATAATGTGATCTGTCTACGATAACACCATCTACATAAACCGCCTGAAAATCGCTCAATGGTGCACTGGAACGGAAAGTGAGTGTTTCCATTTTGCCCTCAGTATATTGTCCATTATCTCCATCCTTCATTACCGGCTTTTCAGGGGTTGGAGTCGGTGTCGGATTTGGATTCGGTTCTGGATTCGGTGTCACATTTTCTTTATTCGGAACAAACACTTCTTTGATTGGCGAAGCCTTTTTTGTAATATCTCCCTTTTTACGCACTTCATATGTTTTACCAGCGGTAACTTCCTGACCTAAACTGTTATCCTGACAGGTAATCCAGGTATCTGTTCCTTTTTCACGATACTCCATTTTTGCATCAACGCCCTCAAGGTAACCCTTGCCACCTTCTTGTGTCGGCGCGATTCCAGATATGTTTCCCGGTGCTTCCTGCGATGCTTTTTCCGTTGCCAAAATCTGTACTTCAACATCTGCCGTAGGTCTGCCATAAATCGTGATCTCGCTGACATTTCCGCTAGTTGACGATACCTCTATACCGGCTTGTCTCATTGCACTCTTATTCGCTTCGCTAAAGTAATGGTTATCATCTGCCTGTAATTGCACCGTCTGAATATTGTCATTTACTTTCTGCTCCAAGTCACCGCCACTGATTTTACTTACGCTTCCATCTTCCGGCAAAACCAGTTTTACTGTATATTTTTTCATCTGTAAAATGGTCTTTCCATCTTCCTCGGCTATTTCATATGCCGCATGATCCGAAAACAAGCCGTCCATCAGACCAGTTTTATTTGCAATGGTAATCGGTTTCTCTGTTTTTGGTGCCGTCTCAGTCGAAATGCCAATCTGATTTGAGCCATTAAGCTGCACATCCGTCAGTACAACATTGTCACGTAATCCCAAATTACTGGATTTATTATTTTCTAACGTGTTATTCTGTATCACAGCAGCATTTTTAACGCTAATCGTTAATACGCCTTTACCAGTAGTAGTAGTATATTCATAACATGCCACCCCACCACCATATTGCGCGGCTTGATTTTCTTTGATCACACCACCAGACATGGTAAAGGAACCCGTCGCTAATCCGGTGTTGTTGTTAACACCGCCTCCGGAATACCTGTTTGCACTGTTGCCAATAATTTCTCCACCCTGCATTTTAAAAACAGATTCTGTGTTATTTACACCACCACCATTTCCTGCTTGATTTCTGCAGATACTACCACTTGTAATGGTACATACGGCATCCAAGTTAGATATTCCGCCGCCGCCTCCAGTTGTAGTGTTCTCAGAAATTTCTCCTCCTCGCATATCAAATACTGGTTTTTGATAATTCGCATTGATTACAGCCGGTCCATTATAGACACCAGCGCCATCACCGTCGGTTATGCTATTTTTAGAAATCAATCCCTTATTCATGACAACTGTTCCACAATTGACCACTCCAGCACCACTTGAACCTGATATCGTATTATTTGTAATGCTACCACCATTCATGGTAAAAGTTGCCCCTTCAACAACCGATACCCCATGACCTTGATTATCGGAAATGCTTCCGCCATACATAGTAAAATGACATCCGGATGAAGACACATATACCCCGGCGCCATTCCACCCCGGACGATGATCCACAGCATAATTTCCTCTGATATTGCCGCCATACATGTCAAATGAAGTATTTGTGTTAAAGAATGTCACACCTGTTCCATAACTTTCTTTTGCATGGGTAACACTCCCCTTATTCTGTCCATGCTCATCTCGACTACAATCTGTAAGCGTAAATTTTTTACCGATAATCCGAATCGTTGCTTTTTCCTCACGGCGTATGTTATTTTTGTATGTATTTGATATGCTGTGTCCATTGAGACAGAGTACGACACCTGCCTGCGGCTCCCAGGTCTCTTTCATCTCAATATCTTGTGTCAGATAATAGTTACCAGCTGTCTTGATCTCATTCAAGTCTGATACCGGTGTCCATGTCACATCCCTATGCGTGTTTCCAGAAAGTTTGCATCCACTTGTACCACATACGCAATGCACATGCCGCTCAATCTCTTTTTCTGCGTTTACCGCATACGAAACATTATCCTCGGTTATTTCCAGCCAGATTTTGCATGCGGATAAATCTATATCTGATGTCAAACTGAGTGCTGACTTAATATCTGAAGCATTTACCGTCTCTGGTCCTTCAATCTGTTTATTGTAATACCAATCGTTTGTTCCGTCATTGCCCTGTACGACAAGTGACACAGTTTGTGCTGTACTGCCCTTCCCCACCTTAATATCACCTGTTGTAGTGTTATATGTTACTGTACCAATCTTCTTACCTGTTCCGTCAAGTCTTAAAGTCATTGCCTTGCCTGAGCTGATCCTGACTGCATCTGATATATAATGTGATGCTGCTTTTGCAGCAGATGCGAAGAGAACAGATGACAGCTTCAGACTGGAAGCGGGCTGAACTGCGGCGTATTTGTCAACATCTTTGCAGTCGACATAATAATCTACACCAGCAAGCAACGAAGATTTCTCATCACTATCATTAGGCGAACGCATCCAAAACCCAACACCACTGTTACGGTAATTACATATAGCTAGTACGGTACTGTTGTCACTTCCTGCTTTTATGGTTTTATAGGAATCACCTGCGCCATCTGCCGCCAGTGCATATAGCTTGTCTGTGGTGGTATAGGTTACATTATTCTTCGTGTCCTTCGTTGTCACTGTAGTATTATTCATCAAGTCCTGCTCGGCTGAGGTAAAGTAGGATGCATTCGTAGCCATAGTCTTTAATTTCTTACGAAGGTTACTTGCTCCGTAGTGGTTTGCAAATACTTCTGTTACAGATGCTCCACTATAATTACAATCTGACCATCGACTACTATCAGTCTTATTGGTTAAGCTTGAATCAAACTTCTCCACTGTTGCTATCGGACTTGTGGCAAAGAGGATGGTATTATCCCCTAATACACCACTATCCTTCCCTAAGATGTACCATTCCTGTGCCTCACCACTGCTGTTTTTACCAAATACCAGCTTTCCGATGGTCGTAGCAGTACCATCAGTATTCGGATTAAATGCGTTCATTAACTGATCCTTCGTAGCATAGGTCGATACACTTGGTGACTTGGTTGTACCATCTGCGGCTTTTACACTGCCAGCAGCTCCCGGCAATGCTGGCACTAATCCAGCCAGCAGGGCGGCTGTGAGTGCTACCGCTGTGCCTTTCTTAAATCTTTCTCTGATTGCTTTCATAATCGTTCTCCTCGTCCTTATTTACATTGCTTACGCATCTTGCAGACTCCCACAAGGATTACAGCAAATCCTCCTGCAATGAGCAAAGCGAGCATCACAGATGTCAACGGCGTTACTTCTCCGGTTGCCGGTGCTTTGACATTTGCTGTTGTGTTCTGTACTGCTGGATTATTGGTATTTGGTGCAGCCTGTGTTCCACCATTTGTAATGCCTGCAGTTGGTGCTGCTTCCGGCGCTGGTGTCACGTTCTCCACAGCCTTTTCTGTGCCGCAGTAGATGCACTTTCCATCACTACCATAGGAATGGTTACATGGCTGATAATAAACTGTATTCATCTGTGGTTCCTTAGAGCCATTTCCCAAATCAACATTTGGACATCCCGCAAACATGTTCAGATTCCAATTCAACTCCTCAGTGGTATTCGGCACTGACCATGCTAATGTATGATCTGCGTCCTTCGTGGTCGTAAGAGAAAGTCCGGTACAACCCTCAAACATGCTGTGATAACAAGCCACGTCCAATGTAGTTGCCGGTAATTTCGGAACCTGTGTCAGCGACGTACAATTTTGAAACATATAAACATAACATATATCTGATAAAGTCGTTGCCGGCAATTCCGGTGCCTGTGTCAGACTGGTGCAATCTTGGAACATATGTGCAAAACAATCATTAGGCAGCGTTACATTCGGGTCTCCACCATTTTCGTCAATCAGGCTGGTCACACTACCGGACGCCGCAATCTTACCGGTCATCTTTACATGATTGACATTTGCACTGTTATTTGCCACAAAACCTCTGCCCTTAAAAGAAACGCTATCGCCTACATTTGCCAATGTAATTGTCGTACCCCTTGCATAGGCAGACCATGTTGTGCCATGATCTGTGCTGGTCTGAACATCACTTGCACTTGCCCATGACAAAGACAAGGTCGATCCAGCCTCCTCTGCCGTAAAGGTCAGATAATTCGGCTCCGTAGCTGCCTTTACCTGTAATGCCCCGCCAGGCATACATCCAAGCAACATGCCCATGCATAAACCTGCGCCAAGTATTTTCCCGAATAACTTTTTCAACTTCATAATCGTTTCCTCCGTCTCACTGGTGTCAAACATTGTGATAGCCACCATATCTTGTATCTATCATACCGAATTTTGGGGCTGAAAATTTCGCTCAGCGCGAAGTGTCGTTTTTGGGGTGTGAAATGCAATCGCTGTCATTGAAAAAGAAATTTACATATACTAAAATAGTACTATCACTGATAGATCATTTTTTGAGGGAATATAAAAATGCAGGCACGGACAAGCTTACGGATTGCCGTTTGTGACGACAGTCCCATCTTTTTAAACAAGACAAAAACATACATAGAAACATGGTCTGCTAACACCGGACATACGGTTCAGATTTTTACCTATGACAACGGGGATGCTCTCATCGAAGCACACAAGGATTGTCATATGGACATCATTTTTCTTGATATCATTATGCCTCTTTTAAATGGGATGGATACTGCCCGCGAACTGCGTCAACACGACCGTGCTGTTCAGATTATATTTTTGACATCATCACCGGAATTTGCCTTAGAATCTTATGAAGTAAGGGCACAGGGATATATTCTCAAGCCCGTATCACAGGAAAAATTATCAAAAGAATTAAATGAACTTGCCATACAATTTGACGAAGAGCCAAAGCATCTGATTTTAAAAACAGCCTTTGGCTATCAGAAACAATATTTTCACGATATTGAATATATAGAAGCCCAGAACAAACGCGTTCTCTTTCATCTTTGTTCCGGGCAGATTTTAGAAGTTTCAGAGCCACTAAACCATTTTGAACAACAGCTATTGAACACAGACGGTTTCTTCAAATGCCATCGTTCCTACCTGGTTTATTTGCCCAATGTCAATCATTTCAACAATAACGAACTCACAACACGATCCGGGCAGACCATTCCGATTGCCCGTGGATACGGAAAAGCTTTCAAAGAAGCTTATTTTTCAACCCTATTTGCTGAATGATTTTTTATGGAGATTATTGTATGATTTTAGGAATGCTGCAACTTACCCACAATGCAACTACATTACTTTTTGGTGTTTACCTCTCCGCTGCCTTTCTCGGCATTGTGATGAAACGCTCTAATATCTTGCGGCTGCTCGGATTTTCCTGTGCAACCGGGCTACTTTATCTCGGTGTGTTTCTAACCTTAGGCGCAGCCATGACGAGGGAGCTCTACCCTTTGATCGTACATCTGCCTTTGATTCTCTTACTGGTCTTATACTATAAATATCGCCCTCTGGCAGCAGCCATTTCCGTTCTGACAGCTTATCTCTGCTGTCAGATTAGTAACTGGGTTGGCATAGCTTTTCTTACACTGACCCACGAACAGTGGTGCTATTATGCTATCCGCATCGTTGTGACTGTGACGGTTTTCTTATTTTTACTGCTGTGTGTATCGGATGCGACAGCAAGGCTCTTGGAAAAATCAACAGAATCACTTGCCATTTTGGGTATCATTCCCTTTGTCTATTATATTTTTGACTATGCAACGAACGTCTATACCTCACTTCTATATTCCGGAAGCAAAGTTGTCGTTGAGTTTTTAGGTTTTGTTCTCTGCACCACCTATCTGCTCTTTCTCTTTTTATATTTCAAACAATACGAAGAGCAACAGGAAACGCTGCATCAAAACCAGTTGATGGAACTTATGCGCGACCAGTCTCAAAAAGATCTCGTCACCTTGCATCAGGCGCAACAGTCTGTCTCCATCATGCGACACGATATGCGGCATTTTCTCCTTGCCATTTCTTCCATGATTGAAAACGACAAAAAAGAGGATGCACTGAACTATATCCATGAGCTCGTGTCTACTTCCGATCAAATGGCAATCCAGAAATACTGCACAAATGAACTGGTCAATACCGTTTTATCTGCTCAGGACGACCTCTTAAAAAAGCAGGATATTCGCCTCGAACATACCATACAAATTCCAAATACGCTGCCACTATCTGATGTGGATGTGACAGCAATTTTATCCAATGGTTTGGAAAATGCGATGCACGCTGTATCTGAGCTTCCCATCGAGCAGCGCATTATTACACTCCATATGCGCATGCACGATGAGAAGCTGCTCATTTCCATCAAAAATCCTTGTGCCACTTTGCCTGAAATCAAAGATGGCATGCCACAAAGCAAAAAGCTTGGACATGGTTTTGGCACCAAGAGCATCCGCTACATTACAGAAAAAGCAGGTGGAAACTGCCAATTTGCAGTGGATGGGAATTACTTTGTCTTGCGGGTAATTGTGTAGAGGGTTGCTATTTTGATTTGTCTTCTATCAAAGCCATGATTTCTTCATACTTTGGCATTACTCTCAATGCCCCTTTTCTTGTTGTTATAAGAGATGCCGCTGCGTTGGCAAGCTGAAGCATTTCAAACAGATCCTTCTCAGACAATGTTTCCAAACCTTTTTCCAATACCGCATGCAACACACATGCCATAAAGGTGTCTCCTGCCCCTGTTGTCTCAATGGTATGCTTTTGGAGGAATGGCTCACAAAAAACATTTGTTCCATTGTAAAACGCTTTACTTCCGTTTTTGCCCATTGTCGCACAAACTAACTTAGGCTGGCTTTTCGTAAGTATGGCTTCTATTCCTTGATCGATATCATCTGTTCCTGTCAAAAAAGCAATCTCATCATCTGATATTTTGAGAATGTCACACTGACTGATTCCATACCACATATGACGTTTGGCAACTTCTAAATCCTTCCACAATGGTGGTCTAAGATTTGGATCAAAAGAAATGATTGCACCTTCGCTTTTTGCTTTTTCAACTGCCTTCTTTGTCACATTTTCAATCTGCTCATCCGTCATTGACAGCGTTCCAAAATGAAATATCTTTGTATCCGAAAGCATATCATTACGAATCTCATCCCAACGCAGCATCATATCTGCTCCAGGATTACGATAAAAAGAAAAACTTCTATCACCATCTTGATCCGTATGAACAAAAGCCAGTGTCGTCGGCACTTCATTATCTACCAGTAAATTATCGGTGTTGATGCCTTGTTCTGCTACTGTTTTTATCAACATCTGTCCAAACGCATCTGCACCTACTTTGCCTATAAATGCCGTCTTTTTGCCAAGGTTTTGTAACATCGACAACACATTGCATGGCGCTCCACCAGGATTTGCCTCCAACAATGGATTCCCCTGTGCACTCATTCCATTTTCTGTAAAATCCACCAACAACTCGCCTAATGCCACAACATCAAATGTTTTCATAGCAGCCTCCTCTCTAATCAACTACAATATCGTACTTCTGAATATTAACAATTGCCTTTCCATCACACACAAAACTAATTTCATCAGCCTCCATTGGCGTATAAAAGGTAGAACTAAAAACCTGTTGACCGTCGTTTAAAAATACCTCAGCCGAGTATTTATCTAATACCAGGCGAATCTGCAGTCTATCTGTAGATGTTTTTATCTTTGTTTTTCTGATGGCAATCGCATCACGAACCATTCCCGAATAGGTTCGATTAAATTCTATCATATTACTATCTTTTTGTATCATAAAATCGGTATGGTATCGTTCATTCTGAGCAAAAGAAATTGTAAATTGACGATACTCCCCACAAACAATTTCTACCGTCATATCAAGTACACGTCCCTTGATTCCCTGCATTTGACATTGGCCACTGATTTCCATGTTCTGATAGCTAACTGCATTCCTATAATATTTCTCAATTTCCCTAACTGGACTCTGTACTAATTTTCCCTGTTCCATGCGTAGTTCTCTTGGCAAGGTCATCATACAAGACCATTTCTGCTCAGCAGGGCGTATATTAGAATCCCAGGATTGCATCCAGCCTACCATAATACGTCTTCCATCCGGCGTCAGCATAGTCTGCGGTGCATAGAAATCCAAACCATCGTCCAAAGAATAGACACTTTTATAATCAAATACATACTGTTTTTTATCGTATGTACCCAAATAGTACACCGAATTATTTCCATTATGAAATTCTTCCGTCGCACTTAAATCCTGTGGTGATGTGATTAATACATATGCATTTTCCAGGCAAAAGAAATCCGGACACTCCCACATGGTTCCAAGCTCTCCATCTCTATCACTTGCCAAAACAGATACATAACTCCATCTTATTGCATCTTCAGAGCGAAATAACACAACCTGGGGAACACCTTTGTCTGTCTTATTTCCCACTACCATATAGTAGCCATCTTCCTCTTTCCAAATCTTTGGATCTCTGAAATGTTCTCTGCTAAAATGTTCTGGTAACATATCTCCCGTTATGACAGGATTTTGTTCCAACTTGGTATATGTTTTTCCATCCCCAAACGCAAGGCACTGGTTCTGGTATGACACTTTTTCTTTGCCAGTTTCTTTTTCCATTACGCCTGTGTAAACCAGAAGATGTCCCTTCTCTGTCTCAATACCAGATCCAGAAAAGCATCCCGCTTCATCGTAAGTCTGATCCGGAGCCAACGCGACAGGTAGTTCCGTCCATTTGATAAAATCATCTGTTTCATAGTGTCCCCAGTGCATTGGTCCCCAATTTTTATCATATGGATGAAACTGATAAAACAAGTGTGTTTTCCCTTGATAAGAGGAAAAACCATTGGGATCATTCATCCATCCACAAGGTGGTGTAATATGAAATACCGGCAATTTTTCTTTCGGTATATGATTCTCTTGAATGTATTCGTTTGCCTTATTTAATTTATCCATATCTGCTGCCTCCGTTTTTCCAATTTGAAACCGTTTATCGCGTAACATGAAATAGTTTGCCAAATTCCTCTTGTGTTAATTGATTTTCTTTACGAATGTTTAATATTTGATTGCCTATATTCAAAGTATTACGTTCTCCCTTGAATATATTATCTAAAAAACAATGTTCAAAGTAAAGCAATCATCACATTACATTGCATATATAGTTACGCAAAGATTCTTTGACATGCACTAGAAATTGCAATAAAACGGCTATCTATTCATTCCGGCTTCGTTTTTAATTGCCTCGAATTCGCTACAATTAAAATTAGGATGAACTGTCAGATGTCCTGCCAAAAGAGGATGCTTTTTTCAAGGAATTAATAAAATTGGTTTATAACGCATAAACTACTATCACCACTAAAAATCCATTTGACAGCCTTCGCTTTCGATGGTATATTATCTTTAGTGGTTGTGCTGCGGAAACTCGAGATGCCCGTGGCCCAAGGAGTCCATGCGTGGGCTCCTTTTTTGCATTTAAGAAAGGAGAATGATAGATGGCACAAGCATTTTTAACCTATGAGCAGCAGATAAATCTTCTGCAAAACGACAAAGCACTGTCTATATATGATTCTGATTTTGCCAAGACTATTCTTCAAAAAATCAGCTATTATTCTCTCATTGACGGTTATAAAGGACCCTTTAAACCACTTCGTTCTGGAAAGTTTTATTATGGTGTTACTTTTGAAGAAATTTTTTCTTTCTATACATTTGACGAGGAATTACGTTCTCTTTTTCTGAAATACATTCTTAAAGTTGAACAACATATGAAGTCAATGATATCCTATCATTTTTGCGAAAAATACGGCGAACATCAATCTGGTTATCTTACATGTACAAACTACAACCTTACTCGCAAAAACAATAGACAAATACAGCGACTTGTCAATTCGTTGTCGAAAGCTATTGCGACACCAAGTAAATATAAATATATCAATCACCATACTGCAACATACGGTAATGTACCATTATGGGTAGCCACTAATGCATTAACCTTTGGGCAGATATCCAAAATGTATCAATATGCTACATCCGACATCCGTACTAAAATCAGTAAAAACTTCGATAATATATCCGAAGTTCAACTGCATCAGCTTGTAACTGTGCTTGCTCGTTGTAGAAATGTATGCGCACACGGCGAACGTCTTTATGACTTCCATATCCGTGAAACAATTCCCAATATGCCACTACATAACAAGCTTCAGTTACCTACAAAGAATTACCAATATACAATGGGTAAACAAGATTTGTTTGCAGTCGTAATTGCCTTACGCTACCTTATCAATGCCGAGGATTTCAAAGCATTCAAATCAAACTTAACAAAACTTATCAACAAGGTGATTAAACAGTGCCCACATCTCACCCGTGCTCAACTCCTAAAGGAAATGGGCTTTCCTGAAAACTGGGAAAAAATTGTTCGCTATAGAAAATAGTTGCATGACATTGATATGCGATTCTTTCTTCTATCTGTTCCTGCTTTCTTGTCTGAACGGCAAAATAGCTCTGAGCAAAAGCAATCTCTTCTTTTCTAGGATCACCATTTTGTGCAATGAGATAGCAGACATATCTGGTAAGCATAATATCATCAACTTCTCTCCATCAATTCCCTGTCATACCAAAGCTCCACACTACCATCATCTGTTCCATCCTCACGTAATACTCCAGCAAGCGCAGGAAATACTTGGCACATGCTTTTTCCCATGCTCCCAATCACTGACTGTCATATATGGGATTTCAAAATATTCACAGAACTGTTTGCGATTCATTCCAGTACTTTCCCTCTGTTCAATCAGAATGTCCTTTGCTTCTTTTGGGTCAAATGAAAATGGAGCTTTTGTTTTCACACAAAAAGCTCCTCTTCTGTTTATTTATTTGAATTTATAATTTCTTCGTTCTCTCGACCACCGTAGAATATTCGTGCTACTGTAACTGTCCTTTCTTTATCATTGACAAGATAATACACAATAAAGTTGTCTACCGGAAGTTAATGCATTTTCATCGAATGCCAAACTCCTTTGCAAGTATCGCGTCAACTTCATCTGCAGAATATACCTTTCCTGCTTTGATGGAATCAACACCCTTCTGGAGTTCTGCATCAAGTTCTTCTCTGGTCATTGCACCAACAGCTAATGGCTTTTTCAATTCAAACGGCATACCCTTTTTCAGTACAATCTGGCTATAAAGCATCTGGATTGCACTAGATGGAGAAATGCCAAGCTGAGAAAGAATGCTCTCAGCATTATCCTTGAGATTCGTATCTATTCTTGCATAAACAGCGGATGTATTTGCCATAGTATCGCCTCCTTTTTCTTCATCATATTCGCTTTTGCTTACAATTGCAAGCATTTGCATAATTGCTTTTGTGACGAAACTTTATTTTTTACACCGCTTTTCAGCCTTTATTTATCTTTTCTTCGACAGCAAGCAGACAGTTTCAAGTGTCGGAAACTTTTCCAAGGTAACAGTATGCTCATCAGGCTGCTCTTTATCCAAAGAAATACCATCGACTCGAACTACTTCCTTGCCATCTCTAAGAATCGGTAGTGGAAACCGAAATTTGATATTCCTAATCCAATTACCATCTTCACGTCTTTCCGGAATGTCCTTCATCCGAATACTCCCCCACTATCTCCATGTCCTGAAATTCTGCATATTTTCTCAGCTTGTCCTTCTGTGCATCAAGACTATATCCGTCAACCTGAATAGCCGTAGACACACGAGTATATATGTAACATCTTGTTTTCTTGCTCTGTAAATACATGTGGATTATAACGACTTTTTGAGCTTATATTTGCGGTCGAAAAATTCGTCCGCAAATACTCTGTCTCGTCATCTGTCAATTCAAACATAAAATCAGGATCAAATTTCTCAATATTATTTCTCACCTGCTCATTAAATCTTTTATTTGTATACCCATATATTTCTGCTAAATCAGCATCCAACAATACCTTTTTCCCTCTAACCTCATAGAGTTTTTCTTTCAGGTATTCTTCTGTTACATTTATTACTGCAACAGCAATTTCCTTTTTTTTATCTTCTGCCATAAAACTCGTATAATCCAATTATCCTCTTTTGAGGGTAATTGGATTATACGTAGTATATGGAAATCTGTATGAAATATGTATAATTCAAGGGGGAAAAGACATCA
>OIWK01000283.1_pt1 | contig 54143 bp, 70 predicted proteins | sample 1587401 | NCBI WGS metagenome assembly OIWK01 (sample SAMEA3888911, study PRJEB22519) | human gut metagenome | biome: human gut; feature: human-associated habitat; material: faeces | place: Denmark | collected 2009 | reverse complement strand
TCGGCTGCCCCTTCCAGAGGAAGGGGCGAGAGGATGCGCCTCTGCGATGTCCGTTTGAGACTTTGGAAGGCAGAGGTCAGCGGTCAGAAGTCCAAAGTCTGATGTCTCCCAGTCTCCTAGTCTCATCCCTAGAGTAAGGGGTCGATCACTTGCTGGAAGTAGGCATTCAGCTCTTTGGGCGTCGCCTGCATTTTGTTCTTGCGTACCCACCACTGGACCATTTCGACGAAGCTGCCGGAGATGTGATTCAGGAGGAAATCTTCGGGGACAGGGATTTCCTTGTGGTGGTTCAGGAGGTAGGAAGCGATGAGGCGGGAGAGGCTCGCCTTGAAGTAGCGCAGGAAGAAGTCGGAGCTTTCAGAGATGAGCAGGTCGCGCAGGTGGTTCGTATTCTCTGCGATATGCTCTAAGAGGTGGCAGAAGACAGGATCCGGAAGGCCGGTATGCTGGTGATCGTCAGAGGGGTGGTTGTCATTCATGACACCGTCTACGATATGCTCGAAGAGTTCCTGACACATGTCCTCTAAGAGGCTGTCCTTGGTCTGGAAATGGGCATAGAATGTGCTGCGGCCGATATTGGCACGATCGATGATATTCTGGATGGTGATTTTTGAATATGGTTTTTCTGATAACAGAGCGCTGAATGCTTCGAAGATAGCGGCTCTGGTCTTCTGCTGTCTGCGATCCATGGGGTTCCTCTTTCACAATGGCTGATACAATACGATTTGTATGATATATGCTATTGTAAAATATCGGAAGGAGAAATTCAAGTATCCACGAGCATATTTTTTAGGGATACTTGAATTTTTCAAGCGGGCATTTGGAAAATGGGGAAGGGGCTAGTTCTTAGGGCGTTTCATCCTTTGACTGCGGATGAAAGCTCTGCTCGAATTAGGAATTAGGAATTAGGAATTAGGAATTAGGAATTAGGAATGAAGGTGGCGGCTTCGCCGAGATCCTTCGGCTCAGGTCGCAGCTGTTCTGGCATTCGTTATCTCACATACGACGTTTCTCGCCGCTCAGGATGACGAAACGGGGCGATGCCCGCTTGAGACTTAGGGACTAGGGAACCAGGAGACTTTAGACTTTACAGGTCAGAAGTCAGAGGTCAGAAGTCTGACAACAGAAGTCTGAAATCAGAAGTCTGATGTCTGATATCTCTCAGTCTCCTAATCCCTAATCCCTAGTCACTAGCTACTAGTCACCAGTCACAAAGTTTTGATCACACGGATGAGCTGTTCTACATCCTCTTTTTGGCTCGCCCAGCTGGTGCAGAGGCGGATGATGCTGTGGCTGTCGTCGGCTTTGCAGCCAAAGCCGAAAGCAACGGTCTCCTTGAGCTTTTCCATCCGGCTGTTTTCTATGGTGAAGAAGATCTGGTTCGTGGGGGAGTCGAAGTAGAGGGGGATCCCTTTGGCGGTGAGTGCTTTTTTGATCTCTTCTGCATAGAGGTCGGCGGTGCGCCCCATCTGAACATAGAGGCCATCTTTGAAAAGCTCGTCAAACTGGATGCCGAGGAGCCAGCCTTTGGCGAGGAGTGCGCCATGCTGTTTGATCATGGGGAAGAAGTGCAGGATGAGGTGCGGGTCAGGGATCACGACGGCTTCGCCGAAGAGTGCGCCGCATTTCGTGCCGCCGATATAGAAGACGTTTGCGAGGCGAGCAAGGTCTTCGAGGGTGACGTCATTTGCGGCGCTTCCGAGGGCGTAGGCGAGGCGGGCTCCATCGATGAAGAGAGGAAGATGGTGCCTGCGGCAGACGGCGGAAATGTCTGTCAGCTCTTTTTTGGAATAGAGGGTGCCCCATTCGGTCGGCTGGGAAATGTAGACCATGCCTGGATGTACCATGTGTTCCCAGTTGTCGTCGGCAAAGAAATCGGAGACGTAGTGATCGATCGCGGTGGCGGTCAGTTTGCCTTCCTCGGAGGGAAGGGCGAGTACTTTGTGACCACCCCACTCGATGGCACCGGCTTCATGGACATTCACGTGGCCGCTGTCAGCGGCGATGACGCCTTCATAAGGGCGGAGGACGCAGTCGATCACAGTGGCATTTGTCTGGGTGCCGCCGACGAGGAATTTCACCTCTGCCTGCGGCGCGGCGCATGCTTTTCTGATGTGCATGCGGGCGGAGTCAGAGATGTCATCCAGTCCGTAGCCGGCAGAGGGCTGGTGGTTTGTTTCAGAAAGACGACGGAGAATATTCGGATGGCAGCCTTCCATGTAGTCGGAGGCGAAGGGGAGGGTATGGTTCATGATGGATGCTTCCTTTCATTGGGATATGTATGTCATAAATTATAGCAAAGCTATGAGTGAAATGCATAGCTTATCTTTTCTTGTGTCCAATTATGCATACTTCTTTCCAAAAATGTTTGATAGTGATACAATTATTTCTGTAATTTGTACATGATTTCAAGAAAAGGCTGTAAAAAGATAGCCAAAAAAGAAAATGACAGCGAAAGCGCCAGGCGCTTTCATTTTTTTCATGAGGGGTGATCTTCTCATGGAAGGGAGAATGAAGTATGAATATCCATGAATACCAGAGTAAGCAGATCATGCGTGAGTATGGCATCCATGTTCCGGAAGGCTATCCGGCATTCACAGTCGAAGATGCGCTGGAAAATGCGAAGCGTCTCGATACGCCGGTCGTGGTCGTAAAGGCGCAGATCCATGCAGGCGGCCGCGGGGAGGCGGGCGGTGTCAAGCTCGCCCGTTCTCTGGATGAAGTCAGAAAATATGCGAAGGAGCTTCTAGGCAAGGTGCTCGTCACCCGCCAGACCGGCCCGCAGGGCAAGACGGTGAATCGTCTTCTGATCGAAGCCGGCTGCCATATCAAGAAAGAGTACTATCTCTCCTTTGTCGTGGATCGTCAGGCGGAATGTGTCGTCATGATGGGTTCGGAGTCCGGCGGCATGTCTATCGAGGACGTGGCAGCAGAAAATCCGGAAAAGATCATCAAAGAGTACATCGACCCGGTCATCGGTCTGGCCGATTTCCAGGCACAGCGCATGGCGTATGCGCTTCATTTCGAAAAGTCGACCATCAGAAAAGCAGCGACCTTCATGAAGTACCTCTACAATGTCTTTGTGGATAAGGACTGCTCACTGGCGGAAGTCAATCCGCTGGTCGTCACCGAAGAAGGCGACGTCATGGCGCTCGATGCGAAGCTGAACTTCGATGACAGCACGCTTTCCCGTCATCCGGAGATCGTAGCCCTGCGCGACATCACGGAAGAGGACCAGAAGGAAAGAGAAGCCGCAGCGGAGGGATTGAACTATGTCAATCTCGGCGGCGACGTAGCCTGCATGGTCAACGGGGCAGGTCTTGCAATGGCGACTGTCGATATCATCAAGGAAAACGGTGGTGAACCGGCCAACTTCCTCGATGTCGGCGGTGACTCTACGCCGGAAAAGATCGTGGCAGCCTTCAGGATCATGCTTGAAGACGATCAGGTCGACGGCATTCTGATCAATATTTTCGGCGGCATCAATAAGTGCGATGTCATCGCGACGGGCATTGTCGAAGCGGCTGCGCTTCTTTCCGGCGGCAAAGAGGAATTCCCGATCCCTGTCGTGGTTCGTCTCGAGGGACGCAATGTAGAGCGCGGACGCGAGATCCTGGCCAAAGCGGATATCAAGAATCTGTATCCGGCTTCTTCCATGGATGAAGGTGCGAAACTCGCCATTCGTCTCGCAAAAGAAACGAGAGAGAAGAAGTAAAAATAAAGGTTGGCGGGTTCAAAGTTTCAGATGTTGTGAGAAGCGGCGGCGCTTTATGAATGGTGCGCCGCTACCAGAGCCTATCAACCTGAAGTTTGAAAACAGGGATGAGTGGCTAGTGACTGGTGACTAGGGATTAGGTTTGCGATACGAGAAAACCGCTAGTTTCAAACCTCCGCGGCGCTTCTGTATTTTTATGCGCTGCACCACCATTTCTCATTTCTAATTTTTCATTCAAGCGAGGCTTTCGCACGCAATCAAGGGGCAGCACGCCCCATGGGCTAACCCTTGTAATACGGTTCGGTCTGCTATGTTTGACTACGAACAAATACTTATCATTTAACCTCTCATTTAACCTCAGGAGGATGTACCCATGAGCGTTTTAATTCATAAAGATACCAAAGTCATTGTGCAGGGCATCACGGGCAAGGCAGCCCGTTTCCATACCGAACAGATGCAGAAGTATGGCACAAATATCGTAGGCGGCACGGCACCGGGAAGAGCCGGTGAAGTCTGCTGCGGCGTACCGGTCTTCAATACCGTGAGAGATGCCGTCGCTGTCACCAAAGCCACGACCTCGGTCATTTTTGTACCGGCTGCCTTTGCGGCCGATGCCATCCTTGAAGCCGTCGAAGCGGGCTTGGAGCTCGTCGTCTGCATCACGGAACACATCCCGGTCGAAGACATGGTCAAGGTGCACCGCTATATGGTGGGCAAAAAGACCCGCCTCATCGGACCGAACTGCCCGGGTCTCATTTCTGTCGATGAAGCGAATATCGGCATCATCCCTGGACAGATCTATAAAAAAGGCCACGTGGGCGTGGTTTCCCGTTCCGGCACGCTGACTTACGAGGCGACCTTCCAGCTGACTAATGCAGGCATCGGACAGACGAGTGCGATCGGCATCGGCGGCGACCCGATCAAAGGCACGGACTTCATCGATGCACTGAAGCTTTTCAATGACGACCCGGATACCAAGGCGGTCCTCATGATCGGCGAGATCGGTGGTACGGCGGAGGAGCAGGCTGCGAAATGGATCCATGACAATATGAAGAAGCCTGTCGCTGCCTTCATCGCCGGCCGTATGGCACCTCCAGGAAAGCGCATGGGTCATGCCGGCGCCATCATTTCCGGAGGCAAGGGGACTGCGGTAGAAAAGATCGCTGCGCTGAATGCGGTGGGGATCCCTGTCGCAGAAACGGTAGCGCATATCGGTGAGACGGTCATCGAGCTCTTGAAAAAGGAAGGGCTCTATGACGAATGTCATACATGCTGATGAAAAGCAGTCCCGCGAGGGACTGCTTTTTAGGTTAGACCGTGGGCGTGCTGCCTGTCCTCCTTGATTGTTTGCGAAAGAGGGGGAGCGGGTTCTACCGGTTCAGAGGGTTCAGCGGGGGTGGTGCGGCGCATAAAAATATAGAAGCGCCGCAGAGTATGGATGGGGCGATGCTCGAAAGCACCTTTCAAGTCACTAGTCACTAGCCCCATCTCTCCTCCATGCACATGAAAAGTTTTTACTTGACGGGGACCATGCTTTCCGCTATTGTAGGAGAAAAGACGGGAGGGAACGCGATGTTTGGTAAATTTCAGGATTCACTGCTTTTTGTCGTGCTTGCTTATGCGATCTTTCGTATCGGTTGGGGCGAGGGATTCACGACGATGAATATTTTCATCCTTCTAGGCTCACTGGTCGCCATTTTGTCTATGGTGCTTCGGCGGAGCGGCTACTTGGAAACGGTAGAGAAAAAGAAGAAGGAAGCGGAAGGAAAAAAGAAGAACGTATAAAAAGGGCCGCGCGGCTCTTTTTTACTTGTTCTCTCCGTGTCCCCGCTTTTGTCAAATCCCCCTCCTTATGCTAAAATGGGAAGCAACAAGCGGCAAAGGAGGAAGCTGATGAATCCGGATCTCTATATCGTAAGAAAGGTGAATGAAGCCACATCCATCTCGCGCAAGGCGAGTCTGTTCATGGACCTTGTCACACGCTACGGACACTGGGCTTTTGTGATCTACGGACTTCTCCTTTGGTTTGCACCCGGGGAAGGACGGAAGGCGCGCAGGCTCTGCTGCGTGCTGTCCTTCGCGGGGGTCGTGGTCGCATCTCTTCTTTCCTTTGCCATCGGCAGGGTGTGGAGACGGAGAAGGCCTTTTGTATGCGACTGGCGCATCTGGAATTTCACCGGGCATAAGGCCAATGCATCTTTTCCCAGCAATCACACGATGAATGGGGCCATCGTCGTCATGGAGCTTCTCCGCATGCACATGCCGGGGGCGCAGCTGATGGCGGCCTTTGCCGGGCTTCTTGCATTTTCCCGTGTTTTCGCCGGTGTGCATTATCCGACGGATCTTTTGGGCGGCGTCGCCATCGCGGGGCTCGTGCATCGGCTGATCCACGCAGCGCCTTTCGCAGCAGCCCTCGCTGCGCTCGCAAGTTTCGGCTCGGCGGTGAGTGACTGGGTATTCTCGAGGAAGTGAGCGGGGATGTGTCACCGCCAGCTTTTTCGTATCCGCATCCCTCATTTTTCTAAGGAGGTGATCCTATGGCAAGCAGTGAGACGGGCAGCAAGCTCTCTATCATCCGTATCGTGCAGGTCCTTTTGCGCGAGTCGGACAAGGATCACCCTTTGTCTCAGCAGGACATTCTTCGTCTTATGGAGAGCAAGTATGGAATGGTCGTGAGCCGCAAGTCTATATCCAGAAATCTGCTCCGCCTGAAGGAGGCGGGGCTGCCTGTGATGTGCCGCGAGGTGCCGCGCATGGTGAATGGAAAGGAAGCGCCGCTTTCGCTTGACTGGTACTGGGATCATGTGCTCTCGCCACAGGATCTGAAGACGGTGATCGATCTCCTCTATTTCTCGCATCTTCCGGCGGGACAGATCCGCCAGCTCACAGAGAAGCTAAAGCGGCTGCAGTGCCGTTCTTTTGAGGACGGGAAGGAAGGCATACGGAATCTGCCGCTTCCGCAGAATCTCCCGGACGTGAGGGAGACGCTCGTCCTGCTCTCGCAGGCGCTTTGCGAAAAGAGGCAGATTTCCTTTTACTATGACCACTATGAAGTGGACGGCAAACGGCATCACGGTGTGAGCCCGTCAGGAGAGGCGCGCTGCTATATCGTACATCCTTTTCAGGTGATCGCATCGGATGATCGGTACTGTCTTCTCTGCAATGTGGAAGGACGGGAGGATATTTCCTATTTTTTCGTAGACCGTATGGCGGACATCATGCTCCTTTCTGCGCCGGCGCGGGGACAGAAAAGCCTCGCAGGCGCAGATGCCTCTGCAAAGCTCGATGAGCTTCTGGTGGCAGATCGGGATATTTATACAGGAAATCCCGTAGAGATCACCTTCGAGGCAGATGTGCGCCTTCTGACAGACATTCAGACGGATTTCGGCAAGAGGGCTCGTCTCATTTCTGCGAGCCCGGATAAGGTGACCATGGAAGTGACGCTCCCCCAAGCTGCCATGAAAGCCTGGGCTCTGAAGAAGGCACCGCTCGTCAAGGTGCTCTCTCCGTCGTACCTGGTGCGGGAGGTGAAGGAGGCAGCCCAGAGCCTGGCGCGCCTCTACGGCCTATGATCATAGGCATGCTTGCCTTTCTCCTCGCCGCTGTTCTTATACTTCTCCTGATCCCTATCCGTTATACCGTGACGCTCGTGCGCTGGAGGCTCACCCTGTCGGTCTCCGTGCTTTTTGGTCTTTGGAGGAAGGAGATCGAGCTTCCGCCTGCCAGAAAAGAGCCCTCGCCTCAAGTGGAAAGGACAGAAGAGCCTCCCCTGGACTGGATGGAAGAAGCGCTCGCACAGGCAGAAGAGAAGGCAGAAGTGCATGAGAGGCTGCCGGATGCTGCCGAGGCGCAAGAGGAGAGTGCGCGTGCGGAGAAGAAGGAGGTCTCCCTTTGGCGAGAGATCCGTTTCGCCATGGGAAATGGGCTCGCGGAGCGTGTCCTCCATGCGGCAGGAAAGCTCCTGTCGCACAGCTTTCCACGCAGGTGCCGCATTCGGGGAGACTTTGGGACAGGCGATCCCATGACGACGGGCATTGCCTGCGGTATGGCGATGGCGTTCCTTGCCCAAGAGACAAAAGAGATCCGATGGAATTATCTACAGCCCGTGAATACCCTGTCGGGGGAAGCAAAGGGGCGGATCATTCCTTTGACTATGATCTATATAGCCGGCAGGCTTCTCCTGTCGAGACCCGCCAGAGAGTTCTGGCATTTCAGAAAAGAGGAAAAGAACCATGGATGATGAAGTTAGAAAGCAGATCTTTGAAGATTTCAAGAAGATGATCACCACCGAGTCCGTGGTGGGACAGCCCATCTATCTGGGCGATGCGACCATCGTGCCCTTTGTGGATATTTCCTTCGGCTTCGGCACCGGCAGCCAGGGCGCGAATGCCGTAGGGGGCGCCGGCGGCGGCAAGGTGACACCGACCGCCGTCCTCATCATGAAGGGGGAACGCGTCGAGCTTTTCTCTATCAAGAATGCAGGGCCGAACGGCACCATTGATAAGGTGCTGAACATGGTCCCGGAGGTCATCTCCCATTTCACCAAGAAAAAGGAAAAGCAGGAGGCCGTGAGAGAGGCGGCGCTCAAGGAAGCCAAGGAGGCCATGGCAGAAGAAGCAGAGACGGCGGCGATCGAAGCGAAGAGCAAGGAGTAGGGACTAGGGACAGGTGACTAGTGGCTAGGGATTAGGGACTAGGGACTAGGAGTTTCGAGGATTGGATGACTAAGAGACTAGAAGACATCAGACTCCTGTATCGCCATTTCGAGCGAAGTGAGAAATCTTTGTCATTCGCGGCTCAGTGGTCGATGTGTGGAAACCCAAAATGGGAAGCCTGTCATCAAGAGACCTTCGACCATCGCCACTATTTGTACGCCGCGGAGCTTAGATCCTTCGACTCAGTTCTCCTGTTTCAGATAAGCCATTTTTTAACATACGACATTTTTCTCCGCTCAGGATGACGAAATGCGCCGTACTACCCCCGTAGGACCTGTAGAACCTGCGCCCCTTCTTTTGCAAACAATCAAAGGGCAGCACGTCTCGCGGGCTAACCCTGAACCCTGAACCTGACAACCAAAAAGCGAGAGCCACGTTTGTTCGACAAACGTGGCTCTCGCTTTTTTATCAGCTTTTTGCTTTCGATAAAGTCGTATCGATTTTATTTTCCGGCTTTTGAGAGATCTGGACGATCTCGCTTCGTATGGATTCCATCTCCTCATTGTTTTCCGGGGCGAGTGCCTTCAGTGTGACGGTACTCTTGTCCGCATTCGTGAAAGGGGTATCCATGGATCTGGAGACCGCGCTGTAGGAGAGAGCCAGCTCCTTACCGCCGTTTTTCGGTGTGATGACCAGACGGCCGCCATCGATGCGGCCGGTGCCGGTGAGGCTGCCCGGTATTTCACGGCTGCCCTGCTGGACCTTATGGTCTACGGTGATGGTCTTGTCGTCATTCTGGGTGAAAGTGACGGTCTCAAGATTTCGTATGTGATCTCCGGACCAGTTTACGCCGGCGTCCTGCACGCCCCACCATGTCCCCTGCCATGGTCCGCCATTGGCAAAGTGGAAATAGGCAAATGTACCGCCGCCAATGATCAGCACGATCGCGATCAGGATCATGACCACGTATTTCTTCATTCCTGCGCTCCCCCATTCTCTTACGTTAAAATATTTTCTATTATACTATAGGCGAATAGGAAATAGCTAGAGGGGACGGGGAAACGTATCGGGAGGGCATGGGGAGGCCAGCAGGCAGAAGATACGGACGGGGCTTGTCATCTTCCCCGCACCCCTTTCCACACCCCATACACATCTGCGATCGCCCAGCCGATAGGGATGGAGAGCCAGATGCCGGTGACGCCGAAGAAGGGGAGGGCGGAGAGGGCATAGGCAAGGATGACGCGGCTTCCAAGGGAGAGGATGGTCAGGATGACGCTCATACCGGGCTCTTTGATGGCGCGATAGTATGCATACAGCATGGAGAGGATGCCGATACCGATGTAGCAGGCTCCTTCGATACGGAGGTAACCTGCGCCGATCGCGATGGTTTCTGTCGCTGCCCTCGGGACGAAGAAGGCCATCAGCTCAGGGGCGAAGGCATAGATGATGACGCTCGTGAGGAGAGCGAAAGAGACGACCATTTTCGCTGAGGCGATGACGCACTCTTTGATGCGCTTTTGATCTCCGGCGCCATAGTTCTGCGCGATGGCGGTCGAGAAGGCATTCCCGAAGTCCATGAGGGGGGAGTAGGCCAGGGTGTCGATCTTGACGCCGGCAGCGAAGGCGGCCATGACGATGGTGCCGAAGCTATTCACAAGGCCCTGCACGAGAAGGATACCGAAATTCATGATGGACTGCTGGAGGCTGGTCAGAAGCGAGAGTCGGGAGATGTCGCGGAAGATGGATGGGTCCCAGCGGCGGTATTTCTTTTCTACCAGAAGATCCTTCCTATAGAAAAGGCAGTAGCAAAGGATGCCGAGACCGGAAACGTACTCAGCGATGACGGTCGCCTCGGCCGCGCCGGCGACGCCTCGCTGGAAGACCAGGATAAAGAGAAGGTCGAGCGCGATATTCAGAAGGGCGGAGACGATGAGGAAGACGAGCGGGATGAGTGAGTTTCCCACGGCGCGCAGGAGGGCGGCAAAGTAGTTGTAGAGGAAGACGGCGATGATGCCGGAGAAGATCCATAGGAGATAGTCGCGGAAGTAGGAAGTGACGTCTGCGGGGATCTGCATGAAGCGGATGATCTCTTCCAGAAATATATAGGAGATGGCATTCAGGAAGAGCGAGAGCGCGCCGATGGAAAGGAAGGAAATATAAATGGACTGCTTCATGCGTGCGGTGTTCTTTTGTCCGTGGCAGATGGAGAAGTAGACGCCGCTCCCCATCGTGAGGCCGATCAGGATGGAGGTGATGAAGATCATGAGCGTGTAGGCACTCCCGACAGCGGCGAGAGGCGCTTCGCCGAGGAATCGTCCGACGATCAGTGTATCGACGACATTGTAGAGCTGCTGAAAAATATTGCCGGCCATGAGGGGCAGAGAAAAAAGCAGTATCTTTTTCGAGATGCTGCCTTGGGTAAAATCGAGATCTTTTGTCATGAAGGCTCCTTAGGATAGGGTTCAGGGTTAGCCCGGGGCGTGGCGCCCATGGATTGCGGATGAATGCCTCTCTTGAATGAGAAATTAGAAATGAGAAATGAGAAATGGTGGTGCGGCGCAAAAAAATCAGAAGCGCCGCGGAGATTTGAAATGAGCGATTTTCTCATATCGTAAACCTAATTCCTAGTCACCAGTCACTAGCCACTAGCCACTAGCCACTAGCCACTCATCCCTGTTTTCAAACTTTTGGAAATAGATGATACATGCATTGCCCCTATTATGGAGCGTGCCGCGATGAAATGCAAGAGGAAGAGGGCGGGATATCGTTGATTGTTATGCGCCGCACCTTCCCCTTTGAACCTATAGAACCCGAGAACCTTTTCCGGTCGTAATTAAGGAATGGCACGCTCCATGGGCGAACCCCGAACCTTTTCTCTATGTTATAATAAGGACGATATTATGCAAAGAAGGAGAACTCATGAAACTACTCCGATTGACACTGCAGGGCTTCAAGTCCTTCGCAGATAAGACTACGATCGATTTTTCTGACGGCATGACGGTCATCGTGGGGCCGAATGGATGCGGGAAGAGCAATATTTCCGATGCGGTCCGCTGGGTGCTGGGGGAGCAGAATGTGCGCCAGATCCGTGGGCAGAAGGCAGAGGATATGATCTTTTCCGGCTCAGAGACGCGCCGGGAAAAGAATGGGGCGGAGGTCACGCTCGTCCTTGATAACAGCGGATGCGAGCTGCCACTCGATACCACAGAGGTTGCGATCACGCGAAGGCTCCTTAGAAATGGGGATAGTGATTTCTACCTGAACAAGCGAAGCTGCCGCCTGAAGGATATTCAGGAGCTTCTGGCGCCGACAGGGCTCGGTAAGGGCTCGATGGCGATCATCGGACAGAACCGGGTGGATCAGGTGCTGACGGCACATGCGGATGAACGGCGCGTGATCTTCGAGGATGTGGCAGGGATCAGCCTGTACCGCATGCGGAAGACGGAAGGACTCCGAAAGCTCGAGAAGACGGCGGAGAATATGGAGCGCGTGAAGGATATGATGGCGCTTCTCGATGAGCAGCTCGTGCCTTTGAAGGAAGGGGCAGAGAGAGCAAGAAGGTACAAGAGTCTTACGCAGGAGAAGCGGGCGATCGATGCGACGATGGGGCTCCTGAAGCTGACATCCTCCGGACGTATGACGGCACGCTATGAAAATGAAGCGCTGAAGCTCCAGGATGAAGGCTCTCTGTGGCAGACGAAGCTCTCGCAGGCGAGCCTGGCTAAGGAAACGCTGGAAAAGGACCGTCTTGCGCATCAGGAGAAGCTGCGCGAAGCGGGGGACGCGATGGCGGATGCCCAGCGGGAGATGGAGCGGCTGCGCGGCGATTACCGCGTGAAGGAAGAGGCGCTCTCCCATGCGAAGGAGAAATGGGAGGAGCTCACCGTATCCGCAGAGGATCAGACGGAAGCAGAGAAGGAGATCGCAGAAAAGATCGCCGGTGCGAAGGAGGAGCTCTCGTGTGCGGAGGCGTCCTGCCTGGCGGCGAAGGAAGATGTTTCCGTAAAAGAAGCGGAGAAGGAGTCTCTCTCAAGAGCGCTGGCAGAGGCGGAGACCGCCTATGTGAGGGCGCTGGCTCTTTCGCAGGAAAAGGAGAAGGAAAAGGAGAAGGTGAGCCAGCAGCTTGTACATGCAAGAGAAGACATCGAGCGTTTACTGACGGAGATCGCTCAGCATGAGAAGGAGGAGGCATCCCTCGCCGAGGAGGAAGGAGCAGCCTCGCGCGAGTTGTCCGAGCTTCTTCGTGAAGAGCAGGAGAAGACGGAGCGCCTCACCGCTCTTTCGGAGAAGGGCAAGCAGCACAGTGAAGCGCTGCGAGAGGCGGAGGAGCTGCGTTTTCGTCTGGGCGGTGAAGAGCGGAAGCAGGAGTCGCTGCTTTCGTCAATCCGTTCGCAGAAGGCGTATCTGGAACGGGCGGAAAAGGAATACGCGAGCTTTTCCCGTGTGACGAAGACGATCATGGAGCAGGCAGACCGTTTCGGTGAGGCCATCCATGGAGCGCTCGGAGAGCTCATCCGTGTGCCGGACGAATATACGGAAGCCGCGGAAGCAGCGCTCGGCGGACAGATCTCCTATATCGTGACGGATACGACGAAGGCAGCGGGAGAGATCATCCGCTGGCTTTCGGAGAAGCATTTGGGCCGCACGACCTTCTATCCCTTGGAGTCCATGCATCCGCGCTACAACAACGGGACGGAAGTGATGGCGTCGAAGGAGCCTGGGATCTGCGGTATCGCCTCTCACCTTTTCTCCTGCCAGCCGATGTATCAGGATCTCCTCGATACTCTTCTCGGGCGCACTCTCATCGCAGAAGACTTGGACGCGGCGCGGCGGGTCGCCAAAAAGTATGGCTACCGTCTGCGCATCGTGACGCGGGACGGGCAGCTTGTCAATGCAGGCGGCTCCATGACGGGCGGCTCGATGAAGAAAAAGGAGAATACGTATTTCGGCCGCAGAAAAGAGATCGCAGATCTCTATGCGCGTGAAACAGAGGGCGAGAAGGCTCTCGCACTCTGCCGTACACGGAGAAAGGAGCAGGAGGCCGCCTGTGATGCGCTCGCAGAAGAGGTCAGCCGTGAACGGGAAGAATGGCAGGCACTCAAGGTCGAGCTGGCCACCCTCTCGGCGCGCCGCGAAGGGGCGGAGCGATCGATGACCGAAAGACGGAGCCGCCTTTCTCTGGCCAGGAAGCAGCTCGGAGAGGAGCGGGGCCGGCTCTCGGAGACAAGGTCGCAGGCGGAAGGCTTGGAGAAGGCACTGTCTGCTTTTCCGGATCTTCCGGCAGCGGCAGGCAATGAAGAGCGTGAGCGCCTGAAGAAGGCCTTGGAGGAGAAGCAGGAAGCCCTTCTCGCATCCCACGTCGCCCTGACCAAGGCGGAAGAGAGCGTGAGCTTCGGGAAACGCATGCTCGAGGAACGCAGCCGCGCTAAAAAAGAGCTGGCAGCAGACAGAGCCGCTCTTGAAAAAGCTGAGCGTGATAATGAAGCAGAACGGCAGACACTTGCGGAAGAGCTTGTGTCTTTGAAGGCTGCTTTCATAGACGCAGAGGCGCACTGGCAGAAGACCCGCACCCAGCAGGAAAGCCTGTCTGACGATGCGGATGGATTTGCCATCCGTCAGCGCGAGGCAGATGAGGCGTGGAAGAAAGCGCAGGCCGCTTCAGCGAAGATCGAGCGAGACAGAGCAGAGCTTGCCGTGAGAATCGCGCAGTTCAAAGCCGAGGAGAAGGACGTGCTGCGCCAGTTCGAGGCGTGGCACATGACCCGTCAGCAGGCGGAAGCACTCCGCCTTTCCGGCTCTATGGAGGATATGGAGCGGCAGGGAAAGGACCTCGCCCGCCGCATGGCTGAGCTGGGCAGTGTGAATCCGGAGGGCGAGGAGGAGTACGCCCGTCAGCTCGCACGAAGGAAATTCTATGAGGGGCAGGTGGCCGATCTCGCAGAAGCGAGGAAGGGGCTTGAGACCATCATCAGCGATATCGACCGGACGATGGAGAGTCGGTTCTCCGAAGCCTTCCGCAAGATCAATGAAGAATTTGGCCGCATCATGCAGCTCATGTTCCGCGGCGGCAAGGCGCGTCTCGAACTCACCGATGAGGCACATCCTTTGGAGGGCGGTGTCGAGATGTACCTGCAGCTTCCCGGCAAGAAGCGTCAGCCGCTTTCTCTCATGTCCGGCGGCGAAAGAGCTCTGACGGTCATCGCTCTTCTGATCTCTTTCATGGCGTATCGCCCCGCGCCCTTCTGCTTCGTTGATGAGATCGATGCAGCCTTGGACGATGCGAATGTCGAATGCTACAGCCGCATGATCGGCGAGTATAAAAAGAAAACACAGTTCATCGTCATCTCACACAGAAAAAAGACGATGGAATTTGCCGACACCCTGCAGGGCGTCACCATGGCAGAGAAGGGCGTCTCGAGCCTCATCACCGTGAAGATGAAGGATTATGTGGAGTGAGGTTAGCGGGGGCTGTCTCCTTGAGTGCGAATGAAAGCTCTGCACGAATGAGGAATGAGAAATTAGAAATTAGGAATGAAGGTGGCGGCTTCGCCGCAATTTTTAGACTATGATGTTCTCGTATCGTCATTTCGAGCGTAGCCGAGAAATCTTTATTGCAGTACGTAAATCACATGTATGCGCCATTTCATAAACGAAGTTTTGGTACTACGTCATTCTGCTATCTCGCACTTACTATTTACCGGTGTGCAAGAAAGATCGAGGGCTTCGCTCGGGATGACGATACGTGGGGAACAATTTTATAAAAAAGCGGCGCTTCTGATTTTAATGCGCCGCACCAACACTCCTAACTCCTAACTCCTCACTGGCGAGAGGAGCTTTCATCCTCAATCCATGGACGCCCCGCCCCAAGGGCTCACCCTGAACCCGACAGCTTACATCTTTTCCTGTAGACACTTCACGCCTATTTATATACAATAAACATAAAAATTAATCCGAGAAAGATGCGATAAATCCTAGCTTTTTCTCGCCAAGAAGCTGCTTTTGTCAAAAATCCGTCAAAAAGAAACGCCCCTGATTCCTGTGTGAATCGGGGGCGTTTTTTGTGTGCTCGAAACATGTTTAACCAAAAATTCTGTCTATCTCATCTGCGGCCTTCTCGCGCATCTCATCCGTGTAATGGACGTAAATCATCTCGACCGTGGTGATGGTGTCGCCAAGCAGGCTTGCGACTGTCTTGATATCGATGCCTTCGGCGAGTAGACGGGTGGCGTATGTGTGCCGGAGATCGTGTACAGAGTGTCCGGGGACACACCGATTGATCAGGCAGTTGATATTGTGCGAAGTGCGGTAATGCGTCAGGCGGCGGTGCACGTAGAGGACGCGTTCATCCAGATACTCGTTTAGTGCTGTTACCAGAGCGGGAGGAATGGGGACGGTCCGGTTCGAATACTTCGATTTGACTCGTGCGATGCCGCGTACTCTATGATTGCTTGGATCCGTGACGGCCAGCTGCTTGTTGATGATGATGCTGCGCTTGTCTATGTCGATGTCGGAACAGGTGAGGGCGAGGATCTCGCCGATACGGGCTCCGGTGTAGACCGCGAAGCAGAGCACGATCCACGCTTCCCTGTTATGGTCATGTGCATATCGGAGCAGTGCTTGTACTTCATCCTGGCTCAGCGTTCGAAGTTTCGTCTTACCTGCTCTGTCTTCGCGAGGTTTGTACGCGAAGTCAGAGATGGGGGAGGCAGTCACGACATGATAACGGACAGCCTCTCGAAAAAGTGTTTTTAGTAGGCTGACACGACCTTTAATGCTCGAGGTGGCGGCATTCCGCATACCATTGATCATCCGGCTGACGTCTGCGTAAGTGATGTCCACCATCTGCTTATCCAGCAGATCGGTCATGGATGCCAGGCGGTTCCTGTAAGTGAATATGCTATTTGGTGCGAGCGTCGTGCGGCCGGATATATACATCTCCCCGAATTCGCGGAGCGTCATGCCTTCAAATACGGCATCGATGTCTCCTGTCTTTTGCACCTTGGCGAGTAGTTTTTCTTTTTCTTTATCTGATGCAGCCAAGGATCTCAGAGCATAGCCGCCTTTTGATGCCTGCTTCCAGGTTCCATCCTTTGACCGATAGGACAGAATCAGCTGGTAATTCGGCTTCCCATTTTTCCTTGGCCGGTTTCGGATGATGAAATTGTAATTCATGTCCATGGCTATGCCCTCCAATAGGGGAAGAAATAACGTGTGTGTGGCGGGTCGGGATCGCTATCGCTAGCCAATATTGTGTGCCAGAGAATCCACATCGAGAGAAGGATTGGACTCTTCTCGCCGTTTCGTCTGTATTTTTTTTTCGAGTTCAAATGCACGCTTCACGACGGCCTACTCAGCGCGGATATCATCCGCCTGTAGGTCGTCATGGAAACCTGCAATAAACTCAAAAAAGGCATTGGAAACGTCTTCGCGCTTCTCCGGATCCATGAAGAGAAACACCTCCATGATCCTGCGCTGGTTAGCGTCCAGATTGTACCTAGCGACGACGTCTTCCACGATGCTGCGGTCATCTGCGTCGCGCATCTCTCCCTGTCCCGTTTTAAGCCAGGCGTAGTTGACGTCGAATTTCTTACATACAAGCTGCAGGAAGGTGTCTGTTGGAACGACGCGGTTATACTCATATTCGCTATAAGCGTGTTTAGTAGTCCCGCAGTCTTCTGCAAACTTTGTCTGAGATGGCTTGGGATGGATTGAGAAGCGGACGAGCTTCAGTCTGTCGCCAATGGTGTCTGCTGTGGTTGGGATATTCATAGTATCACCTCCTTTCTAAGCCTATCATACCTCTTTTTCTGGCGTTTGTAAACGCCAAAAACACAAATCGAATAAAATTAAATCGTTGACACACGAAAAATGAAGAGCTATGATGTGTGTGTAAGGTAAATATACCGACAACGAAAGAGCGCACACACGAAAAGGAGGAAACGCTATGAGCAAAATCGACAAGAGCTTGACCATAGGGGTAGAGATCGAAATGACCGGCCTCGCCCGCGCACACGCGGCGGACATTGTAGCTACGGAGCTGGGAGGCCATGTCGTAAGAGCCCTGCGTAAGGCGGGAGGTAAGGTCAACAGCTCCTGCGGGATCCACGTACACGTAGGCGCCGGGAAATTCGATGCACGCCACCTGCGAAACCTGGTTAACATCGTAAACAGCAAGGAGGACCTCATATACGATGCGCTGGGAGTACTTCAGTGTCGAGCGGATAGATACTGCCAGAAGATCTATCCTGAATTCTTGATGGAAGTCAACGCTCCGAGCCAGCCGCTTGGAAGCCGAGAGGACATCATCGATACTTGGTACGAATCTCAGGGCGAGAGCTGGAACCGAAACGCACATTACAATGATACCCGCTACCACGGCCTCAACCTGCACGCCGTAGACACCAAGGGAACGGTAGAGTTCCGGGTATTCAACAGCACCCTGCATGCGGGCAAGGTCAAAGCATACATACAATTCTGCCTTGCGGTCGTAAGCCAGGCGCTTGCACAGAAGAGTGCGAGCCCCAAGAAGACGACTACCACGAATCCGAGGTACACCTTCCGAACCTGGCTCCTGCGCCTGGGGCTCATCGGAGAGGAGTACGCCACCTGCAGGAAGTGGATGCTCGAGAAACTGGAAGGCGACAGCGCCTTCCGGGATGCCCGCCGCTTGCAGAGAGCTTGAGCTGCCATGCGAAGGATACCCACAGCCCGCCACGTGCGGGTTTTCCGGGGTGAGGGGGTATCCTTATCCCACCCCATATACACGGAGCCCACACAGGGCTGAATTTCGCAAAGTAGGAACGTATATGAAGTTGTATGTAGCGTATGGAAGCAACATGGACGAGGCGCAGATGGAAGTGCGCTGCCCGGACGCAAAGTTCTTCGGAATAGCATGAAAGAACCATGTCTGCAACCGCAAAAAACTAAAAATTATTTGAGGAAAATACTTTACAGACGAATAAAAAAGAGCTATTATATAGCTGTAGACGAAAAGAGCCACTCGAAAGGGTGGGTAAGCACAACAAGGAGGAAATACCATGACAATCAACGAAATGAACAAAACAGCACTGAATAAAGTTTTTGAGGCCTACCTGGATGCTTCAAGATCCCTTCGCAAAGGCCAGATGGCCGACAGCGAGAGATACCACCGCCTGGCATTCACGATGGCGGAAGCCTACCAGGCAATCGGATTGATGAGTTTCAGCGATAGCCTGCACCTCGAAATAAAGGCCGAAAAACAGGCCATCAAGGAATGGCGCGAAGGCCGCCTTCAGTAAAGCAAGGAACAAGAAGCCCACAGCCCGCCGAACGGCGGGCTTAGGGTGGTGAGGGGGTAAGGATACCCTGAGGATCCACCTCGCCCGCAGTGGGCGAATAGCGGAAGGAGAAAGGAGGTGATACTGATGGAGATGGAGACAGAAAGAACAATCACGGAGCGGAGAACGTACTGGGAAAACATTGCTAGGAAGACTAGCCGCGTCCATGTCACGGACTTCGAGATGGGAGTCCTCTACGGGATGTCCATGAAGGTAGACATCGAGCGTGCGCAGAAGGAAAGCGAGAAAAGGGATGCTTGACAGCGAAAGGATGGAGGAGCCATGACGAACCGGGAAGAAATCGTCGGGAGCGTAGGCGTTTGGCCATTGAAGCTCCTGGCGAAGCGGTGGGTGTGCTCAGACGCAGCCATTCGCGACAGAGAAAAAGCCGGGCTCCTGAAGAGGTGCAAAGGCGTGCCCGGCGTATGCTATACTGCCGCATCCGTCGCAGAATGCGAGGGATGGGACGGGAATCAGAATCCCATGAGCCCGTTCGAGCGCCGCAAGCTCGAGACGCGGATTCGCGAGCTCGAGAAGCAGCTCGCTAGCTATGAGGACCAATTTTATTTCTTGGCCGATGCCCTGGAACGGGCAAGGACCAGTATCGAGAGAAGGGAGAAACAGCGTGGAAAAGAGCGCGCGTAAGTATACCGTGACTTTTACGGTCGAGGAGACGGAGGCCCGTCGCTTGACGGTCAAAATGGACGCAGGTCCATTCCTTCGTACCGCCCATATCCTGTCGATCGCCGGATGCATCATGGAGAATATCTCGAGATGTAACGATATTCCGATCGAAACAGTACTGGCGGACTTCTGCAAAGGCTGCATCGCCCAGCACGAAAGTGTCCGGCTGGTGGAGCAGCGGAACATCCTGAAAGGAGATTAGCATGAGAAAGATAGGCGCAGCCCTGTATGGGCTGGTAGCGGGAGTAAACATCCTGCTGGGGGCGTACATCCTCGCCACTCCGGCACCGGAGAAGGAGCTGGTGACGTATGAGGTCGAGGTCGAATCTGGGGATACGGTATACGACATCGTGTCCCGCATCGCGACCGCAGACGACGATGTGAACGAGCTTACCTGGCAGGTGCTGCAAGATAACCACATCGAGGACTGCGCAAATCTGCGGCCGGGAACGGTGCTCACCATCACCGTCCCCCGGATCATTTCAGGCAAATGAAAAGTGCCCGACTAGGCACAGTTCGGGCACTTTCCATATAGATTTCGGGTAGCTCCATTCTCGGAGCTACCCCTAGTATACCAGATTAGGAGGAAGAACACAATGAAACCAACACTGATTTTGAGATCGGACGCCCCGAGAGAAGAATGGCTCAAGGTACGAACCCAAGGCATTGGCGGATCCGATTGCGGAACCGTGCTCGGATTGAACCCTTACAAGAGCGCCTATAGCCTGGCCGCAGAAAAAATCGGCATGATGGAACCGGACGATCTTTCCGGAAATGCGAAGGTGTGGTTCGGCACTCAGCTCGAGCCTGTCGTCGCCACCCGCTTCGAGGTGGTAACCGGAAAGAAGGTGCACAAGAGAGGAACCTTGCAGGATCCGGAGCACCCATACATGCTGGCGAACATTGACCGCTGGGTGGTCGGGGAGAATGCGGGCCTTGAAATCAAGACCGCCGACTTCCGCATGGGGAAAGAGTGGGGCGACGCGGACGATCCAGAAGATCGACGGGTGCCGGATGCCTACTACTGCCAGTGCATGCACTACATGGCAGTAACTGGAGCCGACTACTGGTATATCGCCGCCCTCATCGGAGGTAACGATTTCAGGCTGAAGCGCATCGAGAGAAACGAGGATGACATCGACTATATCCGGGAAAAGGAAGAGGACTTCTGGAACCTTGTGCAGGCGAAAAAACTGCCGCCGCTGGATGCCACAAATTCCACTGCTTCTACCCTGCTGAAACTGCATAATTATTCAAACGGAGAGGCTATCGACCTCGGGCCGGATGCATTGACAGCCATTCAGAATTATCAGGCATGCAAGCGCCGCGAGAAGGAGCTGAAGGAGGGCGAGCAGGAAGCCAAGAATCTCCTGATGGCGATCCTCGGCGATAACGAAGTCGGCACCGTCACCGATGGAGAAGGCAAGGTGCACAAAGTCACATGGAAAAGCCAGACCCGCGAAAGTATCTCTGTGGCTAAGCTGAAGAAGCAGGATCCGGCAAGCTATGAAGCATTGAAGGCCATCGGCCTCATCACCACCACCAGCACCCGCGTCATGCGGATTTAATTTTTCCAAGGAGGAATCATCATGGATGCAAGAAAAGGAATTGTCGCAACAAGAAACGAAATGACCGCGCAGCAGCAGGAACGGCCATCCATCCCGAAACTGCTGAACAACACGCTCGATAACAGTGGCTATAAGCGCCGCTTCGACGAGCTTCTCGGCAAGCGTGCGCCGCAGTTCGTCAGCTCGCTCGCTGCTCTCATCAACAGCACCCCGCAGGTGCTTTCCATCTTCCAGAATAACCCGGTGGCGATCATCCAGTCTGCTCTGAAGGCGGCCGCTTACGACCTCCCCATCGAGCCGTCCCTTGGGTATGCCTACATCCTGCCATTTGGGCAGACGGCGACCTTCGTACTCGGATACAAGGGCATGGTACAGCTGGCGCTTCGCACCGGGCTCTACATGCGTCTCAATGCGGTCGACGTCAGGGAGGGGGAGCTGATCAGCTATGACCGCTTGACCGAAGACATCGAATTCCGCTGGGAAGCAGACAACGCGAAGCGCGCGAAGATCCCGGTCATCGGATACGCTGCCTTCTACCGGCTGAAGAATGGCATGGAGAAGACCCTCTTCATGACCAAGGCGGAGATCGACGCCCACGAGCTCGCCAACCGGAAGGGGAGAAGCCAGAATCCGGTGTGGAGAAACCACTATGACGAGATGGCCAAGAAGACCGTCCTTCGCCGCCTGCTCTCCAAGTGGGGCATCATGAGCATCAACTACCTCGACGCCTCTCCGGCGGATCAGGAGGTCATGCGCAATATGGCCGAGGGCACGTTGGATGATACCGAGATGCCGCAGGAACGCACAATCGCAAATTCGCCGAATTTGGCCCCTGTGAGCCCCGCGGATCCTGCGGAGGCTATCACTATACCTTGGGAGCAGGGGAACGCACAGGAAGGCCAAAATCAGGCGGTTGCTGGCGAAGCTATGAATGGGGGCGAGGGCAAATGACTGAAGAGCAGGAAAGCATGGTCAAGGCGAAGCTCGCAGAAATCGCAGATGCCATTCCCGAATGCAGAGGAGCGGTCTTCGCCATCAGCACCGGCAATGACATCGAAGAAGGTGACGTGACGGTATTTAAGAGCGCCGGAGGCAAGGAGCTGGTGAATCTTTTCGACAATATCGCCGCGCAGGTGGCTATCGCCATAGCTATGGAGACCACGCCGGAGAAGATAGTAGGACTCATCCGGCGCTATGGGGATGCCGCCCCACTCGTACTCACATACGGATTCCTGACTACCATCCGGGCTGGCTTGTCGAAAGTCCTTGACACCGTGGCGAAGGAAAAGCTGGATAAAGAACTGGAGGAGGTGATCGGCGGTGGGAACCATGTCTCCTGAAAATCTCCTGCATACCAAGGGAGTCGTTGTCTATATGGCGCATCCCTTCGGCGGCAGCTTCGAGAATCAGATCCTCGCACGGAATCTTGCCCGCTCGCTCACCAAAGAATACCCGGAAGCGACATTCATCAATCCGCTCGATAACTTCATCTACATGGACCGCCGAAGCGAAGAAGAAATCCTGGCCGCCGAGAGATTCATCCTTGCCAAGTGCGAGCTGCTGCTCCTCACCGGTCGGTGGAGAGAAAGCCGCGGATGCCGCAGCGAGAAAAACTATGCAGAAACCCGAGGCATGCCGATTGCCCAGTTGAATGAAGACCACACCCTGCGCTGGTGTAGGGGATAGGAGAAATCATGGAAGGATACATCAAGCTCTCCCGCCGCATTCTCGCATCGGATATCTGGTTCAAGCCGCCACTTTATCTGAAGGTTTGGATCTACCTGCTCCATCAGGCTGCATTCAAGCCATACAACGGGCTCGCGCGCGGGCAGCTTGTGACTTCCATACCAAAGATTCAGGAGGCGCTCAGCTATAAAGACGGGGCTATTACTCGCAAGCCGTCCTATGAAGAAATCCGGAGCGTGATTCGCTATATGCGGAAAAAGCCGACAAAATCTACGCTACCCACTCGCTGCCCATTTAGCGACCCATGCGGTGACCCAGATGAAACCCCGATGATTTCCACGCGAAAGATAACAGGCGGATTGCTAGTAACCATCGAAAAATATGGCGAGTATCAAGATGCGTTTACAAATGAGAATATCCAACCTCGTGACCCACATCGTGACCCACCTCGCGACCGCTACGCTGCCCAAATCTTTATAGATGAGAAGAAGGGAGAAGAAGGAAAGAAGAAATATACCAATACCCTTAGTGTGAATAGTACCAGGAGCGGCGATTTTGGCAGCGTTGAAAATTGGAAGGACAAGCCAAAGACGCCGGCGGACTTCTGGAATACAGGGAGGAAGCAATGAGCAAATTCAAAAACGTATTTCTTGCCAAGGGTGATGTGAAGAAAGCACTGGCCGACTTCACCGCTGCATGGAGCAGCGACTACTTGAAGGTGGATGATGAGAATTCAAAGCAGGTGGCGATCGCCAGGGCCATGAAGGCGCAGGAGAAGATCGCCCGATCGGGGATCCCGAAGCGGTATCGCTGGTGTACCTTCCAGGCAATTGCGGAAAGAGGTGTACCGGCAAAGCTCGCAGAGAATTTCGCAGTAGCGAAGGCATATGCGCTCGACCTTGAGAACCAGTTGCAGGCAGGGCATGGCCTTCTGATGACAGGACCATGCGGACAGCTGAAGACGACGATGGCTTGCGCAATCGCGCTTGCAGCCATCAAGAAGCACAAGTCGGTATTCTTCGTATCGATGCCGGAGCTATTGACCAAACTTCTGCAGGATCCGCAGGACGGTACATTTCTTTCAAAGGTCCGAGAAAGAGACGTGGTCATCTTGGATGACCTCGGGATGGAGTACCAGTCGAAGAAGAGCGATTGGATGAAGGGGCAGGTGGACGCGATCATCACGCATCGCTATAACGAGCTGAAGCCGACGATCATCACCACGAACCTGGACGCTGACCAGATCATTAAACGCTATGATACCCGTTTCTTTGACCGCCTCCGGGATAGCTGCTACGCAGTGATCTCCGGCGGGGAATCGGTCAGGGGAACGCTGAACACGGAGGAAACAGAATGAACGAATGCTATTTCATGGGAAACCTTGGCCGCGATCCGGTGGTCAAGTGTACACGGACAGGCAAGACATATGCCCGCTTCTCGATCGGATGCAGCGAGAAGTGGGGTGACAAGGAAATCACCAACTGGGTGAATGTGGTGTGCTGGGACAATGTGGCGCAGGCTGTAGGTAACTATCTCGCAAAGGGCAAGCTGGTCATGGTAAAGGGCCGCTGGACATCCCGAAAGTACACGGATCAGAAGACCGGGGAGGTGAAGTACACCACTGAGCTGAATGCGCAGGTCGTATCGATCCCCATCGGACTGGGTAAGCAGTCAGCAGGAGAGCCTCCGACAAATCAGAACCCATGCGGGGCTGCCGGGTTCAGCCAGTTTGGAAGCCCGGCGCCGCAGACCTCTGGTGACTGCCCATTTTGACCGCAGAGCGCAAAATGCCCTTGGCCAGATAGTGTAAAACGGCTGAGGATTGCGAATTTAGGGGGCAGGAGCCCGAGGAATGGTGGAGGACGGGTAAGTTTATATCCGAAGGCCGCCAAGGCCTGTGAAGGCCAAAATTTGCAAAATTTGAATTTCAAGGTATTTAGAGCCTGCCCGTTTGCGGGGCGGGAACGAATGATGACAAGGCAAGGGATGAATATTTATTCAATAACCGTTGAATAAATAACCGATCTAGCCAAGGTTCAGCAACTGTCCCGCGATGGTTAGGTGGATAGGAGGAAATGGCAGGTATGGACATGGTATTGTTTGGCGCCGGGTGCATGATACTCGGAGGAGCGATCGGAGCGAGCGTCGGCTTGCTGGTGTATGCGCTCTGGTGCGTCAGCAAGAGAGGAGATCGGTATGGCGAAGAATGAACTGAAAGAGATGGAAGAAATCCGGTACATGTGGGCGCTGCAGCGCTGCAAGCGCTTCTTGAAAGAATGGCCAAGAATCGTGCGGGCGAGAAAGACGCGCGAGGAGTCCTGGGGGATTTCGCCGAATGTGAAACGAAACTGCCGCTGGCGCAAGATGGTGCGTACGACTATGTGGTGGAATAGACGTAAGTGGGAAAAATGGAGGAAAGAGCATGGCAATCAACAGTAAGGCAAAGGGGAAACGCGGCGAGCTCGCATGGTGCCGTTTCTGCGGAGGGTTCGGATATACCGTCCGCCGCACAGCGCAGTTCTGCGGGAATAATGAGGCAGGCGCTGCGGACTGCATCGGTATCCGCGGCATCCATCAGGAGGTTAAGTTTGTCGAGCATCTTAACATTCAGGACGCCATGGATCAGAGCATCCGCGATGCCCGGAAGGCAATGAAGGATGAGGTGCCGATCGTGGCACATAAGAGAAGCAACTGCGAGTGGCTTGTCACCATGCGGGCCTGTGACTTCCTGAAGCTCTATAAGGAACGTGAGTCGGAGCTCGTACTGCAGGACCTCGCGACTGCGAAATGTCTGGAAGAAATCAGAAAGGTGAAAGAGAAATGATCGTAATCAAAACAGAAACAGGATCCATCATCACGGATCCGAAGGAAATCAGCGTGGGGCAGGATCTGGAAGGGGACTACTACGTGATTGCGGATCTGTCGGATTCGGATCGCGTGAAGCCGATCAAGCTGACGGCGCTGCCGCATGACAAGGAAGCGCTCTCCCAGGTAGTAGATGACATGTACAACTATATCGAGGTGGGGCTGGGACAAGGACAGTGCAGGAACGTATGCCTCGAGATGAGCCAAATCGTCAAACTGCGGTGCGATACGCATTAGCGGCAAGTAAAACACGTCTATTCACAAGTTATTCACAGTAAGGAGATATCATGAATGACATCGGGCAGCTAATGCGAGAGAAACGGGAAGCGTGGGAGCTGGCTCTGGAGCGTTATCAGCAGCTGCTCGCTCTGGAAGCGACCGGCAACATCAAGAGCCCGCCCATGTCCGGCATGCCCTCCGGAGGAGGGGATGGAGATAAGACCTATAAGCTCTTAGATGACATCGAACGTGCAAGGCAGCGCGCCGCATCCCTTCGTGATGACTACATGCTGGCCAGGAATGTGCTGCTCGCAAGGCTTCGCAGAGAGTTCGAGGATCCGCGGGATTTCAGAGTCATATGGCAGTATGTCATAGAGGGAGAAAGCGCACAGAACGTCAGCAGGTGGAATGATACCACTGTAAATAACGTGTACAAACTCAAATCCAAATACAAAAAAGCGATTGAGGCAGAAAAATATTTGTGATATGATAAGATCAGCGAAAGCTATAGAGGGCTGTCGATCTCACTATAGTTTTCCTCCTTATTACATCTCTTTGAGTTGTGCCGGAAGAAGGATCGGAATGGATGAGCCGATCCTTTTTTCGTGCCTGTTTTATAGGGAGAAAACGATGGATTACAAAACTAATGCGGAACCGAGAACAGTCGCGCCGGATGGCGCGGCTGTTTTTTGTCGCTACGATGAGCTGGTCGAAGTATCTGCCCTGAAGCCCAATCCTGGAAACCCCAACCAGCACAGCGATGGGCAGATAGAGCTTCTCGCAAAAATCATCAAGAGCACGGGCTGGAGAGCACCGATCACCGTATCCAAGCGGAGCGGCCTTATTACAAAGGGCCATGGGCGACGGATGGCTGCCATGCGCGCTGGTCTCAAATATGCGCCGGTTGAATATCAGGACTATGCGAGCGAGGAAGAAGAACACGCTGACCTCTTAGCAGATAACCGCATCGCCGAGCTGGCGAACATGGACGAGGACAAGCTGACCGCCATGCTGAAAGAGATGCAAGACATGGCTGACGATTTCGACATGGATCTAACTGGCTATGACGAGGCGGCTCTGGCTGAGCTCCTGGAGGAGGGAGCAACAGCGGACGATACGACGGACAGCGACGTCCCTGAAAGTGAAGGGCCTGTGTTCACGAAACGAGGAGACCTGTGGTTCCTTGGAGGACATCGCCTTCTGTGCGGAGACTCTACCAATGCAAGCGAGGTTGAGACGTTAATGGGCGGGGACCAGGCCGACCTCTACCTGACGGATCCGCCGTACAATGTAGCTTACGTCGGTAAAACAAAGGATGCGTTAACCATCCAGAATGACAAAATGGCTGACGGAGACTTTAGACAGTTTCTCGTTGATGCATTCTCTGCTGCGGACGCGGTCATGAAGCAGGGGGCTGCCTTCTATATCTGGCATGCTGATAGCGAGGGGTTCAATTTCAGGGGCGCGTGCGATGATATCGGATGGAAGGTTCGCGAATGTCTTATCTGGAACAAGAACACCATGGTGCTTGGCCGCCAGGACTACCAGTGGAAGCATGAGCCATGCCTCTATGGGTGGAAGGACGGAGCTAGCCATAATTGGTATAGCGATCGCTCCCAGACGACCGTGATCGACATGGACAAGCCGAGCCGGAGTGCGGATCATCCGACCATGAAGCCGGTGCCGCTCTTTGCCTACGAAATTCAGAACAGCACAAAGGCGGGGGATATCGTACTCGACTCCTTTGGTGGCAGCGGAACAACGCTTATCGCCTGCGAGCAGATGAATCGCATGGCTCGCCTAATGGAGCTGGATCCGAAATATTGCGACGTAATTATTCGGCGATACCTCAAAGAAGATGGAGTGGCACAGTCCGACGTGTATGTGGAAAGAGATGGCCGGCGTATGAGCTTAGAGGAAGCATTAGAACAGGCCGGAGCGGTCTTATAGTGAGGAGGTGCCCCGGGGATGCGAAAGAAAACTGAATTGGCGTGGGAGCGTCAGCCCGGGGAAAGTGAAGAAGCCTACGAGGCGTTCACTGACTACTATAAGAATCCGAAACGCAGCCAGAAGAAGACCGCGAAGGCCGTCGGGAAGTCGGAAGCGCTGATCTATAGATGGAGCGTCCGATGGCATTGGAGCGAGCGAGCCCGGGAGTATGATAATGCTCTGGTTCGCGAGGACTATCTAGCGACTATCGACGAGATTCGCAAGATGAACCGTAAACAGGCGGTCATTGGCGTTCTACTGCAGACCAAGGGCGTTGCTGCTTTACAGAAACTGAAGCCAGAGAAGCTGAACGCGAAAGAATTGATCCAATTTTTGATTCAGGGGACGAACATCGAGCGCCGAGCTCGCTTGTCGGATGTGTCTATCCAAAACAAGAAGAAGGCGCAGGAGGAGAGCAGTACTGAGTACGCGGATGACGGACTTTCTGCGGCACTGGAAACGGCAGCGAAGAAAGTGTGGAAGCAATGAGGACGATCATACAGCCGGTGATCCGGTTCGAGAAATTCTCCTTGAAGCAGCTGAAGGCTTTCACCTGGTGGTGCAAGGAGTCACCCTATAGCGAATACAACGGCATCATAGCCGACGGATCGATCCGTGCGGGCAAGACGGTCGCCATGGCTATTAGCTATATACTGTGGGCCATGGCCACCTATGACCGGCAGAATTTTGCCATGTGCGGCAAGACTGTCGGTGCATTCCGCCGCAACGTATGGAACTGGCTGAAGCCTGTACTGCAGGCGCGGCACTACACAATCAGTGAATCACACTCCAGCAATACGATCATTTTAGATGACGGGAAGCGCGTGAACTATTTCTACATCTTCGGCGGCCGCGATGAATCTTCGCAGGATCTGATTCAGGGCATGACGCTTGCGGGCGTCTACTGCGACGAGGTCGCGCTGATGCCGGAGTCCTTCGTCAATCAAGCGACCGGTCGCTGCAGCATACCCGGGGCGAAGATATGGTTCAACTGCAATCCCGAGAGCCCGATGCACTGGTTTCTGAAGAACTGGATCGAGAAGCAGGAAGAGAAGCGGATGCTTCACCTGCATTTCACAATGGAGGATAACCCATCGCTCACGCCTGCCGTGCGGCATCGTTACGAGACGCAGTATGGCAAGGGCGGGGTGTTCTACGAGAGATTCATCCTCGGGCTATGGGTGATGGCCCAGGGGGCGATCTACAAGGATGCGTGGAGTGATGAGATCTATATTGACAAGGAGAAGCGGGACTGGATCTATTTGAACCGGCGCCGCTTCCGGCGATTCATCGCCATCGACTATGGCACTGTAAACCCGATGGTGTTCCTAGACATCTGGGACGACGGTGACACATCCTATGTGCTTCGCGAGTATTACTGGAACAGCAGAGAGGATGGAAAGTATGAGAAAGACAACAGTCAGTACGGCGATGACCTTATGGCTTTCGTGGGGGATATTGATTACCCTCCTTCTGCTGTCATTGTCGATCCGTCGGCCGAATCCTTTAAAATCGAGATGCGGAACCGTGGCCTACGTTCAAAGGCGACTGTCGATACCATCAATGCAGACAACAGCGTGCTCGAAGGCATCCGATCCGTCAATAAGCTGTTGACACGCAGGAAGATCCGTTTCTATCGTCCGGATTGCCCCATGACCATACAGGAAATGACATCCTACTGCTGGGATGATAAAGCCATCCAGCAGAGCGGCAAGGAACGGCCGCTGAAGGTCAGGGATCACGCGCCGGATGCATTAAGGTATTTCGTAAACACTATTATTCGTTCGAGGAGGCTTGCTAATGCGTAAGCAGCGGGGGAAAAGAATCACACCGGCAAAGCCGCAGGTCATTAAAGCGAGTGCCCGGGACGCATTCAGCAATGTGCTGGCGCGTCTGGGAACGGGGACGCCGAACCTCATGGAAGGGACCACTTACTCCCTTAATCGGCTCACGCGAGACTACGGCTTGCTGAATGCTCTGTACCGCGAGCACTGGATCATCCGGCAGATCATCGATATCATTCCGTCGGACATGCTGAAGAACTGGATCACGCTCACGACAGAGGTCAGCCCGAATCTGCTGAAGAAGGTCGATCTGGAACTGCGCAAGACGCAGCTGATCCAAAAACTGAAGCAGGGGCTCCAGTGGGGCCGTCTCTTCGGCGGTGCAATCGGTCTCATGATCATCAAAGGGCAGGGCTATGACCTGTCCAAGCCGCTCGACCTTCGCCTCATGGTTCCGGGGGATTTCTGTGGGATCATGGTATTTGATCGATGGAACAGTGTAGATCCATCCATCGAACTGGTAGAAGATGTCACGGATCCGGAATTCGGACTGCCGGACTATTACACCATCACTGATAACACCAATGGAGCCATGTACAAAGTACACCATAGCCGTCTCCTGCGATTTACCGGCGACGACCTGCCATACTGGGAATCACAGGCCGAGCAGCAGTGGGGCGCTTCCGTCATTGAATCCATTTTTGATGAGCTGAAAAAGCGTGACAATGTATCATGGAACATCGCCCAGCTGACCTTCATGGCCAGCCTGCGTGTGTTGAAGATGGCCGATATGGGGCAGATGCTCTCGGCCACGGACGAACAGACCAAGGCGGAGCTCTATCGCACCATTCAGGCGCAGAATTGGCTCATGTCTAACATGGGCATGCAGATCATCGATGCGGGGGACGATATGCAGAGCCACCAGTACACATTCGGCGGCATATCTGACACCTACAAGCAATTCATGATGGACGTGGCAGGTGCTGCCCGCATCCCGGCGACAAAGCTCTTCGGCCGCTCGCCGGAGGGCATGAATGCCACAGGTGAGAGCGATCTTCGCAACTACTACGATATGATCGCGCAGGAGCAGGAAGCGAAGCTCCGCCCAATCCTGAACAAGCTGCTGCCGGTGCTGTGTATGTCCGTATTCGGCGCAGTGCCGGATGACCTCGATTTTGAATTCGATCCCGTATCCGAGCCGTCGGATCAGGAGCGGGCCGATCTTGCTAAGTGCGGCACGGATAACATTGTCACGGCTTACAACGCCGGCCTCATTAGCCAGCGCACTGCGCTTCGAGAAATGAAGCAGCAGAGCAGCCGTACCGGTACATGGACGAACATCACCGACGAGGAAATCATGAATGCGTCGGATGAAATCGAGCCGCAGGGCGAGATGGGAGGATTCCCTGGCATGGGCGGCGAGGAAGACGGCGCTGGAGGCCCGGATTTGCACCATGCAGGCCGCGGCGGGGAGGTGGGCGATAAACCACCCGAGGCACCCGGAAAGCCGCCACAGGCTCCAAGATCCGTAAGGGATAGCGATTGGGAAGAAGATAAGCACCCGCGGGACGAAGGCGGCCGGTTCGCTTCTGGCGGGGGTGGCGGAAAGGAAAATGATTCATCAAGGAAGAAAAAAGCACCGAAGTATACCAAAGAAGAAGGGTACAAAAATCAGATTGGTGAAGCGTTACCCGGAGAACACCATGGATATGAAGCTATTAAGGAATTAGTAAAATATCAAAGTGGATATGTCCCAGCCGCATTTAGTAGAAGCGATATCGGCGATATTGCACTCCCATGGGGTGATGATTTCATGGGCCTGAAACACATCATTCAAGAACGAGCATCACAAGGAGTAAGTATGCAAGATTTTCTTCCGCAGTTAACTGATATCATTCAACAGGGGAATTTAACTGCTAGGAATGGGAGATTTTATATATCAAAGGACCATTATACAGCGGTCATATCTCCGACATATTTTGATGATTTGTTTACATTTTTGCTAACCGGATGGGATGATAATGTTCCGAAGCATGCAAAAAAGCACTGAGGCGTCAGAAGCATGTACACTAATCTGACATTACTAAGCGGACAGACCAGATTGCTCCGCTAACCTAAGTGCTTTTCTTGGCTTCATTATATTCCTGTGAAAATAAGAAATCAACTGGATTCTTTAGAAAATAAGAGCTATCATGCGTCACGAAAGGTAATTTAGCTCAAAATAGGAGGAAAAGTATGGACCAGACGAAAAACAACATGGATCGAATCCGGGCCTTCGATGCGGAGGAAGGCGAGTGGCGTACCATCAACGGTGCGCATGTACTGATTAAAAACGGCCGCATTGCCGGAGGCGCTGGCGGGGCACTGAACGGGCAGCCCTTTCGCGGTGGTTCTCCGAAGAAGATGCAGTCGGGTAGTAAAGGAATGGAAAGCGGCGCTTATGGGAGAAAGCTGAAGTCCCAGGCGAAAGAAGTGGCGGAGAATAATAGAGCTGCTATGGCAAGGGCCAATGCCAGATATGACCGAAATCACGAAGCAAGAGTAAAACAGATGGGGAATTTAATGGGGGAGGCTTCCAAGTTGCCGGACCATAGCCCGCTCGAAGCAAGATATAGAAATGCATATGAGGCATTGGTAAGAGAAGACCAGAGGGAAGGTAGGGCAACGGCAGCTACTAACCACGCACTGAATCAGGAAATGTTTGATTTAGAAGGGAAAGCTGCTCGCCATGAATCCAACCGCGGAGATGTAGCAAGTCGTGCGCAGCGAGCACTCGAGAGATATCGGAAGAGCCGTGGGGCAGAGCGGGGCGGCACGTCTGCGCCGCAGCAGAGTGCCCCGCATGCGACAAAACTCGGACGCATGCAGCCGGGTTCTACGGCGGTCAATGCAGGCAAGGAGGCAAAGAGGCTCGATCATAACGCGCGTGTGTATCACCGGACAGCTCGGAGAGCAAGAGAGGCATACAATGCAAAAATGGATAAGGCTGGAGGCGAGCCAAATGCGATTGAGCAGAAAAAGAATGCCTATAAGGCGAAGTCCGATGCGAATGTCATCCGGCGTGACCAGGCTGCCGCAAGTGCCAAGGGACGGCTGTCCAAGTTGAGACAGCTCGCCAATTCCCTCAAGGCGCGTAACCCTAATGCATTCAAAGGCTAAGGAGAAAAGTTGTATACAGATAGATTCAAGCCGCGGCGATCGGTAGAGAAACGATATGCTGCGGCGATCAACCGGATCATGGAAGGACTGCGAAGGCGACTCACGGGTGCCAGCAGTCCTTTTCAAATGCTCCAGGTGCTACGCGGCTTCGCGAGGTCGCCGACTCTGGATAAGGCCGCCCGCGAGGCAGCGGGATCTATGGCCACCAGTCTCTTCCACGATGGGGCACGGAGCTGGCGTGAGGCCGCCAGACGCGGATCCCGGGGCAGGGCTATATATTTACTCCTGAAGAAGGAGCGAGCCCACAGGAGCGAAATCAGCGCGATCGTGGAGCAAAATTCCAAGCTCATAAAGTCCATGACATCGAGGGTGGCAAGCAAGGTTGCCCACGAGATGGACAAAGGGCAGATGGAAGGGAAGCGGCCGGAGGAGCTCATGCATCAGGTGCTGGCGCGTTGGCCACAGCTGACGAGGGCGCATGCGCTTCTCATTGCCAGAACGGAGTCCTCGAAGGCGACCACTGCCTTGACGCGAGTCCGGGCAGAAAGCGCGGGGCTTTCGTGGTATATCTGGAAGACGAGCAAGGATGCCCGGGTGCGAAGCTCGCATAGTCACATGGATGACGTTATCTGCAGCTGGAAAGACCCTCCGTCCCCAGAGAAGCTCCTTCACCAGAAGGACTATGGGCATTATGCTCCGGGGGAGATATTCAACTGCCGCTGCTATCCAGCTCCTCTCCTGGACTATAATGACGTGTCGTGGCCGCATAAGGTCTACATGAACGGCCGCATCCGTATGATGACGCTGGCGGCATTCAAAAAACTGAATGGAGGAGGCAGCCTATGAGGGCATACTTCGGGAGCCGTATCTCCGACCATATGATTCGCACACCGGAAGGGTATCTGGTATGCAAGGATGTGCCAATCGCGCGCACCGGCATCCAGAATTACCGCGGTATGGAATTTGGCGGGACGGATCCCAATAAAATCTATAACATAGAGCGCCCGGAAGCTGAGGTGTTCAGCAAGGCCGCGCTCGCATCATTTGAAGGCAAGCCCGTGGTGGATGAACACCCGACAGAAGATGTGAAACCCGGGAATGTGCTTCAGTATTTGAAGGGCACCTGCCGCAACGTACACCGCGGCGAGGGTGCCCTTTCTGATTGCATCGTTGCCGACCTCATTATCTACGACGACGATCTGATCAGAAAGATCGAGGATGGAAAGCGCGACGTGTCCTGCGGGTATGACTGCCTGTGGGATCCGAAAGACAGAGACACCTACGTGCAGCGGGAGATCCGCGGCAATCATGTGGCTGTCGTCAATCGCGGTCGCGCTGGCCATAGAGTTTCTATTCGTGATTCCAAAGGAGGAATGAAGAGAATGAGTACAAAAAAGAACAGCCTCTGGGGCCGTGTGCTGGCGGCCTTCGCTAAAGACGAAGACACCACCCCGGAAGACTTGGAAGCAGCGTCCAAGCTGAACCCGAAGGTGCAGGACGAGGATCCTGAACCACAGCCCAAGGATCCAGAACCTCAGCGCACGCCTGCGTATGATGCTCTGGATGCACGCCTCCGTCGTATCGAGGATGCGCTGGACGCTCTGGCAGCGGAACCGGAACCAGAGGATAAGTACGAGAATCCGCGATCGGCAGAAGATGATGGTGAGGATTATCCAGATAATCCGGACGATGAACCGACAGCACTGGATGCTCTTGAAGGGGAGCTGACAGGGGAGAGGAACCCAGAAGGCGCCGAGGATGATGGCGAAGAAGACGTGCCGGCTGAAGAAATCAACGCAGCACACGGCGAGGAAACCGAGGATGATGCAGACTGCATTGATCCCGGAGATGAAGACGATGACGCACAGGCTGCCAGAGACGCAGCGCTGGATATCATCGACGGGCTGAAGCCGGTCATTGCAAAGCTCCCTTACCGTCAGCGCCAGAGAGCGGCCGATTCTATGGCCATGCTGCTCCGTGCTAACCTTCCGGACAGACAGTATGCCGGCCTCATGCATGCGCAGCAGAATGGACACAGCGCTCGCGATTCGGATCCGATTATGGATGATGAAGAGTACGGCCGCATGATCCGCGACAAGTATAATCCGCATTATAAGAAAGACTAAGGAGGACATCACCATGAGTGGTAAAGCTATTGGTATTTCCATGAATTATGGGTTCCCGGGCACCTACGCCCGCACCCCTGACCTGATCACTACGTCCCGCCAGCTGAAGGCAGGCTCTGCCGACGTGCCGTTCGGTGCTTGCCTGCAGGCGAATGATGACAACACCTACTCCCCTATCGGCGCCGATTTTACGGCGGACAAATTCGGAGGGGTGGCGCTTCGCGTCATCAAACAGGCGGTGGCCTATGATGATCAGAATCACACCGCATATCATGCAAAGGACATGATCAATGCCCTGAACCGCGGTGCCGTCGTCGTGACCTGCAACAATGGCACTCCGGCCGCTGGCGGCAAGGTATACGTCCGGATCAAGAAGAACACCTCCGTCGTGGATGGTGTGATCGGCGGATTCGAAGCGGCGGCAGATGGTGAAAACTCCATCCTGCTTCCGAATGTCCAGTGGACGAACGGCTATGTAGACGCGAACGGCGTGGCAGAAATCACCATTCTGACCCGTGCGAACGCCTGATTTTTCAAAGGAGGATAATTGATTATGGGTAATGGGGTTTCTTTTTTCACTCCGAATAAGGAAATGGCCGGCCGTGCCAGCATGGCCATGATGCAGGGCGGCCGTCAGGTATACGGAATGCCGGGCGCTTTCTACGGGAAAGGCTTTGACTCTGCCGTGGCTTCTGGTATGGCTTACATCACCGGCGAGCTCGAAAAGATGGATCCGAAGGTGCGTGAACCGCTCACCAGTGTCACCTGGCAGCGAGACATGGTGGCCAAGACAGGCGGCGGATGGGTAGAATACACCTCCACCTACAACGTAGATTATGGAACCACGGGACCGAATGACCTCTCTATCGTAGGCACCGCGTCCAACACGATCCCCGTCATGCAGGTCAGCACAGAAAAGAATCTGTACAAGGTATTCACCTGGATGCACATGATGCGCATTAACTTCGTGGATATGGCGAAAGCCAAGCAGATCGGCCGCAGCCTTGAGGATATGCTGAATAAGGGCATCCGCCTCAACTACAACAAGTCTCTGGACATGAACGTCTACAAAGGCTTCGAGAAGCTCGGCACCACAGGCCTCGTAAACGATCCGAATGTCGTGGTCGCAACCGCAGACAATGGTGCATCCGGAAAGGCGACATGGAAGGATAAGACTCCGGATGAAATCTTGGACGATATCAACCAGGCAATCACCGCAGCATGGGTGGCATCCGAATACGACCTTGACGGTATGCCGAATCACATCCTGATCCCGCCGCAGCAGTACACCCTGCTCGTGACACGCAAGGTTTCTGAAGCCGGCAACTGCTCTCTGCTGGAATACCTGATGAACAATAATATCGCTAAGAATCAGGGACGCTCGATTTCCATCTATCCATCCCGTTGGTGCATCAAGGCCGGCGCTGGGCAGACCGATCGCATGGTAGCGTATGTGAATGATGAGGACAAGGTCAACTTCGACATTACTGTTCCGATCACACGCGCCATGTCCTCCCCGAACCTTTCTGCAGCTGCCTACGATACTCTCTACGCAGCGCAGATTGGTCAGGTGAAGTTCAACTACTACCAGCCGGTCCGTTACATCGACGGCATCTGAGTTCTAATCCCGGAGGAAACCATGCTTATTATTTCCAAGAGAAAGTTCATGTTCAAAAACGTCATCGGTGGTTCCTTCATCACCAAGGGAGGCGGCATTCTGGAAGAAGCGCCGGACTGGATCCGCGAAACCATCCTCTATGACCTCGCCCTTTCTGATGGAGACATCATCGAGGTCAAGGGAAACGGCAGCGACAAAGATGCCGAAGTGGCTGTAGCGAAGGCCAAAAGAACACGCGCCAAGAAAGCTGAGGAATCCGCTGAAGGCTAACCTGCAGAATAGAGGTGACTGTCAATGATTGGGATCGTTTCGCAGGCTTCGAACATTAAGAAAGAAGAACATCCGGAGTACACCAAGGAGTCATTTCTTCTGTTGTACCCGCAATTCAGAGGCGCGATTCCGGATGCGGCGCTGGACATGTACGTAGACCTCGGGCTGTCCTGCGTCAATTACAAGCGCTTCAACCGGATGTGGAAGGCGGCGATTGGTTTATTCATTGCCCACTTCTGCACTCTGTACCTGCAGTCTATGCAGCCGGAAGGGACGGACGCCTCGCAGGTGCTGGCATCTGCATCCTCAGCCGGTATGGTCACCAGCGAGAGCGCTGACGGCGTATCCTACTCCAGGGACGGATCGGCACTCAATGACCTGAATGGCTGGGCTGCATTCAAGATGACGACGTTCGGCGTGCAGTTCGCCACCATGGCGAAACTCGTAGGGAGAGGCGGGATGTATGTATGGTGAATGCGAAAGTGGAACACAAGGAGTACAACGGCGGCATTGCCGGGCTCTTTTCCCGTCTGCGCGGCCTACAGAAACGGCATATCTATGTCGGTATTCCGCAGGCAGCGAACAGCCGTAAAGGTGGGGAGATCGGCAATGCGGATCTCCTCTACATTCACACCCACGGCATCCGCCGGCGCCCTATGATCGAAGAGATGGATCAGAACATGGCTCGGGGGCTCAAGTATTCCGCAGCCTTTTCCCTATACATCCAGTCTCATGGCTCGCCTCTCTGGCACTCGCCGCCTCGCCCGGTCATTGAACCGGCGCTTGCGGCCAACAAGGTCAGGATCGCAGCCGAATTTAAAAAGATATATCAGGCCACGGCATCCGCCGATGGCGATGGGGTGGAGCGTGCCATTACACGGACGGGACTTCTCGCGCAGAATGTATGCCGCGAGTGGTTCGATGATCCGAGAAATAACTGGCCAGCCAATTCGCCCGTCACCATTGCAAAAAAGAAGAGCGATAAGCCTTTGATTGATACCGGCGCGATGAGAAAGGCCATTACCTATGTGGTTAGGAGTGATTGACTATGATTAACCTGGCCACAGTGATACACTCGCCGATGCTCTCGCATGGCATCACTATCAAGCGGTCCTCCGGCATGTGGGAAGATGGGGATTTCGTCTCTGACACGACTCCCCCATCGACCCTTCATTTACGCGGAATCGTAACGGTAGCAAGTGCCCGAGACCTCAGCATGGTTCCGGAAGGCGACCGGCAGTCTGGCGCCATGAAGGTGCTGACGACGGAGCGCCTGTACGTAACGGGTGAGATCAATGATTCTTCGAATTTCTCTGATATCCTAGTATGGCGCGGAGAGGAGTACCGTATCTATTCGGTGACGCCTGACGCAGACTATGGGTTCTATCGATCGATCGCTATGAGAGTACTTGGGGAGGTGCCTGATGCCTAACCTTACACGGAAGGAAATCATGCGGCTATTCTACAGAGCGACCATGGCCGCGATCGGGGAGGATCCGGATAAAAAGTACAGGACCTTAAAGCCACCTGTTCGTCTGACTTACAGCACCTTTGGGAAGCCAGACTGGACAGTGAACGATGATGTCATTTTTATTACGTTCCATGATGCGGGCGGTGATGAGACCACCCAGCCGATCCATGAAGTATGGGAAGACGCTGGGCGTGATCTCATCTGCCGGCATTATATGAACCGTGTGCTGCAGATTTCTTTCACGGCCTATGGGCCGAATGGATACGATCATCTTCTGGAAGTCAAACATGCCTTCCTTGACGGCTCCGACGTACTGCGGAAAGCCGGCATCATGATCATCCCATCTGCAGAGACACCGCAGTACGTTCCCGAGAATTACCAAAACATGTGGTGGGACAGGGCAGACCTGACACTCCGCTTCAACTACCTCATGCGTTGGGATGAGGACGTGAAGGCCATCGAGAAGGTACCGGTGATCATTCACGCCAATCCGCCCGGCGAATCGCACCGCGTCCAGACGGACAGCGGAATTATCATAAAGAAAGGATAAAACATGCAGCTTGATTTAAAAACAATCGTCAATGTGAAGGTCAATCTGGCCTCTCGCTCGGCTGCCAGAAAAGGTTTCAATGTGGCACTGATCCTTGGCCCTAGCACGGCCATCAGCACAGGCGAACGCGTCAAAATCTACACCAGCGTGTCCGCCATGCTGCAGGATGGATTCACTACGGATACCCCGGAATACAAGGCAGCGTCGCTGTATTTTTCAGCGACCTCTGGCCCGACAAAGCTGGCCGTCGGAGTCAAAGGGGAAGAAGAATCGTTCCTCGCTGCAGCTAAGGCCTGCCGAGAAAAGAATGGGGAATGGTATGTGCTGATTCCGCTCGAAGCCAAAGATGCAGATATCCTGCAGCTTGCAGAATGGGCAGAGGCGGCCAGCCCGGACACACTCCTCGCATATACCACATCTGACGATTCGAACCTGTCGAATACCGTAACAGGCGATGTGGGCGAGCAGACTGACGCCATCTTTAAGCGCCTGAAATCAAAGAATTACAGACGCTCCTTCGGTATGTACAGCAGCACCAGTCATGCCGTCGCTGCCGTCATGGGATATGCGATGGGGCAGAATACCGGACTCAATAATTCCGCCTTCACGCTTGCTTACAAGAAACTGCCCGGCGTATCGACGGACGACCTGTCCGAAACTCAGGTACTGTATGTGTGCGGGGATAGCGAGACTGCAGGCGTGAACGGCAATGTGTATGTGCGCCGCTCGGATGCCTATGATGTCCTGCAGGAAGGATGCATGGCGGATGGTACGTACTTCGACGAAGTCCTGAATCTCGACATGCTGAAGAATGAAATTGTGCTGTCGGTCATGGATCTCCTGACCAGCCAGCCGAAGATTCCTGATACGGATCCCGGCGTAAACAGTATCGTGGCGGTCATCAATACCGCTTGCGAAAAATTCGTCAATTCCGGATTCATCGCACCGGGCGTATGGAATGGCGGCACTGTGCTCACTCTGAAGAATGGAACCACGCTCGATGCAGGCTATATCGTCCTCTCCGAGCCGGTCGCCGACCAGTCGCAGGCCGATCGCGATGCGCGCAAGGCGCCTCCGATCTACGTATGCATCAAGACTGCCGGGGCTATTCATTATGTGACCATTGCGGTCAACGTCAATCGCTAGTGGGAGGTGAAAAAGTATGAATGGAGCTTTAACTACCTACTCCTTCTCGGATGTGGTCGGTTCGATCCATTGCGGTTTAATGGAGGACTACGTAATTACCGGGAAAGGCGTGGGATCGATTACGATTTCTAAATCAACGGAGCGTACCACGCATGACATTGCAGCCGACGGATCGGTCATGGTATCCAAGGTGCCGGGCAACAACGGGACTGTAACTATTGAGGTGCAGCAGACCAGTCCGCTTAATAAATGGCTGAACGGATGGTTCCAGAAATTATGGAATTCTCCCACATCTAAGTGGGCCAGCACCACCATCTTGATCCGAAACGGACATCTGGGGAATACCCACGTCTGCGTTGGTGTGTCTCCATCGAAGGAACCTGACACGCCTTACCAGTCTCAGGGCGGACGCGTGACGTGGCAGCTCATGTGCGCAGACATAGTGAATAACCCGATCTAATGTGAAGCATTTTTTATACCGGAGGAACCATAATGCTGAAACAGAAGACAAAAGTGATCGAAGCGGGCGGCGCTAAATACCGCCTGGGGAAGATGGATGCCCGTTCGGCATCCTATCTGGCCATGAAAGCGGCGGCGGTGATCGCGCCGGTCCTTTCTACCATCAAGAGCATGAATAAGCAGGATGCCATCACGGCGGCGGCCAATGCGCTGCCCTCTATGCCCCGCGAGGAATTCGATGAAATCCAGACCATGCTGCTCCGCACTGTCGTGAAGCTGGTAGAGACGAATGGCGTGGATATGCCGGTGCCGGTCATCAAGGCGGACGGATCGTTTACTGATGAGGATCTCTGCTATGACGCTCCGACAGTCATGCAGCTCTCGGTACAGGCGCTGATGTTCAACATCGGCGATTTTTTTCAAGGAGCCGGCCTGATCCAGAAACCGGCCAAGTAACAATGCCATTTGAACCATATGCCTATCCGACCATTGACGCCTTCGCGTATGCGCCGGTGGCCGCCGGTATGTGGCGGCAGCACGAAGTGTTTGATGGGACATATGACTTTGACGATTTACTCGACGCGCATGAAATCATGGCAGTAAAGGCCATTAATGCCAAGAGGGCCCAGGAAGCGGCAGAAAGGAGAAATCGATGAATCCAGTCGAAACGATGGGGGAATACCTGGTCAAACTGTCTGCGGACATTGATACCAATTCCTTTAATGCCGCCATGGCTGCTCTGAATCAGCTCATGAATGCCCTGAAGAACATCAAAGGCCTTGCGGCGGCTGCCGCGGCAGTGACCGGATTCGCGGCGATCGGCAAGGCGGCCATCGATACCATCAAGAGTGTGGCCGCGGCAGACATGCAGTTCAAGCGGCTGGCGAATCAGATGTGGATCACCAAGGACAGCGCCAAGGCGCTCTCTACGGCCATGAAGGTCATGGGTGTGTCCGAGGAAGATCTGGCATGGATCCCGGAGCTTCGCGAGCAGTTCTTCCGTCTGCGAAGTGAGATGAACCAGCTGGCCACGCCGATCGACGCCGACCGGCAGCTGAAATGGATCCGAGAAATCGGATATGACATCCAGTCTCTTCAGGTGAAGCTGAAAATGCTGAAGGAGTGGGTAGCCTACTATCTCATTAAATACCTGCAGCCATTCATCAAGGAATTCCAACAGTTTATACAGTGGATGAACGACAAGCTCGGGAAGAACATGCCGCAGATCGCGAAGAAAATCGCGGAGTTTTTAGGTCACGTCGTGTCCGTCGGGCTGAGTGCACTCAAAGTATTGAAGTCGGTCATCGGTTCCGTTTATCGCTTTATAGACGGCCTTCCTGCGAATGTGAAAAAGTGGGGAGCGATCTTTGCGACGGTCGGGGCCTTTATCATGGCCGGTCCTTTTGGTAAATTCCTGATCGCGATCGGCGGGGCTCTTCTGCTCCTCGAGGACTTCGTCTACTACATGAATGGGTGGAAGTCGTCTAAGACGCTCGCTCCCGTGTGGGAGAAGCTGCTGAATTTCTTAGAGGGAGATACGCTCTCCACTATCTCCGATTCCATCAAGGAAATCCTGAAAGGCATCGCGGATGGCCTCGATTACATCGTGACCAAATTCGTAGAAGGCATTGATTGGGATGGTATTCGTGAGTCCTGGTCAGATGGTCTTTCCGAGTTGAAGGACGGTGTTGGGGATTTATTCGACGCCATCTCTGACCTTTTTGATACCATCACCAAGAACACCGACGAGAAGGCGAAGTCTCGCCAGCGGTCATTCTGGACATCCATCGGAGAATTCATATCTTGGGCCTTGAAGGACCTCGGCAGAATGGCCGGAATGGTCGGGAAGCTCATCGCCTCCATTGCCCTATGCCTTCGCGGCGATTTCGTGGGGGCTGCCAAGCTCCTCGGTGTCGTCGTTCAATCGGCGGCTAAGAACAGCCCTTGGGGGCGCATTCTTAGTGGTGTATTTGCATCTTCTGCTGATGAGAAAGCAAATACAGCGGCCGCGATGAACATACTCACGAAGGACGGTGGGTTCACGAAAGAGGGGGCGGCCGCGGCTATCGGTAATTTCTCGGCGGAGTCGAATGTAGATCCTAACAACGTACAGAAAGGAAGCCAGGAGGAGAAGGAAATCTACTTGCGGCGCCTCCTTAATGGCGATATGAGCCGGGATGAATTCGTAAACGACGGTGTCGGATTTGGCATTGCGCAGTGGACAGATGCAGGAAGAAAGGGAGCACTCTACGATTTCGCCATCGAGCAGGGGCGGCCCATCAACGACCTGCGCCTGCAGCTGGCTTTCTTTATGAAGGAGCTTGAGGAAGATTACGGCGACCTGTACCAGGAAATGAAGACGACGGACGATGTGGACAGCATGACGCGACGGCTGCTTCATGAGTACGAAAGTCCAGAGGATCAAGGCTATGGCGTGCAGGTGGATCGCGTAGACAGGGCGCAGAATGCATACGACAACAATTTTGTAAGTACATCCTCCTTTGCAGTAAATCCAAACAGCTACGCAGCGACGGCTGGCACAGGCAGTAATGGATTCGTACAGACCGGCTATAGCGGCGGCAGCAGGATTTCATTCGGAGATATCCACGTGAATGTCACGAATAGCAATGCCTCAGCCAAGGACATCGGAAACGCAGTCGCTGATGCCATTTCTACGAGGTATCAGAGAGGGGTGCTGGTATGAATATCTTAGGATCTCTGGGAGGAGGCGCTCATCTCGGCCTTGGAAATCTGACCGGAATGACACTCGGGAACCTCAATGCGGTGCTGATCGGCGGGACAGCTACGCTGCCGTCCAAGGGAATGTTTCTTGAAGCCGCGTTTCAGGATGGGTATTTTCCCCGCCAGTGGGCGGCCGGGACGCATGAACAGGGCGAGCTCATCTACTGCAAGACGAACATCGCCGGATTTTTCTTCGATGCCGTGCTGAACGTGTCCACGGAGCATACCGCTGTCGTGACCTCGCACCCGGTGCAGACCGGGGCGAATATCTCTGATCATATGTACCTGGAACCGGTACAGATTACCATGGAAATCGGAATGAGTGACTGCATGGCCTCCATGGTGCGCGGCCAGTGGGTGGGCGCCTATACGAAGTCCATATCGGCTTACCGCAAGCTCTGCGAGCTGCAGGCGGCGCGTATTCCCTTCACGGTGCTGACGCGCCTCAACCAGTATCAGAATATGGTCATCCGCTCGATTTCCGTCAACGACGACGCCAGTACGCTTTACGGCCTGCGCGCCACGGTCAACCTGCAGCAGCTGATTCTGGCAAATGTGACAACGGAGAAAGTCTCTGCTCGTGAATGGACGAGTGGGGCGGGGGCGAACCGCGGAGAAGTCCAACCGACGCCGGATCCCACATCGACTATCCGAGCTATGGAAGACGCTTCGAAAGGGGGCGAGGGCTGATGGCTTACTGCAGAATACCTTTGACGTGCCAGCCGCAGTCTGTGCAGACATTCAAGCTCACTCTGGAGGGCGGCAAGCGGAACATCAACATCAAGCTCGTGCTCCGGTATATGGATCTATATGATACGTGGATCGCCGCTATCTATGACAACAGTACGGGAGACCTTTTAGTGGACATGATGCCGTTGGTGTGCGGGGTAAATCTCCTTGGCCAGTACAGGCATCTTTCTATCGGGGAGGCATACATCGTGCCTGTTTCCGACACGCTCCTCATGCAGCCGGACAACAAGACACTTGGGACGACCTTCGTTTTAATCTGGGGGGACGCATCATGAGTTTTGCGAGTGCTGCCCTTGGGGCGGCGGTAGAGACCACGCTGGCCAAGCAGTGGGGCGCGGACAAGGCGGATCCCAATGCCAAGCCGACACTGACGCGGCCTAACGGTGCTCTCTGGTTAAGAAAGTATAAGATACTGGTCACGGACAAGAATGATGAGGAAGCGCTGAATGTGTCCGACTTGCACTGCACCTTCGAGGTCCATAAGAAACGGGACCGGGGCGGGTTCTATGCCATCGTCCGCATCTATAATCTGAATGCCGACACCGAGGATAAGCTGGTCATGGAAGGCGACCGTCTGATCATCGAGGCGGGGTATCAGGCAGAGCAGACGGAGACTTCCAAAGATGAAGAGGGCAATGAAGTCAAGATGACCGTCGACCTTCAGTACGGCAAAATTTTTGACGGAAAGATCATCTGGCCATCTCGATCGCGCGATTCCAATGTAGACTACGTCCTGACGCTCATGGCCATCGATGGTGATCAGCAGCTGAACCTCAATTTCATATCCAAGACAGTGAACCGCGGACTGAATTCCCGAAAAATTATCGAGACTGTGGCGAATGACAGTGAAGAGAAGACGCCGGTGAATCAGGTATCGGATGGACTGTCGGATCAATCGCTGCCAAGGGGTAAGGTGTTCTTTGGCCGTCCCTATGACTATATACAGAATGTGTGCCGTGGAAACGCGGCCTCTTTTTATGTGGAAGACGGCAATCTGAACATCGTCCGCTTGCAGGATGTGGGAAAGGATGAAGCGATCGTCGTATCCCCGGAGACCGGGCTCATCGGCACGCCTCAGCAGGTGCAGTTTGGACTTTCCTTCCGGATCCTTTTAAATCCGGCCATTCACCTGCAGTCTCTCATCAAACTGAAAAACGTGCAGGCGAATGAGGCGAGCGTGACGCCCGGCCAGCAGCAGGCACCGCTGGATGATGAGTGGATTTACCAGGTCATGGAGCTGACGCACGTCGGGGATACCCGCGGGAATGACTGGTATACAGAAATTCAAGGAATATCCCGCTATGGGAAGGGCTCACTGGCGGCCTTATTGGGCAACAGTGGCCAGAATGGGAACGGGGTGTGATCAATGATACCTTTGACAGAGCTTTCGCCTGACAGGCGCCAGAATAGCGAAAATTTCGCCCGCGAGCGAGAGAACAATCTGCGCGTGGCGTGCCCAGGAATCATTCAGTCGTTTGATCCGAAGGAGCAGACGGTTACTGTGCAGCCAGCGATTCGCGAGAAGCGGCTGACCCCAGAAGGGGAAGAGCAGTGGGTGGATCTCCCACCACTCGTTGATGTTCCCGTGGTATTTCCGAGAGCGGGCGGCTATGCGCTTACATTCCCGGTGAAGCCGGGCGATGAATGCCTGGTCATCTTTGGCGATGCCTGCATGGATTCCTGGTGGCAGTCTGGCGGGGTGCAGAATCAGATCGACTGTCGCCGACATGATCTCTCAGACGGCTATGCCATCCCTGGTCCATGGAGTCAGCCGCGCACCATTACTGGATACAGTACCGGCTCCGTGCAGCTCCGGAATGAATCCGGATCGGCGTATGTGGAAATCGCTGGCGATACCATCAACATCGTCGGCGGCACCATCAACATCAATGGAGGGACGGTGAATATCAATTGAGTCAGGCGACACGACTGGGAGACAAAGACACAGGACATGATGCCTGCCCGCCGACGGCGCTCGTTACTGCGGCCTCGGATGTGTTCATCAATGGACGGGGAGCCGCGCGTGTAGGGGACATCTATGCACCGCATGGCTGCTCCGTGCACGCGGCGCACTCTGGGGCGATTTCTTCAGGGAGCAGATCGGTATTTATCAACGGGAAGCCGGCTGCTCGCGTGGGGGACTCCGTCTCCTGCGGCGGTACGGCTGCCGAAGGCTCTCCGAATGTGTTTATAGGAGGCTAGCTATGATTTACCGCATGTTAGACGCCGATGGTGACTACGTATTCGGGAGGAGCAAGCATGCTTATCTCGAAGGCGTGGAAGCTGTCGCACAGGCCATCAAGACACGACTCCTCCTGCTCTATGCGGAGTGGTGGGAGGATCGAGAGGACGGGCTTCCACTTTTTGAAAAGATTCTGGCATCCTCGGGCAGCCAATCCAACACAGCGGCGGTGGATTTCCTTTTCAAGGAACGCATCTCCGGGACGAAAGGTGTGCTCTCGATACTGGGCTATGATTCAAACTATGATAATGACACTCGTAAATACACGTTCCGCGCCGTGGTAGAGACCATGTACGGATCGCTCATTATATCGAACCTGGGAGGAACAGAATGAGTTACTTTACTCCTTACGTAGACGGATCCGGACTTCACCTGCCGACCTATCAGGACATTCTGGACGACATGATCGCCAGCATGAAAAAGATCTACGGATCGGATATTTACCTTGGAAACGATAGTGCGGATTATCAGTTTCTTTCCATCCTTGCGCTGAAGGTGGCTGACAGTTACCAGGCGGTGCAGTATGCTTACAATTCGAGAAGTCCGACGACTGCCGTCGGAGCGGCGCTCGACTCCGTAGTAAAGCTGAACGGCATCTACCGAAAACCTGCAGGTTTCTCGACCTGTGAACTCTACATCACGGGCACGGCCTTCACAGAAATCAAAAACGGCAGCGTAAAAGATGCCACTGGGAATGTGTGGAATCTGCCGGCGTCTGTGGTGATCGGATCTGACGGCAGCGTGCTTTCCACAGCCACATGCAGCGTGGCTGGCGCCATCACAGCACTTCCGGGCGACATCACGCAGATAAACACCCCGACCATGGGATGGAAGGCGGTCGAAAACAAAGTGTCGGCCATTCCGGGCAATGCTATCGAGACGGACGGAGAGCTTCGAAATCGTCAGGCCATCTCTGTGGCGAACCCGTCTCAGACCATGCTGTCCGGGACGCTTGGTGCACTCCGTGCGCTGAAGGATGTGGCGCGCGTGTCGGTCTACGAGAATGACACCAACATCTCGGACGTGGATGAGGAGAATAACCCCTTTGGCCTGCCGCCGCACTCAATCACCTGCGTAGTCGAAGGTGGAAATGATAACGAAATCGCGGAGGTGATTCTTTACCATAAAGGGATCGGCTGCTATACGAATGGCACGAAGGTGGTCAAGGTCAAAGACCAGAATGAATACATCAACACCGTCCGATTCTATCGTCCAATCTATGTCCCGATTCATGTACATGTAAAGATTAAAAAGTATACCGGCTATATCTCCAGTCTGTCGTCGACGGTAAAAAGTGCGATTTACGATTATATCAAAGGACTCGAGATAGGGCGGGACGTGTCCATTTCTATGCTGACCGGAGTCATCGTAGGATGCAATCCCATCCCAAGCAAGCCGCTCTTTGGGATCTCTTCCATCACGATTGGCCGCTCGGCCGGATCCATGGCAGCGGGCGATGTGGATATAAATTACAACGAAGTCGCAAGCCCGGACTACATCCTGCTTGAGGTAGAATCATGATCACACCGAATCAGGAATATTACAGGGAGCTCATCACCTCAGAATACAAGCTGGCACCGCGCTTCAATGCCATGGTGCGAAAGATGGTGGACTATAACTGCGAGCTGGATCAATTCATTCTGAAGGTCGTGGAAATGTTTGACATCGAAACGGCGCACGATGACCAGCTCGATATCATCGGCGACTGCGTCGGCACGTCCCGCGATCTGGACTTTGACCCGTCTCCGCTAGTCCGAGGAGCCATCATCTGCCCGACACCTGCAGAAATGGAAAAGGACAGCGGCGATGAATCGGTCTATACCGTGTACCAGACACCGACTCCGGCGAATATGGATGAGTCGGACTTTATTAAAGGTTATGCTCCGGCGGATATCGAAGGCGATCCCCTGATCACGGACTCCGTCTTCCGCACGATGATCAAAGCAAGAATCGTGCAGAATGTGTGGAATGGGAACGTACTCGATCTATACGAAATGTGGGCGAATCTGTTTCCGGAGAATCTGGGTATACAGATCCAGGATCTGCAGGACATGTCTTACAATATCGTGCTGGTGGGTCAGTACACAGGTCTCATGCGCGAGCTCATCATGCATGGTTATATCATCCCGAAACCGGAAGGCGTCCGGATTAACGCGCTCTCCTTTATCGATACAAGCGGCATGCCGATCTTCGCATACGATTACAACACGCTCAACTATAGCGGCTATAAGTCACACTGGCTGCAGGTTAAGAAAACGGAGGGGTAATAAATGGCCAAATCTAATTTCAGGGTATTTGCGGAAGGCGTCGCCCCCGCAAATATCCAGTCAGACAATGAATACGAGACAGACACACAACGCATATCCGGCGTGGTGCCGGGCATTGCCGTTCCGTCGCTGCACAACAAGCTTTATAAGCAGGCGACGATCATGGCTGCGGCCATAGCACAGGTCATCGTACAGGCCGGATTCGATGCGATGGACGACGACTATACCGGCCTCGTCGCGAATATCCGTAAGTCCTTTGTAGGCTCGGTGAATGGCATCAAACCGGACGCGCAGGGGAATATAGACCTCACGTCCGCCCTTGAGAACATCCGGAGAATGACCTATCCAAGGATCGGCGACGTCATTATGACGAAGAATCCAGAGAATCCATCCGTCAAGTACACCGGAACCACATGGGAACTTCTCGAAGAAAAGACCTTCATTATGTCAGCCGGGAATACGGCCAAAGTCGGAGAAAAGGGCGGGAGCAATACCCACACAAGTACTGTATCCGAGATGCCGTCCCATACCCATGGATATACCATGAGCGAAGCTGGCGGGCATGACCACGATCGGGGAAACATGGAGATTACAGGGGAGTTTAACGCTGATGACTCAGCATTTGGACGACATGCGGACAGCACACCCACCTCAGGCGCTTTTGTCGAGGGCCGACGCGTTAGTTTAGATCAAAGCTCGGAAGGCGGTGGTGGTGGTGCTCGTATGCGTTTCGTGGCTTCCCGTTCTTGGACTGGCCGAACATCGTATGCGGCAGCGCACAAGCATGCTCTTTCGATCAATGCCACAGGCAGTGGACAGGAATGGGACAGCCGACCGAAGTACATTGCATTATACATTTGGATTCGCACAGAATAATAAGGAGGAATCATGGCAATAGAAACGAATGCGCGCATAGAATTTTCCGTCGCCTCTGTAGAGGAATGGGAAAGAGTAAACCCCAAGCTCCATCAAGGCGAGCCGGTATTCGCAAAGAAACCGAGCGGGAAGTACATTCTGAAGGTCGGCGCCCCCGGAGGGAGCACATATAAAAATGCCGTCGTCGTATGGGATCAGGATGACGCAGAAACAAAAATGACAAGCACACAGGAGGCGGCTGCGCAGGCGCTCGCATCCAAGAATGCAGCGGCGGCGAGCGCGAGTGCGGCAAAGACGAGTGAGACAGCAGCGTCCGCATCTAAGAGCGCAGCCGCGACGAGTGCCGCGAACGCAAAGACGAGCGAGACAAATGCTGCTGCCAGTGCGAGTAATGCAGCTAATAGTGAAAAGGCAGCAAAAGCTAGTGCAGATAGAGCAGCTACCTTTGATCCTACTTCGTACTATACGAAAACAGAGACTTATACTCAGGAAGAAGTAGATGCTAAGATTCCTACAAAGACTAGTCAGCTTACTAATGATTCTGACTTTGTAGATACAGAGACTCTAAGAGGAATTGAACAGAATCTTATTGCTGTGGTGCCTACAAAGACTTCTCAGCTGACTAATGATAGTGGATTTGCAGTAATTAGCAATGGACACCTTGTTATTAACGGAAGTGAGTTATGGATAGAATAAAGAATTACATTATACATTGGCTAAGTGGCTATACCGCTGATGAGTATCATACCATTGAACTCCAGCGCGACCGTCTGTATGTAGAGTTAGATAAACTGAAAACACTTGACCATGATACAGTGTTGGATATTGATGGTAAACAAATATGGGTGGAATAGGAGGACTTGATGGGTACACTTACTAAAAAACTGCATATCTTATCAGGTGGTACAGAAGAAACCTGTAATATTTATACGACACCAGAAGAAGTAGGCGGTAGTCCTTACCTCGCTCTTGAGGTTGACGGAGCAAAAGGGTATATAAAATTAGGAAGCACAACGGACGCTAACGCAACCCATCTGAAAGTGAAGAAAAATGGCACTACTTACGCAGCGTGGAAGTCAGCAACAGTTGATGTGCCGACGGGAACTGTATCAATAGATGGTAATGGGGAGTTTACCGTTCCAACAGGAGTAACCGTTATTCAGGTGAGTCATCCTGACTTAGGTGTTGTAAATGTGGGGGTTACTCCAAGCACAAAACATTCGTTAAGTATTGATTGGGATATGTTGCGCCCAACGCATTACAGAACGTATATTATGTGTGATTCACACAATGTGAAATACTTAGAAGATGTAATAGTGACGGAGTACGAGGACCCAAACCCAAGTCTAGTTTTTGATGTAGACTGGTCTCCTGAAATCAATAAATTAACCCCTAACGTAACTGATTATAACTAAAAGGAAAGGTGATTATCATGTTCGCTTATCCACCAGCACCACCAGCTATCAATAGCTTTGGAGGTGAAGTAATGTAGGCCAAAAATATAGAGTCGAGATAATTTTTAACTAAGGCGGTGCTTTGGTGAAAACATATATATATATGGAAGAAAATTACTCCAATTTATAGGAGGTGATACGCCATGTTTAAGGTCAACAACAACAACATCAGCATAATCAGGGGCGACAGCGGTGTTTTTACCATCACCATCACCGACACCAACGGCAACCCTGTTGAGCTGACTGATGGTGACGTGCTGACGTTTACGCTCCGGAGATCCGCCAGAAATCCCGCTATCGTCCTGCAAAAAATCATTGCTGGCGGCGAGCTGGATATCAAACCAGCCGATACCGAGGGACTGACGTTTGGGGCATACGTCTATGATATCGAGCTCAAACGTGCTGACGGTTATGTCGATACAGTCATCCCACCGCATGAGTTTCTGCTGATGGAGGAGGTGACCTACTGATGAGGTTACATGGCACGCTGACGGCTGCCAAAGGTGAGCTGCATGGTACATTGTCACCAGGCAGAGCTAACCTGCATGGCACGTTATCAGCAGTGACTGGTATCAGTGTCGAGCTGTACGAGGGTGCTTACACAGTACACTCCGCAGTGCATGAGGCGCAGGAACTGCCAACGGCAAACAAACACTTAATCAAAAATATTACCATAGAAAAAATACCGTACTACGAAACAAGCAACTTGTCAGATGGTATTACAGTCTACATAGGAGATGAAAGAGAGGTCGAAATCTATGGCTGAGAAAACTATTAGCAAGGTTGTGTATGGTGGTAAAACATTAATTGATTTAACCGCCGACACTGTAACAGCAGACAAGATTTTAAAAGGTGCAACCGCCCATGATAAGAGCGGTGCGCCGATTGTAGGCGCATGTACTTTTAATGCTGATACATCTGATGCGACAGCAACAGGCGCAGAGATTTTGAGCGGAAAAACAGCCTATGTCAACGGCGTAAAAATTACAGGCGAAATGAGGAATAATGGCGCTGTCAGCGGTGTGATTAGCCGAAAAGCTGACAGCTACACCGTGCCTATTGGTTATCACGATGGCGCAGGCAAGGTAGCAATCAGTTCCACGGAACAGGCTAAAATCGTTGCTACAAACATCAGAGCTGGCGTATCTATTTTAGGCGTAACAGGCACAATGAGCGTCACAGAGGGTGCTAAGGCGCAAGCCAAAACAGTTACCCCGACCACGGCACAGCAAACAGTTTTGCCCGACAGCACTCAGGGATTTAACTATTTGTCACAAGTTACCGTAGAGCCGATACCCTACAATGAGAGCGACAATCCGCAGGGCGGAAAGACCGTTACCATAGGCTAAGGAGAATAGAAAATGGCAGTGAATAAAGTTATATACGGTGCTAACACCTTGGTAGACCTTACAGGTGATACCGTCACCGCTGCCGATTTGGCAGACGGAGTAAAGGCAACAGGTGCGGACGGTAACCCTATTGTAGGCATAATGCAAAAGGTAACCATCGACGCTGAGCTATCGACTACCAGCACAAATCCTGTACAAAACAAGGTTATTACCGAGGCTATAGCCAACATTGGCGGCGGCGGTTCGGGTGATTACCTGCCGCTAACAGGCGGTACCGTAACCGGTGGCATCACAGCACCAAATTTCCAGACTGGCTCGGGGACATCCAATTACTTCCAGTGCCGCAAATTCCGCGGCGAGGGCGATGCCGGTACATATTATCACGCTATAGATTTTGGCTACTCGGGACACGATTCTGTAGATTTCTATGAATATGATGCAAATTGGAGCTTCTATCAATGCACATCCGGCAATAAGTCAAGTGCCGTCCTTATCGGTAAAATCAACGGAAACGGCTGGAACGGCGGGGCACGGCTGACAGGCGCACCGACCGCACCTACTGCGGCAGTTGGCACGAACACCACTCAGATCGCGACAACTGCTTTTGTACAGACAGCTGTTGGCGACAAAGCTAACACATCAGACCTTGCCGATTTTGTCACGACATCCGGTCAGAATACATGGCGGGCACAGCAGACCTTTAACCTTGCAACGCTTGGTTATGAGCAGTATTCCGCACCATACAGCAGTACAAATTCCGTCAGCCCATCTACGTCAGCCGCGTCCTATTATGCAACAGGAGCGTTCACTCTTAACCTGAGTACGCTCTCTGCACTGCTCAGTAGCAATCAGTCAACAGTGTTTACAGCTTACATCACTGCCGGCGGTGATTATGCGCTGTCCATCACTAACGGCGGCACGATTAAATATATCGGTGCTGCTTCAGACTTAGCAATCACCAGCGCAGGCCTGCTGCTCAACATCCTTATGACTAAGGATGGCAACGGGAGCCTGACTAGCATCGTGCAGGCTAATAAGCTGACATGAGGTGATAACCATGGGACTTAACAGGATGATGTTTATCAAAAAATCTGCTGGGAGCGGCGGGGATACCGGGGATAATGCCTTTATCATGACCATGGGACAGAAGAGCGGTCAATATGGATACAGCCGCAACAATGGAAATTATGGCGAAGTTACGGGAGATGTTACACATGACGGTAGAGCGGTAACATTGGTAATATTGTCTTATTACGGCGGTTGGCTTGACGTTGCATTTAAGGAGGATGGTGTTACGAGCGGTAGTCGCAATATCAACCTTAACATCACACCGCTTGAAACGGGTGTAACTGTTAATTTGACAGTAGGCAAAATGTCATATCAAGGTGACTTAGTAGGATTTTATACCTTTTTGCAACGTGTGCCGTCAAATATATCAAGCATGTTTACCGCCGCTAATGTGGGTAAAAAATATAAAGTCGAAATTGTGTTTAACTAAAGAGGCAGACCATGAAAACGTATACATACAAGGCTAACAGCTACGATAATTTGTACGATTTGGCAGAGGCACTAGCGCATGACGGCACATTTATTCCGCGCACAATATCTGATACTGACCTGGAGCAGTTGGGCGTTGCTGTAGCAGAAGCAGAAGAGCCGATTGAAAACATCCGCACCCGCAAAATCGTGGAATTAAAACATCAGCGTGACAGCAAAGAGGTTGAGCCAGTGGAATATGGCGGTCATCTCTACGATTACGACAGTCAGGCGCGCGACCGTATATCAGCCGCAATCATTTGGCTTGATGCACAGGGCGATGGTGCTAAAATTAGCTGGACCACGGCAGACAATGTGGATGCAGTGGTTACAGCTCACGACCTGCGTATGATTATAGCTTACGCGGCTGAACGTAACAATAAACTGCATACTGCTTACAACACTGCTAAGGCGCAGGTCGAAGCTGCGCAGAGCAAAGCAGAAATCGACACTATTTCTCTAAATTAGAAGGGTATTTATGAACTACCGATTATTGGTATGCACTTGTCAACAAAAATTGGACACGAAACTAAAAAAATTAGGCATAAAAATTGAATACTTGTACAAGATACAGTGAATCTTCCAACATCGTCTCGGGAACCGCCAGACACTTTATGCCAACTACAACTTGAATAAGTTCAGCATTT
>OIWK01000275.1_pt1 | contig 54521 bp, 43 predicted proteins | sample 1587401 | NCBI WGS metagenome assembly OIWK01 (sample SAMEA3888911, study PRJEB22519) | human gut metagenome | biome: human gut; feature: human-associated habitat; material: faeces | place: Denmark | collected 2009 | reverse complement strand
ACAGCTCATTTAGTATACTACTGTGTAAAGAATATGTCAAGGATTTTTTTCAAATTCTTGACGCCGGCCGCGAATCATCGCCTGCGGCGATGTGTTCGTCGTTCATCGTTCGTCGTCAATCCATAATATCGCCTGGCCGCGATTCCGTAGGGGCCGACCTGTGAAGGCGGCCCGCTACGCGCTGAGGGCATCCCGAAGCGTCGTTGTCAGTGTAAGGTGCCGTTGTGCAACGGCATCCGTAGGGGCCGTCCTGTAAAGGCGGCCCGCTACGCGCTGAGGGTTTCCCGAAGCGCCGTTGTCAGTTTGAGTCTATCGCGGCGGTACGACGCATCTGATTCCGAGGAAAAAGCCGTGGTTCGTGGTTTCTTGCTCGTTGCTCGTAAAAGCTCACCATCATTCCGAATAGGCCATGATCAAATATCACAGCGGGCCGCCCTAGCCGGGTCGGCCCCTACGATGGCCCCGGTCGGGGCATTTTTTACGAACCGAGGGTTACTCGAGGCGATGTTGTCAGTTTGAGGTGCCGCGGTGTAACGGCATCCGTAGGGGCCGTCCTGTGAAGGCGGCCCGCCACGCGCTGAGGGTTTCCCGAAGCGTCGTTGTCCGTTTGAGGCTGTCGCGGCGGAACGACGCATCTGATTCCGAGGCGGCCTGCGTCTTTATGCATCACAGCAACAGATGACGATGGTGTCGACGATGGTATCTACTGTCGACGCCCGCGATAAGTCCATGACGGGTTTAGCCAGGCCCTGCAAGAGCGGACCCAGGACTTTGGCTCCTGCGACGTGTTCCAACATTTTACAGCAAATATTACCCGTATTGAGGTCGGGAAAGACGAGGACATCGGCTTGGCCTGCCACCGGTGAGCGGGGCGCCCAATCGGCAGCATAGGCCGGCACCAGGGCCACGTCGGCTTCCATTTCCCCATCGTACAGAAAATCGACATTGCGGTCGCTCAAAATCTGTACGGCCCGGCGCACTTTATCGGCTCCGGCACCGCGCTCGCTGCCCATGGTCGAGTAAGACAACAGGGCTACTTTGGGAGATGCAATATGCAGCGTCCGGCGCGCCCGGTCTACACAGTTGCAGGCAATATCTGCCAACTGGTATTCATCTGGATCAGGGATTACATCGCCATCGCCGACGACAAAGACGCCGTCATTGCCAAACTGCATCATATCCGTCACAACGATGAAGGAACTGCTGACCGTATCGATGCCATCCCGCGTCCCAATGAGCTGCAAGGCTGCCCGCAGCACTTCCGATGCCGGCGTTTCCATGCCGGCTACCATGCCAGCCGCTTCTCCGGCAGCTACCAAGGCGGCGCCAAAGTACAGGGGATGGTTCAAGAGGAAACGGCGGCTCTCTTCCAAAGTCATTCCAGCGGCTTTCCGTTTATCCGCATAGGTTTGCGCCAAATCTTCCAGCATCCGATATTTTTTAGGATAAATCACTTCAGCCCCATCCAAATCGAGCTGATACCGTGAAGCCAGTTCCTGGATATCACGTTCCTTCCCCAAGAGGACAGGGACGGCCAGGTGCTCGGCCAATACCCGGTCAGCAGCCTGTAAAATACGGACATCATCACTTTCAGGCAAAACAATTTTTTGCGGCTTCCTAGCCGCCTGCTGTTTCAAAGACGTAATATACCGGCTCATATCGATTCCCTTCCGCATCATGTATGTTACTTCCTATTATAGGGACATACGGAAAAGGAAGCAAGTAAAAAGGGCTTGTCGCACGACGACAAGCCCTGTTAAGTGGTTAGTGGCTAGTTGTTAGTTGTTAGCCACGAGTCACGAGTCATGAGCCACAAACCACGAGCCACTAGCCACGTGGCATTAATGGCTCACCCCTGGTTGTACTTTGTCTTCTTTCCCCAGCATATAATGCTTATTGATATACTGCGTATGCAGGAGGGATTCGGAAAGGTCGCTGAGGGGTTCACCCAGGAATTTGGTATACAGTGTCTGGATTTCCGGGTTTTCCCAGCTGGCACGTATCTGTTTCAGCGCATCCAGTCCATAGAGCGATTCGATACGGGCGCGTTTGGCCGGGATTTCCTGAGGCAGTTTCGTCCGCGGCTGGCCACCGCCGCCGATGCAGCCGCCCGGGCAGGCCATGACTTCGATGAAAGCGTATTTCTTCCACGAATGTTTTTCTTCCATGAGGTTGATGAAGCGCCGGGCATTGGCCAGACCGCTGATGGCGACGACGCGGATGATATCGTTATCCAGGGTCAGTGCCGCCTCTTTGACGCCTTCCAGGCCACGGACTTCTTCAAAGTGCAGAAATTCTTCGTCAGCCGGTTTGCCCGTCTGCAAATAGACCAGGGTCCGCAAAGCCGCTTCCATGACGCCGCCGCTGTTGCCAAAAATCGTACCGCCGCCGGAAGACTGGCCAAAGATGGGGTCATAATCCGAATCCTTCAGGCTGTTGAAGTCGATTTGGGCATCTTTGATCCATTTCGCCAATTCACGAGTCGTAATGCAGTAGTCCGTATCGCGGATTTCCGGCTTCTTCCAATAGCGGCCGGCAGCATTCCGTTCCGGCCGGGCAATTTCGGCTTTCTTCGACGTACACGGCGTGACGCAGACCGTCACGATGTCGGCCGGATCGATCTTCATGCGTTTGGCAAAATAGGTCTTGATCATAGGACTGAGCATGCTGATCGGGCTCTTGGCCGTCGACAAGTGAGGAATCAGTTCAGGGAAAAAGATTTCCGTAAATTCAACCCACGACGGGCAGCAGCTGGTGAACTGCGGCAGGAGTTCTTTCTTATTGTGCATGCGGTACAGGAGTTCCGATGCTTCTTCCATGATGGTCAGGTCAGCGCCGAAGTTCGTATCGAAGACGTAATCCCCGCCGAGATCCCGCAGGGCGGCAATCATCTTGCCCTGGACGACGGAGCCGAAGGGCAGGCCAAATTCATCGCCAAGAGCGACTCGGACAGCCGGTGCCGTCTGGAAGATGACGATTTTCTTCGGGTCATCGATGGCCTTTTGGATGGCATCGCGCTGGGATACAGTCGTCGTCGCACCGAACATGCACGTCAGGGAACATTGACCGCAGTGGACGCAAATCGGCACGTCACCCGTACTTTCCAGAGAATAATAGCCCGTCATGGACATGACATCGGCACAGCGCCGACGGCAAAGGGTACAGTTCTTGCACTTTTCCGGATCGAACTGGATGGAAATATTGCGGTTTTCGACGGCGACGCGGCGGTCGAGCTTTTCAAAGCGGCTGGTAAAGGCGATATCGCGTTTCTTTTCGGCCTGCATATAGATGGCATCGCTGCAGCAAATGGCGATGACGTCGGTAATATCTTCAGGCGTACAGCCCCGGGATAAATCCATGACCGGCTTGGCCAGGCCCTGGAGGAGCGGGCCCAGCGCCGTCGCTCCGGCCAGATGTTCCAAGACTTTATAGCAGATATTGCCGGAAACGAGATTCGGGAAAACGAGGACATTGGCCTGCCCGGCTACCGTCGATCCCGGTGCTTTCTGCCGGGCAATACGAGGCACCAGGGCAGCGTCGGCCTGCATTTCCCCATCAAATTCGAAATCGACGTTGCGGTCCCGCAGCAGGCGGACGGCCTCGCGGACGCGGTCGACTTCTTCGCCGGCACCGCTTCCCATGGTCGAATACGACAAGAGGGCTACTTTCGGATCGAGCATCTGCGCCGTCCGGCGGGCCCGTTCGACACAGCTGACGGCGATATCGGCCAACTGCTGCGGCGTCGGTTCGATGACGACACTGCAGTCCCCGACGACGAAGATGCCATCATCGCCGAATTGCGGTTTATCCGTAATCATGATAAAGGAACTGCTGACCGTCGACAAGCCGGGGTGGGGCCCGATGACCTGCAGGGCCGCCCGGATGACTTCCGACGATGTAGCGACAGCCCCGGCGACCATGCCGTCGGCAATATCGAAGGCGACGAGACAGGCAGCAAAGAAAATATAATTTTCCGACAAGACTTTCCGTGCTTCTTCAAGAGTCATGCCCTTCTTGGCCCGCCGCTTAGCATAATATTTACAGAATTTATCCATCATGGGATATGTTTCGGGATCGATGATTTCGATACCATCCATATCGATTTGATATTCTGACGCTACTTCGACGATACTCTGGGGCCGGCCGATGAGGATAGGCCGGGCGAAACCTTCGGCCTGGACCCGTTCGGCAGCCTGCAGGACGCGGCGGCTTTCCGATTCCGGCAGGACAATCTTCTTCTGCTCTTTGGCAACGCGGCGTTTCAGGTTATTGATAAAGCGTGACATAAGACAACACCTCACATCTATCTGCAATCATCACTGTCATTTCGTTGAGTATAGTATACGGCAAAAAGAAGAAGGCCGCGCCTTTTCCCGGACGAAAGGGACGATTCCCCTGCCGAACGGAGAATAAAGGGGACAAAAAAAGCGCTGTCGCATGAAGACAGCGCTTTTTTAGTTTGAAGTTGAAAGCTTGATGTTTGATGTGAATGGGACAAAATTTAAAGGCCATCACCTCAAACATCATACATCAAACCTCAAACTAACGATTATTCTACGGTAACGCTTTTGGCCAGGTTACGCGGTTTATCTACGTCGTTGCCGCGGCTGACGGCGATGTAGTAGGCCAACAGCTGCAAGGGGATGATGGCCAGGATGGGAATGACGAAATCGTCCGATGCCGGGACCTTGATCAAGGCATCGACAGTCTTGCCGACTTCCGTATCGCCTTCCTGGACGACGCCGACGACATAGGCATCACGGGCTTTGACTTCCTTGATGTTGCTGATCATCTTTTCTTCGACTTCTACCTGCGTAGCCAAAGCGATGACCGGGACACCGGCTTCGATCAGTGACAAGGTGCCGTGTTTCAATTCACCGCCGGCATAGGATTCTGCATGAATATAGGAGATTTCCTTCAGTTTCAAGGCCCCTTCCATAGCCAGGCCGTAGTCCATGGAACGGCCGATGAAGAAGACGTCTTCTTTATTCTTGAAGGCATCGCAGAGGCCTTTGATCGTATCGACCTGGTCGAAAACACCCTGGCACTGATCCGGCAGTTTCGTCAAATCGGCTAAAATCTTTTCTTCCCGTTCAACCGACAAGTTCCCGTTCAAGCGGCCCATGTACAGAGACAGGAGCAGGAGCGTGACCAGCTGTGTCGTATAGGCTTTGGTCGAAGCGACGGCGATTTCCGGGCCAGCCCAGGTATAAGCGACCTGGTCGGCTTCACGGGAAATGGACGAGCCGACGACGTTGGTAATGGCCAGGGAACGGGCGCCACGGCGTTTGGCTTCCTTCAGGGCTGCCAAGGTGTCGATGGTTTCACCAGACTGGCTGACGACGATGCAAAGGGTCTTGCTGTCCGTCAAAGGATCGCGATAACGGTATTCCGAAGCGATATCGACTTCGACAGGGATGCGGGCCAGTTTTTCAATGAAGTACTTGGCCAGGAGCCCGGCATGGTAGGCCGTACCGCAAGCCGTAATCAGGATCTTGCCGATAGAGTTGACATCTTCCGGCGTCCAGTTCAGTTCTTCGAAGTGGACATGTTTGCCGTCTTTCGTGATGCGGCAGCTCATGGTATCTTTGATGGCCTTCGGCTGTTCATAGATTTCCTTGAGCATGAAGTGTTCGAAGCCGCCTTTTTCAGCCGCTTCGGCATCCCAGTTGACTTCAAAGACTTTCTTGGAAATGGGTTTGCCTTCGAGGTCCGTGACCCAGACATTATCTTTCATGACGATGGCGATTTCCCCATCATTCATGATATACGTCTTGCGGGTATAGCTGAGGATGGCCGGGATATCCGAGGCGATGTAGTTTTCGCCCTGGCCGAGACCGACGATGAGAGGATTATCCTTCTTGCTGCAAATGATCTTATCCGGTTCAAATTTGCACATGAAGACCAACGAATAAGAACCGCGCAGACGGCTTAGGACTTTGCGGACCGTGCTGGTGAAATCCCCGTCGTACATGTCGGCGCACAAGTGGGCGACGACTTCCGTATCCGTTTCCGACTTGAAGTGATACCCTTTTTTGAGGAGTTCTTCCTTCAATTCCATGTAGTTTTCGATGATGCCGTTGTGGACGATGGCGAAATCGCCTTTTTCATCCGTATGGGGATGGGCGTTGACATCCGACGGACCGCCATGAGTTGCCCAACGGGTATGGCCGATGCCGACCGTGCCGACGACAGGATGAGCCTTTACGGCTTCAGCCAGGTTGACCAGACGGCCTGCCTTTTTGCGGACAGCAATGGCGCCGTCATGATAGACGGCGATACCGGCCGAATCATAACCGCGGTATTCCAGCTTGGCCAGACCATCCATCAAAAAATCTGCTGCTTCTCTGTCTCCGATGTAACCTACAATACCACACATAGTTATATCCTCCTGATATGAAAATGTTCCTTCCCATGACGAACTTGTCGACGACGTTACCGCCGTGTTTTTCCGTCATATAACGGCTGAAGCTGCCGAGAGACATCCGCTGACTGTTCGATACTTCTCTACCTCGTCTGCCTGGCGGACCAGGCACTAGCGCTATCCATTATATCGTCAAGGATTTCCAGACGCCTGCAAAAAAAAGCAGGAATGAAGTTCGCTGAACTCCATTCCCACACTTTAATATATTTGCAAGGTTTTGTCAATACCTATTTGGAAGGCCCCATTTCGTGTTCGACGACGACGGCGATGTCATCGACGATGCGTTCGAGCTGGTCCAGATCTGGTCCTTCCGCCATGACACGGATGAGGGGTTCTGTCCCGGACGGACGGACAAGGATGCGGCCTTCATCGCCCAATTCTTCTTCGCCAGCCGAAATGGCCGCCATGATGAGGTTATTGTCTTCCCAACCGGATTTCGTCTGAACGCGAACATTTTTCAAAATCTGCGGGTAGCGCGTCATGAGCCCGGCCAATTCCGACAGCGGCTTATTCTGCTGTTTCATGATGCTCAGCAGCTGGACCGCCGTGAGCAGGCCGTCACCGGTCGTATTGTAGTCGAGGAAGATGATATGGCCCGACTGTTCGCCACCCAGGGAATAGCCGTCTTTGCGCATCTTTTCCAGGACATAGCGGTCGCCGACAGCCGTAATTTCCGTCTTGCAGCCCATTTCTTTCAACGCTTTATGGAAACCGATATTGCTCATGACCGTACCGACGACGGTATCCTGTTTGAGCCGGCCTTCGGCTTTCAGTTTCATGGCGCAGAGGAGCATGATCTGGTCGCCATCCATTTCCTGGCCCTTTTCGTCGACAGCCAGGCAGCGGTCAGCGTCACCGTCATTGGCAATGCCGACATCAGCCCCGTATTTGAGAACCGTTTCCTTCAAGCTTTCCAAATGGGTGGACCCGCAGTTTTCATTGATGTTGACGCCATTCGGTTCATGATGGATAGCAATGACTTCTGCACCGAGGCGCTTGAGGATTTCCGGTCCCAATACTGACGCCGAGCCATTGGCCCCGTCATGGACGACTTTCAAGCCCGACAAGTCGATATCTGTCGATTTGCAGATGAAATCAGCATATTCCTGCTGCAAGTCGGTCCACGCCGAAATCGTGCCGATAGCCGCACCGGTCGGACGGCTCTGGAGAGCAGCCCGTTCATCTTTGAGCATACATTCTTCGATTTTGTCTTCCGTTTCGTCCGGCAATTTATAGCCAAAGCCATCGAAGAACTTGATGCCGTTGTATTCAAAAGGATTATGCGAGGCCGAAATCATGACGCCTGCGTCCATATGATGGGTCCGCGTCAGGTAGGCAATGGCCGGAGTCGGAATGACGCCTACCATGTAGCAGTCCCCACCGGCTGAAGCGATACCGGCGGCCAGGATATCTGCCAGCATGGTGCCGGAACGGCGGGTATCCCGGCCGATGAGAAAGGTCGGGTGTTCTTTGTTCTGCCCAAAAATGTAGGCAGCTGCTCTGCCCAAATGATATGCCAATTCCGGTGTCAATGAATCATTGGCAATACCTCGTACTCCATCAGTTCCAAACAATCTAGCCATTTACTTTACCTCCAAAGGTTGATATTTACGGATGATTTCAATCGCCGTTTCCAGGCCATCCAAAAAAGCACTCATAATGCCACCGGCATACCCGGCCCCTTCGCCAATGGGATAGAGGCCAGCCGCCCCCAGGGCCATGCGGTCTTCGCCGCGGACGATGCGTACAGGCGCACTGGTCCGGGTTTCGACGCCGGTCATGACTACGGCATCATCGTCAAAACCATGGATCCGCCGTCCGAAATAAGGCAGGGCCTGTTCCAGGGTCGTCGTGACGAAGCCGGGCAGGACGTCATGCAGGTCCGTCCAGGTCACGCCGGGACGATAGGAATGAACTGGTCCTTCCTGCGGCGCCCCAGGCCGTTTCAAGAAAGAGCCGACGGTCTGAGCCGGCGCATAATAACAGCTGCCGCCCGCTTTATACGCCAGTTCTTCATATCGGCGCTGGAACTCAATACCTGCCAGGGGACTATCCCCGCCCATGTCATCAGCCGTGACATTGACGACGACAGCACTGTTGGCGATACCGCTGTCGCGCCGGTACAGGCTCATGCCGTTGGTGACGACCCGCCCTTCTTCCGAAGCCGCCCCGACGACGATGCCACCGGGACACATGCAGAAAGAATAGCACGACCGCCCTTCCTGACTGTGGTAGACCAAGGCGTAATCCGCCGGTTCCAGGCCGAGATCTGCTGCCGGGCAGCCATACTGGGCCCGGTCGATGACATCCTGAGAATGTTCGATACGCACGCCGACGGCAAAGGGCTTCTTTTCCAGGGTAACGCCCTGGTCGTGGAGCATGTAATACGTATCGCGGGCACTATGGCCGATACCCATGACGACCAGCTCGGCCGGATATTCATCGCGGTCATTGACGGTCACAGAAGTAATGCGGCCTTCATCGTCGCGATGGATGGCCGTGACGCAGCTGGAAAAATGGACTTCCCCGCCCCGGGCTTCGATGGTATGACGCATATTCTTGACTACGCGGCGCAGGACATCGGTCCCGACATGGGGATTATAGGCATACAGGATATCCTCCGGTGCGCCGGCATCGACAAAAGTCTGCAAGATGCGCCGCAGCAGCGGATGATTGACGCGGGTCGTCAATTTGCCATCCGAAAAGGTCCCGGCCCCACCTTCGCCGAACTGGACATTCGACGAGGCCTTGAAAGGACCGCCACGCCAAAAAGTTTCTACATCTTTCGTCCGGGTATCGACATCGCAGCCCCGTTCAAAGACGATAGGCGCGTAGCCGTGTTCCGCCAGGGCCAAGGCAGCTGCCAGGCCGGATGGGCCGGTCCCGATGACGATAGGCCGGTGCGCCATCGGCTGTGTACCGGGATGGATTTCCGGCGCTGGCGTCTCGTTCAGACGACGGACATCCTTATTATCCCGGCAGCGTTTCCACACCCGGTCTTCGTCGGCAAAAGAAACGTCGACAGTGAAGACGAAATAAATCCGCGGCTTCCGCCGGGCATCAATGGACCGGCGGACAATGGTAAGGCCGGAAATATCGCTGCGGCTGCATCGAAGCTTTTTAGCCACTAAAGCTGCCAAAGGCTTCTGCATAGGAACAGCCGTACGGATATTCAATACTCTAAGCACAATAATCTCCCTTCCTACTCTTCTTTCTTGATACTGAGTGTAGCGTCGACTTCATCAGGGTCCATGACGACGCCATCTATCGGCGGAATGAGGACTTTCCACGTCTTTTCTTCCTTCATATTCTCGATATCGATATCGGGCAAGTCGATGGTATCGATATTCTTCAGCGTATCCGCTTCCCCTTTGACGACGACAGCCGTCGGCTGGACGGAAACGGTCTTCCACGCCGTTTCCCCCTGGACGTTCAAGTTCAAGGGAACGGTCTTGGTAATCGCATTGTGGGCTATGGTCACTTTGACATTGCTCTGCCAGGGAGTCATTTCCAGCCCTTCTACCGGCGTCCCATCGGCCTGGTACAAGTGAATCGGCGCCATAATCGCAAAGTCGCCATTGCGCTGATTGACAGGGATATCGACGACAGCCTGGTTGACTTGCTGAATGAGGCGGCGCGCCCCGCTGACGACGACTTTTTCCGGTACGATTTTCAGATCGCTGATGAAATCCTTATCGTCCAACTTGCCGACGACATGCGGCGTCAATTTAAATTCTTTGACCGTATAGACATCGACAGTGATTTTCGTCGACGTCATGCTCTGTTTCTTCAGCTCCGTCCCACCGGGTATTTCGACGTGTACCGGTACTTCCACTTCCCCTTCCTGGACATTGGACAAATCGATATAGGCCTTGATATCCGACGGGCCGACGTTGATGATCGTATTGCGCGGGCCCGACAAGCGGACATAGACCGTCTTGGGTACATTAGACGTAATGTATTGGGAATCGAGGTTCTCTACGGTAATCGGCACGGTATAACTGCCTTCACTGAGCGGGTTCTGTTCGTTGATGATGACGAACCATAAGACGATAGCCAAGAGAAGGCAGACGATCTTGAGCTGCCATTTTTTATCAAGCTTGTTCATAAGCTAAGGCCTCCATTTAAAAATATTGGCCAAGCCCTGAGGCGTCCGGTTCAGGAATGTCTTCAGGACATTGCGCAAAGCATTGCCATCGAGGTGGCGATAAATATGACCGCCATAGGTATAGGAAATGGAACCCGTTTCTTCGCTGACGACGACGACGACGGCATCGGCCAGTTCGCTGATGCCGATGGCCGCCCGGTGGCGCGTCCCCAGTTCCGTCGACAAGGACCGGTCCGACGTCAGCGGCAGCAGACAGCCGGCAGCCATGATGCGGTTCTCGCGGATGATGACGGCCCCGTCATGGAGCGGGGTATTGGGGATGAATATATTTCCCAGCAGTTCCCGCGACACCAGGCCGTCGATGGCAATGCCCGTGTCGATATAATCGTTGAGGCCGACTTCGCGTTCAAAGACGATGAGCGCCCCTGTATGGGTCTTCGATAAGGATTCACTGATAGCGACGATTTCGTCGATGAGCCGTTCCAGTTCTTCCATACTGATGACCTGGCCGGATCGGAAGAAACGGCCCCGGCCAATCTGTTCCAGGGCCCGCCTCAACTCTGGCTGGAAAACGACAGGCAAGGCGACGAGGATGACCGTCATCCCCTGCTGCAGCATCCAGTTGATGACGTGCAGGTCCAAAATCTTACTGACGACAGTGACTACGCCCAAGACCAGCAGTCCCTTGATCAAGGCGACAGCCCGCGTATTGCGGATGAGGATGAATAATTTATAGAGTACAAAAGCAACGAGCAGAATATCCAATATATCCAACAGCCGGAAGCTGCTGATGAAACCTTGAAAGGGTAGGTACATAGGGCTTCACTCCACACAAAGAGAATAAAAATTAAATAGGTATCCTTATTTTACAATATTTTGGGCATAAAAAAAAGGGCTTGTCGTCGGTGACAAGCCCTTTTTAGTGGCTAGTAGCTAGTGGCTAGCGGAGGGTTTTAAATTTAAAATCCCCTTCTACAAACTACAAACTACGTACTACAAGCTCACTTTTCGGCCGCTTCTTTTTTTGCCGTCAGCTGCGCTTCTGCTTCGTGGACCATGCGGAGATTGGCTTCCTGTTTGGCCAGGGTTTCAAAGTCGATGGACTTCAAACGGGCTGCCAGGTCGCGCTGGATGTCGGCAAAGGCGGCATAAATAGAACACATGCCGCTGCAGCCGCGGCTGCACGAGCCGATGTCGTGGAGACAGCGCTGTAATTCTGTCTGCCCTTCGACGGCGTCGATGATATCAAAAAGAGTGATGTCCTTGGGCGCCCGCTGTAAGGCAAAACCGCCTTCGACACCGCGATAGGACTTCATGATGCCAGCCTTGGTGAGGCTGCGCATGATTTTCAATAAAAAACGTTCTGGTATATTCTGTTTTTCTGCCAGCGCCGCGCCGGTAATCTTCGTACCTTCCGGGAGAGACGCCAAATAGAGGACCATGCGGAAGGCATAGTCCGTAGCCTGATTCAATCTCATATTTCTACCCCCTTGTTGTCTATATCTTGTATTATACAATAAAAGACAAAAAAAGTATAGTTTTAATTCTGTATCTTCAATGTCCTAAAGTATATTAATAATATACTTTCTTTAGCATGCCGCCCTCCTTCATTCTACTGACGGATGCAAAAAAGGTCCTGCCGCACGATGACAGGACCTTTTAAGGGGTTAGTTACCAAAATAGTCTTAAAGAAAATCGATAATTTTGAAAATGATAGCCGACATGACGGCACTGATGGGAATCGTAACGACCCAGGCGACGAGCATACTGCGGGCGACGCCCCAATGGACGGCGCGGACGCGTTCAGCTGAACCGATACCCATGATGGAGCCCGATACGACGTGGGTCGTACTGACCGGCAGATGAAGGAAGGTGGCCGTAAAGATGACGATGGACGAGTTCAAATCCGCCGCAAAGCCATTGATCGATTCCATCTTGAAGATCTTCGTCCCCATCGTAGAGATGATACGCCAGCCGCCGGCCGAAGTCCCTAAAGCCATGGACGTAGCGCAGGCCATCTTGACCCAAATCGGGATTTCCATAGTTTCAATATAACCGCCGGACAAGAGAGCCAGGGCGATGATCCCCATGGCCTTCTGGGCATCATTGGAACCGTGAGAAAAAGCCATCAGGCTGGCCGACAAGAGCTGCATCTTGCGGAACTGCCGGTTCAGGGCCAGCGGCGAATACTTGCGGACAATCCAGAGGATACCAATCATGACGAAATACCCGGTAGCCAAGGCGACGACAGGCGACAGGATCAGAGACAAGATGATTTTGCCGATACCGCCCATATCGAGGGCTGCCGGTCCGACGCTGATGCAGACGGCGCCGATGACACCACCGATCAGGGAATGGGACGAACTGCTCGGTATGCGGTAATACCAGGTAAGGACATTCCAGATAATCGAGCCGATGAGGGCGGCTACGATGACTTCCAAGCTGATTTCAGCCGGATTGAGGACCAGGTCGCCGCCAATGGTCTTAGCGACGCCGGTGCTGATCATGGCCCCGGCGAAATTGAGGCACGCTGCCATCATGATGGCGTGGCGCGGTGTAATGGCCCGCGTCGATACGCTCGTCGCGATGGCATTGGCCGTATCGTGGAAGCCATTAATATAATCAAAGAGAACGGCCAGCAAAACGATGGCCCAAATTAACCAATGCTCAGGCATACTTCAATACAACCCTTCTGAACGTAACGACTAAATCTTCACAATCATCGGTGACGTCTTCGACAGACTGGAGGATTTCCTTCCACTTGATGATTTCAATGGGGTCCTTGCAGTTCTTGAACAAGTTCGCCATTTCTTCATGGTACAAATCATCGCAGTCCTGTTCCAATTTCAAGACTTTCTTGCTCCGCGCTTCGACTTTGAGGTAATTCTTCTTGAGGTCCTTCATGTAGCCGATGGATTTGCGGATCTCTTTCATGGCTTTCGCCGTAATGGTCGCCATCTGCTTAGCGCCATCCGTAGCTTCGCCGACTTGGTACATACACATTTTATCCATGATTTCACTGATGTTGTCGACAGCTGCATCGAGCTGATCGATCAGCTGCTGGATATCTTCACGGTCCATAGGCGTAATGAAGGTCTTCTGGAGGCGCTTCATCGTTTCCATGACCAGCGCATCGGCCTGGTCGGCCAGAGCGTCGATTTTTTCTAATGCCGTTTCTTTCGCGACTTCACCGTTAATAGCCTGGCTCAGTAACTCAGCCGCTTCATAGCTCAATGTCGCATGTTGGTCCAATAGGGAAAAAAACTTTTCTTCCTTGGGCTTTAAGTGAAATGCCATAGTCATCGATCTCCTTAAATAAAAGATAGGAATAAGCCTTTATCAAAATTTACACGATTGTTTCTGATTCTTTACAAGGCCTTATTTAAAATTATATCATATGGCCTGTCATTATTCTATAACAATGAGGCATTTTTTCTCCCTCATCCTGCAATCGATGCATTCTAAAAATGCTGTCACTTTTTATGACGACAAAATTAAAATACTTTAAATTGCAGCCTTCCACAGCCTGAGCTATACTGTAAAGCAAAGACATACAGGAATACCATGGATGACGGAGGTGATAGCATGGATTTTACACCTCGTATGCAACAGATTTTACAGCGCCTGCTATCGGAAACGGACTTTGTATCGGAGCAAACCCTGGCCGATGACCTGGGTATCAGCAAGCGGACGGTCCAGCGTGAACTCGACGGGACAACAGGCGCACTGGCTTCTTATGGCCTGCAATTACAGCGCAAGAAAAAGGCCGGCCTCATGCTCATCGGGCCTGAGAAAGAAAAAGAACGACTGGCCGCTTCCCTGCAAACGGCATCGGCTATGGACTTTACCGATAAGCAGAATCGCCGCCGTTACTTGCTCTTTGAAATCCTGCGCGACCGGACACCGAAGAAACTCTTCTATTACAGCCAGCTCCTCGGTGTCAGTGAAGCCACAGCTGCTTCAGACCTGGAAGCACTGGCCCCATGGCTGCAAAAAAATAATTTATCCGTTTTGAAGAAGCAAGGCTACGGCGTCGTCCTTACGGGCAGTGAAAAAGACTACCGCGAAGCCATACGCCGCTTCATCAGCGAAACGACGTCTGCCGAAGATTTCAAAGACCTCCATGATGGCCAGGAAGCCTTGACCAAGGCCGTCATGAATGTGACGGATAAAGGCATCTATAAATTGCTCAACAGCCATACGATTCAGCGAGTCTATACGGTTCTCCAAAAACTTCACGAAGAAAAAATCGCCCACTTCACAGATGCCGCCAAAATCGGTCTGGTCATCCATATTGCCATCGCCATCGAACGCGTGGCCAGCGGACAATTGCAGGAAGAACCTGCTGTCCCGCCAGCCATCCCGGATGATGAAGACAGTACCTTGGCACGACGCATCTTGAAAGGCATGGAAGAGGAATTTCAGCTGCCCATGCCATCCATCGAAATATCCTATCTGCTCCTGCACATCAAGGGCGCCAAAATCCGCTATAACGGCAGTCCCTGGCAGGGTCCGGACGGACTGGACGAACCAGCCCTTCTCGTCATCATCGATAAGATGATTGAAGCCTTCGACCCGCAGTGTGCCTATGATTTGCGCTGTGATGATGAATTCATCCGCGGCCTGTTCGTCCATTTACAGCCGACTATCGTGCGCTTGAAACACCATCTGAATATCATCAATCCCCTGCTGGACGATATCAGACAGGAATATGCCTCGGTTTTCCAAAAATCCCGCCGCGCTGCCACCATCTTGGCAGAGGCCTTGGATACAACGGTTTCCGAAGAAGAAATAGGCTATTTGACTATCCATTTCGGCGCAGCCCTGGAGCGCCTCAAAGGCAAGAAAGTCTTTACCCGCAAAGTCATCATCGGCATCGTCTGCGCCAGCGGTTTCGGCCTGGCCCGCCTGATGATGACCCGTCTTCAAAACAAACTGCCCAGCTATGTCGAGCTCCATACATATGGCAAGGACGGCTTGACAGAATCGGTGTTGCAAGAGACAGATTTCTTCATCAGCACCCTGCCCCTGCAGATTCCTGGAGCCGACGTCCTGCGTACATCCCCCCTTATCACGGGGTCGGAACTTCAACATATCCTGGGTAAAATTGATACATATTCCCACATCCGCAAAGCGCCGGACCTGGTCACGCCTTCAGGAGAAACTTTTTTATCCGCCCTGGACCGGACACATCTCCTGGCCCGGGAAATGGCCGGTCTTCTGCGTCACTATCAGCAATTCACCGTCCCCGCCTCATCTACCTTTGCCCAAGTCGTCCATACGCTGGCCGCAGCCGCAACGAAAGGCGAAGAGGATACGGCCCTCCTATTCGACGCCATCATCCGCCGCGAATGCTTGAACAGCCAGATTTTCCCAGACCAGGGCTTTGCTTTGCTTCATTGCCGTACCCAAACCATCCGTCAATCCTTATTCTATACGTGCGTCCCCGACGGCCCAGCCTTTGAGGACGACTATTTCAAAGGCATTGCCACTGTCCTGCTGCTCATCATGCCCGAAGACGAATATCGCCAGGTCCATACGGACGTGCTGGGTTTCATCAGCAGTTCCCTAGTCAGCGATGACGCTTTTTACCAGGCCATCCTCGGGCACGACCCAGAAAAAATCCGTTGCCACCTGCAGCGGATCCTCAAGACCTATTTCGAGTCTGCCCTGAGTCTATAAGTCGACGTACTGCCGGAGTTTCTTGACATACGACCGGCCGATGGGCACGGGCTGGTCTTCCATTCCTTTGACGATGAGGACGTATTGATGATTGAACCACGGTTCGATTTGCTGAACCTCATCGATGTTGACGATATAATTGCGGTGACAGCGAAAGAACACCTCTTCAGGCAGACGCTTTTCAAACTGGACCAGACTGAGATGGCTGGGATACGTCTTGCCCGACAAGGTAACGAGAAAAACTTTTCGTTTCTCTGCATAGACCAGGCGGATATCTTCCGTCGAAATGAGTTTGATCTTGTCGCCTTCATCGACGGAAAAACGCCGGGCATAACTGGGTCGGCTGCTGTCAACAGCTGTTTCGGAAGCTCCTTCCTGCAAAGGAGCTTCTTTTTTTATATAGACAGCGCGGAATTTCTCGACGACCTGCCGCACTTCCTCCTCTGTAACCGGTTTGACCAGATAATCGAGGACATTGAGCCGCAGCGCTTGGGAAATAAAATCGCGCTTGCCCGTGACGAAGACGACGGCTGGATGAGGGCCTTTGGCCGCTTCAATCTGTCTGGCAATGGTCATGCCGCTGACCCGCGGCATTTCCAGCGTCAGAAAGACGATATCCGGCTGATGAGCCGCCAGACAAGCCATGGCTTGTTCCCCTTCATAACATATTGATTTTACCTCGATAGACGGATCCCCACGCTGTAACAGCTTCTTCAACTGCGCCGCCATTAGCGGTTCGTGATCGATGATCACGGCTTTTGCCCCCATGTCAACACCTTCTTTTCATGATTTTTCATCTTCATTATACCACAAACCGTGTTATTGCCAGTAGGGATAAAGCCTGTAAAAACCTCATTTCCCAAGTCCTGTCATCTTCCAAAAGGACAAAGTTAAATTACTTTTAATTGCTTTTGATATGTACACAAGTTATACTGTAGCCATCAAGAGAGCAGCGCAGTGCAATCCGGAGTGTCAGGTACTGCTCGTGTCCCACGTATTCATTCCAAAGATTTTAGGAGGAATCATCATGAAAGCAAAAGTCCAATCCTTCGGCCGTTTCCTCAGCGGTATGGTCATGCCAAACATCGGCGCCTTCATCGCCTGGGGCCTGATTACGGCCTTATTCATCCCCAGCGGCTGGCTGCCTAACGAACAGCTGGCAAAAATGGTCGGACCTTTCCTGACCTACGTCCTGCCCCTGCTCATCGCCTTCCAGGGCGGCAAAATCGTCGGCGGCCTGCGCGGCGCCATCATGGGTGCCATTGCCACGGTCGGCGTCATCTGCGGCACGACCTACACCATGTTCATGGGTGCCATGGTCATGGGGCCCCTGGCCGGCCTGGTCATCAAGAAATTTGACGCCGCTGTCGACGGCCGCATCAAGCCGGGCTTCGAAATGCTCATCAACAACTTCTCCGTCGGCATCCTGGGCATGGTCATGGCCATCCTCGGCTTCTACCTCATCGGCCCGGTCATGGGCATCATCTTGTCCTTCCTGACGGCCGGCGTCCAGATCCTGCTCCAGGCCGGTATCTTTCCGCTCATCGGCGTCTTCGTAGAACCGGCTAAAGTCCTCTTCTTGAACAACGCCATCAACCACGGCATCTTCACTCCCCTCGGCGCCGAACAAGTCGCCGAAACGGGCAAGTCCATCTTCTATATGATTGAAACCAATCCCGGCCCCGGCACAGGCGTTCTCCTGGCTTACTGGCTCTTCTCGAAAGACACCATGACCCGTCAGTCCGCTCCCGGCGCCCTGATCATCCACCTTCTCGGCGGTATCCACGAAATTTCCTTCCCCTACATCCTCATGAACCCGGCTCTCCTGCTGGCAACCATCAGCGGCAGTGTCGCAGCCCTGTTCTACAACATGATTTTCGACCTCGGTCTTTCGGGTCCGCCGGCCCCGGGCAGCCTCATTTCCTATCTGGCCATGGCGCCGAAGGGTTCGACCCTCTCAGTCATCCTGAGCATCGTCATTGCTGCTGCCGTCTCCTTCATCATCGCCTCGCCGATCATCAAGATGTCCGCTGCCAAATCCAGCGAATCCCTGGAAGAAGCCCAGCAGAAGATGCAGGACATGAAGGCTGAATCGAAAGGCACGGCTCCGGCAGCCGCCGCTCCGGCCCAGGCCGATTTGAAGTGCATCACCAACGTCGTCTTCGCCTGCGACGCCGGTATGGGTTCCAGTGCCATGGGAGCCGCCGTCTTGCAGAAGAAATTCAAGAAAGCCGGCCTGACCGACATCACCGTCAGTCACGCTTCCGTTTCAGAAATCCCAGCAGACGCCCAGCTCGTCGTCTGTCACCAGGATTTGGCTGAACGAGCGAAAGCCAGTGCTCCCCAAGCCCGCTTGATTACAATTACAAACTTTATGGCAGCCCCTGAATACGGCATGCTCGTCGATGAATTAGTCGCTGCCCGTCAAAGTAAATAAAGGAGATATATACCATGAACACGATTTTGCAGAAGAAAAATATCATCCTCAATTGCCAGCCTAAAGCAAAAGAAGACGTCATCAAAGAAATCGGCAAGATTTTCTACGATGATGGCTATACGACAGAAAAATACACCCAGGCCATGCTGGACAAAGAAAAAGTCTTCAATACGGCCATCGGCAACGCCGTCGCCATCCCTCACGGTATCGAAGAAGGCAAATGCGAAGTCAAGAAATCGGGCTTAGTCATCATGACCTTCCCCCAGGGAACCGATTGGGGCGGTGAAACAGTCAAACTGGTCATCGGTATCGCCGGTGTCGGTGACGAACACATCGATATCCTCAGCAATATCGCCGTCACCTGTTCCGATGAAGATGAAGTCGACGAAATCCTGAAAAGCTCTGTCGATCAGATTTACGATACCTTCGCCAACATCGAAGCGGAATAGTCACCTAATCTATTAATACATATATTATGGAACAATCACTTAGGAGGATTCTATCATGAAAACAAAAGCAGTCAGAATGTATGGTACCCGCGATTTACGTCTGGAAGAATTTGAACTCCCGGAAATCAAAGACGACGAAATCTTAGCCAAAATCATTACCGACAGCATCTGCATGTCGACGTACAAACTCGTCGAACAGGGCAAGAAACATAAACGGGCTCCCCAGAACATGGATACGCACCCCATCATCACAGGTCACGAATTCGCCGGCGTCATCGTCAAGGTCGGCAAGAAATGGCAGGACCAGTTCAAGCCGGGCATGCGCTTCGCCCAGCAGCCGGCCCTGAACTATAAAGGCAGCCTGGCTTCTCCGGGTTATTCTTACGAATTCTTCGGCGGCGACTGCACGTACTGCATCTTCCCGCATGAAGTCATGGAACTGGGCGCCCTCATGCCCTATGACGGCGAAAGTTTCTTCGAAGCCTCCCTGGGTGAACCTATGAGCTGCATCATCGGCGGCTACCACGCCAACTACCACACGAACAAACATAATTACAACCACGCCATGGGCACCAAAGAAGGCGGCAACATCATCATCCTCGGCGGCTGCGGCCCCATGGGCCTGGGCGCCATCAGCTACGGCATCAACTTTGAAAACAAACCGAAGCGCATCGTCGTCACCGACATCAACGACGCCCGCATCGCCCGGGCTAAAGAAGTCGTCTCGCCGGAATACGCAGCCCAGCACGGTGTCGAACTCATCTACGTCAACACGTCCAACATGAATACGGCTTATGACGACTTAATGAAAATCACCGATGGCCACGGCTATGACGACGTCTTCGTCTACACACCGATCCGTGCCGTCGCCGAATTGGGCAATAAACTCCTGGCCTTCGACGGCTGCATGAACTTCTTCTCCGGCCCGACGGACAAAAACTTCAGCGCTGACATCAACCTCTATGACTGCCATTACACCAGCACCCACATTATGGGCACGACAGGCGGCAACAACGATGACCTCATCGAAGCCAACACCCTGGCTGCCAAAGGCATCATCGACCCGGCTGTCATGATCACCCACGTCGGCGGCATCGACAGCATCGCTGAAACGACCCTCAACCTGCCGAAAATCCCGGGTGGCAAAAAACTGGCTTATACCCAGTTCGATATGCCCATGACCGCCATCGAAGACTTTGCCAAACTCGGCGAAAAAGACCCGTTCTTCCTGGAACTGGACAAATGCTGCAAAGCCCACAAAGGATTGTGGAACGCCGAAGCCGAAAAAATGATTCTCAAACACTTCAACGTAGAAATCTAAATACGCTTTCTCTCTCAAATTCTCTATATAAGAAGGGCTTGTCACTTGTTCTTTTCTGATGTGACAAGCCCTTCTTATATAGGTCAATTATTTGTTTTTATGATTCTTACAGCAGTTTACAACTTTTTGAACAAATAAATATCGCGTAACCACACTTTAAAGTATAATGAATCTGCTACAACACACCATCTCAAAGGAGTTACGCGATGAATTCATTATACCTCGAAAATTCGATTAACCTATATAATTGCAAATAAAGTGAAACACGAGTATAATACTTATGAGTACTATACTCGTGTTTCACTTTATTTATGGAGGTTTTTCTCATGATTGGCAGAAAACAGGAATTAGCGCTTTTAGAAAAATTATATAGTTCTCCTTCTTTTCAATTTTTAATCATGTATGGCCGCCGCCGTGTGGGAAAGACGACGATTTTGCAAAAATTTGCTCAATCTCACGATTGTATCTTTTTCCCGGCCCAGGAAAAGAACGACGTCCTAAATTTGGAAGATTTTTCTCAAACTGTTCAGGAACATTATACCGGTGATTATTTAGCACCTTTCCCGAATTGGGAAAAAGCCTTGGCTTTTATCGAAAAACAAAGCCGCAACGATAAACGAACAGTCCTCATCATTGACGAATTTCCCTTTTTAGCCTCCCAAAATCCTTCGATAAAAAGTATTTTCCAGCATGCTATCGACCACAGCTGGCAAAATAAAAACATCTTTCTCATCCTCTGCGGCTCCAGTGTCAGCTTTATGATTAACGAAGTCATGGGATACAAAAGCCCTTTATATGGGCGGATTACTGCACATCTAGAAGTAACGCCTTTTGATTATCTGGAAAGTGCTGAGTTTTTCCCGAATTATTCACAAGAAGAAAAATTATTGGCCTATGGCATCCTCGGCGGAATCCCTCGCTATTTAAAGGCATTTAATCCATATCAAGACATTACCGGAAATATCGCCGAACACATTTTATCTGAAAATGCCTATCTTCACGACGAACCGCAGCTCCTTTTGCGCATGGAACTGCGTGAACCAGGTATTTATAATAGTATACTCGAAGCTATCGCCAATGGAGCCAATAGGATTTCCACCATCTCCGACCGCATTCACGAAGACCGGAGCAAATGCACGAAATATCTGCAAGTATTACAGAACATCCGCCTGGTAAAAAAAATCATCCCCTGTGGCCAGCCTAAAACGAGTAAAAAAGGCATTTACGTGATTGCAGATCATTACTACCGTTTTTGGTACCGCTATACGTTCTCACAAAAAAATTATTACTTCCTCTTAGGCGAAGAAAAAGCTGCCCAAGAAATCATGGACGGCATTTCCGACTATATGGGACCTGTCTTTGAAGAAATCTGCACCGAATACCTCTGGCGCCGGGCCAAGGCCCATACTCTTCCCTTCATCCCTGCTGTCATCGGCAAGTGGTGGGGCACCAATCCCCTATTGAAACAGCAGGATGATATCGACATTCTCGCACTCGATAAGACAGAGACAGAAGGAATCTTCTGCGAATGTAAATACCGGAACCGTCCTATGCCCATGGAAGAGTATGATGATTTAGTCCAGGCTACAGCCGCCTTCCCAAAAGTAACAAAAAAACACCTGATTTTCTTCAGTAAAGGCGGATACACCCAGCCCGTCATAGAACGCGCCCAAAGGGAAGGCGCACAATTAATGAGCATAAGTAATCTGTTCTAAGCTCCATATTTATGCAAATAATTGGCGTAGTAAAATTCGTCGGTCGTCATGCTGAAGTAGCGGATACCTTCGCGCAGGCCCAGGAATCCTGGAATGAGGGTCCAGCAGAACAGGGCGTAGATGACACCGCGGACGGGGCGTTTCAAATAGAAGTAATGGATGCCGAAGGAACCCAGGAAGAATGCCAGGACCGCTGTAATCAGCCGTTCTTCGTTGATTTTATGGCGCAGTTCCGGCGTAATCGACGAAAAGGTTCCGTCTGTATAGGCATCGAAGCGGTCGGCAGCTTTCTGTTTCCACTGGGCCAGGGAACCTTTCAGGGACGATGGCTTCTTTCTCCGTACAGCGGCTTCCGGGTTGTACAGGCCCTGGGCAGACAGGTTCTGAGCCATGACTGTCGTTTCTCCATCGATAGTCACCAGCTCGGCTTCCAAGACCTGGGTGAACTGTTCTTCATAGGCCTGGTCGAGTTGGCTGAGCAAGGTCTTGAGTTTCTGCTGTGTCTGGACGACTTTATCCGTCCTGAGTCCCGTCGCCGAGAGCTTCTTATATTTGCGGACCATGAAGACGGCCCGGTCCTGGTAATAATCGATGAAGTGTTCTGCCAGGCCGATCCGTTCGGGATACTGTTGCAGATAATAGAGGAAATTACGGGCAATATGCTGCATATTGGCGACAGTCCGGCACAAATCCGAGTCGGTCAATCCCCTGCGTTCCGCTTCCATGCGGTTGAAATCGCTGACAGCCTTTTCAAAAGCGGCCTGGTCGCGGCTGGCCCCCTTGCCTTTGCTGCCGGGCCACTTCAAAGAAAGGACATGAGGCTGCCGTTCCAGGCGATACAAGATATATAGCGACAGGATAACGCCGATGACACCGACAGGATGGTTATAAAAAAACCAAGCACCGCCACCGATGAGCAGGCAGAAAAAAGAAAGGACATATAAAATATATTTCATCGAATTCCTCCTCCCTCTCATTGACTTTATTGTAACAAATGTAGGGAGATATAGCAAAAGGGCCTGCCGCAAAAGCGACAGGTCCTTTTCTGTAAGGGCAACCACAAACCACGAGCCACTAGCCACTAGCCACTAGCCACGAGCCACTAGCTATTTCACAACAGCGTTATTGATGATGGCGAGGAAGTCGTCGGCTTTGAGGCTGGCACCGCCTACGAGACCGCCGTCGATGTCGGCAGAGCCTGTGAGTTCAGCGACGTTGCCGCCTTTGACGCTGCCGCCGTAGAGGATGGAAACGTCTTCAGCCGTAGCAGCATCATAGAGGGCAGCCAGTTTCTTGCGGATGATGGCGCAGACTTCTTCAGCCTGAGCAGCACTGGCCGTCTTGCCCGTGCCGATAGCCCAAATCGGTTCATAGGCGATGACGACTTTCTTGACGTCTTCTGCCGTCAGGCCTTCCAGGGCTTTTTCGATCTGGCCTTCGATCCAGGACTGCATGATGCCCTGTTCGCGCTGTTCCAGCGTTTCACCGCAGCAGACAATCGGTGTCAGGTTATGGGCCAGTGCAGCTTTGGTCTTCTTATTGACCGTTTCGTCCGTTTCATTGAAGTAGGTACGGCGTTCGGAATGACCGAGGATGACATGGGTGACGCCGATGTCGACGAGCATGGCCGGCGAAACTTCACCGGTGAAAGCGCCTTTTTCTTCCCAATGCATGTTCTGGGCAGCGACATGGATCGGCGTGCCTTTGGTCATTTCAACGGCCATGGAAAGGTACGGGAAGACCGGAGCGATGATGACTTCCGGTTTTACGTCCTGCGGAACTTTGGCGACGAGGCCCTGGATGGTTTCTTTGGCGTCGGCACCGAGGTGGTTCATTTTCCAGTTGCCGGCAATGATGGTTTTACGCATAATGAGTTTCCTCCTTTAAAGGTGAATGATTATTTATCGCTCAGGGATACGACACCCGGGAGCTGTTTGCCTTCGAGATATTCCAGGGAAGCGCCGCCGCCCGTGGAGATGTGGCTGATCTTGTCGGCCAGGCCGGTCTTGTTGACAGCCGAAACGGAGTCACCGCCGCCGACGATGGAAACAGCTTCGGAATCAGCGACAGCTTTAGCGACAGCTTCTGTGCCTTTAGCATAGTTTTCCATTTCAAATACGCCCATCGGCCCGTTCCAGACGATGAGTTTCATCGGGGCCAGTTCTTTAGCGAAGAGTTCCTGCGTCTTCGTGCCGACGTCGAGGATCATCCAATCAGCCGGGACGGCATCGACGGAAACGACTTTGTGATCGGCATCGTTCTTAAATTCAGCAGCGACCATGACGTCGACTGGCAGGAGTAGTTTCGTCCCCTGTTCCTTAGCCTGGTTGATGAGCTGTTTAGCCAAGTCGATTTTGTCGGCTTCGACCAAGGATTTGCCGATACCATAACCTTGGGCAGCCAGGAAGGTGTTGGCCATGCCGCCGCCTATGATCATGAGGTCAACTTTTGGCAGGAGGTTGGAAATGACTTCGATCTTGTCAGAAACTTTAGCACCGCCGATGATAGCTGCAAAGGGATGGGCCGGATTATCGACAGCACCGCCGATAAAGCGGATTTCTTTTTCCAAGAGGAACCCAGCTGCCATGGGCAGGAATTTCGTAATGCCTGCTACAGACGCATGAGCGCGGTGGCAGCAGCCGAAAGCGTCGTTGATGCCGACTTCAGCCAAAGAAGCCAGCTGACGGGCGAAATCTTCGCCGTTTTCGCCGTTTTTTTCTTCTTCTTTATGGAAACGGAGATTTTCCAGGAGCAGGACTTCACCCGGTTTGAGGGCGTCAGCCATGGCTTTCGTTTCTGCACCGACGCAATCCGGAGCGAATTTGACATCAAGGCCGAGGAGTTCCGACAAGCGTTTGGCAACGGGTTTCAACGAATACTTTTCGACGACCTGTCCCTTCGGGCGGCCGAGATGGCTGGCCAGGATGACGGCTGCTTTATGGTCGAGTAAGTATTTAATGGTCGGCAGCGTCTTCTGGATACGCGTATCGTCTGTAATGTTGCAGTTTTCATCAAGGGGGACGTTGAAGTCAGCACGGACAAAGACGCGTTTGTTTTCGACATTTACATCAGTAATCGTTTTTTTCATGAAAGGTTCCTCCTCCAATTAAAGCATTTGTATGATTTTTTCAGCCGCGCCTTCGTCCGTGACCAGCGTACCCGTATGGCAGGCCCGCATGACGCCTACAATGGCTTCGGCCTTGCTGGCGCCACCGGCTACGGCGATGACGTGCGGATGAAATTTGATTTCTCGCAATGAAATCCCTACATTATTCGTACCATATAAAATCTTGCCATCGAGGCCGCAATAGCAGCCCAGCGATTCGCCACAGGCGCCGAGGCTGTGCAGGGCATCTCGCTGGAGCGTCGTCATGCCCCGCTTGCGGGCCATGCGGTCCGCCCGGCCGATGCCGAAGATGACGACCTGGGCCCGGGCCGTCATGGCCACATTTTCCTGGGTCTGGCGGTCGGCTTGGAGCATCATCTGCAGCGCCGAATCACTGAGGCCTTCCGGGATATGGATCATGCGGTACGAACTGTGGGTCTTGGCCGCGATGTTGGCGGCGATGTAGTTAGCCTGGACTTCGACATGGTTGCCCATGCTTCCGCGGGCCGGCAAGATAGTCACGTTGGCCAGACATTCCGGAAGCATGCGGGCCACTTCAGCCATCGTCGACCCGCCGCTGATAGCGACCGTATCTACGCTGCCGAAAAGGTCGTTCAGGAGCAGCGCACCCCGGCGGCCCAGTTCTTCCTTGGCGGTCTTATCGTTATCGCTGTCACCGGGGACGATATAGACATTTTTCAGGCCCAGCTTCTGGCGGATCTGGCGCTGCATGTCGTCCAAATTATTCAGGCGCAGGAAACACTCCAGGAGATCCGGCATGAGCCGTTTGCCTTCTGGTTCCATGGCAATGCCCAGCGTCGTAAAGCGCACGATGCCGCTGCGCCGCAAGACGTCGACGTGAGACCGGACGACGCGTTCCGACAGGCCCGAAAGACCTGCCAGGGTCCGCCGGCCGACGGGCTCGGCGTCGGCGATATGCCGCAGCAGCAGATAGCGTTCTTTGATTGTCCCCATGACATCGGGAGCTATTTTTTGAAAGATACTCAATGTATCTTGTTCCATCTTACTCTCTCCCTTCACGATGCGATAGAACAACAGAGTATAATCACTGGTCCAGCAGGCATTTGCCGGTCATATCGGCAGGAATGTCCATACCGGCCAAAGTCAGCATGGTCGGGGCGACGTCGGCCAGGATGCCGTCGTGCAGGTGATCCCCTTTATGTTCTTCACTGACCAGGATGCACGGTACATGGTTCGTCGTATGAGCCGTGTAAGGGCAGCCCGTATCGGGATCGGCCATCTGTTCCGCATTGCCATGGTCGGCGATGATCAGGAGCTGGCCCTGGACGGGTTTCAAGGCTTCAACGATTTTGCCGACGCAGGTGTCGACCGTTTCGACAGCTTTGACAGCCGCTTCAAAGACGCCTGTATGGCCGACCATATCGGCGTTGGCGAAATTGAGCATGATCATATCATATTTATCGGCCTTGATCTGTTCGATGACTTTTTCCGTGACAATGGGCGCGTTCATTTCCGGCTGCAAGTCATACGTCGCAACTTTCGGCGACGGTACGAGGATGCGGTCTTCACCGGGATTCGGTTCTTCTTCGCCGCCATTGAAGAAATACGTGACGTGAGCGTATTTTTCCGTTTCGGCAATGCGCAGCTGCGTCTTGCCGGCCTTAGCCAGGACTTCGCCTAAGGTATCCGGAATCCGTTCCTTATCGTAGACGACGTGTACCGGAAGGTCATCTTCATAACGGGTCATGGTCGCAAAGTACGTATCCAGCTTCTTCGGACGCGGGAAGCCGTCGAAATCGGGAACGACGAAAGCCGTCGTCAACTGGCGGGCCCGGTCAGGGCGGAAGTTGAAGAAGACGACACTGTCGCCATCCTGGACGGGATGTTTATGGATGACAGTGGGAATGACGAATTCGTCGGAAATGTCAACCGCATAGGAATGTTCCAAGCAGGTCTGAGCATCCGGTTCCTGCGGTCCTTCACCGAGGGCGACGGCATCATAAGCCTTTTCAACGCGTTCCCAGCGTTTATCGCGGTCCATGGCATAATAACGGCCGCTGATGGTAGCGATTTCGCCGACGCCGAGTTCAACGCACTTATCTTCCAGTTCCTTGAGGTATTCGCCGGCGCTGCGGGGCAGTACGTCGCGGCCGTCGAGGAAGGCGTGGATGTAGACTTTTTTCAAGCCATTGCGCTTGGCCATTTCCAAAAGACCATAGAGATGCTGTTCGCTGCTGTGGACGCCGCCAGGAGAGACGAGGCCCAGCAGATGGAGGGCCGAATCCTTTTCCTTGACGTTTTCCATAGCACCGACGAGAGCCGGTTTCTGGAAGAAAGCGCCGTCTTTGATGTCCTTGGTGATTTTTGTCAGCGCCTGGTACACAATACGTCCCGCACCGATATTAAGATGGCCCACTTCAGAGTTGCCAATCTGGCCGTCAGGCAGACCGACGTCTTCGCCCGATGCGCCGAGATACGAATGAGGATATTCTTTCCAAAGTTTCGGCAAGACCTTGAGGTCTGCCTGGGCTACGGCGTTATCTTTTTCGATATGGCTGCAGCCAAAACCATCCATGATGACCAGCATTACAGGTTTCTTTTTCGTCATTACAGTTTTTGACTCCTTTTGTAATCGATGAGTAATAAAAAGGGGCCGCCATGCGACGGCCCCTTTAGGGTTCAATCTGATTTGTAACGGGAGGCTGTTTACCCGTTGGGAAATGCGTCGCTACAAATTAGTGTTTGCTGTTGTAATCGTTCATGACAGCAATGAGGTTGAGGACTTTGTTGGAGTAGCCGATTTCGTTGTCGTACCAGGAAACGACTTTTACGAAGGTGTCCGTCAAAGCGATACCAGCTTTAGCGTCGAAGATGGACGTGAGCGGGCAGCCGAGGAAGTCGGAGGAAACGACAGCTTCGTCAGTGTAGCCAAGGATGCCTTTGAGTTCGCCTTCAGAAGCTTTCTTCATAGCTGTGCAGATTTCATCGTATGTAGCCGGTTTAGCGAGGTTGACCGTGAGGTCGACGACGGAAACGTCGAGGGTCGGTACACGCATGGACATGCCGGTCAATTTGCCGTTCAATTCCGGAATGACTTTGCCGACAGCTTTTGCAGCACCCGTCGAGGACGGAATGATGTTGCCAGCAGCTGCACGGCCGCCGCGCCAATCTTTCATGGACGGGCCGTCAACGGTTTTCTGCGTAGCCGTTGTGGAGTGAACCGTCGTCATGAGGCCTTCTTTGATGCCGAAAGCATCGTTGAGGACTTTAGCGATCGGAGCGAGGCAGTTCGTCGTGCAAGATGCGTTGGAAACGATCTGCTGGCCTTTGTATGTATCGGTGTTAACGCCGCAAACGAACATGTCTGCCTGACGGCCGTCAGCACCCTGTTTGGAAGGAGCGGAGAGTACAACGTATTTTGCACCAGCTGCGAGGTGTTTTTCAGCGAGGTCCATGGTGAGGAAACGGCCTGTCGATTCAACGACATATTCAGCGCCGACTTCGTCCCATTTGAGGTTGGCCGGATCCATTTCAGCCGTTACGCGAATTTTTTTGCCGTTAACGATGAGCTGGCTGTTTTCGACGTCAGCTTCGATTGTGCCGTCGAACTGGCCGTGCATGGTGTCGTATTTGAGCATGTATGCCATGTAGTCAACCGGGCAGAGGTCGTTGATGCCTACGATTTCGATGTCATCACGAGTCTGTGCAGCGCGGAAAACAAAACGACCAATACGACCGAAACCATTAATACCAACTTTAATCATTGTCGATACACTCCTTTTGAAAACGAAATAACCTTTTTACATAATTCTAAGAACTTGAGGGCCTTACTACTTACACTGTAAGTATGCCACATCGGGTACGATTTTGCAATACCACGGACGTTTTATGTCCCAATTTATTGCATCCGCAAAGAAGCGGCGGCGATGCCGACGTATTCCTTGATGGCCAGACAGGAGTTAAATAAGTAAAAAGACTGGGGTACGACGGAGTACCCGGACCAGTTCGTCACAGCGCTCGTATGGTAATCACAGGGATACGGCGTCACATCGAGTCCTTCACGCGCAAAGAAGCGGACAGACCGGGGCATGTGGAAGGCACTGGTGACCAGGATGGGCTTCGTCCAGCCCTGGTGCTCGCAGATTTGCTTGGAAAAAGCGGCATTTTCCGCCGTGTTGCGGCTCTTGTCGTCCATGAAGATCTTATTTTCCGGCACGCCCAGGGAGAGGAGCATCCGCTTTTCGATTTCCGATTCATTGGCGTCGCCTTCGAGGATGGTCCCGCCCGATAAGAGGATGGGCAGATCCTTAGCCTTTTGCAGGCGCAAGGCCATGAGGAAACGGTTGGCTGCGGCGCTGCCGACCTGGCCGGTACCGTCGAAATCGGGAACGCCGGCCCGGGATCCGCCGCCGAGGAGGACGATGACATCGCCAGCGACAGCCGTCCCCCGCGGCTGGTCATAAGCCGTTTCCAAGGGATGGATGAGGCCGTTCGATACGGGCTCGATGGACAAAAGATAAAAGACAGCCGTAACAACAGCCAGCGCCCAGCGGCCGGGACTATGCTTGCGGAACATATAACACAATAAGAGAATCAAAGCCAGGACAATGCCACCCATCGGCAGGATCCAGGCATAAAGCCATTTAATGATATATAACAACAAAATGAAGACATCCTTTCGTATAGTTAAGCCTCTCCTGCTAGGAGAGGTGGCCTGAAGGGCCGGAGAGGTTGCTTGTAAACCATAAATCACCACGACCGGCGAACTGCGAACTGCGGTCTGCGGGCCGCCCTTTGGGCGGCCCCTACGCATATTATACCATAAACTTCATTGGCAAACGGTAAAATATGTGCTATACTTATTTTGAATCCCTGTAAAGGGAGATTCTATCCATGGGGATGTAAAGGTTTCGACGTGGATGGTTGTATCATGAATAGCGAGCCGGGGTTTCATCTGCCCGTAAATCGGTGAACCTTTTAAATTAAACGCAAAAGAAAACAATTTTGCTTTAGCTGCCTAAGTGCGGCTAACGTCTCCTGCTGCTAATCCTGCGGGCAGCTCGCAGACGTCACTTAGCGGGATACCACATGGCTCTGCCTGGTAGTCGTGTCGGGAAACTCACAGGCTGGAATCGTCTAGTTTGTCCTTGTACGAAAACGGTTTAAGATCCTAACAAGGTCTGCGCTCGGAGAAATTCATGGGGCGGCATTTACGGACAGGAGTTCGACTCTCCTCATCTCCACCATGATAAAAAGGGCTTGTCGCACGACGACAAGCCCTTTTTGAGTTTGAAGTTTGAAAGTTTGATGTAGATGGGACAAAATTTAAAAGCCATCGCCTCAAACATCATACATCAAACCTCAAACATTTAAGCAAAGGGAGGCCTCGCATGATGGCAGAAACTTTCGTGCGACAGCGCTTTTTAAGTTGTTAGTGGTTAGTGGCTCCCTTGATAGGCCCTTTTTGGCCCGTCAGGGACTGACCGGAGAGAAAGACAGGACGGTTGCCAAAACGGAGAGCCTTGCTGGAGCTGTCAGCGCAGCTGACTGAGAGGTCAAACCTCTCCGGCCCTTTCGGGCCACCTCTCCTATGAGGAGAGGCTTTCAGATAGGAAATTTTAGAATAGACTATTGACAAATCAATTCCCAAGGGCTATGATAAGAATCGTAAGTTAAACATCGATTTTATATTTTGACATTCGATGACGAGAAAGAGTACATTTTTACGGAAGCGCACAGCGAGCCGGGTATGGTGAAAGCCGGTGGTGGAAGGAAAATGGAAAATCATCTCTGAGAATTGCAGTTGAAATGAGTAAACTGCACCGTCTGATCCACGTTACAGGAAACGCGTATGATAGTACGTTGAAAAGTGCCTTGCTTTTTTGGTGAGGAATATTGGGTGGTACCGCGGATATAAACTTCCGTCCCTTGTGGACGGGAGTTTTTTTTATTTCATGTTTATCTTATGACTATATGACTCATAATAGGAGGAATTCATCATGGAAAACATCAATTTCGACAGTCTGAAACGACGGAGAGATCTTCGCATCATTTTACCGGTCTTTCTCGTCTCGATTATAGCCTGCATCGACCGCGTCAATATTTCCTACGCCAAACTGACCATGACCCAGACCCTGTCCTGGTTGTCGCCGGAAGTCTACGGTTTCGGCGCCGGCATCTTTTTCGCCGGCTACTTGCTCCTGGAAATCCCGGGTTCCCTGTTCGCCGCTAAGTTCTCGGCCTCGAAATGGATTTCCCGAATCATGTTCACCTGGGGCGCTGTCAGCCTGTGCATGGCCTTCGTCACGACGGAATGGCAATTCTACCTTTGCCGCTTCCTGTTAGGGGCCTCCGAAGCCAGCCTCTATCCGGTCATCTACTCCCTGTTGTTCCCCCGCTGGTTCACGGCAGCCGAACGGGCCCGGGCTACGTCGCTCATGCTGACATCGCTGCTCCTCTCGACCATCATCGGAGCTCCTATCGCCGGCGTCCTCCTGGAACACTCCTTCTTCGGCCTCTTGGGCTGGCAGGAACTGTTCATTCTGGAATCCATCCCGGCCCTCTGCTTTGCCTTCTATTTCTTCTTTGCCGTTAAAGACCGTCCCGACCAGGCCAGCTGGCTGACGGATGCTGAAAAAGAATACTTGACCACTATGTACCAGGAAGAACAGGCCAAGATGCAAAGCGTCAAGAAATACACGGTCTTCCAGGCTTTTACAGATGCTAAAGTCTTAAAGCTCTGCCTCATCTACTTCCTCTGGGTCGTCGGTTTCTGGGGATTCTACTTCTGGATGCCGACCGTCCTCAAGAACCTCTCCGGCTGGTCCACGTCGCTCATCGGCGGAGCTATCGCTATCCCCATGATGGCAGCCCTCGTCGTCCAGCTGGTCATCGGCCATACGGCTACAGTTACAGGCGATAAAGTATGGCACGTCTTCGGCGCCCTCACCGTCGGTGCTATCGGCCTCGGCTTGTCGCCGTTCGCTCACAACATGGGCGTCGCCCTGTTCCTCATCTGCTTGTCGGCTATCGGCATCCATGCTTCCATGGGCGTATGGTGGACCATCCCGACGACCTTCCTTTCCGGCCCGGCCGCTGCCGGCTCCATCGCCCTCATCAACTCCTGCGGCAACCTGGGCGGCATGTTCGGACCGAACATGATGGCCTGGGTCCAGGCTGAAACGGGCAGCTTCGACATGGGCTACTATCTCATGGCCGCCTTCATGTTCTGCGCCGGCGTCCTGGTCCTGACCTTGAAATATAAAGTCAACGGCGCCGCAAAAAAAGACGTTCTCCTCGATGCAAAGGCCACTGTCCAGCCTACAGCCGGGCATTAACGACATCTGTGATGTCACTGTAGGGGCCGTCCCAAAGGGCGGCCCGTTGTGGGAATCCCGTAAATCAGTGGCTGGTGGCTGGTGGTTCGTAGCCCACATTGTAGGAGCGCCACGTGCGCGCCCCTACAGTTCATAAAAAGCACTGTCATAAAGACAGTGCTTTTTTAGTGAATCAGGCGGGCCGCCCTTTGGGCGGCCCCTACGAGCCACTAGCCACGAATCACTAACCACTAACCCCCCATCACTTTCAATACTTCCCGGGCCAGGACGGCGTAGCCTTCGGCATTGGGATGGACGCCGTCGGCGTAGAGGTTGCGGCCAGTCCGCCGTTTGGCCTTGAACAGGGCTTCATAGAAGTCGATGATATGACAGCCTGTTTCTTTGCCATACGAAAGGAGCCATTGCCGATACTGACGCAGTTGGTCATTGTGTTTTTCTACGTCTCTGGCGCTCTGCCAACCGTACATGGCACTCTCCATCGTAGTCAGCGGCGGAATGCCCAGATATACTGGTTTTCCCTGGGCCTTGAACGTCGTGACGATGTTCCGTATATTCTGGCAGATTTCCGCTAAGTCCCCATCGAGGAGGATGTCATTGGAACCGCCCATGATAAAGAAAGCATCGTAACGGCCGAGGTCGAACTGATGGAGGCGATAGACCATGCCCATCGTCGTATCGCCGCACTGGCCTTCATTGTCGATATGGATATGGCTTTTGGCCGAGGCCAAGGCTGTCCAGCTCTGGTCCGGCCGGACATCGAAGCCATAGGTCAGGCTGTCGCCCAGGCACAAGAGCTTCATGCCTGGACCGCTTTCTGGACGGCCGAAACGGCAGCGTCCGTCGACAGCCACGGGGCATCGAAATGGCAGCCGGCTTTTTCCAAGTCCATCTGACAGGCGAAGATTTTCGGGATGGCACTGGTATAAATATCATGGTCATACATATAGCGCAGCGTCGTTTCCACATCGGCATCGCTGAGGATGTGGCCGTGGTCGATGAGGACCAGCCGGTTGGCATAGGGCAGGGCCGCTTCCAGCGTATGTTCGATGACGACGATGGTATGGCCGTATTTGACGTTCAAATCGTGAATCAATTCATAGAATTCATGGGTTCCTTCCGGGTCCAGGGCCGACGTCGGTTCGTCGAAGACGAGGATATCCGGATTAGTCGCCAGGACGTCGGCGATGACCAGACGCTGGCGCTGACCGCCGGACAGTTTGGTGACTTGGCGGTGGCGGTACGGCGTCATGTTGACCTTTTCCAGGGCTTCCGTAATGGCCTGACCGATTTTATCCGGCGCAACGCCCTGATTTTCCAGGCTGAAGGCGATTTCTTCTTCGACGGTCATGGCAACAAGCTGGCTGTCGTAGTCATCGAGCATGGCGCCGACGCGGGTCGCCAACTGGGAAATGGTCGTCTGTGTCGTCGCCTGGCCGTCGACATAGACCATCCCTTTCATGACGCCGCCGAAATAATGCGGGATGGCACCGGTCATGGCCATGCACAGGGAGCTCTTGCCGCTGCCGCTTTCACCGGTAATGACCAGGAAGTCACCTTTATTTACGGTCATGGTGACATCATCCAGGACGGGTGTCTTCTGCTTATTATAGATGTACGACAAATGTTCCATGGAAATGAGGCCATCCTGGGTCGGCTTCAAATCATACATGCTGTGGTCCGACGTGACTTCCTGTTCTTCCAGGGAATCGAGGATGCCCCGGGAAACGAAGAGGCGCAGGGCCGGGAAATACATGAGCGGTGTAACAACAGCATTCAGAGCACCGATGACGACGACCAGGGGCAGCATGGCCGTAATATAGACGACCGTCGGCAGATTCATGACGAACTTCAGTATCGTGACGAAAGCGCCGCCGCTCATGCAGGTCGCTGCAAAACCGGTCAGGACGGGCAGGCACGAATGGCCTTTGAACTTGATGAATGACAGGTTCTTGACGATGAACGTACAGGTCAGGGCGCCGAGGGGTTCACTGATGAGATTCCCGTAAGGAAAGCCCGACTTCGAGGTCAGGACGTTGACTAAAGCAGCGACCAGGCCGATGCCCAGAGCCTGCTTATAACTCGGCTTGGTCAGGCAAATGGCGACGCAATAGGTCGCAATGGTCCAGTTCGGCGTGACACCGCCGACACTCGGTGAGACGAGGTGCAAGATCGTGCCGATGGCCAGCATGAGCGTCGTAATGGTGATCCAGCGGAACTGGCCGCCTTGACGATGATGGAATTCTAATTTGGAAATATCTGCCACAGTTTTCATCGTGTTCCCCTCCTAAACCAAACCTTGCAAGCGCAAGTAGACGACAAAGCAGCTCAAAGCCAGCATGATGACGATGCCCACATAATCCCGGCCTTTCGGACGGACATTACTCATGAAGCTGTGTTCATTGCTGCCGAAGCCACGCAGTTCCAGGCTGAGGGCCATCGTTTCCGACCGGCCTAACGATTTGAGCATCAGCGGCTGGACGACGCTCATATAATTGATGACTTTCTTAAAGACATTGCCTTTCGTCGACAAACCCCGGCAGGCCTGAGCTTCCTGGACGGCCTTGCTTTCAGCGATGAAATCCGGCACGAAGCGCAGGGCCGCCGTGAACATGAAGGCGTATTCATAAGGGATTTTGATCTGCTTGACCAGGGCCGCCGTCAAATCCTGCAGGCGCGTCGTCGTCAGCAAGATGATGAAGACAATCGTCATGGCCAGCATGCGCAGGCCCGTCACATAAGCCGATTCCAAAGACCCGCCACCCAAGAGCTGGACGACAGCCAGGAAAACGGCAAAGACGGCCAGGCTGAAGACGGCCTTGATATTGCGCGCCAAGCTGCCGCATAAGCCTAAGAGAATGAGTTCGATAACGACTAAAATCACTAAGGGCAAGGTCGTATGCATGACCAGGGCCCAGAAAGAAAAGGCGAAGGTGCCGATCAATTTCGTAACAGGAACCAGGTTCTTCATCATTTGCGGGTACCTCCTATCCGTTCCAGCATGGCTGCTGTGAATTCTTTCATAGACTTACAGTAAGGAAAATCCGGGATTGCCAGGGACAAGGTAACGGCGTCGGGCCGGCTCAATCCCAGGTCATATAAATCATCGCGCTGCGTGAACAATTCCTGCGGCGTCCCATCAAAGGCTTTCGTATGATTGCCGATGACCAGGACGCGCTGACAGTATTCGGCAAAGATATCCATATCATGGCTGATGATGAGGATAGTCATCCCCTTTTTATTGAGGTCCGTCAGCAAGGCCATGAGCTGGTCCTTGTCTTCACTGTCCTGGCCGCTCGTCGGTTCGTCGAGGACGATGTATTTCGTATGCATGGCGATGGCCGAAGCGATGGCGACGCGCTGCTTTTCCCCGCGGTTCAAGTTAGGCGGATAAGCTTCCGAAAGTTCCGTCAGTTCCGTCGCAGCTAAGGCTTCGTCGACGGCCTGGCGGATTTCATCGCGGCTCATGCCCAGCTGCTGCGGCCCGTAGGCCACTTCTTCGCGGACCGTCGGCCGGAACATCTGCCGTTCTGGCCGCTGGAAGACGTAGCCTATGAAATGGCTGCGTACCGACGCATCGTCGTTGTTGATGACCTTTCCGTCATAGAGAATCTCCCCGGATACGGGCTTTTCCAATCCCATGAGCAGGCGCGTCACCGTCGTCTTGCCGCAGCCGTTGCGGCCGCCGAGGCCGATAAATTCGCCCTCACCGATTTTTACATTTATGTGTTCCAATACGGGTACGCCGTTGCCGTAGTTGAAACTGACATCTTTCATTTCCAGCATCTTTCTCTCCCCTTCTGTCTGAAGACAACAAAAAACCTTCCGTCCCTATACAGGGACGAAAGGTTCGATTTCTTCCGCGGTGCCACCCAGATTGACTCAGTGAGTCCAGCTCTACATGTACGGCCCATAGCGATACACGTTTCTTTGATAGCGGTGGAAATACACCGTCGCACCCTACTGGTCACCGTTCAGGCCGCATCTCCCGAATCCATTCTATCCGCCGGTCCGTGCCGAACTCCCACTGCCATCGGCTCGCTGGAACTGCCACATCGGATATACTCGTTTCGTTCATCGACAAATCCATTTAGATTTTGCTTTATTATATACTTGTCAGGCGCTCATTGTCAAGCCTTACACCGCTTATTCAGCCGCTTCAATCGTACCGTTGTACTTGTCGGCAATGAATTTCTTGACGGCATCGGAATGGAAGATTTCAGCAATCTTCTTGTATGTCGGATTGTCCTTGTCCTTAGCTTTGACGGCCAGAACCATGACAGCCAGCGGTTCGTCTTTCGGTTCCAGGAAGATGCCCTGTTCTTTGACATTGAGGCCGGCGCTCATGACGTAATTCATGGTGATGACAGCGGCATCGACATCACCGAGGCTGCGCGGAAGCTGGGCTGCTTCGATTTCTTTGAACTGGAAATGCTTGGGATTATCGACGACATCAGCCGGCGTAGCCTTGAATCCTACGCCCTCTTTAAGTTTCAGCAGCCCTGCGCGCTGAAGGAGCGCCAAGCCGCGGCCGCCGTTAGTCGGGTCATTGGGGATAGCAATGACAGCTCCGTCGGGCAAAGCGTCGACACTCTTATATTTATCGCTGTAAATCCCCATGCGCATGAGGATCGTGTTGCCAATAGGTACTAAATCAGTACCATTCTGCTTATTGAAATTATCCAGGAATGGCTTATGCTGGTAGCTGACCAAGTCAATATCTCCATCAGCCAGGGCCTTGTCCGGCGTAATGTAGTCGGAAAATTCGACGACTTTGATGTGAATCCCCTGTTTTTCTGCTTCCTTAACCACGGCTTCGACGACTTCAGCATGAGGACCCGCTGTGGCTCCAATCTTGATTTCCTTGTCGCTGCTGCCGGCACTCTGGCCATTATCCCCCTGACCGCCGCAACCGGCAAGGCCGACAGCCAATACGGCTAATAAGGCAAGCGGTAAAAATTTCTTTTTCCATTGAATCATAACTGATTCCCCCTCTTTAGATTGTTGTCTAAATACTACGCTTTTAGTATAGTTTTATCAATGCCCTTAAGATAGACCTTGACAAATAGCCTATCCATGATAAACTAAGAATCAAGACAACTTTAGAACGACATTTATCCAGAGTGGTGGAGGGACTGGCCCTATGAAACCCGGCAACCGACGATGACGGTGCCAATTCCTGCGGATTATTCCGAGAGATAAAGAATCAGCCATCAAACCTCTTTCTCTTTCGGAAAGAGGTCTTTTTTATGGATAATGACGGAACAGAAAAGTCTATACTACATTACTAGGAGGAATCTTCATGAAAAATCTCAAGAAACTTTCCATTCTCGCCACTTCGGCCTTGCTCGCCGTTGCTTTCCTGGCTGCCGGCTGTGGCAGTGATTCCGCTTCCAGCGGCTCGTCTTCCAAGAACACGACGGTCACTGTCGGCGCAACGCCTGTACCACACGGTGAAATCCTCAACGAAATCAAGCCGCTCCTGGCCAAAGAAGGGGTCGACTTGAAAGTCGTCGAATTTACGGACTATGTCAAACCGAATCTGGCCCTCAACGACAAAGAACTGGATGCCAACTTCTTCCAACATTCGCCGTATCTCGACAAATTCAACAACGAACACGGCACGAAACTGAAAGCCATCGCCAAGATCCACGTTGAACCGATGGGCATTTATTCCCACAAAATCAAAGATTTGAAAGACCTGCCGGACGGTGCTAAAGTCGCCATTCCTAATGACCCGACCAACGGCGGCCGTGCCCTCCTCATCCTGCAGAGTGCCGGCCTCATCGGCTTGAAAGACGGCGGTAACATCACATCGACCGTACAGGATGTCGAAAAGAACGACAAGCATCTCCAGTTCGTCGAACTCGAAGCCGCTCAGATTCCCCGTTCCATCGATGACGTAGACATCGCTTTGATCAACACCAACTTTGCTATGGAAGCCGGCCTCAATCCGCTGAAAGACGCTCTCTTCCTGGAACCGAAGGATTCGCCGTACGCCAACGTCCTCGTCATCCGTGAAGGCGATGAAAATCGTCCAGAAATCCAGAAACTCGTCAAAGCCCTCCAGTCTCCGGAAGTCAAGAAATTCATCGAAGACAAATATCAAGGTGCTATCCTGCCGAGCTTCTAACAGCTGGACATTGACTTCGTTATCCCATATAATGAAAGTATCCGAAAAGGGCTGTCGCGCTCGCGGCGGTCCTTTTGTTTACAATGATTATTGTCTGGAAGGCTCCCCTAATAGGGGAGCTGTCAGCGCAGCTGACTGAGGGGTTGCTTTTCATCATGCAGTCCACGGAATTCTGTAAAATCAAGGGGGAAACAATACATGCATACAAATGAGCTTTTTGCCAAAAAAACGGTCTTTTCTTTTGAAGTCTTTCCGCCGAAACGGGACATCCCCGTCGAAACGGTCTATCCGACCTTGGCAGAACTGAGTAAACTTCATCCGGATTTCATCAGCGTCACTTGCGGCGCCGGCGGTACCGGCGGCAATCGTACCGTCGAAGTCGCCGCCCATATCAAGGCGCTGGGCTGCGAAACGGCGGCCCACATGCCCTGCATCTACCTTACGGAAGAAGCAGCGCTCCAGAACCTGAAAGAGCTGAAAGAAGCCGGCATCGAAAATATCCTGGCCCTGCGCGGCGATGAAGTACCGGGCCGTGAACGGGCTCATGCCTTTGAACACGCCAGCGACCTCGTGGCCTTCATCAAAGAAAAAGCGCCGGAATTCAACGTCATCGGCGCCTGCTACCCTGAAGGGCATACCGAAGCTAAGACCCTGGCCGCCGACATCCGCAACTTAAAGACCAAAGTCGACGCCGGCGCCAGTGAGCTCATTTCCCAGCTTTTCTTCGACAACGCCCTCTTCTACCGCTTCCTCGAACGCTGTGAAATCGCCGGCATCAATGTTCCCATCGAAGCCGGCATCATGCCCGTCACCAACAAAGCTCAGATCGAACGCATGGTCACCATGTGCGGCGCTACGCTCCCGATCAAATTCCAGCGGGCTATTGCCAAATACGGTGACACTCCCGAATCCATGCGCGATATCGGCATTGCCTATGCCGTCGACCAGATTGCCGATCTCCTGGCTAACGGCGTAGACGGCATCCACGTCTACACCATGAATAACCCGTATATCGCCAAAAAAATCGCCGAAGCCGTAAAGACATTGTTGTAGAGGGCATCGTTTATCGTAGGCCGTTCGTCGTTCATCGTAGGGGCCGCCATAACGGCGGCCCGCAGTTCGTTCATCGTAAAAAACACACGAAAAGGGATTGTACATGATGGTAAACGTCATCATGTACAATCCCTTTTGTCATAAATTCCGGCTATACACAAAATTCACGCGGGTCGCCCACATGGCGCCCCCTACGCTGTTTGGGGACAATTCCCATTTGACATAAAAAAGTATTTGCAGGAATCCCGTATTCGATGTAGGGGCTCGCACGTGGCGAGCCCGTTACGCATTTGACGAGATTTCGTACCGCACTATTCCTTCAGCACATACCCATAAGCGTGGATGCGGCCGTCGTCTTCTTTTTCCAGGTAGACACCCTGGATTTCCGAAGCGAAGCCCGGCAGTTCATTGAGGCCTTCTTCCAAAGCTTTGAAGTACTGGACGGCCGTATGGGACCAGCGTTCACCCGGGACGACGCAGAGGACGCCTGGCGGATAGGGCAGGGCCCCTTCCAGGGCAATGCGGCCTTCGATTTCATCGAGAGGCACCAGTTCTCCCTGACCGCGGATGAAAGCATATTGTGCATCTTGAGCATTCATGGCATATTCCGGGAAGTATTGGCAGCGGAAAAGTTTCTTCTGCAGGTCCTTGACGTTCCGTGCCTTATAGAAATCGTGCATTTCCTGGCAAAGCTGGCGAATCGTATAGCCTGCATAGCGGTCCGGATGCGAGTTGTAGACGCCGAGAAGGACTTCCTGCATGGGTACATCGTGATCGACGAAGCGTTCAAATCGAACCAGCTGGGACACGAGAAGGCGCATCTTATTCTTATTTTCAGCCGGTGTCAGTAGGAAGAGAATCGAGTTTAAATCGCATTTTTCCGGAATGACGCCGTTGCCGCGCAGATACGTCGCCAAGATATTGGCATGGATGCCGAAATCCTCGTACTGTCCCGATTCGGCATTGATGCCTGGCGTCGTCAAGAGGAGCTTGCACGGGTCGACGAGATATTGTCCCGGCCCGTAGCCTTCGAAGGCATGCCATTTGGCGTCCGGTTCAAAAGTGAAATAAGCCAGGTCATTGGCCATGTCATCGGTATTGCCATCCTGCCAGGGTTTGCCGTAGACCGTCGGCGCTACGAAAGGCCGGATATAATGGCAGCGGCGCAAGATATCCTTGCGGGCTTCGATGCCCATCTTCACGCAGTCCATCCACATCTTGCGGCCAGCCGCACCGGCATGGATTTTAGCATTGACGGCAATCGTGGCGAACATCGGATAAAAGGGGCTTGTCGAAGCATTGGCCATAAAGGCGTTGTTAAAGGTCTTGTGATTGCAGTAGCGGACCTGGCCATGGATATGGTTATCCTTCTTGTGGATCTGCGAAGCCTGAGAAAAACCGGCCTGCTGCTTATGGACCGACTGGACGACCATGATTCCCGGGTCATCTTCATGCAAATCGAGGAGCAGCGGCGAGCAGTCCTTGAGCATGGGAATGAATTGTTCATAGCCGACCCAGGCCGAATCGAATAGGATATAATCGCAGAGATGACCGATACGGTCGACGACGTAACGGGCATTGTACAGCGTCCCGTCATACGTGCCGAGCTGGATGACAGCCAGGCGGAAAGGCCGTTTGGCCTCGGCTTTTTCCGGGTCCCGTTCGGCTGCCAATTGGCGCAGATACGTTTCATCGAAGCAATGGGCGTCAATGCCGCCGATAAACCCATAGGGATTGCGGGCCGTTTCCAAATAAACGGGCGTCGCCCCGGCCTGGATGAGGGCCCCGAGGGCCACGGACTTATGGTTATTGCGGTCGTAGAGGACCAAATCGCCAGGCGTAAGCAAAGCATTGGTGACGACCTTGTTCGAAGATGAAGAGCCGTTGAGAACGAAATAGGTCTTATCGGCGTGGAAGACTTCGGCTGCAAAGTCCTGGGCTTCCAAGGCCGGCCCTTCGTGAATGAGCAAATCACCAAGGGTTACATCGGCATTGCAGATATCGGATTGAAAAATATGAGGGCCATAAAAATCATAAAGATAGCGTCCTGCCGGATGCTTCTTGAAAAACAGGCCATCTTGGTGGCCCGGGCAGTCAAAAGGCGTATTCTTTTCACTGACATAATCGACGAGGTCGGCAAAAAACGGCGGCAGCACAGCATGTTCATAACGGCTGGCCAACCGTTCGGCTGTCGAAATACAGCGGCTCTTATTGACCATTTCTTCCGTAAAGACGACATCGACTTTATCAATATATTGGTCCGGCATCTTCTCGCCGCCCGGCATGATGACCATGATGGGAATACCGAATCCCGTTTCATCGATCTTGTCGATGTAGGCAAAATCCTGGTCCGAAATAACGGCTACGGCCACATCGGTGAAATCCGTCTGCTCAATAGGAACGATTTCCCGGTCGCTGTCAACGAAATAATACTGTACGTCAAAGCTGTAAGCTATCTTCAAATGTTTCATATTCTTCTCTCCCTATCCTCTTCCTTTGCATTGATATTGTAAAATAGTACAGCCCTATTGTACGCAATTCCCCCATGAATAGCAAGAAAAATATTTCGCAAATAGTATGTTGGGCCCTGACGGCCCCGCCGGTCGCAGGCTGCAGTTCACAGGCCGCCTCGGACTCAGATGCCGCTACGCGGCAACAGGCTCAGAATGACGACATCGCCTCGAGTAACCCTCGGCTCGTGGAAAAAATCGTGGCTCGTGGTTCGTTGTTCGTGGCTCGTGGCTCGTAAAAGCCTGCCATTATACTCGAATGGGCTGTGGTCGAATATCACAACGGGACGCCCTTTGGGCGTCCCCTACGCATACGGCCACAGGCCGTGTTTTCTTTGTGCCCTGTAACTGCGTTCATTCCCATCGCCTGTATGCGATTTCGTAGGGGACGTCCCGGAGGATATTTCGGAGGGCGTCCCGCTACGCGCTAAGGGTTTCCCGAAGCGTCGTTGTTAATTTGAGCCTGTCGCGGCGGAACGCCGCATCTGAGTCCGAGGAAAGGCCGCGGCGCGTTATTCGTAATCAAAAAGCACACCATTAAACCCGAATAGGCTACAATCGAATATCACAGCGGGACGCCCTCCGGGCGTCCCCTACCCATACGGTCGCTGGCCGTTTTTTTGCGACCGGCCACCTGCAACCTGAGCACTATACTGTTCATATTATCAATTACCGAGTATAATAAAAGTGAAACCTCAAAATTTCCATTTTTTGAGGTCTCAGAATCATCAGATAGCAAAATTCGCTTTTTTTGAGGTGACTGCCATGAAATATGAATCCCTGTATTCACTCTATTACAAAGACAACCAAATATGGGAAAAAGTATATCAGGAACGGTTTCACAGCCCTTTTAGCCGTCATTTGCCTTTGGCCATAAAGCAGTATCATCGTCGGCAAAGCCATCCAGCATTTTTCTGCTATACTGAAGAAATCGCCTTATCCTTGGAAAAAATTGCCAGCGAAGTCATGGACTGTCTCGATATTATACATCAAGTCCCACCGGCCGCTATATCACAATTTTTGCATATGTCCCTAGTTGATGAAATCAAATCGACCAATGACATTGAAGGCGTCCGCAGTACGAGGAAAGAAATCTTGATGGCTTTTTCCGTCCCCGAATCGGAACAGTCATCTTACCGGCTGGGCAGCATCGTCAACAAATACATCAAAATCATTCAAAAAGAATACATTCCTTTAACTACCAGCCAGGATATCCGCCAGCTTTTCGACGATTTTCTGGCCGATGAAATTAAACGAGATGACTCCAAAAATCTCCCTGACGGGAAAATCTTTCGTAAGGATCGTGTCGACATCGTCTCACCGGCACAAAAAACTATCCATCAAGGAGTCTACCCGGAATCAGCTATCATTCAGATGATGGACGCAGCTCTCGATGTGCTGAATGACAAGGCCATCCCTTATTTAATTCGTGTTGCTATCTTTCACTATTTCTTTGGCTACATCCATCCTTTCTATGATGGAAATGGCCGAATGGCGCGATTTATCACGTCTTATTTGTTGGCATTACATTTACATCCCGCAATAGCCCTGCAAGTTTCTATCTTAATCAAAAAATACCGCAAAAGATACTACGACCTGTTTTCACATACCGATGCCGATATCAATCGCGGAGATTTAACCCCCTTCATCATAGGGACCTTGCAGTTCATCGAACAGGCCACGCTTTTTACACACCATACACTCAAACACAAATATCAAACTTATCAAAAAGCCAAAGAAAAACTTGCCCAAACGCCGTCCCTATCAACAAAAAATAAAACCACTGCTGCCATTTGCAATATCCTGCTGCAAGCGGCTATCTTTTCCGACATCGGCGTTTCCGTAAAAGAAATCATAGAAACTCTAAACATTTCTGAAAACACAGTCTACAATCATCTGAAAAAAATTCCTGAAGAATATCTGTGGATAAATAAAGAAATACGACCATACCGCTACCAATTGCGATTATAAGGGCCTAACGGCCCCGCCGGTCGCAGTTCGCCGTTCGCAGGCCGCCTCGGACTCAGATGCCGCTACGCGGCGACAGGCTCAGAATGACGACATCGCCTCGAGTAACCCTCGGCTCGTGGAAAAAATCGCGGCTCGTAGTTCGTTGTTCGTGGCTCGTGGCTCATAAAAGCCTGCTATTATGCTCAGATAAGTTATGGCCAAATATCTCTAGCGGGCTCGCCACGTGCGAGTTCCTACAATATATACCAGAATAGGCTGTGGCAGAATTTCGCAGCGGGCTGCCCTCAGCGGGACAGCCCCTACGCACAAGGCCATGGGCCGTGTATTTTTGCTGACTGCTAAAAAAGGCGCTGTCTTCATGCGACAGTGCCTTTTTCACTACAAACTATATGCTATTTATCGATGACTTTCTTGACGATGTTGATAGCTTCTTTCAATTCGTCCCAAGGGATGTTGAGCGGCGGCAGGAGGCGCAGGAGGCCATTGGCTGTGAGGACGAGGACACCGTTGTCTACGCAGCCTTCTACAACATCCATGAGGGCTTTATTTTTGAGGGCGACGCCGATCATGAGGCCCATGCCGGATACGTGGTCGACGTGTTCGCATTGTTCCAATTCTTCCTTGATGTATTTCCCTTTTTCCCGAACTTCTGCCATAAGGTCGTCATCAAGGCGGTCGATGATGGAAATGCCGCCGGCCGTGCAAATCGGGTTGCCGCCAAAGGTCGAACCATGGGTATGGTTGGTCAAGGTATGCTGTGTCGAATCAGCGAACATCGTAGCCCCTAACGGCAGGCCACCGCCGATGGCTTTGGCTGTCGAGACAATATCGGGCTGGATACCATAGCCCATGTAGGAATAGAGATAGCCTGTCCGGCCGTTACCGGTCTGGACTTCGTCGACGATAATCAGGATATCGTGAGCGTGGGCATATTCTGCGACTTGCTGGACGTATTCTTTGTTGAGGGGATGGACGCCGCCTTCGCCCTGAACCATTTCCATCATGATAGCGCAGACATTGTTTTCTTCGCAAAGCCGCTTCATGTCGTCAAAATCATCGGGTTCAGCATAAACGAAACCGTCGACGAAAGGGCCGAAATCTTCATGGAGCGAATCCTGGCCGCAAGCCGTCAAGGTCGCAATGGTCCGGCCGTGGAAGCTGTTCTTCAAAGTGACGATCGTATAGCGGCCGTCACCGTATTTGTCATGCGAATATTTCCGGGCCGTCTTGATGGCACATTCGTTGGCTTCGGCACCGGAGTTGGAGAAGAACACCTTCTTCATGCCTGTCTTCTGGCAGAGTTTTTCAGCCAGGACGGTCTGGGGTTCCGTAAAGAAGACGTTGGAAATATGGCTCAATTTATGGAGCTGCGTTTCGACGGCTTTAATCCATACGTCATCACAGACGCCGAAAATATTGACAGCGATACCGGCACTGAGGTCGATATATTTCTTGCCATCGACATCATATAATACAGCGCCTTTGCCGTGGTCCAACACAGCACCGACCCGGTTGTATACATTAACGATATATTCTTTATCAAGGGTTTTATAATCTTCTGCCATTGGGGGATTCCTTCTTTCTTGTAATTATGCTGGGAGCGAACGGCGTAAATAGTCTTTGCTAAGACTATTTACCGATTGAATAATGCCCTACGAACATCGTGCCCAGGCCTTCTTCGGTGAGCATTTCGATGAGGATGGCATGGGGAACCGTGCCGTTGATGATGAACACGCGTTTGACGCCAGCCTTGATGGCATCAGTGCAGCACTGGACTTTGGGGATCATGCCGCCGGCAATGATGCCGTCATTTTCCAGCTGACGAGCCTGTTCGAGGGTGATTTCCGTGAGCAGCGAATCGGGATCGTCCTTATCTTTGAGGACGCCATCGATATTGGTCATGGAAAGCATACATTCCGCATTGAGGGCGCCTGCAATCTTGGCCGCTGCCGTATCGGCGTTGATGTTGTAGGCCTGACCGTTGGTGTCGGTGCCGATAGTCGAAATGACCGGGATATAGCCTTTGTCCAGGTTATCCTTGATAATGGAAACGTCGACGTCCGTAATGCGGCCGACATAGCCCAGTTCATCGCTCTGCTTCTGGACTTTGATCATCTGGTCATCCAGGCCGCAGAGGCCGATAGCCTTGCCGCCAATCGTCCCGATAAGGTTGACCAAATCCTTGTTTACCTGGCCGGCCAAGACCATCTGGACGACTTTCATCGTTTCTGCATCGGTCACGCGCAGGCCGTTGAGGAACTTCGATTCCATGCCCAGGCGGTTCAGCGTTTCCTTGATATGCGGGCCGCCGCCGTGGACCAGGACGACTTTGACGCCGATGAGGTTCAAGAGGACGATATCGCCCATGACCGATTTCTTCAGGTCTTCATTGATCATGGCGTTGCCGCCGTACTTGACGACGACGATTTTGCCGCTGTATTTCTTGATGTACGGCAGAGCGTTCATCAAAATCTGTGCCTTTTGGGCATTGGTTACGGATTTGACATCTTCCGAGACAAGTTCGATTCTTTTAAACATCGCAATAGATTCCCCCATTTAACTGCAAGCTTTCAACGAATTTTGAAAGCCTAATTTTTTCAACAAATCTTCCATGCCTGCGGCCAGATTCTCCTGGCTGCAAGGGCCGCTGCCGGCCATGCCATTGGCCATGACGATGAACGTAAAGTTTTCCGTATCGATAGCTGCCTTGGCCTGAGCCAGGGCTCCTTCGATAACAGCACTGCCGGCCTGGGCATCGGTCATGATGACGCAAAGGCCATCGCTGTCGGCCGTGCCGTCAGCGGCAATACCGCTCAAGGAACAGCCCGGCGTACCACTGGATAAGGCGACCTGATAAGCTGTGACATCACCGGAGTTATCCAGAACCGCTTCCAGCGGCTGACTGTCATTCCCTAACCCAGCTGTCAGCGTCTTGAGACTGTGGATGAGCAGGGACGGCCGGAAATACTGGCCCTTGGCCCCGCTGGCTACTAAGGCGATATCTTCGGGCGCTTCATCCATGCATTTCCCGGCTGCCTGACAGACTTCCCGGGAAATCTCATGGCCCCGGGGCCCGTCGGGAAGAGCTGTGCCGTTGTGCAGGAGCAGCACCTTACCTTCCTGAGTCATCAGGCCCTGACTCGTGGCGGTAACGATGGAGCAGTCGCGTCGGCTTACGATCATGGCTACATCCAATTTTACACGGCTGCTGCATAATCCACTGTACGTACCGGCAACCTGAAATCCTTGCGGTACGCTGAAGCTATCATAAACCTGACTCATACTGACTCCACCTTTCATCTGACTCATCTAATATTTTAAATTCAGCCCCGTCGTGGGATCGATGCCCATCATGAGGTTCATATTCTGAATGGCCGCACCGGAAGCGCCTTTGCCGAGGTTGTCGAACAAGGACGTGACCATGATGCGCTGGTCGTTGCCGGTGACTAAGATTTCCATATCGTCGTAGCCGCTCATGTCATTGGCTGCGATGAAGCCGCCCTTGTCTTCCCCGAAGGGCAGGACGTGGACGAAGGGGCAGCCGTCATAATGGTCGGCCAAAACCTGCCATACGTCCTGAGCCGTCACTTTCTTGGCCAGCAACTGGCTGAAGAAAGGAATCATGACTTCCATGCCACTGTAATAATCATCGACAATAGGCGTGAAGACCGGTTCCTGCGTCAAATGGCAGATTGTGACGATTTCCGGCAAGTGTTTGTGCTGCTGGACCAGGCCGTACTGACGCGGTGCATATAAATCCTGGCCCTTGTCGCCTTCGTACTGGGCAATCATCTTCTTGCCGCCGCCGCTGTACCCGGTCAGAGAGAACGCCGTTACGGGATAATCGGCCGGAACGATGCCGGCTGCCGTCAAAGGCTGCAGGATAGAAATGGCGCCGCTGGCGTGGCAGCCCGGATTGCCGACGCGGTCGCTCTTGGCAATGGTTTCGGCCTGCTGCGGCGATAATTCGGGGAACCCATAAGTCCAGCCCGGTGCCACCCGCCGGCCCGTCGACGTATCGATGAGGCGGACGTCACAACCTTCAGCCAGCGTTACGGCTTCGGCTGCGGCACCGTCAGGGAGACAAAGGAAGGCGATGTCGGACTGCTTCATGCAAGCCCGGATGGCATCGGGATCCTTGCGGACATCGTCGGCAATAGGAACCAGTTCAATGTCCTGACGGTTGCTGAGCCGTTCATGAATGCGAAGGCCCGTCGTCCCTTCATGGCCATCAATGAATACTTTCGTTTTCACACTTCATCACTCCTATATCACATGGGCTGTGCCCTGACTATTCTTTGAATTTTTATTCATTATAGATGCATTTTAATATTTTGTCAAGAATTATACACGATTTTTTACATAAATAATCGCAAATAATCGTAGGGGCCGTCCCGAAGGGCGGCCCGCCTAACATCAACCATCAACAAAGGTAAGCGACGCGCCCTCCCTGTCAGCATCGAGCCGTCCTTCGACGCCGTAAGGCACGAAGGCCTTATCCTTCGTATGGCCGACGGGCAGGCCCTTAATGGCCGGTTTCCCTGCCAGATGAGCATAATAATCCAGCACCTGGTCCGTCGTGAAGTCGCCCGGATCATGAGGGCAGTCGGTGAAGTCACCATAGGCGATGGCGGCGACACGGGACAAAAGGCCGCTTTGCCAGAGCTGGTTCAGCATGCGGTCGATACGGTAGGCATCTTCACCAGTATCCTCCAGGACCAGGATGCAGCCTGTCCCGTCAAGGGCATAAGGCGTGCCGACAAGGGACGTGAGGACCGTCAGATTGCCGCCGACAATCGGCCCTTCTGCCTGTCCCGGAACGACGGTCGTCAGCTTCCGCCCGGCCGGCAGGGCCAGGGGACCTTGCCATGTGTCTGTCGTAAGGCCCTGAAAGAACTGGCCTGTCGTATAGGCATCGGAGCCGCCGAGGGTGACCATGAGCGGCCCATTGGCCGTGACCAGGCGGCACTTTTCCCAGAGAGCAATCTGCAAAGCCGTCACATCACTGAAGCCGATGACCAGTTTAGGATGAGCGGCGATATAGTCGTAATCCAGCTTATCGAGGATGCGTGCCGAGCCATAGCCGCCATTGAGACAGAGGATGGCCTTGACGTCATCGTCGTAGAACAAGGCGTTGACATCGCGGGCCCGTTCCTCATCGGTCCCGGCAAAGAAGCCGTAACTCCCGGTAACCGTCGGCATCAGCTTGACGCGATAACCGGCCTGTTCCAGCCTGTCCACAGCCGCGGAAATATCCTGGCCTTCATCATGTGTCGCCGGAGCTGCGATGCCAATACAGTCGCCGCGATGCAGAACCGGTCCCCGGAGGGCCGTACCCGTCCTTACTCCCCCTTGTAGTAACGCTCCATGCCCTTGGCATATCCGTAATCGTCATTCAGATACTGGCCCGTCTTCTGCTTATAACAGAGATTGACGGCGACAAAATCGGCAATCTGATTGTGCTTGATTTCCTTCTTGCGCATAGGGATTTCCTGCCAGCTGTGAGTCGAATCATTATACAGCCAGGCCTGGCCATGAGCCACTTTATAAGTCAGCGTATACGTCCCTTCAATGTTCCCCGAATCCTCTGGCGACCGGAAAAGATTAACCTTAAAAATCCAACCCTGACCGTCATCCTTCACGGTTTCCAGAGAGCTCAAATCAACGTACATTTCATAACCCATACCGAAATTCACAGGCCGGTAATGACTGTTTGCCGCTAAAGGACTGTTAAAAAAAGCCTGGCCACTGCCAAAACCTCCCAAGGCCACAGCCAGCCCCAAAGACAATGTAAGTATACCGTGTTTCAGTTTCATAGATACCACCCTTTCTCATGCTGAGATTATTATACCACAGGGGGAATCGTTCATCGATGTAGGGGCGCCCATAACCGGGCGCCCGCGTGAATCCCGTGTATAGCCCATATTCATGATAAATGATACCTTTCATATTATTTTAATTTTCCTTTGTTATACTAATACAAAAACATAGGAGGTAACATTATGCTGCCAAGACGAAAAAACATCCGTCTGCCTTATTATGATTACCATACAAATGGTATGTATTTCATCACGATTTGTACCAAAAAGAAACAGCATGTATTCGGAAAAATCAGCGACGGCAAAATAGTCCTCAATCCGCTTGGACAATATGCCCGAAAGCGTCTGCAAACGATTAATAATTCTTACCCAGATGTCCAAGTCATTCACGCCATTGTTATGCCAAATCATGTTCATGCAATTTTTTCTTTGGAAAATGACACCGCTCCAGCATTAGGACAAATCGTTAATCGCTTCAAAGGTTCCGTTTCACGCCAATTTGGAAAAGCCCTTTGGCAGCGCAGTTACTATGAACATGTCATACGCAATAAACAGGATCTTTTAAAAATCATGGAATATATTGAAAACAATCCGCTTAACTGGCAATTACGTCATCAATTAGAAAAATAATTCTGAAATATCCCCCAAAAACAAAAAGCGATTATACACAATATCCACGCGGGCCGCCGGTTATGGCGGCCCCTACGATTGCCTCCGGCAATAAAAAATACACGGCGCAGCCCGTACGTAGGGGCGCTCATAACCGGGCGCCCGTTATGCGCCGCAGGGGTCACCCGAAGCCGCATTGTCAGTCTGAGTCCAAGCCGTTATGGCGAAAACATACCCCGAGACCTGTAGGGGCGCCCATAACCGGGCGCCCGTTATGCGCTGGAGGGTCACCCGAAGCCGCATTGTCAGTCTGAGTCTAAAGGCGCGCAGCGCCATCTGAGTCCGAGAACGGCGATGCGCCAGCGAGCCTGTCCCGCAAACGACGAACGATGAACGATGAACGAACTACGACAAACGACATGCAAAAAGGGATTGTGCACGATGGCAGAAACCTTCGTGCACAATCCCTTTACCGGACTGCGGCCGGCGGACTGCGTTATTTTATTCCATGTCGTAATCCTGCAAGGCAGCGACGTGATGGTAGCCGTCGTTTTTGCCTTTGTTGGCGAAGACGCGGAGGACTTCACGGGCTGTATCGAGGGAGGTCAAGCAGGGAACGGCGAGTTCTACGGCCATGCGGCGGAGGTTGAAACCGTCGCGTTCCGGGTGTTTGCCATAGGTCAGGGTATTGAGGACCAAGTCGATTTTGCCGTTGCGGATCAAAGTGGCGATATTCTGGCCGCCTTCATGGATCTTACGGACGATGTCGACAGGCATACCGTGGTCGTTGAAGTATTTGCCCGTCCCTTCGGTAGCGATGATGTGATAGCCCAATTCCTTGAAGCCTTCGGCCAGCTGCAGAGCTTCGGCTTTATCGCGGTCGGCGACGGTAACCAGGATCGTGCCGCCGGCAGGAATCTTCATCTTCGCGCCGTTAACGGCTTTGTACAAAGCTTCCGAGTAAGAATGACCGATACCCATGACTTCACCAGTCGATTTCATTTCCGGCCCGAGGGCGATTTCAGCCAGGCCGATCTTGCTGAACGAGAAGACCGGAGCCTTAGCGGCAACGTGTTTCTTAGCCGGCATGAGGCCACTGTGATAGCCCATATCTTTCAGCGTTTCGCCCAGGGCGATACGGGTTGCGATTTCGACAATCGGGAAATGGGTGACCTTGCTCAGGAACGGAACGGTACGGCTCGAACGCGGGTTGACTTCGATGATGTACAATTTACCGCGGGAGACGACGAACTGGATGTTGACCGAACCTTTTACCTGCAATTCCAGGGAAATGCGCGTCGTGTAATCGACGATCTGGTCGATCATATCCTGGTCCAGGTGCTGCGGCGGATAGACGGCGATGGAGTCACCGGAATGGACACCGGCCCGTTCGACCTGTTCCATGATGCCCGGGATGTAGACGTCCGTACCATCGGCAACGGCGTCGACTTCGACTTCACGGCCGACCATGTATTCGTCGATGAGGATCGGATGGTCCGGCGAGGCGATGACGGCTTCGCGGAGGTAGCGTTCCAATTCTTTTTCGTTGTAGACAATTTCCATAGCCCGGCCGCCGAGGACGTAAGACGGGCGGACGATGAGCGGAAATTCCAGTTCCTTGGAAACCTTCATGGCTTCTTTATCGCTCGTAGCGATACGGCCATCTGGGCGGGGAATGTTCAATTTAGCCAGGACTTCGTCGAAGCGTTCGCGGTCTTCGGCGCGGTCCATGCCGTCGACAGACGTACCGAGGACGGTGACGCCCCGTTTTGCCAAAGGAGCTGCCAGGTTGATGGCCGTCTGACCGCCGAACTGGCAGATGACGCCGACCGGTTTTTCCTTGTCGACGACAGCCATGACGTCTTCAACCGTAAGCGGTTCAAAATACAGGCTGTCTGACGTATCGAAGTCGGTGCTGACCGTTTCCGGGTTATTGTTGACGATGATGCTGTTCATGCCGGCTTTGCGCAGGGCCCAGGCCGAATGGACCGAGCAGTAGTCAAATTCGATGCCCTGGCCAATGCGGATCGGGCCGGAACCGAGAACGATGACGCTCTTCTTGCCCAGCGGCTTGACTTCGTCTTCGTCAGCATAGCAGGAATAGTAGTACGGCGTAGCCGCTTCAAATTCGGCAGCGCACGTATCGACCATCTTGAAGGTCGGCGTAATGCCATGATCGAGGCGGAACTGGCGGACTTCGTCTTCCGTCTTGTTGGTAAAGCCGGCAATGATGACATCGGGCATGCTGTAGCGTTTGGCCAGGCGGACATTGTCGACAGTCAGATTGTTGCGCTTCAAATCGGATTCCAAATCGATGATGTTTTTGATCTTATGGAGGAACCACAGGTCATAGCCGGTGATATAGTGAATCTTTTCTTCACTGATACCGAGACGCAGGGCCTGGGCGACGACGAAGAGCCGTTCGTCATCCTGTTTCTGCAGGAGTTCGACAATATCGATGAGGGATTTGCTTTCGAGCTTCTTCATGGAAATGTAGTTGACACCGATTTCCAAGGAGCGGACGGCTTTGAGCAGAGCTCCTTCAAAGCAGCGGTCGAGAGCCATGACTTCACCGGTAGCCTTCATCTGCGTGCTCAGTGTCTTATCGGCGAGGGCGAATTTTTCAAAGGGCCAGCGCGGGAACTTGACGACGCAGTAGTCCAAGGTCGGTTCAAAGCAAGCCGTCGTTTTGCCCGTGACGGCATTGGTGATCTGGTCCAAAGTCAAGCCCGTAGCGACTTTAGCAGCTACTTTAGCGATGGGATAGCCCGTCGCTTTGGAAGCCAGGGCCGACGAACGGCTGACACGGGGATTGACTTCGATGACGTAATACTGATTGCTGTTCGGGTCGAGGGCATACTGGACGTTGCAGCCGCCTTCGATTTTCAAGCGGCGGATGATGGCCAGAGAAGCCGTACGCAGCATCTGGTACTGCAAATCGTTCAAGGTCTGGCTCGGAGCGACGACGATGGAGTCGCCCGTATGGATACCGACGGGGTCGATGTTTTCCATGTTGCAGACGATGATGCAGTTATCGGCCTTATCGCGCATGACTTCGTATTCGATTTCCTTCCAGCCAGCAACAGACCGTTCAACGAGGATCTGGTTAATCGGGCTGAGCTTGATGCCGCGCGTGGCGATCATGAACAATTCGTCTTCGTCATGAGCGATGCCGCCGCCTGTACCGCCGAGGGTAAAGGCCGGACGGACGATAATCGGATAACCGATCTTATCGGCAAATTCGATAGCCGACGGGACATCTTCAAAGATATCGCTTTCCGGTACCGGCTGGTTGATGTCCTTCATGGCTTTCTTGAAGAGTTCCCGGTCTTCCGCTTCTTCAATAGCCGAAAGGCGCGTGCCCAGGAGCTGCACATGGTATTTTTCCAGTACGCCGGCATTAGCCAGTTCGACTGCCATATTCAGTCCGACCTGGCCGCCTAAAGTAGCCAGAAGTCCATCAGGACGTTCCTTTTCGATGACTTCTGTCACATAATCCAGGGAAATAGGTTCTACATAGACCCGGTCGGCAATGTCTTCATCGGTCATAATCGTCGCCGGGTTGCTATTGATCAGGACGACTTCCAGTCCTTCTTCTTTCAGGGCCCGGCAGGCCTGGGTACCGGCATAGTCAAATTCAGCAGCCTGACCGATAATAATCGGGCCAGAGCCGATAACGAGTACTTTCTTCAATCCTTCGATCATTTATTTCCCCTCCATCAGTTTGACAAATTGTTCAAAAAGATACAGATTGTCTGTCGGTCCCGGTGATGCTTCCGGATGATACTGAACGCAGAAGAAATTATATTTAGGATAGGCAAATCCTTCGAGCGTCTTATCGTGGAGATTGATATGCGTTACGATAGCA